>Ga0136653_10002490_pt1 | contig 10067 bp, 7 predicted proteins | sample LakKivw275mmetaG_FD_94866 | JGI IMG/M metagenome (GOLD analysis project Ga0136653, IMG submission 94866) | Anoxic lake water microbial communities from Lake Kivu, Rwanda to study Microbial Dark Matter (Phase II) - Lake Kivu water 275m metaG... | ecosystem: Environmental > Aquatic > Freshwater >... | reverse complement strand
GCGCCCCGTGACGCCGACGACGGCCTTGATGTGGTGGCCCGGGGGGCTAGTGATGAGGCTGTAGGTGAAGCCCGCGTACGGGAGGTCGGCCGACACGTAGGGCCCGGCGACGCCGTAGAGCTTGATGGACGCCTCGGGGCAGAGGAGGGCGGCGCGGCCGGAGAAGTTGGCGTGCATGTTGGTGATGGTGGGGAGGTTCGCGGTGCGGTCGAAGTTCGAGTACGTCGACCACCCGCCCGAGTACTGGATGCCGCAGTTGGCCGACAGGGAGCCGTTGGTCACGATCTCGAGACCGGCGTCCGCTCTGCCGGAGAAGGTGATGTAGACATGGAGCTTGGGAGTGAAGACCAGGGGCACGGGGCCGGCCATGATGATGAAGGGGGTGCCCCACATCTCGGCGATCTTGGTCTTGGTGGTGAACTCGCAGCGCTTGTGGGCGACGAGGTGGGCGTTGAAGTCGGCCTTGAGGTAAGGGCCGAAGGTGAGGCGGGTAACCCCCCGGAACAGCTTCACGCGGATGCTGATGTTGAGGCCGAGGGTGAGGCTGGCGGTGCCGTGGACGTAAGCCCGGGGATCGCTCTGACTGCCGATGAGGGGGACGTCGTCGAGGTCGAAGTCCACCGTCATGGAGCCCTGGGGCGTGACCTGGCCGGGGCGAACCCTGACCCCGGCGGCCGTGGCGGTGACCTTGCTGAAGTCGTCGGCGCCCAGGTCCTTCGAGACAAGGATATCGGCGTCCTCGAAGACGTCCTCGATGGTGGCGGGGGCGGTCTGGACGACGGTGGTGTTCCCCGCGGCGGTGACGGAGACGGCCTTGCGAAGGAGGCCCTGGCCGGCGGCGCTGACGAGCACCTCGCCGGGAGTTATCTCGGGGACGTCGCCGGAGAGGGTGACCGAATCGGCGTTTGCGTCAACGATCGCTACTCCGGCGGCGAGGACCTCCACTTCGTCCTTGACCTGCGGCTCGGGCGGCGACTCGACGCCCAGGAAGCGCTTCAGAGCAAGCAGAGCGTCCTCACGGTCCACACGGCCATTGTCGTCGAGGTCGGCGGCAAGGATGCTGTTGGCCTTGCTCAGTTCCCAGGCGTCCATGAAGGCCTTGAGGTCGGAGACATTGTCGGCGCTCAGGGGACCCGCGCAGAGGACAGCCACTGCCAGCAATGCCGAGGCAACGAGAGGCCGAACACGCAGCTCACCGCGCGTCCTTCCCACCTCCTGAACTGCTCCCGACTGTGGCGCTTTCGCGCAGGCCGGTGCACCTCGGACGCCTGGATGCTGCCGTGTGGTGGCGCGGTCTCAGCAATGGGATGGCGGTCCGCCCGGACACGCCATCGGCAGCAGTATAGCACAGGGCGCGCAGGCTGAAGCTTGCGACTACGGGTTGCGCGGCGTGCGCCGTGAGCTGGCGACACAGTCTCTGTCAGAGCGGGGAACCCCTTGGAGTGAGTAGCGCTTGCCGTCGGTGGGCTCCTCAGGGAGGTGAGGCTGAGAAGAACGGAGCGATTCCCAGGGGATGGCGTCGAGGGCGGTGCCGTCGCAGTCAGGGTTAGGACAGCAGAGGTGACCGGTGTTCTCCCATGCCTCTTTGCGGTAGACGCGCTCACAGGCCAGGCAGCATACCCAGTCGCGGAGCGGGAACTGGGCATTTCCCTCGTCGAAGAGATCGCTGGACCTCATGTTGGCTCACCTCCTCTGTGTCAGGATTGCGCGCCGTGGGCCAATACACGGCGCGACAGGCCGAAGTCGACGCCGGCGGCGCTGCGCTGAATCTCCTCGATGTTGTAGTTGAGGTAGAGGATGGTAGTCTGAAGGTCCTCGTGGCCGAGGGGTATCTGCACCTGGCGGATGTTGAGCCCGGCGTTGAGGCAGGACTTCGCCGCGAAGCGCCGCAGGCTGTGGAGCGTGAAGACAGGTCCGCCGGGCTGCTGTAGGCCCGCCTTGGTGAGCCAGCGCTTCAGCCACCTGTGGAGCGTGCTCTTCTGTAGGCGTCGTCCACGCCAGCCGCGGAAGACGGGCCCTTCGGCCGGGAAGCCATGCTCGGCCTGAAGCGTGTAGAGGGCGGCGAGCAGCTCCTGGAAGATCAGCACCTCCAGTTGCTTGTCGCCCTTCCCGCGGATGCGCAGGCGCTCGGCGCGCAGGCTGACGTCTGGCCAGTCGAGGGCGAGAAGCTCAGCCCGACGCAGGCCGCTGGTCGCCATGGCGAGGAGGGCGGCTGTGGCGGCGGGAGGGGCTGAAAGTGCCGAGCCGCCAGCCCAAACGCCGCCGGCTGGGGCTCAACGACGGGTCCTGCGTGCGTCTGCGGCCGGAGTACAAGGACCATGTGTGGAGTCACGACTTCATGGAGGACAGGACCGCCGACGGGCGGGCCTTCCGGCTGCTGAACATCGTGGACGAGTACACGCGGGAGTGCCTGTCGACCGACGTGGGCAGGCGGCTGACCAGCGAGGACGTGCTGTACCGGCTGACGGACCTGTTCGTGTGGCGGGGCGTGCCGGAGCACATCAGGTCGGACAACGGGTCGGAGTTCACAGCCAGGACGGTGAGAAGCTGGCTGGAGCGCGTGGGCGTGAAAACGCTGTACATCGAGCCGGGGAGCCCGTGGGAGAATGGGTACCTGGAGTCCTTCAACGGGAAGCTGCGGGACGAGCTGCAGGACCGGGAGGCGTTCGACACGCTGAGGGAGGCGAAGGTGCTGGTGGAGCGTTGGCGGCGGCACTACAACACGGTGGGGCCGCACAGCGCGTTAGGCTACAAGCCGCCGGCACCGGAGGCCGTGGAGCCCGGCGCGCCCTGGGCTCCGGCGTACGCTATGCTCCGCCTGTCGCCCAGGGCCGAAACCGCGCTGAGTCTGACGTAGCAGTTGGCACCGTTCTTGGGGGCAGGCCAGGCTGCCGCAAGCTACTGCCCCTCGGATGTCCGGCTACCGCAGGTCGCCCCCCGCCGCTCGGAGCTTGTCGCGGAGCGGCTGCAGCGCGGTCTCCATACGCGCCTGCAGGCTTACATCCGACGTAATGACCACAGCCAGACCCACGTCCACAGCCGGGAATGAGAAGCTCAGTGCCCCGTCCTCATGCTCCGAATCCACGGGCGTCATGCCCCGGTACGAGACCCCGAACACGTCAGCGGGCTCCAGCCACGGCGGCAGTGCGAGCTTCACCTCAGCGCTCACCGGGGCATAGCTCTTCACAGGCTCAGGCTCCCGGGCGTTGAAGTTGGACTCGATGTTCAGGTTGGTGACGATGAGCACGAGGGTGTCGAGTCCGCAGACGATGGCTCGCGCGTGGACCGCCGGCCCACCTCGCGGGTTGGTCTCGGGTGTGCTGCGAGTCACGGTCGCCAGGTCGGAGACATCCCCCATAGCCAATAGCGGGCCCAGCAACTGCAGTTCGGCGTTGACTCGTGCGCACTCGTGGGTCGCGTCCCGCAAGCTGTCCAGCATTTCTTCGGGAATGGCGACTCCGAAGGCCTCGCGGTCTCTTTGCGCGGTCATGTTCAGGCGAAGGGCGTCGTACTTGTCCGACAGCCAGGTTGACTGCTTCGACGTGACGTAGTTGCTGCCATAGTTCCAGTTCAGCGCACCCTTGGCTCCGTTGGCGAGACACGAGTACACAATCAGCCGGTGCTCGCGCGGGTCCATGGGGCGGTAGTGCTTCACTACCTGCTTTGTCTCAGGCTCCAGCAGAAGCACACCCTCGATGTTCCTGAAATACGGCCACCACGGGAGGCGGGAGATGCGCAGCTCGCGGCGGCTGATGTCACCGGGCGTTCTGAAGTCGAGGGTCCGACGGCAACCATCGGAGTCTGCGATACCGAAGTCGATGCCATACTCATGGGACAGTGCGTCGGCCAATTCGATGTAGCCCACATCGGCCCAGGGGGCCATGATGTTCATGCAGTAGCGCGCGATGGGCAGGCCCCGCTCCCGCATGGCCGCGTCCGCTTCACGCAGCATACGCTGGGCATCGTGAGGCGTCTTCTTCCAGCCGTCGATCTCATCAATCCACCATGCGCTCAGCCGCGGACGCTTCTCCTGCACCAGGTAGGTGTCCATGCTCTTCGCGCTTGGGTACGAGTAAGGGAAGTACAGCAGGTTGTTGCGCGACAGGTCGGCCATGTTCTCCCAACGCGCGCCGCAGAAACCCACGTCGGTGAAGCACAGATTGGCGATCTCATCCACCTCGGCTGGCCCCGGCTGCCTGCCCAGGATCGTCAACTGGACGGGGAATCGCGATGGGAAGGCTCGAACAGCATGTCCCGCGAAAGCGTCGCCGGCACGGACTGTCACAACGGCGGGCGCGGCTGGCTCCAACGGGGATTCGAGGTCAATGCGCAGAGGCAACGTGTCTGACCGGAGTCTCCCGGCGGCTATCAGGTCGGGCTGCACCCGGTCGGTCACATCAACACCATTCACTTCGATACGCTCGATCTGACGGCCCACGAGGTCCGCATCGGCAGCCACGTAGGCATGCAGGACCCGCAGCGCGTCGTCGAAGGCGATGAAGTTGATGCGTAGCGGGGGTTGCGTGGGAGCGAGGGCGAATTCCACCTCCAGCGGATCGACGTCCGGGCTGTCCATTCGTACGAGGTAGGGCCCCACGGGGCAGCCGAGCATCGCCTGCGCGGCCCGCGGGAGGGGAATGCTCGCCATCTTGATGGTGACCTGCGCCACCGCTCCGGGGGGCACCCTCTCCGGCCAGGCGCGCCACCAGGCGATGCGCCCTTGCTGGATGAGCGTCGCGCTGGGTTCGCCATCGAGGGACACGTCCGCCACGGTCAGTGGCGACGAGCTCCGGTTCCGCAAGTAGAGAGCCAGCGTGTGGTGATCCGGACCGCCGATGGTAGGCGAGAGCGGGGCGACGGCGTACTCGATGGCTTCCAGGGCCCACGCGGCGCTCTTGTGAGCAATCCGCGGCCCGGCGGCGAAGGCGGCCCGGGCCGGACCGACCAGATCCGGGACGTCGGGGCTCTCGCCGACACTGAAGGCGAGGAACTCCGCCGGGGACTGGGCGTAGACGCCGGGACGCCCTGGCCGCTTCGGGAACGGGTCGCGACAGACACCGGCAGGCTTGCCGTCCAGTTCGATCAGGATAAGGCCCTGCGACATCTTCACCTGGCAATGGTATCTGCGCCCGATCTCCGCGACGAACGGGCGAAGCGCACTGAACTCCCTGCGCCCCTCAACGGTCGTCATCACCCACACACGCTTGTATGCACCAAACCGCACGGCGACCCAGTTGTTCTTGTCGATGTATTTGCACACGATGCCAAGGCATCCATCGCGGCTTGAATTGGGGGCTGTGGGGATACCCTCCACTGTGATGACACCCTCGACAAGCGTCTCTCCCCACAGGGCCATGTAGTAGCTATCGGGGACCGCGCGCTGACTGAGGCGACCGTTCCCCCAGGCCCAGTCGCCCGCGAGCGTCTGCCAGCCCTCGCCGCGTTCAGTGAAGTCGTCTTCCAGTGCGAGTGGGTATCCGGCGGCGCAGAGGCAGACTGCAGTCAGGACTGCTGACAAGGCGACCGGGCGGGCTCTCACGGCACGCGCCTCCTGGTTGCTCCCGATGTCACGCTTACAGTTCCCGGCGCTGCCCCTTTTCCCGACTGCACACCGGGCGCCTGCGCACCAAGGTTCGGACTGACCCTCAACCTGGACCTGTTGTCGGCGGCAAGGCCATGTGCCGGACTTAGCGCCGGCTCCCTATCCCTTGACGACCTGCATGGCCACCGCGGCCCAATGGCCAAGGCGCTGTGGTTCGTAGCGCACGGTGCTGATGTCCTTGAGGATGATCTCGAGCGGGCAGCCGTGGCGCTCGCAGATCTCCTTGGTGGTCTGCAGGTCCTGCCGCACCGCCTCGGCGTCAAAGACATCCGTCGCCAGCGAGGCCGGGTTGGGCTTACGCGAGAACGCGTAGCCGCCCCCGATCTCTGCCGCGCCAAGCTCCTGGTCTACCCACGCGCTCATCGAGACCTTCCGCACGTTGGGGATCATCCGCACCTCGGCCATCTTCCGGTCCAGCGGGTCGCAGCAGCCGTAGTAGACCAGCCCGAAGCGCGCACAGATGCGACTCGCATAGTCTACCTCGAACTCCCTGAACATCTTCGGCGAGACGGTCGAGAACATCTGCGCCAGGCCGAACATCCAGATGTCCTTCGTGCGTGGCTTCGCAGGGTCGTAGCCCGGAGCGGGCAACTCGTCCACGTAGGCCCCCGTGCAGTGGATCAGGCTCTGCGGCCCGCACAGCAGCCCCTGCTCCTCAAGCTGGTCGAGCACGCTCAGGTAGCCGTCCGTCACGCGTCCGACCAGCTTGTGCATGAACCCCGGCCTATCCGCGAGCCCCCATAGCGCACCCTCCACGCTCATCCAGGTGCTGATGGGATCCCACAGGGACAGATAGGGGTCCACGCCCCACGGCCGCACTTCCAGCAGCCCGTCGAAGATCTCGTGGGCCACGGCCAAGCGCCGCTCGGTCTCGGCCGGGTCGTGGCTGATCTGAGGCGTGCGCAGCTTCTCCAGGTCAGCTTCACTCTCAAACTGGTTCACAAAGCGGTGCCCGACAACCGAGTTGGTCGGGTCGGTCACTGCGGTCTCCTCCTGCACACCCACCCCGAACCCGGTGTTGTAGACCGCCTTGGGCACGCACAGGAACGACTCGACCACCATGTCGACGGGAAAGTGGTTCCACTGGTACAACGTGCGCCGCAGGAAGTCCTCGTAGCCGCGGCACTCGGGGTCCTCGCAGCGCAGGGTCAACTCACCATCGAGGTTCATCTCATTCCAGCACACCTGGTCAACCATGACCATGGGGCGCGCTGGCCTGAGTGCGTTGAGGTCGCGCCAAAGCTGTCGCTTCTCTTCCTGCACCGGCAGGGCGGCGATCTCCGCCACTTGCGCGGCCAGCCCACGCAGGACGTCCATATCTCGTGTGTTGGGCATGAGGTCGTTCCCTCCATGAGAACGTGTTGTCCGAGAGGACCTCGCGCCACCTGGCCGACCTTCGGACCTGAGTCGAGTCAATAGCCGGTGGCGAGGCGCCTCACCGCTTCCAGATGCAACGGTAGTTGAACCGCCGGTTTGGGGCGCTGTCGCCGTTGAGGCACAGGGAGATCGGGTCAGCCAGATCAGCCGGATTGTCACTCCAGTGGAAGTCGAAGGTGAAGGCCTTGCCGTCCAGCCCCAGCAGCCTGCGCGGCACGGCCAGTTCCAGCGCCTTGCCCGAGTAGCGGTAGTTGAGCCGCGTCACCTCCACCCACGGCCCGTCGGGGGCCTGAGGGGCATAGCGCATCAGGGTCGTGGCGCTGCTGTTTATGACGCGCTTGTTGATGAGGTAGTCGTAGCCATACCACCCGGTGTCGGGGTTGCTGTCTGAATCGATCAGCAGAAGCATCCAGTTGCTGCCGGTGTGCGGGGTGAGCGCTTCCCCCGTCTCCGCGCAGAAGAACACCGTGCTGTCGTCCACGGCGACCTTGCTGGTCACGATGTCATTGCGGCCCGACTCGTTTGCGTAGTGCAGGCCCCCGTAGCCCTTGTAGTCGCGGTGGAAGGTATCGCCGACCGTGTCCCGGTACTCGACCCTGGCCGGCGCCCAGTCCTCGAAACGCCCGTCTATCTTGATCGGCAGGACCCCGCGCACCTCCGGAACGGCTCGCACGCCCTTATAGCGCCGAATGCTCTGGGCCATCTGCATGTAGTAGTTGTCGCTGTAGCCGCCCTTCATCGGCTGAAGGCAGCGGTTGAACTCGGCGTTGTACTGGTCCACGAAGAAGTAGGTGCTGTCTCGGCGCATGAAGGGGGTGGTAGCCCCACCGCCCGGCGAGTACTTGCCGGCGGTCCACTCATTCCAATCGTTGATGTACAGGAACTGCGGGTTGCTCTTGATGGCCTCATCCCAGCGCTCCTGGAAGTAGATGCCGTAGCCCTCCGGGTGCTCAACCGTCTTGCCCAGCCAGGGCACGAAGGTGGGCACCGGCAGATCGTACTCGTTCAGCTCCGGCTCGCCGTGTTCGCGCGTCCAGGACTTGCCGACCAGGCTCGAGGGATGCTGCGCAGGCGTGACGGCTGTTTGCTCCCTCTTGCCGTTGTGCGTCGAGACCAGGTCATCCGGGTTCATCGCCTTAACCCGTGGATCGCCCAGGTCCAGCCCGAAACTCCAGTTGTCCTCGGTGCCGACGTAGCGCCTCCCGGCCCATTCGTAGTAGCCCCACCACATGTTGCGCAGCGTGAAGAAGCTCTTCACCTCTTTGGTGTAGTCCTTGTAGAACTCCTCGGCGTAGTCGGGGTCGCCGTAGTGTGCGTGTGCCGGGTCGGTCTTGGCGGCTGCATCGTAGTGCGGGTTCGGGTTCCGCGCGCCCCCGCCGTTGGCATCCACGCTGGGCATGGCGTTGTACAGCAGCAGTGGCTTCCCATCCCACATGAACCACAGGTCCTTGTACTTGCCGACCTTGTAGATCCTGTCGTACAGGTCCTGCACCACCGTGATCACAGGCCCGTTGAACGCCCAGAAGCAGAACTGGGGCACCTTGTTGCCCTCGGCCTTCATCCTCTGCATGACCGGGAAGATGGTATCCCACTCATCCCAGTACCGAACCGCGTTGGTAACATCCATCACCAGCACGTCCACTCCCGCATCGGCGAGCATGGACATGTCCTTACGGATGACGTACTCGTCTTTGCTCAGGAAGTACCCCATCTCCGGCTCGCCCCAGTGGTAGGAGCCTTCCGTCCAGAGCGGATGGCCGGCGTCCAAGCGGGCCTTCGGATCGGCGGCCAACACCTTGGACACGTCCGCGGCGTATGGGCTCTTCATGCCGCCGGCCGAGTCGCTGTGCCACGTGATGTAGAAGATGCCGACAACCCGGCGCTGATCCGTCTTGACCGGTCCTACCTCCGCGTACCCCGGCATGGTACGACCGAGGGCATCCCTGGCCACCCAGGTATCGGGCGAGATGTCGCGATAGCCCGTGCCATCGGAACCGGCGACGGTCACAACACAGCCCACGGCGACGAAGACCGCAAACACGCATCGGCTCATCGAGCGCTCCATCCTTGCGAGCAAAGTGGCCATACCCAGTCGCAGAACCTGTCTGCGACCTTGCTCCCGGAAACGGGTCCAGGCTGAATGCCAGTATACGCCAGGTGCGCCGGCCCCCGTCTTTGATCCAACCTGAATGAGAGTCCTACACGGGAAGACACGGCTCCCTGGCCCCGGGGAGGGCGCTGGCCAGCGCCCTCCCCGGGGCCTCAAAGGCCTGCGGCGTCAGGTTGCCCAGGGAGCTGTGAGGCCGCTCCTCGTTGTAGTGCCGCCGCCATTCTTCTACCCGCTCCTGGGCGTCCCTTACCGATAAGAACCAGTGCTCATTCAGGCACTCCTGTCGGAAGCGGCTGTTGAACGCCTCCATGATGGCGGTGGGTGGGGGCGATCAACAACCACGGAAGGTATGGGCGCTGGGCGTTCATCTGGTGCACAGACCCCAACGAGCTTGCGGGGCAACTGGACGCCCTCGTGCGAACGTAGCGTGATGCGTTGGTGGAGCACCACCGCAGAGAGGACATGGCAGCGGGGCGCGTTCCCAGGTGGGACGGGTCGCTGTGGCTGGGGAACGCCAGCCCAGACGTGCGGGGAAGCGTGCGACACCACGGGCGGATCGAGCCGGGCCTCCCTCGATTGACCTTGACTGACAAACTACCCTGGCCGGTCCAGGATCCGACGAAGAGCCAGGTAGGCCTCAAGGAATTCCTCTTTGGTCTGCAGGCCCACTCCTGCGTGCCGGATGCGGAGGAGGGTCTCCACCCAAAGCTCGTCGATCCTCTCTTCCCAGTGAGGATCGGCCAGGAGCTCCTGAAGGCCCTCGGGAAGCCCCTCGCGCGGTGTACTGGCACCGCGGCCTATCAACTCATCGGCCCCCATGCCGTAGGCCTGCGCCAGGCGTTCGAGCGTCTCCAGGGAAGGGTTCCGGATGCGGCCGGTCTCCAGATCCGAGAGATACTGGGGGCTCATGCCAGCCGCCAGTGCCGCCTCGCGCTGCGTGTAGCCCAGCCGCTTGCGGATGCTGCGAAGCCGCTCTGC
>Ga0136653_10002486_pt1 | contig 10075 bp, 7 predicted proteins | sample LakKivw275mmetaG_FD_94866 | JGI IMG/M metagenome (GOLD analysis project Ga0136653, IMG submission 94866) | Anoxic lake water microbial communities from Lake Kivu, Rwanda to study Microbial Dark Matter (Phase II) - Lake Kivu water 275m metaG... | ecosystem: Environmental > Aquatic > Freshwater >... | reverse complement strand
GTATAAACATAATTTTTAGACAAAATTGGCATGTACGAACTAACCTATATCATCAATCCCGTTTCAGTGGAACTGGATACGAACGCGGCGGCGGCTAAGGTCCGCTCTTTTATCAACGGCTTAGACGGCCAGATAAAAAAAGAATTTATTAGCGACCGCAAACGTCTAGCCTTCCCCATCAAAAAACAAACGTCTGGCTTCTACGCCACCGTGGAATTTGGCGCTGAACCGGAAAAACTGGCGGAACTGGAAAAATTTTTAAAACTTAATAATGACATTTTGCGCCATTTGATAATTGATACTTCCGGCGTTAAAATTGAGATACGCGCTAAGCGGCCGGCCAGAACAAAACCAGCTCCAGCTCTGGCTCCGGGCGAAACTCCAGCCACGCTCAGCGGGGACAAAACCGAAAAAGTTAAGATAGAAGAATTGGATAAGAAACTTGAAGAATTATTAAAAGAGTAAACAGATAACAGTAAACAGATAACAGTACAAACCTAAATCGCTCTTTACTGTTAATTGTTGGCTGTTTACTGTTGACTAACTTAAATGAATTTCAACAAAGTCATTGTTTTAGGCAATTTGACCCGCGACCCGGAACTCAAAACCCTGCCCTCGGGCCAGTCAGTGGTCAATTTCTCTGTGGCCACCAACCGCGTCTACACGGATAAGAGCGGCCAAAAACAGCAAACCGCCGAATTTCATAACGTGGTGGCTTTCGGAAAGCTGGCTGAAATTTGCAGCCGGTATTTGAACAAAGGCAAAATGGTGCTGGTGGAAGGCCGCATTCAGACCCGCTCCTGGCAGGCGCAAGACGGCTCCAAGCGCTACCGCACCGAGATCATTATGGAAAATATGCAGTTGGGTCCGCGCGGCGCCGGAGCTGAAAGCGGTCCAAGCGCGCCCGCGTCCGCCAACGAAGAAATTCCGGTGATAGACGCGGACGAGCCGATGAACTTTAGCGACGAGGAACAGGAAGGCGTAAACGTTAAAGATATCCCTTTCTAAACCCATGCACAAATCCTGCTATTTCTGCACTGAAAATTTAAATCACGTTGATTACAAAAACACCGATATCCTACGCAATTTTTTGAGCGGCCAGGCCAAGATCTTGCCGCCCCGCCGCACCGGCACTTGCCAAAAGCACCAGCGGTTGCTGGCCCGCGCCATCAAACGCGCCCGCTTTATGGCTCTTCTGCCATTTACTACAAGATAACTTTGACAACTTTAAATCCCCCCGCTCAAGCGGGGGGATTTTTGTATTTACCTATTCGTACGAATTAGACAATACGACCTTCCTTATAAAGTTTCTTTCCCCGCCTCTTCTTTTATCTTCTTGGCTATCTCACTAGTTATCTTAGGATTTTCAACCAGGAACGCTTTGGCGCCTTCCATTCCCTGGCCCAGTTTCTGTTCGCCGTAAGTGAACCAGGAACCGCTTTTGCCCACTACGCCATATTTAACGCCGGTATTAACGACGTCCCCCTCGTAAGAAATGCCTTTGTTATACATAATATCAAATTCCGCGATGCGAAAAGGCGGGGCAACTTTATTTTTAACAACCTTGGCTTTCACCCGGTTGCCAATAATCGCCTCTCCCTGTTTTATCTGCGCGGTGCGGCGAACATCAATGCGAACGGACGCGTAGAATTTCAACGCTTTGCCGCCTGGCGTCTCTTCTGGATTACCAAACACAATGCCAATCTTCATTCTGATCTGGTTGATAAAAATGACGCTCGTGCCGCTTTTAGCCACAATGGCCGTTAACTTGCGCAAAGCCTGCGACATCAGCCGCGCCTGCAAGCCCATATGCTGTTGACCCATCTCGCCCTCAATTTCGGCCCGTGGAGTTAAGGCCGCCACCGAGTCCACTACGATTAAATCAATAGCGGCCGAACGCACCAGGCTTTCCACAATATCTAAGGCCTGCTCGCCGGTGTCTGGCTGGGAAATCAGCAAATCATCCACTTTAACACCAATTCTTTTGGCGTATTCTGGGTCCAGGGCATGCTCGGCATCCACGAACGCGCAAAGCCCGCCTTTTTTTTGAGCCTGCGCCACGGTATGAAGCGCCAGGGTCGTTTTTCCGCTAGATTCTGGGCCGTATATCTCTATTACCCTGCCCTTGGGCATACCCCCCACTCCCAGGGCCAAATCAAGCGATAAAGACCCGGTTGGAATAGCATCCACGTCCACCTTTTTGGCCTCGCCCAGCTTCATAATAGACCCCTCGCCGAACTTATCCTTTATCTCCTCAACGGCCGTGGCTAAGGCCTTCATTTTCTCATCTTTTTCTCCTCCAGCTGACTGCTTAGACATAAATTGGTTTTTTAATTTCTAATAAATGATTCGGCTTACCGCCCATAGCGAGAAAATAGCTAGAAAAGCGCGGCGAGCGGAAGGTAAAAATTTACGTGCTGTGGTGGGGCCCCGATCGTCAGGTCGGGGCGTTGCGGATAGTAAATTTTTACGTGCAGCAAACCCGCTTTTATCTATTTTCTGCGCTCGGGCGCAGTTTTTGCGCCACTTTTTGCTGCCAAAAAGTGGCAAAAAGTTATTTTAACATCACTTGTCTAGTTTCAACACTGCTTTTGCCGAAACGATTGGTTGCTTCAATTTTGATTACATTCAAGCCCTTGTCCAAATTAACCGATTGCTCAAAATTTCCGTCTTTATCAATATAAGTTAGCTGGCCGTTGATTGTCAATTTAGAACCTGGCTCGGTCTGCCCTTTCAATAATATGGGCGCGCTCTCCACCGTCAATTCCGCGGCTGCCGGCTCGCTGACGGTCAACGCCGGCGGGCTCACCAAAAAATGCAATTGATACCCCAAATACCCCAGAACAAAAAACGCTACTATCGCGCCGCCCAGCCACCCCAAGGTCTGCGGCGTAATTACCAGCCGCCTGACCGCCAGCTGAGGCAAAGACTGATGGGTCTGGCTGTGCAGGTGCCGGACAATTTTGGCCTCTTTCTCGTATTCGGCTACCAGCGCCTCTTCCGGCAAACCTAACAAGGCTGCGTATTTTCTTAAAAAACCCTTGGAATAAACATCCGGCGGCAACTTGTCAATCTCCCCTCTTTCCAACCGTTCCAGATACCGACCTGGCCAATTTAAAAGCTGGACGACCTTCTCTTTGGTCAGACCAGCCTCCTCTCTGGCCTTTTTCAATTTTCCGCCAAAACTTGGCAGCTCCTCCACTGGCTTGGCAACAAAAACCATTATCAGTCAACAGTTAACAGTTAACAAATAACAGTAAAGCTGGTTTCTTGTTGTTTACTGTTTTCTGTTTACTGTTTTCTGAATTAAAATTCTTCCGCTTCTTCCTCATCACCTATTTTGGGATTACCCGGAATGCCCGGCAGACCATCAACTAAAATTTCCCGTGGCTTGGCGCCCTCGCCCGGTCCCACAATGCCATTTTCTTCTAAGAGGTCCAACAGCCGCGCGGCCCGGGCATAGCCCACGCGCAATCGCCGCTGTAACAAGGAAGCCGAAGCCTTGCCGCTCTGAATCACCACTTCCTTAGCTTGATTATACAAATCATCATCCCCGCTATCGCCTGCTCCCCCGCCCCACATGGTTGATTGGGCGGAGCGGGACTTAGTTATCTCTTCAGCATATTCGGGTTTATTCTGCTTAGCCAAAAACTCCACTACTCTTTTCACTTCCTTATCAGAAACGAAAGTCCCTTGCACGCGCCGGGGCTTGGCTACATCGCCCGACAAAAACAGCATATCGCCGTTACCCAACAATTTTTCGGCGCCGGAGCTGTCCAAAATAGTGCGCGAGTCAATTTGCGAAGCCACCTGAAAAGCCACGCGCGAAGTAATGTTGGCCTTAATAAGACCGGTAATCACTTCCACCGAAGGCCGCTGGGTGGCTAGCACCAAGTGAATGCCGACGGCCCGCGACATCTGGGCTAACCTGACGACCGTCGCTTCCACTTCGCGGCCGTGCGACGCCATTAGATCCGCCAGCTCATCAACGATTATCACGATATACGGTAAGGGTTCATCCAATTCCCCGTCCACGAATTTTTTATTGTAAGAAATAATGTCGCGCGACTGAACAGAGGAAAGCGCTTCAAACCGCCGTTCCATTTCTGCCACCGCCCAGCGCAAGGCGTTAACCGTTTTTTCCGCGTCCACAATAACCGGGGTTAAAAGATGCGGCAGGCCATTGTAGATCGGAAACTCCACGCGTTTGGGGTCAATCAAAATAAGTTTTAAAAAGTTGGGCGCCTGGCGATACAGGAGGCTCGTAATAATGGAGTTTAGGCAAATCGTTTTGCCGGTGCCAGTGGCGCCGGCAATCAACATATGCGGCATTTTTTCCAGACCCGCGTAGACCGGCATGCCGGCCACATCGCGACCCAAAGCAATGGTTAACATCTTGTGGTTTTGGTTGAAGTCGGGCTGGTCAATCAAGTTTTTCAGCCGCACTTTCATTACGGCTTTATTGGGCAACTCCATGCCGACCAGAGACCGGCCGGGAATTGGCGCTTCAATGCGAATGGGGTGGGCGGCGAGGGCTAATGACAGGTCATTTTGCAAAGTAGTAATCTTGGAAAGCTTCACGCCCTGCGCCGGCCGCAAAGTGTATTGCGTGACAGTCGGACCAATATTCACTTCGGCCATTTCCACTTCAATGCCAAAGTGCTGAAGCGTGCGCTTGATAATATTGGCGTTGGCCTTGATGTCGCCGCTGGTCGGCTCGCCAGAATCCGGTTCCAACAAATCCACGGCCGGGAACTTATAGTCAGCCATCACCATCTTACTTTGCAAGAGCAACAGGTCATCCTTTTTGGCCTTTTTCTCTTCTTTAGCTTCCGGCGCGGTCTTTATTTCCTTGTCCGTAGCCACGCCCAAGTTCTTTACTTTAAAACTGGGCGAGGGCATCAGCTTTTGCATCAAGGTGTCCAGGGCCGACGGCTCGGGAATTTCTTTTTGTGCCGACTGGCCGTTTTTAATAAACTCCAGCCCCTTTTTGTCTTTACGGCCAAAAATAAAACTGGCCAGCTTCTTCAAAGAGATATTAAAGGTAATAAGCAACGCCACAAAAATTAAGCCGATCAAAATAATATAGCTGGCATAAATGCCTAAAAATTTCAGGAAGGGATAAGCCACCGCCACGCCCAAATACCCGCCGCCGCGGCCGCTCTCAATGCGGCCGGCCAAAAACATTTGCAGCACTCCCAGGAAACTTAGAATAAAAAGGCCGATGCCCCAAAAAGGCGCGCCGTAAAGCTCCTCGTGTAAGGATTTTAAGATCGCCACGCCAGCCAGAACCAAAGACAACGGCACTAAAAAATAACCCCAGCCAAAAAGCAGACCCAGGCCCTTATACAAATAATTGCCGGCGGTGCCGGCCAGGCCAAAGGGGCTCAAAATGGCGATTAACGCCAAAACAAAAAGCAGAACCACGGTTATGCCTTTTTTGGTGTCGTCTTTTAAATTCAGCTTGGGGGCTTTAACGCCAAAACCATTTTTGAATTTTTTCGCCATTGTATATAGCCAGCTACTATTACCTGTATTATACAAAATTATCCCCAATCAAGCAAATAGAAAAGGGGTCGTCAAGACCCCTTTTTCGAATTTTTCTACCCCCGGCGGCCGATCAAGCCCAGAAAGAACTCCCGCCTTCTTGTGCCAGGCGGCAGCAAGATTACGTCCGTCAGCCACATGGCTAGCTCCCAAAGATATATCCTTGGCTGAACCCTGACGCCGACAAAAGTCACAGCCAGGCGTTCGTCTTTGTTGACCCGCGACCAATAACGCTTAATGCGTGAAGCTAAGTGCGGATAAGCACCGGCCACACAAACATTTTTGTAACCCATGGTCAGACAAAAGATGAAAGTGCTTTTGACTTCTCTGGCTGTGTCTCGAACGCAACCATTCCGCCCGGTAATTATGGGTATGTCACCGTCTATGTTCTCATGAATATACTGAGCGTATATCTCGCTTTCCATTCGCGGATCGTTGCGTACTGTGTAACCCACCGACAGCACAATAGCGCAACCGTAATGACGCGCCCAGTCAACGGCGGCCCGAACCACTCTTTTACCTCGTTCAGGAACTCGCCCTCCCGGTGGCTTGTAGCTGTGGAACGTAACCGCATCGTACTTCTTTTCCGGCTTCTTGCCGGTCGCGGGAATCACCCCCTGACGAGAAACAATAAAAAGACATAAACAGCCCGACCCGATAATGACTAAAAACAAAAGAAAGCAAAGCCAAATAATCTTTTCCATCGCCAACCCCCTTATCATTATTTACTCTTTAATTGTTCCTATTTTAAAAAACTAATAAAAAATTATAAATCAATCAGGCTAAATTTGTCAAACTAAAAACCCGCCTAGAGGAACGCGAGACGGGTTTCAGAAAGTTAATTTACTTTTCCTCGGCTTCTTCCTGTTCAGCCAGGGAACGATAACCGGTACCAGCCGGGATCAACCGACCGATGATCACGTTCTCTTTCAGGCCCCGGAGCTTGTCTTCTTTAGCGGCCGCCGAAGCATTAATCAACACTTTAGTCGTTTCCTGGAACGAAGCGGCCGACAGCCAACTTTCCGTGCTCAAAGCCACCTTGGAAATACCGAGCAACAGCTGTGTGGCCGTAGCGGTCTTGCCGCCGAGCTCCCGCTGGCGGTCGTTTTCCACCAAAAATCTTTCCTTTTCAACTACGTCTCCCACCAGTAAATTAGTATCACCGGCGTCTTTGACGCGCAAGCGGGAAAACATTTTTTTGATGATTATTTCAATGTGTTTGTCGTTAATGCCTTCGCCCTGGGAAGTATAGATGTTCTGCACTTCTTTGATAACGTAGCGCTGCACCGCCTCTTTGCCGGACAATTTGAAAAGCTCTTTCAGGTCAACGTGGCCTTCGTTCAATTGCTGGCCTTTGGTTACTAAATCTCCCTCATTCACCCACAAAGTCGTGCGGATGGAAATTGCGTATTCCCGGTCTTGTTCCTCAGTCGCCACTGGAGCGGCTTTTTTGACCGCTTTCTTTTTGCCGGTCTTTTTGGCGCCCTCGTCTTCTTTGGGCAAAGCCATACCTTTGATTTTGACCAGCCGCGTGGCGCCCTGGTCTTTAATTTCCGCTACCTTGCCGTCAACTTCGGAAATTAACGCCTTGCCTTTAGGCGGCTGACATTCAAAAATTTCCTGCACGCGCGGCAAACCTTGCGTAATGTCGCCGGCCGCCGCCACGCCGCCAGTATGGAAAGTTCTCATGGTCAGCTGCGTACCCGGCTCCCCAATCGCCTGCGCGGTCACAATACCGACCGCTTCGCCCAGTTTTACGAGTTGATTACGACCCAGGTCATAGCCATAACACATCTGACAAATTCCTTGCCGCGACTGACAGGAAATAACCGAACGCACCCGCACTTTTTCCAGGCCCAGTTCATCGATCTTTTTGGCCGCGTGCTTATCAATTAACGTATTCTTTTTCACAATAACTTCGCTGTCTGATTTTATCTCTTCCAATGACACCCGGCCGACGATCCGCGAAGCCAAGCTCCGACCCAGCTCCTTGCCGTCAATACGGTAAACATAAATGCCTTGCTTGTCGCCGCAGTCAACTTCCGAGATCACCACGTCCTGCGAAACGTCCACCAAGCGCCGCGTCAGATAACCGGCCGTGGCCGTGCGCAAAGCGGTGTCTGAAGAACCCTTCCGGGCGCCGTGCGTGGAAATAAAGTATTCGAGCACATTCAGGCCTTCTTTCAGACAGCTTTTCACCGGCAGTTCAATAATTTCACCGGCTGGGTTTACCATCAGCCCCCTCATACCCATCAACTGCGCCGTCTGGCCCCAGGAACCGCGGGAACCAGAGTCCACCATCAAGTGCACCGGGCCATTGGCATCCAGCTCTTTGACGACCAATTTCCCAATATTATCAATGGCGGAAAACCAAGTTTCAATAATGCGCGCCCGCCGCTCTTCGCGCGACAACAACCCTTCCAAATACTGGCGGTGAATGGTTTCCACCTCTTTTTCGGTCTGTTCCAGCAGCTGCTTTTTTTCAACCGGCACTTTCAGATCATCCAGACCCCAGGAAATGCCGGACTTAGTTGAGTATTCAAAACCAATCTCTTTGATCTTATCCAAAATACCGGCCGCCATTTTCACGCCGCACTTATCAATGAGTTCGGCCACCAATGAATTTAACGTCTTCTTTTTAAGCTCGGTGTTGATGAAGCCAACTTCCGGCGGTAGCACCTGGTTAAAAATAATGCGGCCGACCGAAGTTTCAATGAATTTGTCTTTTTTATCGGCGTTGTGATTGGCCGGCGTCTTCAATTTTATTTTAGCCTTCAGGTCAACGTCGCCGAATTGATACGCCAGAATCGCCTCATCACCATTGGCAAAATACTTGCCTTCGCCCGGAGCGCCGTCGGCAATTTTAGTCATCCAATAACAACCCAAGATCATATCCTGTGTAGGGATAGCGATCGGCTCGCCGGTGGCCGGCTTGAGCAAGTTGGCCGCCGACAGCATTATTTTGCTGGCCTCGTTCTGCGCTTCGCGCGTCAACGGCAAGTGCACGGCCATTTGGTCGCCGTCAAAGTCAGCGTTGAAAGCGCGACAGACCAAAGGATGTATTTGAATAGCTGAACCTTCAATGAGCACGGGCTGGAACGCCTGAATACCTAAGCGATGCAAGGTCGGCGCGCGGTTAAGCAACACGTGCTTATCCTGAATGACCTCTTCCAAAATGCCCCAAACTTCATCGGTCTCCATTTCAATCAAGTGCCCGGCCCCGCGAATGTTAAACGCCAAGCCCCGCTCCACCAACTTCTGAATGACAAAAGGCTTGAAAAGTTCCAAGGCCATGTGCTTAGGCAAACCGCACTGGTGGATTTTTAAGTCCGGGCCAACCACAATGACGGAGCGGCCTGAGTAGTCAACGCGCTTGCCGAGCAAATTCTGCCGGAACCGACCCTGTTTGCCTTTGAGCATATCGGCTAAAGAACGCAACTGGCGCTTTTGGCCGGTTGAAGCCATCACCGGCCCCTGGCCGCGACGAGCCGAGTTGTCAATTAAGGCGTCCACCGCTTCCTGGAGCATGCGTCGTTCGTTCCGACAAATGACCTCGGGCGCGTTAAGTTCCAATAATTTTTTCAGACGGTTATTGCGATTGATTACCCGCCGATAAAGATCGTTCAGATCAGAAGTGGCGTAGCGGCCGCCATCCAAGGCCACCATCGGCCGCAGATCAGGCGGCAACACCGGCAACGTGGTTAAAATCATCCATTCGGGCCGCAAGTTGGCGCGGATCATAGCTGAAACCAAGCGCAGGCGCTTGATCGCTTTTTTATGAGCTAAGTCCGAAGTTTTTTCTTTTTCAATTAATAATTCTTCTTTGAGCACGTTCAAGTCAACCTGGGCCAAGGCCTTGCGCACGACTTCCGCGCCAATGCCCGCCTCAAAGACCTGACCGTATTTTACGCTCAGCTCATAATAATCGTTCTCTGACAAATTCTGCAGCGCTTCCAGGCTTTTCAACTCCGCCAGGCTTTTGTCGCGCTGCTCTTTCAAAGAAACTTTTTCCTGTTGTTTGGCGTCCGCCGGCAAACCCTTCAGCTTTTGCTTATACTCCCGGTCAATTTCCTGCAAAGCTTTGGCCCGAGCCGCTTCATCCACTTTAACTACCAAATAATTGGCAAAATAAATTACTCGTTCCAGGTCCATCACCGACATATCTAAGATCAACCCGATCTTTGACGGCACGCCGCGCAAAAACCAAATGTGAGAAACTGGTGTAGCCAGGGCAATATGGCCCATACGTTCACGCCGCACAATCGCCCGCGTCACTTCCACGCCGCACTTGTCGCAAACAATGCCCTTATAACGAATGCGCCGGTATTTGCCGCAATAACATTCCCAGTCTTTTTCCGGACCAAATATTTTTTCACAAAACAGGCCGTCTTTTTCCGGCTTTTGCGTCCGGTAGTTAATGGTTTCGGGTTTGGTCACCTCGCCATGACTCCAATGCAAAATCTCCTCGGGGCTGGCGAGTTTTAATTTAATGGCTTTAAAATCACTGACTTTATAGTTTGACATAGAT
>Ga0136653_10002485_pt1 | contig 10076 bp, 8 predicted proteins | sample LakKivw275mmetaG_FD_94866 | JGI IMG/M metagenome (GOLD analysis project Ga0136653, IMG submission 94866) | Anoxic lake water microbial communities from Lake Kivu, Rwanda to study Microbial Dark Matter (Phase II) - Lake Kivu water 275m metaG... | ecosystem: Environmental > Aquatic > Freshwater >... | reverse complement strand
GTCCGACCCGGCCGCGATGCGCCGCCCGCCCTCCAGAGACGCCCGACAGTGGTGACACGTGGTCACGATGATCGAACTGGGGTTCTCGGCCCCACACTGGGGGCAGATCACCCGCTCGCCGCCCAACATGATACGCCCCTCCAACCGTCGGCAAGAATGTCCGAGAACCGTCGTTCGCGTCCTGCAACGGACATGCCAGGCCAGGGATCGGGGACAGTCACCCATTTCCGCCAGGCGGCTTCGCCGGACGGGGGTGAGAGGGGAAATGGGCTGACAGTCCCCGATCTCGCCTCGATCCCAAGCGTCACATGATACGAGGCACTAAGCGGTCTCGATGTCGCGGCGGGCCGACGAGTACGTCACGAGCATCTCGGCCTCGCTCTCGCCGACGCACGTCGCGTAGTGGAAGATGCCGGCGGGAATCGAGATGGCGTCCCGTGGCGCCATGCGGACGGGCTCCATGCCATCGGCGTAGTGGACCAGCTCGCCAGACAACAGGTAGAGCACCTCATCGCAAGTGCGGTGCGCGTGACGAGGGTTCGACCGGCCCGGACGGATCACGACGCGGCCGAGCGTGAGTTCGTCCGAGTTGCCGGCGGCCTCGCAGATGGACCAGGCGAGCGTGCCCCAGTCGAACTCCTGGCGAGGGGTCTCGTCGGTGTGGACAACGGTGGTGCGCATGGCTTCCCCTTAGACGCGTTCGGCCCTCGGCTCGGCCTGGCCGTGGGTGTGGTTCCAGAGGTGCCCGAGGCGCTTGCGGCCTTCGAGCGTCGTCTCGAAGAAGACGCCCCTCAGTGGCTCGTAGACGCGAGGCAGATCGTGGTGGAAGCCCATCCCGGTCGCGACGCAGTCCCCCGGCCCGACCTCGTACTGCTTGCCCTCCGAGACCGCCAACCCGCGGCCCTCGAAGATGATCCAGTACTCGTCGCAGTCGTGGTAGTGGTTGTCGAAGGGCGTGCGCTTCTCGTAGTCGACCGGGTCCCCGCCATCGTGCGGGTCTGCGACCTCGGCGCCGCCGAAGACTCCCGAGCCGCCCGTCTCCGCACCCCAGCGGCCCGCCATGCGGACGAGCGTCGTGTCCTCGAAGACCACGAGCACCTCGAACCGACCGTGGGCAGACTCCAGGTCGAGGTTGGCGCCCTGTGGTGCATCGACTTCGTGCAGGTCGTAGGCCACGCGGCAGCGGCCCCGGGCGACGATCAGCTTCTCGCGGTGTCCCGTGCGCGGGAGGACGTGGCTCTCGCCCGGCTTCAGCTCGACGATGTCGAACTGCTCCAGCTCGCACCACTCGGGCGCCTGGTTCGGTCCGGCCCTGAACACCGGCATGTCGTGGCTCCTCCTGTGTAGGCGTGCCTTCCGGGCCCCACTTCACCCCCGAGGGGCTTACGCCCTGCTTGGGCTTTGCGCCCCGTTCGAGTATGCCAGCGGGGCTGGTTCGTGAGGCGTCTGCCCTGTGCCGGTGCGCCGCGCTGCAACGGCTACGGAGGCCACCCCGGGGCCACCGCGGTCCAATCCGGCGGACGAGGGCGTCCGCGCTCCCTCGGCACGACCCACCTACTTCGTGTCGTCGCACCTGCTGCCGAAGGCGCCGTTGACACCCCTTGCCGGGGGCGGTAGAATAGCGCGACATGATTCCGGACTCCGCCGTCACCGGCGTGGTTTTCGACATCAAGAAGTTCGCCATCCATGATGGACCCGGGATCCGAACCACCGTCTTCCTCAAGGGCTGTCCTCTCCGCTGCAAGTGGTGCCACAACCCGGAATCGCAGGCCTTTGGGCCGCAGTTAGCGCAGTTCCCGAGGAACTGCATCGGCTGTGGGAAGTGCATCGAGGTCTGTCCGCAGCACGCGATTACGCCGACGCCCGAAGGGAACGTCATCGACCGCGCGCGGTGCCGGAACTGCGGCACCTGCGCGAGCGTCTGCTACGCCGAGGCGCTGGTGCTGCACGGCCGGGAGACGACGGTCGGGGAGGTCATCGCGGAGGTGGAGAAGGACCGGCTGTTCTACGAGAACTCGGGTGGCGGGATGACGCTCTCCGGCGGGGAGCCGCTGGCGCAGCCCGAGTTCGCGCTGGCTCTGCTGCGGGAGGGCAAGCGGGTCGGCTTGGACAATGCGCTCGATACATCCGGCGACGTGCCGTGGGAGCTGCTGGAGGCGGCGGCGCGGCTCTGTGACCTCATTCTGTATGATGTGAAGTGCATCGAGGGCGGGCGCCACCTGCAGGGCACCGGTCGGCCGAACGAGCAGATCCTCGCGAACCTGGAGCGACTGGGGTACGGCAGCACGCCGGTGGCGATCCGCGTGCCGGTGATCCCGGGCTTCAACGATGACGCCGAGGAGCTGGAGGCCATCGGGCGGCTGGCCGAACGGCTGCCGGCGGTGGAGGAGGTCGAGCTGCTGCGATACCACGGGCTCGGCGAAGGCAAGTACAGCAGTCTTGGCCTGACTTGCCCGACGCAGGGCCTCAAGCCGCCGAGCGATGAGCGCATGGAGACACTCAGGGCCGCGATTGGGCTATCAGGGGTGCCCTGCGTCCTGGACGGTTAGGGGCGCGGCAGCGGAGGAGACCATGCCGAAGCGGGACGACATCGAGAGCATCCTGATCATCGGCTCGGGGCCCATCGTCATCGGGCAGGCCTGCGAGTTCGACTACTCCGGCACCCAGGCGTGCAAGGCCTTGCGCGAGGAGGGCTATCGCGTCATCCTCGTCAACTCGAACCCGGCCACGATCATGACCGATCCGGAGATGGCTCCGGTCACCTACATCGAGCCGATCAACCCGGAGACGGTAGCCAGGATCATCGCCCGCGAACGCCCGGATGCCCTCCTGCCCACGCTCGGCGGTCAGACCGCGCTCAACGTGGCGCTGGCGCTGTCGGAAGACGGCTGCCTGGCGCGGTACAATGTCGAGATGATCGGCGCGAAGCGCATGGCGATCAAGCTCGCCGAGGACCGCGAGCTGTTCAAGATGACCATGCAGCGGGCGGGGCTGGACCTGCCGCTGAGCAGCTTCGCCTACAACGTGCGCGGCGCGAAGGAGATCGCCGAGCGGCTGGGCTACCCACTGATCGTGCGCCCGTCAGGCACGCTGGGCGGCTGGGGCGGCGGAACGGCGCGCAATGAGAGGGAACTCGAGGCGGCGGTGGCCAGAGGGCTGCTGGACAGCCCGATGAACGAGGTGCTGGTGGAGCAGAGCGTGATCGGCTGGAAAGAGTACGAACTCGAGGTGATGCGCGACCGGAACGACAACGTGGTGATCGTGTGCTCCATCGAGAATCTGGACCCGATGGGCATCCATACCGGTGACTCGATCACGGTCGCTCCGGCGCAGACGCTGACGGACAAGGAGTACCAGAGGATGCGGGATGCCTCGATCGCCGTCATGCGGGCGATCGGCGTCGATACCGGCGGCAGCAACATCCAGTTCGCGATCAACCCGGACGACGGCCGGATGGTCGTCATCGAGATGAACCCGCGGGTGAGCCGCAGCTCGGCCCTGGCCTCGAAGGCCACCGGTTTCCCCATCGCCAAGATCGCGGCCAAGCTGGCCGTGGGCTACACGCTGGACGAGATCCAGAATGACATCACGCGCGAGACGCCGGCCTGCTTCGAGCCGACCATCGACTACTGCGTGGTGAAGATTCCGCGCTGGCCCTTCGACAAGTTCCCCGAGGCCGACCCGACGCTGATGACGCAGATGAAGTCGGTTGGCGAGACGATGGCCATCGGGCGGACCTTCAAGGAGGCACTGCAGAAGGGGATTCGGTCGCTGGAGATTGGGCGTCACGGGCTGGGCGCCGACGGCCGGGGCCGTCACTACGACCTGATGGACGACGAAGAGCTGAAGGGGCGCCTCGCGCAGCCTCACCCGGACCGTCTGTTCCAGATCCGCGGCGCGATCCGGTCCGGGATGACAGTCCAGGAACTCCACGAACTCACGGACATCGACCCGTGGTTCCTGGAGAACATGCGCGAGATCATCGACCTGCAGGACGAGGTCGCGGACAAGCGTCCGGAGCGGAGGACGGGGCGCGAGGCGAGCGCGCCGGAGACCCAGCCGGCCGACATCTCGCGCGCGGACATGCTCCGTGCGAAACGCACCGGATTCTCCGACGTCCAGGTAGCCTCGCTGACGAACCGGACCGAGGACGAGATTCGGCGTCTGCGCCGCGAGATGGGCATCCGGCCGGTGGTGAAGCTCGTAGACACGTGCGCGGCGGAGTTCGTGGCCTTCACGCCCTACTTCTACTGCACGTATGAGGAGGAGGACGAGTTCCGAGCCTCCGAGCGCCCGAACATCATGATCCTGGGCGGCGGCCCGAACCGCATTGGCCAGGGGATCGAGTTCGACTACTGCTGCGTGCACGCGGCCTTCGCGCTGGCCGAGGACGGGTTCGAGACCATTATGGTCAACAGCAACCCGGAGACGGTCAGCACCGACTACGACACGTCCGACAAGCTGTACTTCGAGCCGCTGACGCTGGAAGACGTTCTGAACATCTGCGAGAAGGAGAACCCCTGGGGCGTGATCGTGCAGTTTGGCGGCCAGACGCCGCTGAACCTCGCCCGCGGGCTGCACGACAACGGCGTGCGGATCATCGGGACGTCGGTGGAGAGCATCGAGCGCGCCGAAGACCGGCAGCAATTCAAGGAGGCCCTTCACAAGCTCGGCCTCCGCCAGCCGGCGAATGCCACGGCCACCACCGCCGAGGGCGCGCTGGAGGCGGCGAAGCGGATCGGCTACCCGGTGGTCGTGAGACCGTCCTTCGTCCTGGGCGGCCGCGCGATGCAGATTGCCTATGACGAGGAGTCGCTGATTCGGTACATGGAGGCGGCGGTAGATGCCTCACCGGATCGGCCGATTCTGGTGGACAAGTTCCTGGAGGACGCGGTCGAGATCGATGTCGATGCGATTGCCGACGGTCGGCGGTGCGTCATCGGCGGCATCATGGAGCACATTGAGGAGGCGGGGATTCACTCGGGCGATAGCGCGTGTGCGCTGCCGGCCTACAGCCTCTCGGAGCCGGAGCTGGACCTGGTTCGCGAGGCGACGCAGGCCCTGGCGCAGGAACTCAGCGTAGTCGGGCTCCTGAACGTTCAGTACGCCCTCAAGGGCGACAGCCTTTTCGTGCTGGAGGTCAACCCGCGGGCCTCGCGTACGGTGCCGTTCGTGAGCAAGGCGATCGGCGTGCCGCTGGCCAAGCTGGCCGCCCGGGTGATGGCGGGCAAGACGCTGGATGAGCTGGGCTTCACGCGGGAGATCGAGCCGCCGTATGTATCGGTCAAGTGCCCGGTGTTCCCCTTCGAGCGGTTCGCCAATGTGGACACGCTGCTGGGTCCGGAGATGAAGAGCACGGGCGAGGTCATGGGGATCGACGAGGACTTTGGGGCGGCCTTTGCCAAAGCCTTCATCGCGGCGCGGCAGGACCTGCCGGCGCGTGGGAGCGTCTTCATCAGCGTGAAGCCCGCCGACAAGCGCGCGATCATCTTCCCGGCCAAGCGGCTGCACGACATGGGCTTCACGATCTATGCGACGCCCGGTACGGCGCGGATGCTCGGCCGGGTCGGCATCCCGGTGACGACGGTGTACCGCCTGGGTGACCCGCGCGGGGCGAACGCCATCGACCTCATCCGCGACTACCGCATCCAACTCATCATCAACACGCCGACCGGCACCGGCCCGCAGGAGGACCGGGTGATCATCCGCCAGGAGGCGGTCCGGTACGGCGTGCCGTGCATCACGACCATCGCCGGCGCCACCGCCGCGGTCATGGGGATCGAGGCGCTTCGGCGGGCCGAATTGAGCGTCAAGCCCCTCCAGGAGTACCACGAGTGGGTTCGCCGCCAGCCGGAGGCCATGGTCGCGGGACACTGAGCCCTAGTGCTCTGTCAACCGTGATGTCTTCTGTCGTCGTTCCGTGCCTGCGGTTCACCAGAGCCGCGATGTTGTCTTCGGGCGTGGCGGTTACAGCACGGCGCGGCTCTGGTGAGCCGCAGGCACGGAACGACAAGACTCACGCCAGACAAGGCACCAGCGCAGGACCGACGCTCTCATGTCAGAGCATTTCGCCGACAGGATGGCCTCCGCGGTGAGGCGCTCCGGAAGTCGTGTGTGCGTCGGGCTAGACCCGGCCCTGGAAGGGGTCGCCCGGGCTCTGGGCGCGGCTCCCGACGTCTCGGACCCCGAGGCGGTTGCGGAGGCGATCTGGCGGTTCAACGAGCGCATCCTGGAGGCGGTGCAGCCCTACTGCGCGGTGGTGAAGCCGCAGAGCGCGTTCTACGAGGTCTGGGGGGCGCCCGGCATCGAGGCGCTGGGCCGGACGATCCGCCGTGCCCGTGAGATGGCGCTCCTGTGCATCCTGGACGCGAAGCGCAACGACATTGCCTCGACCGCCGACGCCTATGCCCAAGCGTACCTGGCTGACGGGCCGCTGGCCGCGGACGCACTCACGGTAAACCCGTACCTGGGAAGCGATGGCATCCGACCGTTTGTGGAGCACGCCCGGTCGCGAGGGAGGGGCATCTTCGCCCTGCTGAGGACCTCTAACCCGTCTTCGAACGAGATCCAGAACGTGCGTCTGAGCGACGGCGCCCTCCTGTACGAGCATGTCGGGGACTTGGTGGCCGCGTGGGGCGCCGACAGCCTGGGGGCGTGCGGATACAGCGACGTGGGCGCCGTCGTGGGGGCGACTTTCCCGGCCGAGTTGGCGGCCCTGCGCGAGCGACTGAGGCAGACGTGGTTCCTGATCCCCGGCTACGGGCGCCAGGGCGGAACGGCGGCTGACGTGGCGGGCGGGTTCGACGAAGAGGGCTTGGGCGCAATCGTGAACTCCTCGAGCGGGATCATCTTCGCCGGCGCCAAGGAGCCGGAGAAGAACTTCGCCGAGGCCGCGGGCAACGCGGCGCGTGAGATGCGAGACGCACTGGAGACCGCACTGGAAGCGAGGCAACGCCGATGTCGTCATTGGCCGGGCGCAGCCTGGTATCGCTCGACGAGCTGACAGGGACCGAGCTGATGGGCCTGCTGAAGCTCGCGGCGGAGATGGGCGAGGCGATCGGCTTCGGCTCCCCCAACGGCCCCCAGGAGGCGCTGGCGCCACTCGACCGCATCCTGGCCGCGATGTTCTACGAGCCGAGCACACGCACGCGGCTGTCGTTCGAGGCGGCCATGCTGCGCCTGGGCGGCCAAGTGACGGGTTTCGCGCAGTCCACCTCCTCCTCGGCGGCCAAGGGGGAATCGCTGGCCGACTCCGTGCGGATCGTCTCCGGCTACGCCGATGTTCTCGTGATCCGCCATCCCCTGGAGGGGTCGGCGCGCCTGGCGGCTCGCGCGGCCAAGGTTCCGGTCATCAACGGCGGCGATGGTGCGCATATGCACCCGACCCAGACCCTTACCGACCTCTTCCTCCTCTCCCGACGCAAGGGCGGGATCGAGGGGCTGCGCGTCGGGCTGCTGGGAGACCTCCGGCACGGGCGCACCGTCCACTCGCTGGCGCCGGCGCTCGCCCGCCTGGGCGCCGAGGTGGTCTGCATTGCGCCACCCCAGTTGGAGATTCCCCGACAGGTTCTGAAGCGCGTGGCGGAAGCGGCCGGATCGCCGCCGGTGCAAGTACGGGATGTCAAGGAGGTCGTAGGGTCGCTCGATGCGCTCTACGTGACCCGTATCCAGAAGGAGCGGTTCGAGGATCCCGGCGCGTACGAGGACGTCGGAGGCGCCTATCGAGTAGACGCTGAGCTGCTGGCGCAGGCACCGGCGGAGCTGCTGGTCATGCACCCGTTACCGCGAGTCGATGAGATCGACCCAGCCATCGACACCGACCCGCGAGCGGTCTACTTCGAGCAGGCGGACGGGGGGGTGCCGGTCCGCATGGCCCTGATCGCTGCGGTGCTTGGCCTGCACGACCTGCCGAAGGTGAAGGTCAACGAGCGCCCGCTGAAGCCGCTCGAGCCGGTCGTCGGCGTGGCCGACCACTGTGAGGCCGAACGCTGCGTGACCGCTCACGAACCGCATGTGCCGCCGGAGTTCGTGACCCTTGCCGGCGAGACGGTCTGCGCGTACTGCGAGCGGCCGATCTGACTCTGCGCGGAGTCAGGCAGACCGACCCATGGGAGGAGCGAGGTGACGTACACGGTTGTGCTGCGACCGGAACCGGAGGGAGAGTTCACGGTCATCGTTCCGGCTCTACCGGGCTGCTTCAGCCGCGGACGGACCGTAATGCAGTGCGTCCGCAACGCTCAGGAGGCGATCGAGTGCTACCTGGAGAGCATGGCCCAGCACGGCGAGGAGCTCCCGGTCGAGGGACGTGACTCGGCCCTGCCGACGGCGGGTTCCCGCAACGCCTTCATCCACAGCGTCAGCGTCCACTAGGGCGCGTGTGCGCAACCCGGAACTCGGAACCATGCCCAAGTCCAGCACCAAGCTTTGGGGGGGGCGGTTCGCGGTGGAGCCCGCGGCGGTCTTCCTCGACTACTCCCAGAGCCTCGCCACAGACCTGCGCATGGCGGCCGAGGACATCTGGGGCAGCCAGGCCCATGTGCTGATGCTGGGCAAGCAGGGGATCCTCACCGACGCCGAGGTGCGCGAGATCCTGCGCTGCCTCGAAGAGGCGCGCAAGCACGTCGAGGCGGACACGCTGACGCTCGACCCGGCTGACGAAGACATCCACATGAACCTGGAGCAGTTCGTGATCCGCGGTGCGGGCGCGGAGTTCGGCGGGAAGCTGCACACCGCTCGCAGCCGGAACGACCAGGTGGTCACGGACTCGCGCCTGCACTTGCGCCATCGGTTGCTCGACGTGCTGGAGGCGCTGTCGGATCTACAACAGGCGCTCCTGCATCGTGCCGAGGGCCACGAACGCACGGTCATGCCGGGCTACACGCACACGCAACATGCGCAACCGATCAGCGTGGCCTTCTGGCTGACCGGTCACGTCGCGGCGCTGAACCGCGATCAGGCGCGGCTGCTGTCGGTGTTCGACCGCGCAGACGCGTGCCCACTCGGCTCGTGCGCGCTGGCCGGTACGTCCTTCCCGACGGACCGGCGGCTGACGGCCCGGCTGCTCGGGTTCGCGCGGGTCGAGGAGCACGCGCTGGATGCCGTCGGCTCGCGTGACATCTACCTGGAGGCTCTCTCGGCCCTCGCGATCCTGCACGCACACCTCTCGCGGCTGTGCGAGGAGTTGGTGCTCTTCTCGACGTACGAGTTCGGCATGGTCGAACTCTCCGACGCGCTGACCTCCGGAAGCTCGATCATGCCGCAGAAGAAGAACCCGTGCCTGGCCGAGCTGGCGCGCTCGCGGACCGGGCAGATGTACGGCTGCCTGATCCAGGCGCTGACGATGATGAAGGCCCTCATCAGCGGCTACAACCGCGACACCCAGGAGGACAAGCCGCCGTTGTGGGAGGCGCTCGACCTCGCGCAGCAGACCCTGGGCGCCGTCGCGGCGATGATGCGGACGATGGAGCTGCGCGTCGAGCGCATGGCCGAACTCGCCGGCGGGAACTTCGCGACCGCGACCGAGCTGGCGAACTGGCTCGTCACCGAATGCGGGCTGCCCTTCCGCAAGTGCCACGAGATCGTCGGCAGCCTCGTGAAGCGGCTCATCGACGAGCAGCGGCCCCTGGGTGACGCGCAGCGCGTGGCGGAACTGCTGGCCGAGCTAGGGGTTGAGGCGCGGGCGTCCGAACTCGGCTTCCTCGATCCGTTGAAGTGCCTCGAACGCCAGCGCAGCCTCGGCAGCACGGGCCCGCGCGAGACGAAGCGCATGCACCGGGCGCTCGCCAGGCAGCTCGCCGCCCACCAGAAGGGCGCGGCCAGGCGCCGAGAGCGGGTTACCACCGCCCGCGCGCGAACGGCCGCGGTGGTGCAGCACGTGCTGCGCGGCGGATCGCTCGCCAGCCTGGATCTATAGACACCACGAGCGGCCAATGCCCGACGACTCCAGCCGACCCTCAATCCGGGACGTGCGGGCGGAACTCAAGGTCTCGAAGTGGCTATCGCCCCTCCATGTGCTGCTCACGTTCCGCGCTCCGACCATCGCCGCCCACGCCCAGCCGGGCCAGTTCGTCCATCTG
>Ga0136653_10002484_pt1 | contig 10081 bp, 7 predicted proteins | sample LakKivw275mmetaG_FD_94866 | JGI IMG/M metagenome (GOLD analysis project Ga0136653, IMG submission 94866) | Anoxic lake water microbial communities from Lake Kivu, Rwanda to study Microbial Dark Matter (Phase II) - Lake Kivu water 275m metaG... | ecosystem: Environmental > Aquatic > Freshwater >... | reverse complement strand
GTAGGGTGGGCATTGCCCACAACAACAATTGCAAAGCCATAGCTAATTTGTGGGCGATGCCCACCCTACAATTATATTCGTAACCAGTCGGGTATTTATGACGCAGTGTACTAAGGAATCCCTGCGGAAAGAGAATTTTTCGTTGATTAATACGCCCAGAGCATTTCATATAATAACCTACGGCTGCCAGATGAATAAGTGTGACTCGGAAGTGCTGGCAAGTATTCTGAAAGAAGAAGGATATTACTATACTGATGATTTTCAGACTGCTGATATTCTACTCTTAAATACCTGCTCGGTAAGGGATACTGCGGAAAGAAAAGTTCTGGGAAGGCTTGAAAGGCTGAGGCATCTGAAAGAAGATCGCCCAGGGATGATCCTTGGAGTATGTGGATGCATGGCACAAAGCTGGGAGCATGAGCTTATGGAGAAGTTCCCGCATATTGATTTTGTGCTTGGAACTAGCAGATTAGCTGAGTTGCCAAAGCTTATCAGGGAGGTTCAGGAAACCGGCAGATCAGTTATTGATGTATCTGAAGTTGCGCCTCAGAATGAGCCAATACCAACGGTTCGTGAAAGCTCGGTTACGGCATGGGTTACAATTATGCACGGTTGTGATAATTTCTGCAGCTATTGCATAGTCCCTTATGTAAGAGGCAGAGAGCGTAGCCGTAGTGCTTCAGAAATCCTTCAGGAAGTAAAATATCTGGCAGAATCTGGCTACAAGGAGATAACCCTTTTGGGACAGAACGTTAACTCTTATGGTCTTGATACAGAAGAATCACTGGATTTTGCAGGTCTGCTGGCATTGATAAACGATAATTCCCCGGGTATAGAACGAATAAGATTTACGACATCTCACCCAAAGGATGTATCTGAAAAACTGATAGATGCAATAGCCAATCTTCCAAAGGTATGCAAGCATTTTCATCTGCCGGCGCAAGCTGGGTCGAATAACGTTTTGAGGCGAATGAACCGGGGGTATACTCGTGAACACTACATGAGCCTTGTTGATAGATTAAGGCTAAAAATCCCTCTTATATCAATCACGACAGATCTGATCGTAGGTTTTCCGGGCGAGACTGAGAGGGATTTTCAGGATACCGTTGATCTGGTAGAAAAAGTCGGGTTTGATATCGCTTTCTGCTTCAGATACTCACCAAGAAGGGGAACGCCTGCGGCATCTATGGAAGATCAGTTGCCAGAGGATGTTAAGATGAAACGCTTATACGAGCTTCTGGAAATTCAGGATATGATAAGTATCAGTAAGAATAAGGCTCTTATCGGAACAGCTCATGATATTCTGGTTGAGGGGCGTAATCCTAAGGATAAGTCTCAGCTTCTGGGCAGAACTGATACCAATAAGATCGTTTTCTTTACAGAAGGTGATGACCTGATAGGTCAGATCGTCACAGTTAGCATAACCGATTCGGGGAACTGGTCTCTTCGCGGGGAATTAATTAGAGGGTATTAAAAATGAAATATCATGCATGTATATGTGTATTTTTGCTTTCCATTATCGCTACAATGGCTTATGCCGCGGCAGATGAAACAGAAGAAGATCTTTATCAGAAATGTAAGAGTGCCTATACAGAAAAAGATAAAGAAAAGGTTTCACAATATGCAGATAAGTTTTCATCTTTGTACTCCCAGAGTGAAAAAAATCCTGAGGTATATTTCATGAAGGCTTTTCTTCAGACAGATGCGAATGCTTCTATAGATGCATATAAGAGGATTATAGATAAATATCCAAAAAATATGTGGGCAGGAAGGTCGCATTTTCAGCTTGGTCAGATCTATTACCTTCAGGGGAAGTATAAGGAATCCTCGGAGCAGTATAGCAAGATAGTCGTGTATTTTACTGAGGATGACGAAATATACTGGAAGGCTCGCTATTGGAGATGCAAAACTTTGATAGCGACGGGGGATTATACAGGCGCAATATATGCTCTGGAATCTCTGCAGAATAGCAGTAATAAGGAGATAGGCTCTGACGCAATCTTATTGTCTTTGGGTCAGTGCTATTTTGGGAATAAGGATTATGATAAAGCGGAAGCCACGTTCAGAAAGCTTATAGAAACCATGCCTAAAAGTGAATCAGTCCCTACCTTTCATCTTCTTCTGGCAAAGACTCTGCAAGGTCAGGGCAAGCTGGAGGATGCAAAGGCTCAGTATTCGAAAATTGTAGAAAGCTACGGTAAGTCAATTGAGGCAAAGCAAGCTAAGGAAAGCCTTGATTCCATGGCACAGGCTCAAAAAAATCCTGCAGAGAGAGATAGGAATCCGGTTAAAGTAAGCCCGCAGTTGGAATGGCAGTTCATTGAAAAAAGCGATAAAACCAAAGATAGTGCAGTAACAACCCAGGAAAAGCCTTCTGATCCGAATCCGCCATTTCAGGTCAAATGGAAAGATGATAAAGAAGAGAATCCATACTATTCTATACAGGTAGGCGCCTTCTCAAAAAGTAGCGGCGCAGAGAGTCTGGCAAAAAGGTTAAGTAGCCAGAAGTATGAAGTTGAGATATTTAACCCTCCACCTGGTGAAAGTCCTTCTCTATACAAGGTGAGAGTTGGAAAATATAAGACCGAAAGCGAGGCTAGAAAGGCAGCTCAGGACCTTAATAAAAGCGAAAATATTGAATCTAAAATTGTCTTTGTGAAGGGGAGGTAAAGCAGTTGGCGAGGAAATATGCAAGGGAAGGGATGCTAAAGCGATTGCAGGATCAGGTTCGCCAGGGGAAAGCGATTATCGGGGCAGGTGCTGGCACTGGCATTTCGGCTAAGTTTATTGAGCGCGGGGGAGCGGATTTCATTGTTATATATAACTCTGGTCGGTTTCGTATGGCGGGGATCGCTTCGGTAGCAGGATTGCTAGCTTATGGTGATGCTAATGCCATCATGATGGAAATGGGGGAGCGCGAGGTACTTCCTATTGTTCGGGAAATTCCTGTTATCGCCGGAGTGAACGGAACTGACCCAACGCGAGAAATGGATTATTTCCTCAAGAAAGTTGATGCCATGAGCTTCTCCGGTATCAATAACTTCCCAACGGTTGGGGCTTTTGATGGAAGGTTTCGGCAGAGCCTTGAGGAAGTGGGTCTTGGATACTATAAGGAAGTTGAGATGGTCCGGATTGCCCATGATATGGATATATTCACGATTCCTTATGTCTATGATGAGAAGCAGGCGAAGGAAATGGTTCGCGCAGGAGCTGACGCTGTAATTGCCCACGTTGGAACAACGACAGGCGGGAGCGTGGGGGTAAAAACAGCCATTTCAAAAGATGATGCGGCTATCGTTACACGAAAAATCCTGGATGCTGCCCGTGAGGAAAGGGGATCCGTATTCGTTCTTACCCACGGAGGAAATACAGAAAACTTTGAGGACGTCCAGTATATTCTCGATAGATCGGGAGCCGACGGGTTTGTTGGGGCATCCACTATCGAGCGGCTGGCAACAGAGAAAGCTATTCAGGAAGCTACAGAATCGCTTAAAAGAGTTTGTATAAGGAGATAATCTTGCTTCCCGAGGATTATAAGAAAACCAAAGCCATTGTTATTATAGGGACACTTGACACAAAAGGGGATGCCATTCTGTTCCTTAAGGACAGGATAGAAAAACGCGGTCACCGGGCAATTGTTATGGATACCGGTATCCTGGGAGAGCCTGTTTTTGAAGCTGAAATATCCAGGCATGTAGTCGCAGAGGCAGCAGGAGCATCAATTGAGGAACTGGTAGCAGGTGATCGTGGAAAGGCAATCTCTGCAATGAGCGAGGGAGCAATGAAAGCTGCCCAAAAGCTCTATCAGGATGGCAAGCTGGATGGCGTTATTTCTGTCGGCGGAGGACAGGGAACCATCATTGCCACAAAAGCCATGCGGGCACTTCCTTTCGGTATTCCCAAGTTGATGGTTTCGACAAAAGGCTCCGGCGATATACGATTCTATGTCGGCACTAAGGACATCACCATGATGCATTCAGTTGTTGATATTGCAGGTTTGCCTCAAATGCTGCGGAATATACTGGCTAATGCAGCCGGGGCAATCTGCGGGATGGTTGAGGAAGCAAAAGAGCAGTCCCTGGATCTGGAGAAAAAAACGGTTGGCATAACCATGTTCGGCGTGACCACGCCTTGCGTTATGGCTGTGAAGTCCATTCTTGAGGAGCGAGGGTACGAGGTACTGATATTCCACGCCGTCGGGACAGGCGGGATGGCGATGGAAGAGCTTATTGAAAATGGAACTATCAGCGGCGTTATTGATGTCACAACAACGGAGTTGGCAGACGAGTTGTGCGGGGGGATAAGCAGCGCAGGACCTGACCGTTTGGAAGCCGCTGGAAATAAAGGCATCCCGCAGGTGATTGTCCCAGGCGCTGTTGATATGGTCAATTTTGCCGAAAAGGGGACGGTTCCAGAAAGATTCTCTCATAGGCTTTTTTACCAGCATAATCCCCTTGCAACATTGATGCGGACAAATACACAGGAAAATGCTGAGCTTGGCAGGATTATCGCCCAAAAGGCTAATCTGGCGAAAGGACCTACAATTATCGCTATCCCACTTCTGGGATTCTCGGCTTATGATACTAAAGGTGGAATATTTTATGATCCAGAAGCTGACCGTGCCTTTCTGAATGCGCTAAAGGAGCATATAAGCCCAAATATTAAAGTGATCGAGATTAATGCCCATATCAACGACCAAGCATTTGCGGAATCCCTTGCCTCTCTCTTCTTCGAAATCAGCCTATAAAGAAGCTGAATAATTATTAATGATAAAATTCATGCAGATATATTTTTTAGAGCCTCAGGAAGCCACCTGTAATGCCCCAGGGCGCATCGAAAATGGTTAGCCTATATATTTGGTATCATTACCATTTTTGGAAGCCTTACAGGGCATCCTGGAGAGTTTTAGTTAGTTTTAGTTAATTTTGGTTAGTTAATATTTTGGTGGGTTGTATTGGATTTCGTTATAAATATCTGATACCTGTTTTAGTTTGAAATGAGACTCAAACGTATTCTCTGGATTCCAGCGAAGGCTGGAATCCATTTGAGATTTTCTTGCGAAATGACAAAAAGAATAAGTATCATTTCGTACTGAAAGAGTATGACTGGTTGCAGACATAGATGCTGTAGGAACACGACATGCCATGTTCCTACCATGTTATTATCCTGACTTTGTCACATTCAATATAAGCAGTTGCCTCCCTTAATCCCTCCGTGAACGGAGGGAGATATTTTCTCCCCGTGAACGGGGAGAGCTAGAGAGGGGCAATGTGACAAAGCCAGGTTATAATCATTTCTATTAGAAGGCGTAAGTTACGCAAATATGGGTAGCCCATACGCCAGCAGCGCCTGACAGTATATATGGTCCTTTATGTAACAGGTTTTTGGCTAAGAGGAAGTCAATGATCAGACCATTGTATATGGTTCGGATGCCCATGTTGTAATTAAAGTCCATATTGCCTGATTTTTTTGACCCGACGACGTCCTTCGATACGGTTGTGCCTCCTGGCAGGTAGTCTTCGGTCGCCTCTTTTGAGATTATCTGGTCATCAACCATGTAGAATTTTGAGTTTGCGCCGCCCCGTATGATCAGCCACTTTGTGACGGGGTACTCGCAACCAGCCAGCAGGTTTGCAGCAAATGTGGTATCCGTTGTCTCTAATAGATCTTTGGTTGTGCGGGTTGGCTCAGCTCCCTCTATCTCTGACTCAACAACCGTCGTTACTATGGGCGCAGAGGTGGTGGCATTGTATCCTCCGACCAGTCCGGCTACCAGCAGACCTTTTTCCCTTATCTTTTCACGGAAACCGATACCAAGGTCGCCTTTCATATACGAGACTTTCGTTATGCTGGGGGCAGATATTTCGTCATGCTTGGCTGTCGGGAGAGAACCCGTGCCAAAGTTAAGGATCGGGACAAGCGTGAACTTGCTATCCTTACCCATCGGCTTGTTCAGGCGGGCGTTGAATGCGATATCCAGACCGCCTTCGCTCTCGACCTTGAGTCCACTGTTAGGGTCATCATCAGAGAAGCTCTGCAGCCCAACCCCAAGCCCAAGGTCAAGGTCGCCTGCAGGTGTCTCATACATCGTTGCGCCAAAAATCATGTCAATAGATGATGTGCTGGTCGTGATCTCTTTGGCAGGCTTGGTGATCTTGCCTATGCTTGCGCCGCTATCGCTCATGACTGGTTCGACAATCTGTGAGGCAGTATCAGAGCTGCTATCCATCGCGACTGCCAATCTGGCGCCGATGCTCATTTTCCCGGTCTTCATACCCCAGAATAGATCGGGAAATGTTTTGGCATCGAGGCTATAGATGCGGCTTCTCTGGCTTTGAACTTCGAAGATCTTCTTCGCGCTCACCCAGTCGGCTGACCCAAGCTCCTTTCTGCGCATATCACTTATAGCATCTGTCAGCGCCTCGCTATCAGGCACAAAGCCAGCCAGTGACTTGCGCAGATTTCGTGTGCCATCAGAATCAAGATTGTAGTGGATCGCGAATGTCATGTTCGAGATGTTCAGCAACGCCCCTGTCATAAATCCGTTGTCAGCGAAGTACCTTGCGTCGTAGAACTCCTTGACGTCGGTTTTTGGAATGGGGATAACGAACAGCGCATTGCCGAACATGGTGATGCGTCCCGGATATATGCCGTAGTTTGAGGTATCAATGAGGAACCTGTGTTCGCCGCCCATTGCATTCCAGCGGGTTGATGCGCCGAAAGCGGCAGAACCAACAACCAGAGTTAGGAACACTAATAACACTATGACTCTTTTCATCCCTCGTCTCCTTTTTTCAATCTGAAATTTTCACCTTTCCCCATAGTGTAGCAAGTTTTTGTGTATCTGCGTCCTGCGACGGACGCTTCGGCGCGCGGAATGGATCGTATTCCAATAATGTATTGACAGCCTCACTTCCGGACGATGGCCAACCACCAATAACATAAATTTTGCCATTTACAACATTGGCAGAATGCTCCCATCTGGTTGCATATGTATTTGCAAACGGTTCCCAAATGTCAGTTGCAGGATCATAAACCTGAACACGGCGAAATGCATTATATCCCTCAATTGTGTATATTTTATTGCCCAATACACATGCAGCAGAGGCAGCAATTTGAGAAAGCATATCACGTTTTTTCGTCCATGTATCAGTGCCTGGATCATAGGCTTCAACTATAGATGTAAATACTGAATATCCGGATTGCCCTCCAATAGCATATATTATCCCATTTACTACACCTGTTGAAAGAAGCCCTCTTGCAGTCGGCATATCTGCCTTTTTCATCCATGTATCTGTTGCAGGATTATAGGACTGAACAGTTGCTGAAGGTCCTCCCGTCCATCCACCAATGGTATATATTATTCCGTTCACCGCATTTACCGAAAAATATTCATTGGCGATTGGCATATCCGCTTTTTTGATCCATGTATCTGTTGAGAGATTATAAGCCTCAACAGTAGGTATTATGTTACTTTCATTCCACCCTCCCATAGCGTAAATTATGCCATTTACCTCACATGCCGATAGTGCGTATCTTGCAGTTGGCATGTCGGCTTTCTTTGTCCATGCATTCGTGGCTGGATCATAAGCCTCCACTGATGAAAGAATACCTGTTCCGTATCCCCCGAAGACATAGATTATCCCATTAACGACACATGAAGCATGGTCATATCTTTTTGTTGGCATATCTGCTTTTTGTATCCATTCTTCAGCGAGGCTGGAAGAGACAAGGCTCATAAGACTAATCAGTACCAAGACGACTGAAGGCAAGATAAGATTGCGTTTTGCGTTCATTGTTCCCCCCTTTCTTAGCATTTTAGCAGGCAGGTTGGGTTTCGTTCCTCAACACCAACCTACGGTAAAAAATTAGTTGCCAAAACACTGATGGCTCATTTGCCGAATCCATCTACTGTATGGGAATTCATTGCTGTTTTTTGGCATTATAACATTACAGGAGCTATTGTAGCGATGCGGGAAGGAATTTGATCAAGCTGCCACTGCGAAATATCATCTGATGGTGGGAAATTTGGGATCTAGCAAATGAGCCACGTCAAAAACCGCAAAAACAACATGAATTGTAATGTTACTTTTGATGTGAAATAAAAATGAATGAGCAAAATCAACGTCAAGCTTTCTTTTCAAAAGAAATCTTGAGCAAAGAAAATTAAGGTAATATTCGATGCGCTCAAATCCCCCTCAACTTTTTGCTCAGGAAGAGCAAAACCTTGACTAAAATCTTTGCTAAAGAGGGGGTTGCAAGATCATTTCACATCAAAAGTATGTTGATATATTACAAAAATTCAAATAATAAGTCAATAAAAAAATTAATATATATCATCGGGAAGGTCGAAAATTTTTTTATTTTAATCCTCAATCCATTTTGTGGCATTGTTCATAATCAGGGTAACACTTTTCAGGTATAGAACTTACTTTTGTCTGAAGAAACATGGTTGTCATACTCCCATGGCATCTTTTTCGACATCAGCTATGTATACCCTGGCTCCACCAGAGATAGCGGAGCGATGAACCGCTGCCTCAAACAATATCTCATTCCAGGCTGCTTCTCCGTCTGCAGGGAATGGCTCATTTGCCATCATTGCCTTGATCACTCCGTCAGCCATTCTTCCAAAGGATTCGCCGTATTCCTGTCTTCCTTCTTCAACTATCCAGCGTTCCTCAAGCTCAGCATTAAAGGATTTGTGCCTGCGATATGAGCCATCCAGTCCTTTTGCTTCTGCATAGCACTTATCCCCGACGATCATAACACACAATGGGCTTTCATCCCAACCCCAAGAGTCTGCTCCGGTAAGCTCTCCTACTACGCCGTTTGCCCATTTTATATGGATCAGGCGATGCCATCCTCCGGGTTTGTTTGGATCGCCAAGCACGCTGACCCATTCGGGTAATCCCATTGTCCATAATATCTGGTCTATTATGTGCGACCAGCAGGCAAAATGTGCTCTGGCACGAACAAATTGAATTTCTCCGAGTTTTCCGCTGACAGCGTCTTCGTGAAGCATTTTGAAATGACGGAAAAAGCGGTAGTTATAGTCAATGCCTATTTTTATTCCGGATCTTCGCCATTCCTTGATCGCCGGCGCAGCCAGGGCAGCATCGCTTTCCTTTACACGGGACTGGCCTTCGAGACCGCATAATGGCTTTTCAGTAAACACGTTTCTTCCCGCTGCAATCAACTGTCGCAAAGGGGGAATGCGCCTTGTTTCATTTGTTATAAGCAGCACCAGCTCAGCATCGCAGTTAGCCAGAAGCTCATTTATTGATGGGTATCCGGGCACTTTGAATTCTTCCTTTGCCACTGCGAGAAGGTTAGGAACCATATCGCAAACTGCCACAACTTCAGCATCTGGATGATTGTTGAAGTTCCTGCCATGCATTATACCCATGCCCTGGCCACTAACAAGCGCACATCTAACCATCTTTAAGCTCCTTCTTTTTAGAGTTTTTAACTTGGCTTTGTCACATCCAATGTAAGCATTTGCCTCCCTTAATCCCTCCTTGAACGGAGGGAGTGGGCATCGCCCACCAAAACAATTGCAAAGCCATAATTAGTTGGTTGGCGATGCCCACCCTATCAGGCAGGTATTTAAGGTTTGGGCCACTTAAAAAGCATAAGTCAGGCATACATTGGTTGACATATTAGCAACTTCCTTGCTTGCCCCGCTGATTATGAATGGACCGCGGTGGAAAAGGTCGCGGGCGAAAATCCAGTCTATAATAAACCCGCCATACATCATCCTTATTCCGGTATTATAGTAGTATTTAACATCCTTAGAGCTATCGTTATTGCTCTTTGACGTTAGCTCAGCGTTTGCTCCGCCTCGGACTATCAGCCACTTTGTGAGGGGGGCTTCACAGCCAGCGACAAACTTCGGAGCCAGCGTGGTTACTGATACCTCTGGGCCTGAGGCTGGCGTCGTTGTAGTTGACTTATAAGCCATCACCAGTCCTGTCACCACCATTTTTTTCTCGAACATAGTCCTTAGTCCGAGTCCGATATCGCCGCCCAGATAGGAAACTTCGGATTTTCCGCTTTCTGTAGGGTCTGCGCCGAGATTTAC
>Ga0136653_10002483_pt1 | contig 10088 bp, 10 predicted proteins | sample LakKivw275mmetaG_FD_94866 | JGI IMG/M metagenome (GOLD analysis project Ga0136653, IMG submission 94866) | Anoxic lake water microbial communities from Lake Kivu, Rwanda to study Microbial Dark Matter (Phase II) - Lake Kivu water 275m metaG... | ecosystem: Environmental > Aquatic > Freshwater >... | reverse complement strand
TCAAGATTTCATTTTCGGATCAAAATTCTGGCTAGTGAGGTAGATTTTTTAATTGGAGTGATTTCGTTTTAGGATTTGTTGAATTTTCCTTTCACTTTCGCGTTTTTTTATGGTTTCTCTTTTATCCCATTTTTTTTTCCCCTTAGCCAGTCCGATTTCGATTTTAATCAAACGGTTTTTAGTGTATACTTTTAAAGGAACGAGAGTGTGTCCGGTAATCGAAATTTTTCCGGTCAGGGAGGAAATTTCTTTTTTATGCAAAAGAAGCCTTCTATTTTGCAAGGGATTATAATTTTGCTGATTAGTAAAAGCCGGAGGGTAGGGGGCGATATGGACGTTTTTTAACCATAGCGATCCGGCCGGGTCGCAGGAAATATAGCCGCCGCTTAGATTGATTTGCCCGGCTCTGACTGATTTGACTTCCGGCCCGGATAAGGCGATTCCGGCCTCAAAAGTTTGAATAATTTGATAGTTATAATAAATTTTTTTATTGTTAGCGAGCGTCGGCATAGGCGTTGTCGCTGAAATGCGTTTTAAAATTATTTTTATTCCCCGATTTTATTATAGCATATTGCTCGTATTTTAAAACTCTGTTAACATAATCGGGAAAATGATTTGTTCATATTTTTTAGCGTTTGATAATAATTGATATTGTTTTTTTATTGGCTTTTTGCTATTATAACAAAACGTCGAATAATAATTTGATAAAATAATAATAAATCATAAAATGTCGGATTTAACGGAAAAATCTGGGATGTCATTGAGTTCTCAGAAGTCAAGCGCCGCCGGAAGAAAAGGATTGGTTTTGCTGATTGTGGGGATCATTATTTTGATTGTCATTGTGGTATTTTTGGCGGTGATGTTCCTGTCTTCTTCCAAAGAGACGTCTTGGAACGCGGTTTTTTTGACTAATGGGCAGACGTATTTCGGGAATATCGTAAAAGAAAATTCCGAGGTGGTATCTTTGGAGAATGTTTATTATCTCCAGGTCCAGCAAGCCGCTCCGGCCGCGGAAGGAGAACAGCCCCAATCGCAGCTTTCTTTAGTGAGTATCGCCGACGAGCTTCATTCTCCGGAGAACGCAATGGAAATTACTCGAGCCCACATTCTGTACATTGAGAAACTTAAAGAGGAGTCCCAGGTGGTTAAAACTATCCAACAATTACTTAATCGTTAATCGCGTCGGTTTCGTTTCGCGGGCGGATATTTGCCGTGAAGAAATCTTAAGAAACGGAATAAACGCCGGGGTTAAAGATTATTTGTTTGGTTATAATGAGTAGAGAAAGACCGAAAATCGGGGAGTCGGGTTTTTTTGGTTTCATTTTTGTTTTTTTAGTTTTAGTCTTGATATTCAGCTTGGCTGGATTTTTTTATTATTTCACGCGACCGGAAACCGGCAGCCAGGATAAAGGAGTCGATTTTTGGCTTTATCGCCATCCATCCCAACTTACCGGACAGGAACAAACTTTTTTTATTTTTATTAGAAATAAAGAAGCGCGCGATATAGAAAATGTTCAGGTGACCTTGAAATTTCCAGAAGGATTTATTTTAATTTCCAGCCGACCCCAAGGCGAAGAAATTTCCGGCGGTGAAAGTTTTTGGTCTTTTGATGAAATAAAAAAAAGAGAGTTAAAAGAAATTGAAATAAAGGGACGTATTTTTGGCCAAGCGAACGAGAACCAAATTTTTAGCGGAAATTTGAATTTTCAAATGAAGGGATTTTCTTCCGATTTTCAAAAAAGTTTATCTTCGACCGTAGCGTTGGAATCGCCAATATTAGTTAAATTGGAAACGCCGGACGAAGTTTCATTATTTGAAGATTTTAATTCAATTGTTTCTTTAAAAAATATTAGTGCCGAAACTTTGTCCCAAACGGAGGTAACCGTTGTTTATCCGGAAAATTTCTTTATAAGAAAATCCTTTTCCGTCGATAGAAAATCCGTTAGCGGCACTGAAGGAGAAGTCGAGATAAATGAAAAAAAACGGGAAATTAAATGGAGGGTCGGCAATTTGGGAGCGGGGAAAGAAAGGGAATTGGGATTTGGCGGTTATTTGACCGCGGGTGAAGTTCAAGGGGTCGTCTTTAGTCTGCAAGCCAGTTTAGTTAATGGCGATAATTCCTGGATACAGACAACCGACGAAAAAGATATTTTTGTCAATAAATTTGATTTTGACGTTTTGTTGCGGGTTAAAGGTTCGGAAACGGTTCAGACTGGTCTTTGGGGAGAATTTTTGCCGGTCAGTTTGATTTATTTCAACAGCAGTCGCCAGAAGGTCGAAAATCTTTCTTTGGTGTTAATTTTAAACCAAGATCAATATTTGGATTTTAAGAAAATAAATCAGCCGCTATTATGGTCTTTTAAGGAAATTTTATCGGGAGAAAGCGGAGAAATTAATTTTGATTTGCCGTTTAAATCGAGTCTTGAGGCGGTAAAAAATGGATATTCTCAGGCAAAAACAATTATCCAGGTTACAGCTAAAGGCAAATTTGCTAATGGAGAAAAAGAGTGGGAAATAAAAAGCAACCAGGTGCAAATAAAAATTGAAACGGATTTAAATCTTGAAGCCGAATCCCGTTATTACGATGATGAGCGTTTCGCTATCGGACGAGGGCCATTGCCGCCTAAAATCGGCGAAGAAACGCATTATTGGATTTTTTGGCGGCTTAGAAACACTACTAATCCGACAAAAAACGTTTTGGTTAAAACTGAACTACCTCAGTGGGTTAACTGGAATGGACGAAGTAAGGTGAATTATGGTTCGGTTTCGTACGATAAAAATAACCGTTTGGTTTTTTGGCAGATTCCCGAATTGCCCGTTTATCAGGGCGGGCCGTATTCGCTGGTTGAAGCCGGTATTGAAGTTAGTGTTATTCCCGAAATATCTCAAGTCGGTTTATTTTTGCCTTTAACAGGGGAAATTTATTTGACGGCTCAAGACAACTTTGCCGAGAATCAGATTTTACGGCAAGTTGGTTTTTTAACTACTGAATTGATTGGCGACCCGGTCGCTCAAGGATTGGGGCGAGTTGAAGAGTAGGTTACCAGAATTGAAAAAAGTTTTGTTTTTATGCTATTTTTAGATTGAATTTAAAATAATTTTGACGATTGAAATAAAAGGAGGAGAAGAGAGTGAGGAACATTTTAAAAAATTGTTGGTACATTATGAAAATAGTTTTAGCGGTGGTTTTTATTCCCCTCGGAGCGGCGATAAGTATGGCTATAAGCGGGGTTCTTATTTTTGGTTTTTATTTTTTGCTTCGGGAACCATTTTAAATAAAACTCCGGTCGTTATCTTTTAATTCTCGTCGCGGAAGTTATCCGGCGAGAATTTTATTTTTTCAGAATGTTCTCTTGCTTGTTTTTGATTTTTTACTTAAAATGAGTTCTATGTCGCAAATAAATCTTTCTCAAATCGAACAAGAAATTTTGGCATTTTGGGACAAAAAGAAAATTTTTGAAAAGACCTTGAAGAAGAGGTCTCCCAAGGGAGATTTTGTTTTTTACGACGGCCCGCCCTTTGCCACGGGCACGCCTCACTATGGCCATATTGTTGCCAGTTTAATGAAAGATATTGTTCCCAGGTATTGGACGATGAAAGGATACCGTGTGGAAAGAAAATGGGGATGGGATTGTCATGGTTTGCCGATTGAAAATATTGTTGAAGAAGAAATGGATATTAAAAATAAAAAACAAATTCAAGAAATAGGAGTTGATAAATTCAATGAGGCCTGCCGCGGCAAGGTTCTGATTTACGCTGAAGAGTGGAAAAAAGTCATTCATCGGTTTGGGCGTTGGGTGGATATGAAAAATGATTATCGGACAATGGACAAAGATTTTATGGAAAGTGTTTGGTGGGTTTTTAAGCAATTGTGGGATAAGGGGTTGATTTATGAAGGTTATAAATCAATGCATATTTGCCCGAGGTGCGAAACGACGCTGTCGCAGTCGGAGGTTAGCCAAGGATATCAAGATATAGAAGACATTTCGGTGATAGTGAAATTTGAATTGTTAAGTCAGCCCGGCGTTTATGTTTTGGCTTGGACAACCACGCCTTGGACTTTGCCGGGGAATGTCGCTTTGGCTGTCGGTAAACACTTAAAATACGTTTTGGTCGAATCGGACGGAGAAAAATATATTTTAGTCGAACAAAACGCGGATAATATTTTCGGAAAAGGAAATTATAAAATTTTAAAAAACATTGAGATTCAAAGTTTGGAAAATGAAAAATATCGGCCTTTATTCGACTATTATTTAGATCGGAATTTAAAAAATAAGGAAAATTTATACACTATCCAGTTGGCTGATTTTGTGACCATAGAAGACGGTACCGGCGTCGTCCATATAGCGCCGGCTTTTGGCGAAGATGATATGAATTTGGGACAAGAGAAAAAATTGCCTTTTATTCAACATGTTAAAATGGATGGATGCTTTACCGATGAAGTTGTAGACTTTAAAGGATTGGAAGTAAAACCGAAATTTAATCCTTCAAGCGCAGATAAAAAAGTTCTTGATTATTTGGAGAGAAATGGTTTGGTTTTAAAACAAATACCTTTTACTCATTCTTATCCTCATTGCTGGCGTTGCGATTCCCCATTATTGAATTATGCCGCCTCCTCTCTATTTATCAGGGTAACGGAAATGAAAGAGCAGCTTTTAAAGACGGCGGAAAAAATCAATTGGATTCCGTCCCATATTAAACAAGGGAGATTTGGGAAATGGCTGGTTGGCGCTCGAGATTGGTCGATTTCCCGACAGAGGTTTTGGGGTTCGGTTATTCCGGTTTGGGTTTGCGGCCGTTGTCAAAAGAAGAAAGTTTTTGGCGCGGTTAAAGACCTGGAAAAAATTTCCGGAAAAAAAATCAAGGATTTACACAAGCATTTCGTCGATAAAATTGTCTTTAAATGTCCGGAATGCGGAGGATTAATGGAAAGAATTCCCGATGTTTTGGACTGCTGGTTTGAGTCCGGGTCGATGCCTTACGCGCAAATGCATTATCCTTTTAAAAATAAAGAAAAATTCGAGAGGAATTTTCCGGCCCAGTTTATTGCCGAAGGCGTTGATCAGACGCGGGCTTGGTTTTATTATCTTCATGTTTTATCGAACGCTCTGAAAAACAGCGAGGCGTTCAGAAATGTCGTCGCTAACGGAATCGTTTTGGCCGAAGATGGAAAGAAAATGTCTAAAAGAATGCAAAATTATCCCGATCCGATGGAAATAATGGAAAAATACGGAGCCGATGCCATAAGATATTACTTGGCTAATTCCTCGGTGATGAAAGCCGAGGATTTGAATTTTTCGGAAAAAGATCTTCGAGAACAATCTAAATTCATCACTATCTTGTTAAATGTTCTGTCCTTTTATCAAATGTTTTCCTCTTCTTTGCGCTCCCTAAAAGGCAATGTCCGAAAAAACGCTGCTCATGTTTTGGATAAATGGATTTTAAGTCGAATCAATCTGTTAACCAAAACCATTACTAAAGGAATGGACAGCTACGACTTGAATATAATCAGGGAGATTCCTTTATTTATCGACGATTTATCCACCTGGTATGTTCGTCGGTCGAGAGATAGATTTAAAAACGAAGACGATAAAATGGGATTAGCGGTTTTGAAAGATGTTTTAACAACTTTAAGTCGGCTAATGGCTCCTTTTATGCCTTTTATCGCCGAATATTTATATCGGCAACTGGGAGGTGGGAAAAAATCGGTTCATTTGGAAAATTGGCCGGAATTTGAGGATACTTTGATAAATGAAGATTTTTTGTCGGGTATGCAGACGGCGAGGAAAATTTGCGAGTTGGGACATAGTTTGCGGACTAAAGCCGGCATAAAGGTTCGTCAGGCGTTAAGTCAATTGTTAATCGCCAATTGTTTATTGTCAGAGGATTTAATTAAGATAATTGGAGATGAATTAAATGTTAATGAAGTAAAGATAATGAAAGATTTGCCTCGAGGGAATAACTGGATATCAAGCGAACAAACCGAAATAAAATTGGCTTTGAATATCGAAATTACTCCGGAATTGAAGCGACAGGGATTAGCTCGTGAATTGGTTAGACAAATCAATTCTTTGCGTAAACGAGCCAATTTGACCAGGTGCGATAATGTTGATTTATATTGGCAGTCCCAATCAAGAGAAATCAACGAAATTTTGACGCGTCAGAAAGAATTATTTAAGAAAGACACTTTGGTTAAAAATATTTTTGAAATGAAAATTCCCGAAGGAGTTTCTATAAAAACTCCTTTTGAAATAGAAGGAGAAAAAGTGGAGATAGGTTTAAAACGGATTTAAAATCCGAATATTATGAAACTGAATGACGGACTTTTAACCGGATTTATTTTGCGGATAAGAAATTCTCGGGAAAATGACAGGATAATCTCGTTTTATAGCCGAGAGTGCGGGAAAATAGAGATTTTTGTTCGCGCCGGTCGGAAGATTAAATCAAAATTAACTCCGATTATTTCAGAGCCGTTTGCTTTATTGGTTTTAAAAGTGGCCGAAGGGAGGGAAAATCATCATTTAATCGGAGGACAAGCGAAAGAGAGTTTTAAAAATATTTTAAAGGACTATAAGAAAATTACTCGGGTTAAAAGTTTATTTTTGACAGTCGATACTTTGTTAAAAGTCAGGAAACCGGATCAAAAAATTTTACTCTTAATCATCAAATTTTTAAGAAAAATAAATCAGTCGGCGGTTGAAGGGAAAGATCAAGTCGTCGGTGACGCTTTTTTAATCAAGTTTTTGGCTTTTTTAGGATATAGGCCGGAAATAAAACGTTGTTTAATTTGTCAAAAAGAACCCGTCTCGGGGGAGATTTTTTTTAATCTGAGCCGAGGCGGAATTATTTGCCCGGCGGATTTGACTTACAACCGAGAAGAGGGCGGAGTAAATGGCGATAATTACGGAAATGAAAACATTAGAATCAATGATAAGGTTTTAAGTGTTATGCAAAAATTGCTGTATAAGGACTTTGATTTTTTAGCGGAACAAAATTTTGTTCGAAAAGATTTATTTATAGCGGAAGCGGTAATTGATAAATTTTGCCAGTGGCACGTTAGCTGAAAGGGCACTTGGTGAATTGGATTTTATAAACGAAAATCTCCAAATCAACCAATTGCTTAATTGTCCAGAATTATGTTTAAAATTTTAAAACAATCGAAATTATCCCAGGCGAGATTGGGCCGGCTGAAAACCGCTCATGGAGCGGTTGAGACCCCTCTTTTTATGCCAATTGCCACTCGGGCGGCGGTAAAGAGTTTAACCCCTGAAGATTTGAAGAATTTGGGCACTCAAATAGTTTTAAGCAATACTTATCATTTATTCAAGAGCCCGGGGTTGGAGATTATTAAAAGGGCCGGCGGGTTGCATAAGTTTATGAATTGGTCGGGGCCGATTTTAACCGATAGTGGCGGCTACCAAATTTTTTCTTTGGCCAGAAACAGGAAAATCGGGAGTCAGGGAGTTGATTTTTTTTCAGAAGTTGACGGAAAACATTTTTTACTTTCTCCGGAAATGGCCATTCAGATTCAGAAAAATTTAAAATCGGATATTATGATGGTTTTAGACGAATGCGTTGGCTGGCCCTGCGGGAAAAAACAGGCGGAAACAGCGGTTAAAAGGACCTCTGTTTGGGCTGAACATTGTCGAATGGCTTATGATAAGTTTTTTGCCGATAGTCGCGATTCTTTGCTTTTTGGCATTGTCCAGGGTTCAATTTATTCGGATTTGCGTCGGCGGAGCGCCAAAGAAATTATTAGAATCGGTTTTGACGGGTACGCTCTCGGCGGACTAATGCTCGGGGAACCGCTTAAAAAAACTTATCAAATAATTCGAGTTGTCGAGCGGGAATTGGATAAAAACAAACCGCGTTATTTAATGGGCGCGGGCAAACCTGAACAAATTATTCAAGCGGTGAAACTTGGAATCGATATGTTTGATTGCGTTATCCCGACGCGGAACGCTAGGCATGGATTGATATACATAAATTCAAAATTCGACCAATCGGCTTTACTCAGGCTGCCTCGAGTGAAATTAAGGGGCGAATATCAAAATTTAAAACAAAAATTTTATAAGGAGATACATATTACCAACGCGAAATATAAAAAAGATTTTAGGCCTTTGGATAAAAATTGTTCTTGTTACGCTTGTAAGAATTTTTCTCGGGCTTATTTAAGGCATTTATTTAAAACCAATGAAGCGCTGGGGCAGCGGTTGGCGACGATTCATAATCTGGCTTTTTATTTGGGACTGATGAAATATGTCAGGACGGCGATTAAACAGGGCAAATTTTGACAATTTGTTTGTTTTTTGATAGACTGTTATAAATATCGGACTTCCGTTTATTTGAAAATTGTAAATTGTTTATCCATCTCTGGTGGAAAAATTGTAAATTATTTAAGGCGCCGTCGTCTAATGGTTAGGACATCAGGCTTTTCCACCAAAGGTGGATCCACCTCCGGTAGACAGTCTGGCAATGAATTATGTATTTCCTTTATATATTAAAGAGTTTTAAAAAAGAAAATTGGCATTACATAGGAATTACTGCCGATTTAAATAAAAGATTAAAACAGCACAATCAGGGTAAAACAAAATCTACCAAAGCATATCGGCCTTTTGAGTTGGTTTATTGCGAGGAATATATTACAAAGATATTGGCTAGGAAGAGAGAGATAGAATTGAAAACTAATAATAAAAAAAGAGAATTACTCTTGACGCAAATTTTGGCCCCGTCGTCTAATGGTTAGGACGCCAGGCTTTCAATCTGGCAACAGGGGTTCGATTCCCCTCGGGGCTATTGAAAATTAAGGACATCAGTTTTTCACCAAAGGCGGATCCACTTCCGGTGGACAATCTGATAACAGGGGTTCGATTCCCCTCGGCGCTACTTTTTTATTGACAAAAATTTTATTTTTGCTATTTTTATTAAGCATTTTTGTTTTTATTAAAAAAGGAGGGATTAATGAAACCTTTTTTTCGACATTGGAAAAACTTTAAAGATGCTTGGGGAATACTTATTTTTTATTTTGCCTTTTTATCACTTCTTCTTATAGAGGGTGAGGGGCCGGTGAGAAAAATTTTTATTTTTGCTCTCGTAGTCATCTTGTCTCTGCTGAGTGTTATTTTGTCCGCTAGTCCGTTTTTTAGGCATAAAAATAAGGTTTTAAGGTCTTGGTTTTATAAAAAGTCCCGGATTTAGGCCGGGACTTTTATACACATTTTTACTATGGCGATGAGAGCGATAAACATCCAGACAATATCCAGTGCCAGCACGGGGTAAGCTTTTTTTCTCAGCGATATGAGAGCCAGTCCACCGGCGCCGGTAAGGTTTAAAACCTGAAATAGAAGTCCCGGCCCTATCAGGGCATAGCTGATCAAAAAATAAGCGGCGAGCGTGGCTGTCATCCCATACCAACCAGCAATTTCCGCAACGATTTTTTTCAATTTTATCCTCCTTTGGGCTTAGCCCATTATTATAATAAAAAAATATTTCTGCCTGTCAAGGAAAAATTAATACGAAAATTTTTTCTTGACCGGTTCTTTAAATGATGTATAATTGAAATACGGCGTTTTAGATTTATTTTTTGACCGGATAAAAATTAATTTTTAAATTTATGAAAATAATCGTCTATTCCACTCCGGCCTGTTCGTATTGCCACCAATTAAAGGATTTTCTAAAGGATCGGAATATTGAATTTGAAGACATTGATGTTAGTCAAAATCAAGAAGCAGCGCAGAGAATGGTGGAAAAAACCGGACAAATGGGAGTGCCAGTGACCGAGATTGGCGATGAATTTATCGTCGGTTTCGATATGGAGAAATTAAAAGAAAAATTTAATATTTAAAAGTGGAATATTGTAAAAATATCCTTAGTTTTAAATTATTTTACGCGAGTTACTATGATGACATTTGAACAAGTAAAAAAAAATCCTCAAGTTTTGGAGTTTATTGAGCAAACCAAAATCGCCATTGAGGCGATTGGCTATAACGAGCATGATTTTCGCCACGCCAATTTGGTTTCGCAGAGATCCCGTCGTTTAGCTAAGGAAATCGGATTAAGTCCTAGGGGGCAAGAATTGGCCGCTATTG
>Ga0136653_10002481_pt1 | contig 10090 bp, 11 predicted proteins | sample LakKivw275mmetaG_FD_94866 | JGI IMG/M metagenome (GOLD analysis project Ga0136653, IMG submission 94866) | Anoxic lake water microbial communities from Lake Kivu, Rwanda to study Microbial Dark Matter (Phase II) - Lake Kivu water 275m metaG... | ecosystem: Environmental > Aquatic > Freshwater >... | reverse complement strand
TCTGGAACTCTTCCAGTGTGATGCCGGTGATCGACTTGAAAGCATGGGGTTTGCCAGACAATTCTTCGTAAGTTAGCATGCCGTCAGTATACCGTAACTGACCTTATTCTGCAACAAGTCTATTAGATAAATCCTACAGGCGGATTTCAGATTTTAGATTTTAGATTTAAGATTGCGGATTCCACTGTATGCTGCACTCCACCACAGAGACACGGAGGGCACTGAGTCTTATCGTTTTATCTCCGTGCCTCTGTGGTTCCAGGCCCCCAATAACCAAGACGCTATTGTGAGTAGCGCCTTTCACCCAACTAGCGCAGGCCAATGGCCTGCAGGACAGCCTGCAGACAACCACCCGGCTCGCCTGGTGGCGCGGGTATCGGTGGAAGGGAATGGGTCTGCCCCAGGTAGGCCTGGTAGACATCGCCCCGGCCATAGCCATAGGTCCACAGGTCGGCCCCCAGAATCTTCGCCGAGCCAACCAGCAGATCCTTGAGGGCCTGGGGTGTCAGCGTCGGCTTGGCCTGTAACAGCAAGGCGCACACGCCGGTGGCGTGCGGCGTAGCCATGCTCGTGCCGGAGGCTTCAGTGTAGTTGCTGTCCACGGCCGTGCCCATGCTGGTGCCGCTGGCCCGGCAGGCGATGATGTGGTAGCCGGGGAAGAGGATTTCCGGCTTGAGCCGCTTGTCGGCGGTGGGGCCGCGGGAGGAGAAGCTGGTCACGGCGTCGTTGTCATCGGAGGCGCCGACCGTGAGCACCTTGCGGGCGCAGCCGGGGGAACCCACGGTGTAGTAGTTCGGCCCGGCGTTGCCGGCGGCCACGCACAGCATTACGCCCTGATCCACGGCGGCGTCACACGTGGCCGACATGGCATCAGTGCCATCGCAGGAGCCATCGGAGCCCAGGGAGAGGTTGATCACCTGGGCATGCTGCTGCACGGCCCACTCCACGCCGGCCATGACGTCGCTCATCAGGCCAGAGCCGTCGCCTTTGAGCACCTTGGCGGCGTAGATCGTGGCTTCGGGAGCTACTCCCTTGTACTTGCCGCTGCTGGCCGTGCCGTTGCCGGCGGCGATGCCGGCCACGTGCGTGCCGTGGCCGTGGTTGTCCTTGAAGCCTTCGCCGCTGAAGTCCTGGGTCAGGGTGACCCGCCCTTTCAAGTCCGGGTGATTGACGTCCACCCCCGTGTCCACCACCGCCACGACCACGCCCTTGCCGGTGTAGCCCGCCGCCCAGACCTGCGGCGCGCCGATGAGCGGCACGGACACGTCCAGCCAGGTGTGTACCGGCAGGTCCAGCCACACCATCTCCACGTCTGGATTCTTTTCCAGAGCGGCGATGGTCTCCGCCGTCGCTGTACCGGCCGTGGCCGGGACCAGGTCGAAAACCCGCGTCACCCCAAGCGCCGGGTCGAGGACCGCGGATTTAGAGACCTCTTTCTTGCGCTTGACGATGACCCGGATGGGCTGCCCCGCCGGCGCCTTGTCCATCGTCCGCCGCAATTCCGTCTGGATGCGTAGGTCTTTCATCGCTTGCCTCCTCATCATTCTAGACCTGACAGGTCTGCAAGACCTGTCAGGTCTACAGAGTGTGTACCGCTTTGTCTTCTTCCACGCTGCTGACCCAGGTCTCGTTCGCCAGAGCCAGACAATCGGCTGCTGGCATCTGCACGACCACCGCGGGCACCAGGCGCACCACGCGCCGCACCGTGGCCCCGCGCTCCGCCAGGCGCGCTGCCGCCTCGTCTGGGGCAATGCTGACGCGTACGATGGCGGCCACCGTGGCCTGCGGGGTGCGCCGCAGACCAGCGGCGAATTTGGGAGCAATTTTAGCGGGCATGGTTACCTCCAGGCTACAAACCTAACCCCCATCCCCTTCCCTCGCAGGGAAGGGGGGGCAGGGGTTAGGTCTACGGCGTCGGCGTGACGATGGGTTTCAGCGCGGGGACTTCCGTGCCGCCGGGCCCTGGCGAGGGAGTAGCCGTCGGCTGGTATGGCGGCTCGCTGACCAGCTTCTTCAGATCGTCTACCAGCGAGGTGCTGATAAGATACACGTTGGGGCCGCCCTGACGCTGGGCATAGTAAGAAGTCCCCTGCGGGTTTTTGTTGCCGATGAGCAGCACCTCCTTTTTGCCTTCGGCCAGGCCCAGGCGCACCTGCACCGGCGGATTGTCCAGGCCGAAGGCGGCCAGGCCCGTGCTGGTGTCCGTGAGCACCCGCGTGGATTTCAGGTTCACCACGCTGTCCAGGACGCTATTAATACGTGCCGTGTCTGCTGGCGCCCCGCCAATGGCGCCGATGAACCAGTCGCCCGTCCCCCCGCGGGCCAGGAAGACAGATTGATTGCCATCCTTGATCTCGATATCGTCCACATCGTCACGACCCAGGGTGAACACCCACTTGGCCTTCTCTTGCGGCGACTCGCCCGCCGGGCCCCGCCGTGTCTCCCAAACGGCCACCACGGCGAGGAGGGCCAGGATGACCAATAGAATCGCTGTGTTACGAAACTTCATGGCCTCACCTGAAGAAAATCAGCAAATCACAAATCAGCAAATCGCGAACCAACCTTGTGATTTGCTGATTTGTTGATTTACTCACCTCCTTCTCCACCACACCCAAACCCCGGCCAGGAGCACCAGGAGGGGCAGACCCACCACCACGCCCAGAATGACCAGGAGTTGTTGCTGAGCCGTCAGATACAAGAGGCGCGTCTCATATGGCTTGGACCTAAGGGAGATCAGCGACTCATCCTCGACCAGCCAGTTGATGCTATTGGTGAACAGGTCCAGGTTACCCGCTCCCTGCAGCAGTAATGAGTTGGCGGCAAAATCGGCGCTGCCAAACACCACCAGCCGGGACTTGGTAGTCTTTTCCAGGGTAGAGATGCTCTTCTCAGCCGACAGGGCAATCGTCAAGGGCCCCTGGACGTCCTGGCCAGCGTTGTACTGTAGCTGAGCACTGGCGCTCAGGTTGGTCTCCCCCCAGCTATTCTCGGTAGTTTGGGCCAAAGCCTCAATGGTCACGCCTTGGGGCAGACTCTGCTCCTGAGCCAGTGAGCGCGCCCAGGGATAGTAAACCTGCAGCGCCCGCATGTCCTTGGTGATTGTGGTGTATTTAAGGCCAGGGAGTTGAATCACCACAGCCGTGGGGTTATTCTGGACGAAGTAGCTGCCGGCGTCTATTGCTACGTCGTTGTCCAGGCGCACGCCCCAATTCTGGAGCAGGTAGTTCTCCAGGCCGATGGGGCTGAAATTCCCTTCCACGATCAACGGCGGCGCCAGCAAAAGCAGGCGGCCACCACTCTTCACGTACTCGCCGATGGTCTGCAACTCCACTTCCTGGAGAGGCTTCTGCGGCGCCGCCACCACCAGCACGGCCATGTCCGAGGGAATGGTGTTGGTCACGGACAGGTTCAGCGTAAGCACCTTGTAGTTGTCTTTCTCCAGAGCATCCCTGGCCTGGCTGAACCCCTGGCTAGCAGAGTCATCGCTGGCTCGCTCGCCGTGACCGGTGAGGAAGTAGACCGTCTTCTGCCCAGGGCTGATCGCCCTGAGGATGGTGCTGGTGATACTCTGCTCGTCCGTGCCGAAGGTCTCCTGGCGCTTCTCGGCGCTCTCCACCACCAGGACGCCGTACTTGTCCGGGCCGATTTCGTACTGCTGCGCGGTCAGTGGATCGGCATCTGGATCAACGAAGCTGTAAGAGAGTTGCGAGGTGTGGCGAGCATACTCGCGCAGCAGACTCCGCAACTCAGGCTGGCCACCGTAGCTCTGGGGATAGAAGACGGTGATCCTCAGCGGCTGGTCCAGGTTGTCCAGGATCTTGATCGTCTGGGCGGAAAGGCTGTAGGTTTTGAACTCTGTGAGGTCCAGACGACGCTCGTAGCGCGTGCCCAAGAAGTTGAGCAGCCCCACAATGCCGATGAAGGCGGCGATCATCACCAGGGTGTTGCCGCCGTAGCGCACCTGGCGGCCGCGCAGCAGGCGCAGGATCTTCTGCGGCTCCAGGAGGACGTAGAGCAGCAGGCAGAACAGGCCCAGGCCCAGCACGGCCAGGATCGCCGGCGTCCACTGCCGGCGAATCAGGTAAGCGATTGGCGCAGCCACCACCCCCGCCACGCCCACCAGAGCGATCCAGTCGCTATACTCACGCCATCGTTTGCTCATCTACAGTTTACCCCCATGTTCCCAGATAATTGCAGATTGGAGATTGCAGATTTATCATGAAGTAGATTTCGTCCTGTGGTGAGCTTGTGTCTCAAATCTGCAATCTAAAATCTGAAATCTTAAATCGCCTACGCCCACCGTCGCGTCTCCAGGGCGCGCGTGGCCAGGAAGAGGGCCACGGCAATCACGCTCAGGTAGTAGATGACGTTCTGGCTGGAGATGACGCCGCGCATGAAGTCGTTGTAGCGGGCGATAATGGACAGATAGCTGAGAACATCGGCCAGAACCCCGCGGGTGAGACTGGCGAAGATGTCAATCAGCCAGAGAGCCAGCAGAGTGGCCAGGCTGATCACCGCGGCCACAATCTGGTTCTGGGTCAGCGCCGAGGCCAGGACGCCTACGGCCAGGAAGGCCGCGCCGAAGAGGGCCGCCCCCACGTAGCTGCTGACCAACACGCCACGGTCCGGATTGCCGAAGCGTAGCAGAACCACAACATAGACCAGGGTCAGGGCCAGCATGAACAGGAAGAGGAGCAGGCTGGCCAGGTACTTGCCCAAGACCACCTCGCCATCGCGCACGGGTGAGGTGAGCACCAACTCCATAGTGCCTGAACGAGTCTCTTCCGCCAGCAGACGCATGGTCAGGGCAGGCGCCAGCAGGAGCAGGATGACTGGGGCGCTCCCCAACACTGGCTCCAGGGAAGCAGTCTGCGACCCCAGGGGCTGCATGATCACAAAGGCGAAGAAAATGCCCATGATGAGCAAGAAACCCGCCGTCACCACGTAAGCCACCGGCGAAACGAAGTAGGCACGCAACTCCTTGCCGGTGATAGCCAACACGTTGCGCATGCGCAAACCTCCAGAAGACACTATAGGGACGCAGATTCACGCGGATAGACGCTGTTTTTTGTCTTTAAATCAAAATCTGCGTGCGCAGCCAGCGTTTGTCCGCGTCCTACCATAAAGAAAGTGGCCCGACTATACCGCCGCCTCTTCTTTGGTGGTCAGCTTGAGGAAGATCTCCTCCAGGCTCATGACCACGGGGCGCAACTCCAGCAGCCCCCAGCCGCCCTGCACCGCCGCGGCGGCGATCTCTTCCCGCCGATCCACGTCCAGGGCGCAGGCCACTTCGTAATAGCCATCCGCCTTGGACTCCACGTTGACCACACCGGGGATCTGGCGTAGCTGCGCCGGTATCTCCTCGGCGGGGCGACGTACCTGCAAGACGAAGCGTTCGGAGCCTTGCAGTCTGGCCGTCAGACGCTCTGGCGTGTCCTCGGTGACTATGCGCCCCTCGTGGATGATCATCACCCGCCCGCAGACCTGGCTGGCTTCCGGCAGGATGTGCGTGGACAGGATAATCGTGTGCGCCCCGCCCAGGCTCTTGATGAGCTGCCGGAACTCAATGATCTGCTTGGGGTCAAGGCCGATGGTCGGCTCGTCCAGGATGAGCACCGGCGGGTCGTGGATCAGAGCCTGAGCCAGCCCCACCCGCTGGCGATAGCCCTTGGACAGCTTGCCGATGCGTTCGTTGAGCTGATCGCCGATGTTGGTCATTTCGGCCACGCGGGCCAGGCTCTGGCCGACGTTCTTGACCCCGCGCACCCGGGCGAAGAAGCCCAGGTAGTCGCGCACACTCATCTCCGGGTACAAAGGCACGGTCTCCGGCAAATAGCCGATGCGGCGACGCACCTCCAACGAGTCGTTGAAAACGTCGTAGCCGGCCACCTGCGCGCTGCCGCTCGTGGCGGGCAGAAAACCAGTGAGGATGCGCATGGTGGTGGTTTTGCCAGCGGCGTTGGGGCCCAGAAAGCCCAGGATCTCGCCCGGTTGGACGTTGAAGGTCACGTCCTGGATAGCGGCTTTAGGCCCGTAGTATTTGGTCAGATTGTTGGCCTGGATCACGGATTCCCTCCCCAAAGAAAAAGCACGCTGCACCCTGCGGTGTCAGGTGCCTTTTGCCCAGGGCAATATAGCACAAGGCGCGCCCGCTGTCAAGTCAAACTATGCCCGTGCCCGGTTGTAAGGCCCTGTCAGGGAATTAACCACCAAGACACCAAGAACACCAAGTTTTTATTTTTGGTGCCTTTGTGTCTTGGTGGTTAAATACAGGCCACTGCCCTACGCGATCAGCAAGCGTAGGCGCAGCTCGTCACGGATGGTCAGCCCGGCAAAGCCGGGTAGCGGCCCGCCGTGGTGCTCTTCTATGCTGCCCGTCGCTACCGCGTAGAGCTGGAAGCCGCAGCGCTGGTAGAGGGCCAGGGCTGGCAGATCGTCGTTGCTGGTGGCTACCACCACCTCGCCCAGACCCAGGCGGCGTGCCTCCGCCACCACCGCCGCCACCAGCCGCTGCCCCACACCTCGCCTTTGGTGCTGTGGCCACACGGCCAGCAGAACGATGATCAGGCGATTGCCTTCCACGGCGTAGGAGAGCGCACCGGCCACCTCATCGTCTACTGCGACAAAGGCCGGGAGCTGCCGCACGTCGTAGCTCTGCCCAAAGCAGGCGACCTCGGTCTCATCCCAGAAGTGCAGGGCCAGCCGCTCGATCTCCTGGCGAGCCGCCGCCGTCGCCGCCCGGATGACGGTTTCCGTGCCGGCGGCTGGCAGCGGGATGACAGGCGCGGCAATGACGGCCAGGCGAGCGTGCGCCAGGCACACTGGCTGCCCTGTATCTGCCGTCAGGTATTGCGCTTTCTCGTCACAGAAGTGGCACTTCATATTGGCGATTGGCGCTTCAGGTGCGACGCACCTCGGAGGTGCGTCGCACCTGAAGCGCACCTACGCTGTTCCCAGCTCCGTGTACTTCTGGGCACGACCCCTGGCCAGGGCCGCGGGGTAGCGCCGGGCAGTGATGGCCAGCTTCTCCGCCAGGGCCTGGCTCAGGTCCACCTCCAGGGCATCGCTGAGCAGCAGCACAAAGTGCAGGACGTCGGCCAGTTCATGGGCGACGGCGCGCTGCTCGTCGGCGTTGCTCAGGCGCTGGGCGATGGCGGCGTCGTCCTGGAAGCGAAAGTGCTCCAGAAGCTCGGCCACCTCAATGGCCAGGGCAATGGCCAGGTCCTTGGGCTGGTGGAACTGCTTCCAGTCGCGCTCGTCGCGGAAGGCGAGGACGCTTTCCCGTAGCGCCTGGATGGTGGTCGTGCGGTCAGAAGGTTCATTCATGGGCTGACACATCCTGTTCCAGCAATTTAGCGGCTTGGCGCACCATATCGGCTTCACCCGGGTAGCTCATCACGCCAGGCGCGGTGGCGAGGGGGAACCAGGCTGCCCGGTCGTACTCCCAGTCGTGCTGGCTCAGGTCACCGCCAGTGGCCTCAAACAGAAAGAAGTGGACGAACTTGTGGTAGCGGCAGCCCGCGGCCTTGTCTACGTACCAGTAGTCCAGCGTGCCGATTTTGTCCACCAGGCGTACCGCCAGCCCGGTCTCCTCGGCCACTTCCCGCGTGGCCGTGGCGGCGATGTCCTCGCCCTCCTCCACCAGGCCCTTAGGCAGGGCCCAGATGTCTTTGGCGGCGCGGCCCACCAGGGCCACCTGTATTTCCTTGCCTTCTCGCCGGTAGACCACGCCGCCGGCAGAGACGGCGCGCTTCACGGGCAGCTTGGCCATGTTCAATCCTCTACACAAACCTGACAGGTCTTGAAGACCTGTCAGGTTTGAGCAGCAGCAGCAGGCCGATGATGGTTTTGGCATCGCAAATCTCGCCGCTGGCGATCATGCCCAGAGCCTGGGGCACAGGCAGGCGCACCAACTCGATGGCCTCGTCGTCATCGGCGGTGAGGCGGCTGGGCGTGAGATCAGTTGCCAGGTAGACGTGCAGGTACTCGCTGGTGAAGCCTGGGCTGGAGAAGAAGCCGCCCAGACGCTGCAGCTTGCCCGCCCGGTAGCCGGTCTCCTCCTGCAGCTCACGCTCGGCGCAGGCGGTGGTATCCTCGCCGGGGTCTACGCCGCCGGCGGGAATCTCCAGCAACTCTTGCTCGATGGGTTTGCGGTACTGTCGCACCAGGAGCACGTGGCCCTCGCCATCTATCGGCACGATGGCCACAGCCTCTCCGTGCTCCACGATCTCCCGTTTGGTGACCGTGCCATCGTCCAGGCGGACGGTGTCCAGGCGCAAGTTGACAATTCGCCCCTCGTACAGGCGCTCCGAGGAAAGGGTGACCTCTGGGCTCAAGAATTCCTCCATCTGCAATGGCAGAGATTCTTCGTCGCTTCGCTTCTCAGAATGACAGGCGCTAGCTGGGCAGGAAGCGCTGGAAGACCTCGTTGCCTAGCAGCCGGCCGCGGGGCGTCAGGCGCACACGCCGGTCGTCTGTCTCCAGCAAGCCCAGTTCCCGCAGTTCCGCCAGTGGCACCCCGTAGACCTCCCGCACGTCCCGCCCGAAGCGTTCCTGGAAATCAGCGAGGCGTACGCCTTCCTGCACCAACCGCAGCCCCAGGATCATCGTCTCCGCCATCACCGCCGGGAGGTCCAGCTCTTGCACCTCCTCGGCGGTAGCCTCGCCGCGCTGCAAACGGGCGATGTACTCCGCCGGGTGCAGGACATTGCGCCAGCGCATCCCCCCTCGCCCTGTGGGAGAGGGGCCGGGGGTGAGGTCAGGCAGCGAAGAATGGGCCCCGGCGCCGAAGCCCAGGTAGGGTTGGTTGCGCCAATAGAGCAGGTTATGCCGACATGCCAGTTCCACGTTCCAAGTTCCATGTTCCATGTTAGAACGTGAAACGTGAAACTTGGAACTTGGAACTCTCTTCGCCCAATTGGCTATTTCGTAGTGGACGTAGCCGGTGGCCAGCATCTCCGCCGCCAGCTCGTACATGGCGGCCGCGGTGTCGTCGTCGGGCGGGGGTAGCTCGCCGCGGGCGATGCGCCGGGCCAGAGGCACGTCGTGCTCCAGGGTCAGGGCGTACAGCGAGAGGTGGTCGGACGCCAGGGCCACGGCCTGGGCCAGCGTGGCCTGCCATTGGGCCAGCGTCTGGCCGGGCAAGCCGTAGATGAGATCCAGGTTAACGTTGGCAAAGCCCGCCGCCCGCGCCAGCCGATAGGCCGCCATGGCCTCAGCAGCGTTGTGGATGCGACCCAGGAGGCGCAGCGTGGCATCAGCGAAGCTCTGCACGCCCAGGCTGAGGCGATTGACGCCCAGCGCCCGCAGCCCCTGTAAGTACGCCAGGTCTACCGTGCCGGGATTGGCCTCCAGGGTGATCTCCGCGTCCTCGGCCAGGGCGAAGGTGCGGCGGATGGCGTCCAATATGCGCTCTATCTGCCCCAACGAAAGCAGCGAGGGTGTGCCGCCGCCGAAGTATAACGTTCCAAGTTCCATGTTCCAAGTTTCACGTTGCGGAACGTGGAACATGAAACGTGGAACTTGGAACTCTATATCCCGCTCCAAAGCCGCTACGTAGTTGTCACTGAGGTGCTCCAGGCCGGCGTAGGTGTTAAAGTCGCAGTAGGCACAACGGGCGCGGCAGAAGGGAATGTGAACGTATAGGCCAAAGTCCATACTTGCGTAAAACGTGATGCGTGATACGTGAAATGTGAAGGTCACGCATCACGTTTCACGTTTCACGTGCTTTCTGTAGATGGCGATCAATCTCGCCCACCATTTCCTGGTGCTTCCGCCACCACTCGGGGTTAAGCTGGGCGTCGAGCTCGGCCACGGTCTTGCCTTGCTGCTCTACCCAGGTGTAGTACTTCAGGTTATGCCACTGCCGACGTGCCTCGCGTGTGCCTTCGCGGATCCAATCGGTCTTCTGGTGGTGGAAGATGGATACCAGTCGCACGGCGGCCTCGGTATCGTCCATGAAACCGTAGCGCCGGGTCAGATCGGCCATCACGGAATGATAGCGATCTATGGCATCCGTACAGATGGTGACGATGAGGTCGCGGGGGCCGAAGCCGTAGAACTTGGCCGTCTTGATCGCCCCCAGGACGTT
>Ga0136653_10002479_pt1 | contig 10091 bp, 7 predicted proteins | sample LakKivw275mmetaG_FD_94866 | JGI IMG/M metagenome (GOLD analysis project Ga0136653, IMG submission 94866) | Anoxic lake water microbial communities from Lake Kivu, Rwanda to study Microbial Dark Matter (Phase II) - Lake Kivu water 275m metaG... | ecosystem: Environmental > Aquatic > Freshwater >... | reverse complement strand
CTCCAAAGACATGCAGTTGGTAGGTCATACTATCCCTCTGAATCCACGGATGAAGAATTAACAAGGATGTCAGCGGCGTATGCTGATGTAATGACAAAGGCAGCCAACCCTCTGGCAATTGCTTTTCTTGTGACCCGTAATAGTAAACAGTCTGAACCATCTTCGATGGCTTTTACAGTTCCAAGATTTGTGATCGAAAATGTGTTTCCGACTCGGCAGGATAGAAGATCGTTTGCGAATACTTTGATGGCAAGATCAAATTCTGAGCCGCATACGATTGGCGAAAAAGATTATATGACTGAGCCAATTGCTGGTGAGCTACTACAGCGGAAAGCAGCAGGTTTTGGTACAGTGACAAAGGAGAACCTTGTACAGTCTGATGCAAAAAGTAATGGGTTCTTCGGACCAGAGTATGGAAACAGCGTACGTCCCAAATCCTCCCTCAACTTTTTTATTAAACAGGACAATGTCCTGTTTAGGAGGGAGAGCAAAACCTTGACTAGAACCTTTGCTAAAGGGGAAGGTAGCGTTAGTGGCGTTCCGTTTGCTGAAGGGGGAATAGAGCGGCATGAATCACCGCAGATCAAGGCTTATGCGATCTACCCTGAAAGCGCAAGAGCTATTCGTAAGCTTGCAGGTATTGGAGGCATATTTGCACGAGTCTTGGGGAAAGAATTTCGATCTTTGGAACCATACAGACGAAATATTATGAACTATCATTTGAGTTTAGCAAGCGTCTCAAATCCCACCTTTCCGTTCGACGCGGTGCGACGCACTAAACAGGACAATGTCCTGTTTAGCAGCCAAAGCACAAAAGCCAAAGCACAAACTTTGCTGAATGGGGAAACAGGAAATTCCTTTCCTAGAGGGGAAAGCTCAAAGAGTTTTTCTGAAGTTGCTTCTGCGGCAGTTCTGGAAAAAAGATCGTTTCCTGGAATTCCTACGAAGATTGAGCATAATGAGTTTCTACATACTAATGACAGTATAAGAATACCAGCAATTTCTAAATTAGTGTCTTCAGTGGATAAACCTAGTCAGAATCAACAAAAGGGCGTACAGGCTAATACCAGTAATAGTGTCGTGAGGGGTCTTTCATCAGGCTCTTCTAAGCACGCTGAGTCGGTGATAGGTACTTTTCTTCCGCTGGGTTCTGCAAACGTGACGCGTATCCTTCGAAGGCATAAGGATATGCCATATATACAACTTCATAATGACTCATCAGCGAACTATATGGCAGCAAAACTGAATGCTGAAGCCTTTACAGTCGGTCATGACATATTTTTTGCCTCAGGAAAGCTGAACCTGGGAACGGCTGAAGGCATTGCGCTTTTGGGACATGAAATAACTCATGTAGATCAGCAAGATAGAGGTGATATTGGGGCATCACAATATGAGGTTCTGGAGAACGAAGCATTGGCAAATGAGCGGACAATCCTGTCTTTACCGGCGAAAATATCAAGAAAGATAGCAGGCTTTGATAATGAGACACCGGAGTTGATCCATGTTTCACGGAGTTCTACACTTGATAGTCCGATGGCTCAGGAGCTTTGCAGTTCTCCCGTTGATAATAAAACAAGCTCAGAAATGCCTGCACACATAGAACCATCTGCTAATACCATTTCAGAACGACCGAATATTGACAGTATCGCAGAGCAAGTATATGAGATTATCGAAAGAAGACTTCGCAGAGAAAAGGACAGGAGAGGGTATTTTTAGGATAAGGAGGCTGTAATGGCTGCGGTAGTCAGAAAAGACCCATACTTAAGCTTCAGATTTATTATTGAAATAGATGGAATTGTAAACGGAGGGTTTGCTGAATGCTCCGGACTTCAGGTGGAGACAGAGACTGAGGACTATCGCGAGGGCGGTCTTAACGAATATACGCATAAGCTCTCAAAAGGGACAAAATACCAGAATATCATCTTAAAGCGCGGTATAACGGATTCAGATGCCCTATGGCAATGGCATCAGGATGTTACCGCAGGCAAGATAAAAGGCGCGCGCAGGAGTATTTCCATAATCCTTATGGATGAAGAGCAGAATGAGAAGTGGCGATGGCTTGTCGAAAAAGCATATCCCGTAAAATGGGCAGGACCTGCGCTAAAATCGGATAGCAGCACTATTGCATTTGAAACACTGGAACTGGTTCATACCGGAATTAGAAAAATTTGATTGAAATAACTTCAAGCTTCCTAAACAGGACATTGTCCTGTTTAGTGCAAAAAAGCTTGAAAGGAAAGTATTATGGCATTAGAGAAAGCTTTTATCAGACCACTGGCTGGTCAACTCAAGGGACAGGATATAGAGGTGCTCTTTAATCCGACAGAATATACGATTAGCAAAAGTAATAACTTCTCCTCTGTTAACATTCCTGGACTGGAATCCCCGTTGCTGCAATTTGTGCAGGGAAACCTTAAGACTATGACCATGACACTTTTCTTTGATACATATACCTATAAGAATGGTGAGGATGTCAGGAACTATACAGGCAAGATTGTGAACCTGATGCGAATAGATTCGGATTTACACGCGCCGCCTGTTTGCCTGTTCTATTGGGGAAAGCTCAGTTTTACATGCGTGATTCAGCAAGTGCAGCAGAGCTTTACTATGTTTAACTCCGATGGAGTGCCGGTTAGGGCAAGGCTCACAGTTACCTTCAATGAATATACAACAAGGGATCAGGTGAAGGAAAATCCGATGTCATCACCAGACCGAACCAAAAGGAAGATTACTAAACAGGGCGATAGTCTGTGGATGCTGGCTGCTATTGCCTATGGGGATGCAACTAAATGGCGCACAATTGCTGATGCAAACAATATTGAGAACCCTCGATTTTTAGAACCAGGGATGGAGATCATCATTCCACCTTTAGAGTAAAAAAATGGGAACAGCGAAGACAGTCGATCTGAAATACTATGCTCCAGCATTCTCCATATCAGTAAACAATACGGAGCTTGCTCAGGATATATCAAAAGCGATAGTAAGCGTTCGGGTGAATGAGAAACTGGATACGCCCTCGGAGTCAACTATATCGGTAAATGATGAGTTCAGCTTGAAAACGCAGCGATTTGAATGGCTAGATAATGACCTATTCAGGGTCGGTAACCGCATCGAGATAAGCATGGGCTATGCAGGCAACCTTAACCAGATGATATCTGGAAAAATCACAAGTCTTGAGTCCAGTTTCTTTTCTAATAGCGCGCCGACACTGACTATGATCGCCAAAGATCCTTTGCATATTATCACGAAAAAAACAGATCCTGAAGACCGTCAGAAGTTCAATAATGCTGCGTCCCAAAACGTCAAAGACAGCGATATTGCAGGATTCATAAGTCAGTTCATCAGTCAGAAGCTGAATGTTAGTCTTTCTACGGAGATTGAACCGACGACAATACAGCATACCAGAGTTCAGTTGCGTGGCGATACAAGCTTCTATGAGTTCCTGCGTGATAGAGCCAGCAGGATATACTACGAGTTTTATATTCGCGGCAACAAGTTCTATTTCATTAGCCCCAAAACTGACCGAAAAGAGACGCTGACACTGAAATGGGGTAGTGATTTGATAAGCTTCAAGCCAAATATAAGCAGCTCTGAGCTTGTTACGGAAGTAAACATTAGAAGCCGAAATTCATCTACTGGAGAAGATATCGAGGGAAGCGCGCGAACGGGTAGCGAAAAAAAACAGGAACAAAGAGAGCTGGCTAGTCAATTGGTGGCAAAGTTCTACGAGGAAGTGAAGGAGATTAAGAAAGAGATCACAAATATACCTGTTTTCAGCCAGGCTGAGGCTGACGAAGTAGCCAAAGCACAGTTAAATAAAGCTAGTGATTCGCTGATCACTGGGGATGCTGAGACAATTGGAATACCAGAGTTAAGACCCGGAGTTAGTATAAAACTTGATAATCTTGGCAAATGGTTCAGCGGCAAGTATTATGTTACAGAAGCCACTCATATTATTGATAACAACGGTTACAGAACCAGGTTTAAGGTAAGGAGAAACGCCTTATGAGCATTCTGGATTTGCTTATAAGCGAAGAAGAGGAGAGAGACCGAGCCAATATCATCAATGGCGTGGCTATCGGGATCGTATCGGATAACAAAGACCCTGAGAACATGGGCCGAGTAAAGCTCAAATTCCCCTGGCTCTCTAACGAGGATGTAACTGACTGGGTGCGAATTGCCACATTTATGGCTGGAGGCAGCAGAGGCAGCTACTTCCTGCCTGAGGTTGGAGATGAGGTGCTTGTTGCATTCGATCACGGCGATATCAATCATCCATACATAATAGGTGCATTGTGGAACAAGGATGACCAACCACCAGAAAACAATAGCGACGGGGAAAACAATATCCGCCAGATTCGATCGCGCAGTGGACATAAGATTACGCTTGATGATAAATCAGGCAAAGAGAAGATAGAGATAATCAGTAAAGCTGGACATAAGATCGTGCTGGACGATTCTGCAGGACAGGAGAAAATCGAAATCATTGATAAGACAGGGAGTAATTCGATCAAGATAGATTCCGTTCAGAATTCCATAGCCATCGAAAGCTCGATGAAACTGAGTATTAAGTCCACGATGATTGAGATCGAGTCTTCAGGAATGATGACGATAAAAGCTAGCGGAGTCTTGACTATTCAAGGGTCGCTGGTAAAGATTAATTAAAAGGGAGATATATGTATGCCGCTTGCTGCAAGGGTAGGGGATATGACCAGTCATGGAACGCCATTGGCGCCGGGTCCTGGTAGTGTCAATGTACTTATAGGCAATATGCCCGCCTGGCGAGCAACTTCGGATATGCATATCTGCCCTCTTCTCACTGCATTGGTTCCGCATGTAGGAGGCGTGGTCGCTATGGGAAGCCTGACTGTGCTTATCAACAACCTTCCCGCTGCACGACAGGGAGATATGATCGTGGAATCAGGTCCACCCAATTCTATTGTAATGGGATGTCCAACAGTATTAATCGGATGATTAAAGGAGGAGATAGATCGTTATGTCAAAAGAGTTCCTGGGTATTGGCTGGAAATTCCCTGTAAATGTTGATGTGCGCGGTAGAGTTCAGATGTCGGAGTATGAGGAGGATATCAGCGAGGCAATCTGGATCATAATTGCGACATCCAAAGGTGAGAGGGTCATGCGACCTGATTTTGGCAGCGGCATCTATGAGTTTGTCTTTGCCCCCATAAATACATCAACAATCGGTCTAGTCGAAAATAGCATCCGCGAAGCCCTCATATTATACGAACCCAGGATAGAATTACTCGGAGTTGAGGTCTCTGCCGAAAAGGCAGATGAAGGGAAGCTTCTTATTAGCGTAGATTATAGGGTACGAAGCACCAATAACGAGTTTAACCTTGTCTATCCATATTATCTGACTGAAGGAAGGTAGCTCAAATTCAAGCTTTCTTTTCTATTAAACAGGACAATGTCCTGTTTAGGGAAAGCTTGAGCAAAGAAAATTAAGGATTATACATTTATGAAAGTGGCGCCGAAGATTGATAGCAGGGATTTTCAGAAGCTCTTAGATGAAGCAAAAAAGCTTGTCCCATTTTATGTGCCTGAATGGAATATTAACCCAGGTACAGATTCAGGCATGGCTCTGCTCAAAATCTTTTTTCATATATTACAGGAAGTGACAAATCGGCTTAACGAAGTTCCAGAGAAGAATCTCGTCGCATTCCTCGATATGCTTGGTATGAGGCTTATTCCATCTCAGCCAGCCAAAGTGCCTGCTGTCTTTCAGCTTGTGCCTAATGCACCTGATACCTTGATCCCAGCACAGACACAGTCCGAAGCTCCTGCAACAGAGGAACATGAGGCTTTATCATTCGAGACAGATAGGAATATATTAGCAACAACAGCAGCCCTAACAGATATATACAGCTTGGTGCCTGCAAAGGATGAGATATTTAATCACTTTCAAAGCACCAGAAAAAGCTTTGAGCTATTTAGTAGCCATAATCAACAGGAACATGCAATTTATCTGGGACATGATGACCTTTTCAACATCAAAGGAGAAGCAGTTATACAGCTCAAAATATCTCCTGAGGAGAAAAATAAATGGTCTCCATTGATAGATGAGAAGATTATATCATGGCAGTATTATGGCAAAAAAGTTCAGACGGTATCTGGTCAAAAAGTTGAAACTACAGGCTGGTATAATTTCTCCAAAGTCAGTGTAGGAAAAACCCTAACACTCTCCAAAGATGACAATTCAGAGATTATACCTTATGAAATCAACGGAGTTGAAACCCGTTGGCTCCGATGCCTGCTTGGGATCTACGTAACAATAACTGATTATGTTCCACCAGGTGAATCGTCATTGTATGTGGATAGCATTAGCAATATAGAACCCGGTGACAAGCTTTGGATCATTGACCTGGAAACACTTGATGATACTGAAAGAACTGAGTTTGTTACAGTTAAAAGTGTCTCTGAGAAAATTATAAATGGCATTCTTAGACCATCTATTGATATCTATGGAAAGCTCAAGTATTCTCATAATAATGGTATAGTGATCAGAAAGGTCAATTTTTCTCTGAGTTGGGATATGCTAAACGATCTTGAGATTGATGAGATCGAACTGAAAACCTCACCAAAAGTGGGAAATGGCAAAGACGCGGATCTGATCTTTAGTAACGACGTGCCTGTTGCTGGAGTTCCATTTTACCCATTCGGCAAATTGCCAAGATTATACGATACATTCTATATTGCCAGCCAGGAAGCCTTCTCGAAAAAGGGAGCCACAATCGAACTGAATATGGATATTAAGCGTGAAGGTGCCGGTATACCTGTGGAAAGGGTTCAAGGTGTTGGTGATATACGTGCCTCAAGGCTAAATCAGTGTGGCATCAAGACGATTGATCAGCTTATCCTGCAAAGTCCGGAGGATATCGCACGAATTCTGGGGGAAAGTGAGACAGAAGCAACCAATATCCTCGAAGCTACAAAAAAAGAATTCTACGATAAGACACCTCCTTTAGAAACCTTACCTGAGGATAACACCCCTGTGAATGTTACACTTTCATACGAATATTGGGATGGTAAGGGATGGAAAGCGCTAAAAGACTTGGCTGATGAAACAGATAACCTTGTTAAAAATGGGATTATAACTTTTACATGCTCGGATGATGTATCAGCCACTTCTGTTGTTGGTCAGGAAAACTACTGGATTCGGATACGCATCGTAGATGGAGACTATGGCAGAGAAAAATTTATTCTGGACAGTGATGGCAAGACTATTAATCCTGACACAAGTGAAATCGACCCTCCATGGATTGAAAAACTATCAATATCTTATAAAATCAATGAAGACTATGATTTACAATACTGCCTGATCCACAATAACCTTGAGTATCAGGATATGACTCAGAAAAGCAGAACAGCGAATGAAAAATTCCAGCCGTTCATTTCTATCACTGATACGAACCAGGCTTTATATCTTGGTTTCGATAAGCCGCTTGTGAAAGGTCCTATAAGCCTTTTCTTCTCCTTAGATGAGCAGCGCTATCCTAATTAGAATAGACCAAGGGTTCAGTGGTATTACTATTACAGTCAGAATGAAAAGCCAAAGAGGCTGGATATTGTGGATGAAACTGATAACCTGACACAGAGTGGAACGATCAAGCTTATAGCTCCATCGGACTTTGCTCTGGTATCGCTATTTGGAAAAAAGCGTTACTGGCTTAAAGCTATTGATATCGAGGATAGATTCCAGAGCAAAAGAAATAGCGACACAGAAGTTATGAATGCTATCAAAAAGACATTATCTCAATGTGATGACCTATATATATGTCCCGAAGAGTCCCAGACATTTTCTATGAAATTCATGTCTTTTGATGATATGTCCCCAAACCCGAAGGTGAAAGGCATATATGTGAACTCGACATGGATGTTTCAAACAGCTACCATACAGAATGAAATTCTTGGATCAAGCGATGGCACACAGCATCAAGCCTTTCGATTTGGCAGAACTGTTATATTATCTGAGGAAATACAGGTAAATGAGATGAACAGCATATCCGAAGAAGAAAAATCACTTATGAGAACAGCGGATGAATCCTCCGTTTTAGAGGTCAAGGACGACTTAGAAAACATAATAGAAGTCTGGATTAAGTGGCAAAGAGCGGATGATTTTCTGGATTCTAAGGAAAAAAGTCGCCATTATGTTATCAACAAGGTCTCAGGTGAGATACAGTTTGGGGACGGTGTTCATGGGATGGTCCCGCCGATCGGAAGAGATAACATCAGAGCAACGTATCAATCCGGTGGAGGAAAGGCGGGTAATGTCAATTCCTCAGAGATCAGGACTCTCAAAAGCTCTATACCATTTGTTGACAAAGTCAGCAATCCCGAAAATGCCGGCGGCGGTTCGGACACTGAAGAGCTTGAAATGGCTCTGGAGAGAGGTTCACAATCACTGAAGAACAGAGGACGCGCAGTAACCTTTGAGGACTATGAATGGCTCACAAGGGAGGCTTCGCCAAATATTGCACGCGTGAAATGTCTGCCTGGATTTAATACCCAGGGAAAGATCGAGCCGGGATGGGTCACATTGGTGCTTGTTCCCGAAAGCATCGAGGAAAAGCCTTTCCCTTCTCCCCTTCTCCTCAAAAAGATCGAGCAGTATCTCAAAGAAAGATGCAGCAATGTTGTGTCTGCAGCAAAGCGTATACAGGTTATGGGACCAGCCTATATTAAAGTTTCAGTTAAAGGTGATATTTATCCAGTTTCTGTCGATCTAGCCTCTGTTGCTGAAAAAGAGGCTATAGATGCGTTGAAGGCATTCCTTCATCCACTTAATGGCGGATTTGAAAATACCGGATGGGATTTTGGCAAAATGCTGTGCTTATCCAATCTATATCACCTGCTTGAAGGTATCGCAGAAATTGACCATGTTGATAATCTTTCGATGATACTTGAGAGTGATGAGCAAGAACAGAACTCTGATATAGTAACGTCTGAGATATCGATACCATCTTATGCCCTGATTTATAGCGGAGAGCATGAGCTTACTCCAAAGCCCTTGCCCAAACATAACTGTTAAAACTGGAGTGGCAAAATATTATGAACTATCATTTGTCACAGTTGATTTCTAACTTACCGATACCAGAACTTGATGACAAGACTTTTGATGAGCTTGTAAACGAAGCCAGAGCAAGGATCCCTCTCTATGCTCCGGGTTGGACTGACCATAATCTCTCAGATCCTGGCATCACTTTCATTGAGCTATTTTCATGGCTTGCAGAGATGCAGATTTACAGGCTAAATTTGCTTCGCGATGTGAATTATCTGAAATTCCTCAAGCTGCTGCAAAGCCAGCCGAAGCCAGCTACAGCCGCTAAGGTTGATGTCACATTCACCACAACCTCAAAGGATGGAGAGTTTATCGCCAAAGGCACTCGACTGGAAACTAAGGATACTGAATCCGGTAAGCTTATTTTTGAAACTGATGAAGACCTGATGGTTCTCCCGGTAACTCTTGAGAAAGTCAAAAGCTTTGTTGATCTGAAGTATACAGACCTTATGGAAGCCAATGATAAGATTGGCATATTCTATTATGCCTTCGGAGAGAAAGCCCAGAAAGATAATGCCCTGTATCTGGGATTGGAGATTCCTGATTCGGTGGATTATTCTGGAAAAGAAGTCTTAGTGACGTTTTATCTATATGAAAATGGACTTCCGCCTATAGGCCAGCATGGCGAAATGATAGTTCATAATATTGAGCAACCTCAGGTTATTCATACTCAAAGGGTAAAATGGGAATACTGGCAGGGAACTCAGTGGAATACATTATCTCTCAAGAAAGATAATACGATGTCATTGACCCAGAATGGACGAATTTATTTTGTTATACCGTCAGATGCCTCAAAGCAAAATCTACCACTTCCCATTGATGATGGGTATATATGGATAAGATGCAGGGTCATTCAGGAAGGTTATGAGATACCTCCCCGGATTGACACAATAAGGCTCAATACAATATCAGCCACACATGGACAGACAGTGAAGGAAGAGCTATTGGAAAGAAAAGATGCAATTCAACTCATGGTTGATGAGTCCTTATGCTCTGGCTTACCATATCAGGT
>Ga0136653_10002478_pt1 | contig 10095 bp, 5 predicted proteins | sample LakKivw275mmetaG_FD_94866 | JGI IMG/M metagenome (GOLD analysis project Ga0136653, IMG submission 94866) | Anoxic lake water microbial communities from Lake Kivu, Rwanda to study Microbial Dark Matter (Phase II) - Lake Kivu water 275m metaG... | ecosystem: Environmental > Aquatic > Freshwater >... | reverse complement strand
GGCTGTTGAAGCTAAACGTTCGAGGTGCGATTTCGCCCAGACACATGCCACAAACAACGCAGGCGAAATGCTCGGAAAATAGCAGTTCTTCTCCGTCGGCAACTGAGATTAAGACCACTCCGGCGCCGAGCTTCAGCGCTGTTTCTACGGAGTCGGCGATGCGGCTTTTTTCCGCCTCACCAATCTGAAGACGATCCACCACGGCTTCGATGGTGTGTTTCTTATTCTTATCGAGTTCGAACTCTTCGGATAGGTCGCGGATGCGTTTGTCCACGCGCACACGTACAAAGCCGGCCTTACGCAGATCATCTATGACAGACTGGTGTTCTCCTTTCCGGTCTCGAATCAAAGGAGCTAGAACCATTATTTTGCTGCCTTCCGATATTTCCAGTACCGCGTCCACGATTTGCTGCACTGTCTGCCGGCAGATTTCCCTGCCGCACTTGGGGCAGTGGGGATGGCCTACGCGGGCAAAGAGAAGGCGAAGATAGTCATAAATTTCGGTCATGGTGCCCACAGTGGACCGGGGGTTATGAGACGGCCCCTTCTGGTCTATTGAAATCGCCGGGCTCAGGCCTTCAATGTAGTCGACGTCTGGCTTATCAATCCGCCCGATAAACTGCCGGGCATAAGCTGACAAAGATTCTACATATCGACGCTGGCCTTCGGCATATATGGTGTCGAATGCCAGCGAACTTTTGCCGGAGCCGGAAACGCCGGTGATGACAACAAGCTTATCTCGTGGGATGACAATGTCTATATTTTTTAGGTTGTGCTCTCGCGCACCCTTTACAATGATTTTATCTAATGGCATAACATGTCCTGAAATATGGATTAAACTAATTTTAGCACTAGAGGCCCGTAAATCCTAAATCCAAAAAGTAGCACAAATGATTGCAAGCGATTTCTTTGTGAGAGCTATCTCCTGGCACGAATGAAGACAGCCACTGAAATAGCGACGAGTAAAATCGTGAGGGTAATTCCGATCCATAAAAAAATATTGCCTGATAATAATCCCGATCCTGACTCTAATGGCACATCATTGGCAGGTGGGACCTGGGCGTTGTCACCAGGTGGGGGACCTTGCTCTTTTGGTGTCGAGGCAGTTGTGAATGACATGACCTTGGACCACTGGCCTTCGCCGGTTTCGCCGGTCTCAGCCTTGATGACTTTTATTTCCCAAAAATATTGCTGGCCCTGCTGGAGATTGCCTGTGTCTGATAATGTCCATCGGGGCGACTGATTGCCTTCGATAGGAATGGTTTGCTGCAAGACTATTTGATTAAAGGTCTGATCTTTAGCCAGCCAGAGTTCGTATTCCTGCGCGGCTGTCAGATGCCTCCATTCGAATGTCACGTCTCTAATGCGGCCGGTATCCAGATATACCGGTATCACTGCGCCGTCTGATGGTGAAATCGGAATCGGTGCCTGGAACAATTCCTCGTGGCTGGGTGGAGCCGGTGAGGTATACTGTGGGCTCGGCGATAGGCAGTCGTAGAAATTCCACAGCCGACCTGTTGTGGCAGTGTAGGGCCGGTTGTCTATGGCCCAGAGGTTGATGCCAGCGGAGACCTTCAGAGAAGATGGTTCCCGGGTGAAAATGACTCCTGGAGTAAGACCGACATGAAGCGTGTCCCATTCTATGTAGGGCGGCTCGAGCTTCTCCGGCTCCAATGTCCGGTCCACCGCTGTACCGCCATCGTCTGACCTAGTCCCATAAAAAGTATATAACTGTTCCAGGCCGTAATAGCTCCGGCCCGAAGAGCCCATTGCCGTCCAATTGATGCTATTACCTACCAGCCAATAGTAAATTTCGCTATTCGGGTTGTTACTGGCTGCGTAAAGCGGTAAGGCATTCCGGAATCGGTAATCGGCTAAAACCTGCATTTGCCCCGGCTCCGGAATAGCGGGAGTTAATGTGAAAGAGTTGCCGGCGTCCAGTGAATAAGAGACCGCGCCTTCGGAGCTATCGCCCACGGTAATCACTCCGGTCGGGGCGGCACTGATGCTATATCCTGACCCCAGCCCCGTATCCACTTTTGTGGACCATTGCCACGCCTGCCCGTTGGTTGTGCCACGGCGTATGTAATTGTTACTTAGAACATATATGTTGGCGGCATTATCTATACTGGTGACAGCAAAGTCTGTGATGCTGACTCCAGGTAAAGCATTGGACCAAATCTGGCCCTGGTTCGGTGATTGCTTCAAATCATCGGTTGAACGGGAGGCGAGATATACAGCCGAATCGTTACTTGTGTTGCTGGTTCGTATTATCAGGTCGTCGCTCGCAGATAAGAGGCATAACACGCGTTCCCAGGTTTGTCTGGTGGTCAACGCTGTAGTTCTCCAAACGCTATCGAAATTGTTTAACCCGCCGTGGTCATTGACGGAGGCAAGATAAATGACATCTGAAGCTGGCGCCACGGCCACGTCTGAGAGAAAATCGATTTCCGTATCAATGAGGCTGAGCTGATTCCAGGTTTCTCCATTATCCAGGCTCACAGAAAAAGCCGACTCGTCCAGCGGACTACCTGTCAGATAACCGCCGGGCCAATCCGCTGCAGTGTTAAGAATCGCCGTGGAGGTCCCGCAATATGCCCGGCTGCCATCGGGGCTCCAAACCACCCTGGTATTAGCAAATCCCGAATTACCACCCCCGGTAGGCGGTTTCCGGGCTTGCAACCAGCACGTGCCAGTGCATTCGACCGGCGTATTCGTAAACCAGGTCATGACCTCAGCAGAATTGGCATTACCCTGTACCTCACCAGCCAGTAGTTTGCCCGAGTCATAACTACCGTAATAGGCTATGCTGGATATCCTTAATGGCAGCGCGGTCTGCATTAATAATCGGCACACCGTGTCATCGAATCGAAAGATGCCCGCATTAACCGCAGGGGCATCGAGGCTGACATATAATCGACGGAGGTTTGGATTTTGACCCGAGAAGTTAGCCGGCAGTTGCAGGTCGGCGGTTATTACCTGATTTACTTTCGGGGAGGCGCCGGCGCCAACGGTTGTGACCTCTACTGGACCCCAGGTACCCCAGTTGGTGGTGTTGCCCGCGGTGTCATGAATACCCAGGTTGACGTGTGTACCGGCGGCATCAGTTGTAATGGCAATGAGGCTGAAGTCGGCCCCATAGTTCGGGGAGAATTTGAGTGCCAAAACATCACCGCTGAGGCCCTGCTCAGCCCAGTTTCCTGAAGTAGCGGATTTTAAGATGTATATACTGCCGTTTCCGGCGCCGGTTCTGGTGCCGATGGCTATATCGTAGCCATTGTAGCTTGGTGAAATGTTAAGGGCTCCGATGTTGTCAACATTTGGGCTAACGGTATACTGCCAGCTGGCTCCGCCATCAGTCGAGGCGAATACCTTTCTGGGCGAGCCGGCATCGCTGGTCACCGCGGCGATAAAGTTTGGATTATCCGGCGCCAGCACTATATTCCAAACCGGCAAAGCGGCGCCGCCGTTTATGAGATAGCCACTTAGATCAGACCATGTAAGCCCGGCATCGGTTGATTTGTATACTTTAGCGTTAGCTACATCCGTAGCATAGAACGTTCTGCCATCGATGCCGATAGCTAATATGTTTATTTCAGACGGGCTGATGATAACATTTTCTTGGCTGCTGGGTGTATTGACGACCGTCCATTGTACAGTTCCGGCTTGTACGGACGTGGAGATTGCCGTAATTGAAACCAGAGTGATTGCGACTAGCGCAAGAAAAAGATACGATTTAAGTCTGTTACTTTTAAAAGCAGTACCGCTCGGTCTCATTCAACCCTTTTTATTTGAGATTTCGTTCGGTGACTATGATAGCTATAGTTTGGACAATCGGTATGCGGGTATGCTTCTCAAGGCCGATGAATCAGGATGCCGTTTCAGGCGGGAGTTTTTCCGGAGCGACGACCTCTCTGGAAGCGACATCGACCTGCGGCATACCTTCAGTATAGTGAGGCGCTGGCGGTTCCAATTCTTCCCCTGGAGCATAAGTCTTTTCTTCCGTTACGGTGTTCATGAGGCTGTAAACTATCTCTACGCTACCGTCGTGGGCTTCCTTATGACCACGCGGCAACCAGCAGTTTAAAATTTCCCATTCTTGGAATACGTCACGCGCCCAGGTAATGGCTATACCGGGCGTCTCTTCAGGAGTCTTTTTGCTCGAACGGACTTTGGCGGTCTTGGTTCCAACCTGTCGCCAGCTGCTGACAACCACCCTCAAAGCCCGTTTCGATGCGTAATTGCAGTTTCCCGTTTCCTCTTCTACCGGTGCTGCTGCCTCGGCTGCCGCGGCAGCCATTGACTCTCCTACCGGTAGTCTCTTGTCAGCACCAACGGTTGGCATACCGGGCAACTCTTTTGGCCCTGTAGTCTTTATCTCGTCCTCGTACTTCTGCAGGAGTTCGCCAAACTTTTCCATGAGCTGCTCTCTGGTTGTACCCGGACCGAGTTTGGGCTTGTCTCCCCCTATCATTACCACGGTGGTCTGAGGTGGCTGTAAAGGCTGAGCCGGCGGTGGAGGTGGCATATAAGGATAGTATGGCGGTGGCGCCGGCGCCGGTTTTGGCTGGGCGCTGCGCAAAAGCAAGTAAATACCGTATCCGGCCAGGACCAGCAAGATAATCGTCAGCGGAATCATAATGAATGGCAGCGTATAATTGGGTTGCCACTCGATAGTTATCGTCTTAGGCTCGTCCATCAGGATGGTACCGCTGGAGTTAACGGCATTAAGCTTGCCTCCGAACACCCCCAGAATATTTTGTATCCTAACCTGTGGTTCATTCACCTTCCATTCAGCTTCACTACCTGCTTTGTACCAGTCACTGCCCTTAGCTTCTCCGTAAGGTGATGTCAGTGTCAGCCTATAATAAGTATCGTAGTACGCCTTACAGGTACCCGCAGCACTGACGTTCAGATTGAGGTCCTTGCCTGAGACCGATTCCCCGGTGGGGAGTTGCCAGTAGGCGAAACGATATTGCACTCCCTGCGTGGACGGGTCATTAACCTGGTCGGGGGCGGTGACCCTCAGTGTATAATCTTCCCTGTACCAACCGGAGCCTGATATTTGACCTACCTTGGAGGGCTCCGTTTGCAGGGTGATCGAATATTCGGTATCGTAGTTGAAAGTGGCTATTGGTGATGATTCGGTCACTGTAATAGAAGTTTGCTCGGCCTTATAGCGTATACCTTCATCGGTGGGATTGGCTACTGTTGCATCTACGCTTATGGAGCGAATCGCCCCCAAATCGAGGGCCAGCGTGGTGGACTGACCACCGCCCAGCGTGGCTATGGTGCCGCCTCCGGCAACGTTTACCTTGGTCTGTCCGGCTTTTAAGCCGTCACCTATATTAATAGTAGCGGTATAGCCTCCCTTTTCAACAGTAAGGCCATATGTCTGTTGACCGGTTATGGCCGGCGATGAACTATCGGTAACGCCGACTGTGAAACTATAGTTGCCTGCCGAGCCTTTATCTGGAATACCAGAAATGTAGCCGCTTGCGCTACTCAGGCTTAGCCCCGAAGGTAATGTTCCGCCAGTCATAGAATAGGTATATGGTGCTGTCCCGCCGCTTACCCTTATTACGTTACTGTAACTTTCACCTTCCTTGGCGTCTAATAGGCTTGTCGTTAAAAAATTTAAAGGTGGCTGAGATATTGTAATAATGAAAGGTTGGCTGGCACTGGCTGCGACGGCATCGGTAACCCTAATCGTCAGGTTATAAGTGCCCGCAATTGTTGGTGTTCCTGACAGAACACCTGATGGGTTCAGACTTACTCCGGGCGGCGGGCTGCCGCTGATAATCGCCCACGTAAATGGCGGATTATCGCCTGTCGCCGATAAGGCTGCATAATACAGGCTACCTACCTGCCCATTAGGCAACAGTGGAGAACTGGTAATAAATAACGCCGCCTGAACCGGGCCGGCAAAGACTAATAAAATGCTAAGCAGTCCGACCAGCGAAATCGAAGCCAAAGGAAGGCTGTGCCGCTGGCCGCCATGTGGGTTAAAGAATCTCTTCATTCCGCAATGTACCGAATACCTTGAGTCTTATTATAATAGGCGAAGTGATATTTGTCGAACAAAATCTACACTATTCAAATTTTAGCTTCAAGCGACGGGGTCAAATATACTTATACAAGTTCTGGTGACGTTTGAAATGGTATAATTTAATCGGATAAATATTTAAGATAGGGGACAATGACGGGGCTAATGATGTATGAACATTACCGGCAGCCGGTTATTTCAAGGGCAAGATTTCTGGTTCGAGTCGCCTGGCATGTTTTGATTGCACTTGGCATCGTAGCTGTTTCCTGGGGGTTTGGAATTCTAGGCTATCACTTTTTTGAAGGGTTCTCCTTGATTGATTCAACCGTGAACTCAGCCATGATACTGGGTGGTATGGGGCCTGTTAATCCTCTGACTACAAACGCCGGAAAACTGTTTGCTTCCTTCTATGCGCTATTCTCGGGGATTATCTTTCTTGTCGCCGTTGCCGTACTTCTAGCCCCTCTGGTACACCGATTCTTGCACAAGTTCCATATCGAACCAGGTTCAGAGAGTTAGCTTAAGTGGAAAAAGTGTGCCCAGTGTCTACCGAATATGGTACATTCTCCAGGGTCGATAATCTAAACATTCATTTGCTGTCGGCAGGTCAAGGAACACCCGTAGTTCTAATTCACGGATTTATGGGTATGGCCTTCGATTGGAGATGCAGTATTCCGGAACTCGGTAAGCGTTTTTCTGTATATGCCATGGATTTACCCGGATTCGGCCTCAGCGATAAACCGCTCAATTTTGACTATTCTTCGAAAGGATATGCTGAATTCATCGGCTCATTCCTCGATTTTTTTAATATCCGCAGGACGGTACTGGTCGGTAATTCGATGGGCGGACAAATCGCGTTAATGGCGTGCCTGAAATATCCTGACCGCGTATCGGCACTGGTTCTCATTGATTCTGGCGGATACCCTCAAAGCGTGGAATTTTTATTTTTTAAGATGCTGCAGGTACCGGTTATCGGCGAAACTTCAATGGCTTTGCTGGACCGGAATATAATTCGGATCATGCTGCGAAAAGGTATATATTATGACGACTCACAAGCTACCGATGAGATAGTCAATGCCTATAGCGCTGTCTACCATACGATAAATGCCAGAAAAACGCCGCCTCGAGTAATGCGCTCTATTATGCGGGACGAAGCATATATTGCCTCTCGTTTAAACGAAATAAAGTGTAGGACACTCATAATATGGGGCGCTGAAGATAAGGTTATCGCGTCGTCCAGAGCTGAGATGTTTCATCATGACATCAGGCAGTCTTCAGTATTGACGGTACGGGAGGCAGGCCACATGCCTCAGGTGGAGAAACCCGAGATAGTAAACGAAGCAATAATCAGATTCTTATCTAAAGAAGCTTAAGTCCTTTTCAGTCCAACGCGTTTAACTTGTTTTCTGGCGCTAGCGGCGGGATTTTGTTTGACATAATATTCTACGGCAGCCTCAACGGTTGGAAAAACCCTGGCCTTAACTAAATGTGTAGCTAGCCCCGACCGCCGTGCCGTATCACGAACTGGCTGGTGCACCTCAGCTGCCATTATCTCGACTCCGTCTCGCTCCAGTTCGGCAGCTAATTTCTCGAGCATTTCTATGCTGGTGATGTCCAACTCGTCATTGGTGACCATATCCACGATAACTGCCTTTACTGGAGGATTACCTCTTTTAATGAGTTCCTTTAAACGACTGTGAAATAGCGATGCGTTAGCGAAATAAAGTGGGGAGTTGAACCTGAAAATGAGCAAGCCCGGTATCGATTTATTCTCAGGGTGTCTCTTAATGTCGGTGTAGGCCCCTGGTTCTCCGGAGACTTGGCCCAATACTGAGCCATAAGGTCGACTGGAGCGATAAATGACCGCGGCGAGGGAAAAAAGCACAGCTGTAGCCAGCCCGGGCAAAACGTCTATGGCGAGCACGCCAAGTAGGGCAACAATGCCCAACCAGAATTCGATTGAGTTCGCGCGGTAAAACCATCGCATCTGGCGCCATTTCATCAGGTGAGAAACCGCATAGATGATTATGGCTGCGAGGACTGCCTCCGGCAGTGCCGTGAAAAGGGGCGTTAGAGCTACAACTGTAATAAGCACCATTGCTGTCGCAATGAGCAGAGATATGGAGGATTTAGCGCCGGCGCTGTCATTAACGGAAGACTGGGACAGGCTACCCCCCGCAGGCAGGCCACCAAGCACGGCTGAACCCAAGTTGGCCACGCCGTAGGAAATTAGCTCCTCATTAGGATTTACGTTGTAATCGTGCTTGGAGGCAAAGGCATTGGCTGCACCAAGTCCCTCAGTGTAAATCACCAGTGCTGTTCCCAGGGCGGCAGGTAATAGAGCCCATCTTGGCAGCAATGACCAAAGGTACTCGGGGCGTATGTCAGGTACATTGAACGATGGCAGGCCGGCCTGAATTTGGCCGACGACAGCTACACCTCGAGCAGATAAACCAAAAACGACGCTCACTATTATACCGAGGGCTAGTACGACCAGTCCCGCTGGTATCCGCTGTGAAATCCTATGCAAGACAAATAGCAAAATTACGGAGATGGCCCCGACCGCCAATACAAGCAAGTTAGTCTGGCCTATATGATTTAACAGGAACCAAAGCTGCTGGAAGGTGTTGCCACCGCTGGCGTGGATGCTGAATAGTTTGGGCAGCTGCTTAACTACTATGAAGATAGCCAATCCGAAGATAAATCCCTCCATGACCGGGCGGGATATAAAATTAGTGATAAATCCCAGCTTCAGGACACCTGCCAATATGAAGATAGCGCCGATTATCAGCACGAGTACGGCAGCCAGGGCCAGATATGTGGCCGCGTCCGGCGGATTGAGTGCTACCAGCGTCGCAGCCAGCATTACCGCAGAGGCTGATGTGGCGACTACCACAAGCTGTCGGCTGGTACCGAATATGGTGTAGGCTACTAGGGCTGCAAGTATCGTGTATAGGCCAGCTTGTGGTGGCATGCCGGCCAGACCGGCATAGGCCATTCCTTCGGGGACGACAACCCCCCACAGTGTAATACCGGCGATGACGTCCGCACGGAGCCACTGCCGCCACTGATAACGAGGCAGCCACCGCAATATGGGAATAAATGACCAGTTAGAACGCGGTTTATGTACTAACGTTGAAGAGGACATTTTGTGCCGGTTACCTCAGGAAGTAGTTCGGGAATTTTTGATACAGCATTTCGAAGTGTCCGAGGAATTGAATTAGAGCTTCTCTAGAGCCTTCGATTTGTAGTTCCTGGTTCTTTAAAGCCTCGATTACCGGTGTAACTCCCGACAACAACGGGCCGATGGAAGCCCGTGTTCCCTTGACTATGGCTACAGCATTTCCTGGTAGTCCTGAGCGTATTTCTGCAACTCCTCGTCGAATCTCCAATGTGTAGGCTTCGTCCGTGTCGGTATAATGGAAGCCTATCGCTTGTGTCAGGTTCAGAGTCACTTCCGCTTTAAGCCGGACGGGCATAACTTCTATCTGATTTAATGCTGGGAAGAGGCTCAGAACATCCGGCGAAATCAAAAATTCTCCCAGCAAAGAATATATCGGGTCGAGGTCCAGCGAACCCTCCAGAATCCTAGCTCCGGTCAAATAGAAGCCTCTCCAGGTGGCGTTTATAGCGGCATAGCCGAGCACCCGGAAAGCAGCCGCCTTGAGCTTACGGGACTCCATATCGTTCTGGTCGATCCGAATAAGGTAAGAAGTCAGCTCAGCAGCGAACTGAGGGTCGCCGCCAACAAATGCTTTGTCAGCCTCATCCAGTACCTTTTCCCTGCCACCCATTAAGGCGACAAGCCGTTTGGCATACTCAATCCGCGGCGTTGGATCCAGATAGCAGGGGTCTCCATCGAACCAGCCTATGCTGCCGCAGACGATTTGGGGCACGGAGTGTTTGATGGAGCCGTAGAAGGGCCGCAGCCACGGGCTGAAGTTTTCCAGATGAGGCGGCAATTTGACCAGTTTGGCTACTTCGTCCTTAGAGAAGCCTTTGTTAGAGTAACGCAGCGTTTGATCATGCGTAAACTGGATGGCGTCCCG
>Ga0136653_10002476_pt1 | contig 10096 bp, 2 predicted proteins | sample LakKivw275mmetaG_FD_94866 | JGI IMG/M metagenome (GOLD analysis project Ga0136653, IMG submission 94866) | Anoxic lake water microbial communities from Lake Kivu, Rwanda to study Microbial Dark Matter (Phase II) - Lake Kivu water 275m metaG... | ecosystem: Environmental > Aquatic > Freshwater >... | reverse complement strand
GTCTTGCCGGTGACGATGAGACGACCACGGTAGCGGCGCAGTTCGCGGATCTGGGCGTCGGTCAACGTCAGCACCGAGGGCAACACGACGACCGGATAGCGCGCGAGGTTGGCGGCGGTCAGGTCTTGTTCGAGAACGATGTCCCACTGACGATGGGTGTCGCCGAGGAACTGACACCAGCCGCAATACTCGTCCACGAATTGATCCATCACTGGATTGAAAACGGTGCACGAGGCGATCTCCGACCACGCAGAGTGAACGACGGCGACATCGGCAAGGTAACGGCGGTGGCTGAGACGCGATGCATTGGCGCGGATGAACCGGTTGATGAAGCCGGCGCTTTCCGGTGTGCCGGGCGAGTAGCCGTCGCGATACCAGTGGCCGAAATCGAGCAAGCCGCGGTTGGCAAGGCAGTCGAATGCGATGACCTTGTGCAGGTTCTCGTGGCCGGGGCCGGATTTGTCCTTGCTGACGTAAATGCTCGGCCAGCAAAACGGCGCGTCGGAAATGGCAGCGCCGAGCCGAGTGACGTATCCGACACGTCCTTTCGGCGGCAGCCCCATCGGACGCATTCCCCACCAGCTATGCACGGTGCTCCACTCGAAATGCGCGATGTCGCACGCGCCTTTCATCAACGCGCCGCCAAGCGGGAAGGGGATCGTGTTGCCGAACACGGCGCAATCGAGCTTTTCCCGACGCGCCGAGTTTTTCGCTACGGCGTAAAAAGAGCGGTGGTACGACTGCGCGGCCTCGACGAGGTGGATGCGGTACGCACACCAGATCGGGTCGGTCGTCCATTTGGGGTTTTGGTTGTGCCAGCGTTTGCCGCGCGACTCAAACGGCTTGTCGCGGATGTGCGCTGTAACGTCAAAGGTCGCGGGGTCGGCGATGCCCATTTGTTTCAACTCTGCGCGCGTGAAATGTTTCTTCAGGTAATCTGGAAATGTGTGAAGCGTCCACACGCCGAACGCGGATTGGTTGGCGTGGCCGAGGTTGTTGTCGCCGAAATTGTCAGCGTGGATGCCGTCGGGGCGGAGCTTCGGGATGATGCGTTCGATTTCCCGGCAGAGGTAGTCGCGGAGTTGCGGGTTCGCGAAGTCCACGCTGACAAGCCGCACAGTCTGCCAGCCGGTCTTGCCTTGGATGTCGGCGCGGTTGCTTTGCTTGCCGGCAAGTTTGGCCAGACCACTGCGCTCGGCCATTTCATCGGTGATTCTCTCGTTGCTGGAGTAATCGAACTTCCACGTTCCGTCGAGAGCGCGCTGTGTGAGGATGGCGTAGAGATCGTCGGCGGGTTTGCCGTCCGGTGTTGTGAACGGCCTCAGGCTATATGCCTTCGCGCTCGGAAACGGCGCCCATGGCACGTCGCGCATGAACGCATCGAGACCGAACCATCGCGCCGTGAGCGGTTCAGTGCCTTTCCACCACGGCAACGACCAACCGGTATGCGCCATCCGTCCGTCGCCAGTGAAGAAGCCGGCGTAGTCGCCGACCTCGCCGAGGTCGTAGTAGAGGACATTCTTGATTCCGCGTTCGCGAAGTTTCTCGCGCGTGGCCGCAAACTGGCGGTTTTGCTCGTGTGCGTCGAGGAACCAAAATCCGTACCAGCCGAGCGTGTCCACGCCGCGTGCCGCGCCGGGTTGAATCGTGTCCAAGTGTTGTCCGCTGCCGCGAACACTGGCCAGCGGCGTGTATTCATGCCACCACGGTTCGGCGGTGGCGAGGGCGAGGGTGAGAAACAGGATCATTGCAAGGTGAGGGATTTGTTGTCGTGCTTGGTGAATTCGGGAAGCGCGATGAACAGAGACGGCGGGTCAGTCAGCGTCATTGTCCGTCGCAACTCCTCCATTGTGCTTTTGATGTTTGCCGTGCTCTTGAGCACACCGCCAAATACGATGAAGTGCGCCGCGCCGCTCGCGCCATCGACGCCGACGCCGCCCATGCCGCCGCCGGGACCGGCGCGATGCGTGGCGGTTTCGTCAGGAGTGATGCAGGCGAGCGTCAACCCGTCGGGGCGGAACTTGGCGACCCACATCGTTTTCGTTTCCGATTCGCTTAACTGGCCGGGCTTCGACACGGTGCCGGTTCTGCCGTTGGAAAAGAGAAATTGTCCCGGGGTCTTGCTCGACGCGGACATGAGATCGGCGTCGTCGAAATTCCAGCAGTAGCTGACCGGCTGGCTCAATTGCATTTCGCACCACGGCTGGTCACCGTAGAAGCTGACGACTTTGGTGAATCCATCCGCCGCTTTCATCCGGTAGCGCACAAGCACCGGACCGTTCGCCTCACAGTCCAGTGAGAACGGTTCGCTGCGGTATTCTCTGACATCGAAGAAGCCGGCCCAGCCGGTTTCGCCGGGTTGGGTGATGTCGAGGTTCCCAAGTGACTTCACGTGCCAGACATACGCGTGAGCGCCTTCTTTGCCGAGCAACACTTTGATTGCGGAGTTCTCGACGCAGTTGTTGCGCTGTTGCAGGCCGGAATACTCCGGCGCGGGTTTTGGCGCGCTGTCGAAGTAGATGAAGAACATCCGCGGCGTCTTCAGTCGCGTCCGGCCTTTGGCGATCCAGACGACATTGCCGGCGGCGTTTCGCTGGCTGTCGAATTTCGCCGCCGGATCGAACTGGCTCGGCACTTCGCCGAGCAGCGCGCCGTCAGCCGCGTGCTCGACCACGCGGACGGAGCGTGGTTCGAACGGCTCGTTGGTTTGGAGCAGGCCCGTGAAGTTGAGTTTCGCTTCCACCGGATAATCCACTCGCTCGAACCTGACGGCGTCGAGCTTGACCAGCACGCGGTATTTCCAGTGGTTATTCCACCACGGGCAACGCGCGATGAAATCCTTCGGCGGCTCGAACGGTTCCGGCGCGCGGCTGCGGCGGATGGCGGCGCGGTCGCCAAAGCCCAGCTTCTCCGGTTCCGGCAACAACCTCGTTTCGTTGTAAGCGGTCATCGTCTCGTCGAGTTGCTTCGCCTTTGCTTCAAAACGCGCCGCCAGCGCATCGTAGCGCGCCGTGATGGTGTCCAGATAATACGGACGGTTTTCCACGAGCCAGAGCCGGCGGTATTCGTCGCGCAAACGTTTCACTTCCGCGGCCAGCGTGCGCAAACGGTCGGCGCCATCACACAAGGCCGCGCGGGCCAGAGAGTAGCGCTGCGGTTCGTCTGCGGCGCGGCGGTAAGCGGCCGCGATGTCATCCGCGACCAGGAACTTCCGCGCGAGCAACCCCCAGCGGCGAGCGGCGAACGCCAGCGCATCGAGGCTCGGCTCGTTGGCGCGCACCTTCGGGCGAGCTTGGTGGACGAGCGTTCGGACGTGGCCGGTGGACTCGATGATTTGTTGGAGGCGATTCGTGAGGTTGGTGCCCGCTGGCCGTTGTCCTGTGAATGGGTCCTCCCAGAAAACGGCGTCGGAGCCTCGCGATGCGCGCAACACCCGCTCCAACCCGCCGAGCAGGTTGATCGCCTCGGTCAGTTGCGGCAAGTCAGTTCCATAAAACGCTGGCGCGAAAGCCGCGTCGAAGCGCGTGACGTTGGATTGTTCTGGTTGCCACGCGCAGCCGGCGGACCAGAGGAAACCGTACCAGTTGTACTCCGTGAGGTTCTCGCCGTCATCATCCCACGCGGTGTTGAGCATTCCCTGCGCGCCCATCGCCGCGCCGTCGCGGACGAAACAGGCGATGTTGGTCCGCGCCGTGACGTAGTCGGGGAAAATACGATTCCAGCAACTCACGCCGGGACAAACCCATTGGTCGAGGCCGGCTTCTTTGAACGGCTCCAGCCGCGCGATGTAGTTCGTCGCGCCTCCGTACGTCCAGTTCATCACAACGTAGTCTTTTGGCAACTTCGGAATCATGTCTTTGTGATGAAGCGCGATGTCGCCCCAGAACATCAACCGCTTGCCGTAGGGCAACAGGATTTCGCGGAGCCGTTTCATGTGCTGGAGATAGAGACCATCCACGCCGATCTCGGCGGCTTTCTCTTTGCTGCGCCCTTTGCCAAGCTCGAACGTCTCGTCGCAGCCGACGTGGAAGAACTTCATCTCGTGAATCGGCACAAACTCCGAGTAGAGATCGGCAAGCAACTTGTACGTGCCCTCGCTCAACGGACAAAACACGTGGCCGCCTTCCGGCATCTCGCGCATCTCGGCGAACTCCGGGTGTTTGAGGATGTGCGCCTGGTGCGCGAACGACTGGATTTGCGGCAGCAACTCGACATGATACTTCTTGCCGTAGGCGATCAACTCGCGAATCTGTTCCGCCGTGATCTCCGCGCCCTCCGGCGCAATCTGCGGATATTTCTGAAACTTGAAGACGTGCTCGATGTAAAGGCAGAAAACATTGATCTTGAACGCCGCCAACGTGCGAATCTGTTTCTTGAAATAGTCCATCGTCGGCACCGGCCCGCGGCTCACGTCGTCCTGGCAACCGCGATACCGCAGCCCCGGCCAATCGCGAATCCGCACACCTTCGATGGCCACGCGGCCCTCCGGCAACCGCTTCACAAGTTGTCGCAACGTCTGCACCGCGTAGAATACTCCCGCCGGCGCGTTCGCTGCCGCGACGATGCCGTCAGCGTTCACATCGAGCACGTAACCTTCCTCGCCGAGTTCCTTCGTCACCGACAACCCTCGCTGCTCACACGCCGCCCGCACCGCTGCATCACGGCTTGCGATGCCGATGAGGATCGGCCGTTTCGCTTTGCTGGTGATTCTTATGTTCAAGGTCGCCGCCGCAAAACGGTCCTGCTCATCATCCGGTTTGCCGAGCACAATACCGGTGTCGGTACCGATGACGAAATCCGCTCCGTTGGTAGTCACTTCGCGCGGCTGCGGAATCACCCGCACAGCCAGAACATTTCCGGCGAGAAGCAAGAGAACAACAATTGAGCGAAACATCATTTACCTTTCAAAAGCCATCACTTCCACGAGATGGCGGCCGGTGTTGGCGGAGTTGTGCGGTTGCGTGACGCGAATGTAACGGACAGCGCGCGGCGGAAAAGTGCACGTGTAACCGTCCTTGGTCGAAAGTTCCTTGTTGTTGCGCTGGTCGGCGACCATTTCCCAGTGTTGCGCGTCGTTGGAAACTTCGACGGTGAAGCCGTAGTAGCGGCTGTCGCCGAAATAGCAAACGATAACCACACGGCCCACAGTCGTCGGCTTCTCCAAGTCCACCTGCCACCACGCGGCTGGGTCGTGCCGAACGTTGGTGGCCCAAAAGCTTTGGGTGTCGGAGCGGATGCCGTCGTTGGCGAGACGTGCGGGATATTGCGGCAGCGCGTTCGAGCAGGTGACCGGCTTGCCGGTCGTGAGGCTGACGGCGTCTTGCTCGACCGGCGCTGGCTTGAGGTCGTCGGCATATTTCGCCCACAACTTTCGTGCGACGGCGACACTGTCGCCGCGCGGCTTTGTCGGGAAGGACTCGCGCCGGTCTGACCATTGCGCCGTCCACTTCACCAGCTCTTGGTTGAACTTCTTCTCGTCGAAAGGCTCGTTGCGGCGAAGCGATTCGGCGCTGGCGTCGAGGAACTGTTTCCACCGCGGCGCGTAGTAGCCGTTGAGCATCCCCGACCATTGCTTGCGCGCGTAATCGTTGATCGCCTGCGTCTCGCCCCAGAGTGTCAACACGCGACGGGCGTTCCACTCGCAGTTTCCGCCCCAACGCTTGGCGTCTTCGAGGTTGCGACCGAGCAGAAATTCCTGCCGCGTGGCCAGCAACTCGTCGAGGTCGCCGATCAAGTCGAGAAAACGGCGCGACGCTTTCTCGAATCGCGCGGTGTCTTTCGCGCGCCACGCCTTGGCCATGTTGTTATGGAGCAGACCTGCGTGATCAGCGAGCACCTGACGCGCAATGTTCACCAGATCGAAACGGAACGTATCCACGGTGCCGAGTTCGTCCGCTGCTTCGAGCAAATTGCACCATGCGTCTGCGAGTGGAGGCGGCCGGGTGGGGCGCGACGCCAGCGTTGGTGCAGAGGTAATCACCGAGACGCTTCGCGTTGGCGTGTTGAGAACCGAGTCCAGCAACGTCTGCCAAGCGCGCTGTGTTCCGGTATTGTTCCGTCCGTACCGGTGATGCGCGTAATCGGCAACCCACGCCTTCATATCCACCGGTTCGTTGCGCCAGGCGTTCTCGAACATCAAATCGTAAGCGACGGGATTATAGCAAAGCCCTTCGTTCACGAAGCCGAGGCCGATAAGTTGGCCGCTCTTCGGGTCGCGACGCGCGGCGAATAGGCCGTCGTTGTTCTTGTTGAGGGCCGCGCCCAAGCCGACCGTTCGCCCGAAACTTTGCACGTTGCACCAGAGCCACGGTTTGCCACAGAACGCCTCGGTCTGGCTCCACATTGGCCTGTTCTCGCAGTAGAGGTCGAGGATGACCATCCGTTCGTTTGGTATCGCGTCGAGGAACGCCTTGATGCGCGGCTGCGTCCAGAACTCGCGCTTGAACATAAACGCCCAGCCCTGCAACACCCACACGGTTTGCGGGTCGCTCGCCGCCATGCCGTCGTAGATGGCGCGGCTGAGGTCGCCGAGATATTTCAAGTCGCCGTTGGGCGGGACCATCTCGATGAACGTGTCGGCGGCGTAAAGATGGTCAGTGCCGAATCGTTTTGCTTGTTCCTCCAGAAACATCTTCGCGATCTTGGCGAAGAGCGGGTCGAGCGGATCAAGCAGATTCGTTTCCCACTCGATCCATTTGACGCGTTGCAATGGCGCGCTCGGAAACAGTTGTGCGACTGCCGGCGGGACGTGGCCGGTGAAACCTTGCAGCACCGGCGTCATGCCCAACTCGCGTTCGCGCGCGAGGATTTTCTTCTCCAGTTCCTCGTGCTGCGCGATCCAGTTCTTTGGCAACGGCCCGCCGTAGCCGTCGAGACAGCCCATCCATTGAAACGGCAGATACGGCGGTCCGGCGAGGAACTCCGTGATCTGCGCGTCGCTCATGCCGAGCCGGCGACACACGGCTTGCCACACAGCTTCCTGTCCCGTGACCGACAACGGCATGTTCACGCCGTTGAGCGCCATCCAGTCAATGAGCCGCTCCCATTGCTTCCAGTCCCACCACGGCAGCGAGTAGCCGAAGCAACAATAGTTCAGGAAGTAGCGATGCTTTGCCCAACTCACGTGACGGACTTTTGGTTCCACGCGCGGCAACGGCTGCGGCAGGTTCAACTGGTCGCCATACCACGACACGTGGCAGTGGCAATGATGTTTGAGATACCAGTTCAACCCCATCGCCATCGCCACGCCGTTATTGCCGCGAATGACGGCCTTCTTGTCGCGGCTTTCAATCTCGAACACGTCGCGACCGTTCTCCGTGCTAATCGTCTCGAAGACGAATTGGTTGGCATGTTTCGGAAGCAAACGAACTGCGAGCGATTTCATCGCTTCGCCCGCTGAAACGCCAGTGGCCAGAAGCAGGCATGCGGCTAGTACTCCGCCTTTGCGGAGGAACGCCGCCGTCCCGGCGGTTTCGGGACAGTCTCCGACCGCCGGGACGGCGGCGTTCCTCTCGCGGGCCGAAACTTCGAACCATATCCCTCGAATTGGACAGTATCGTTTCATTGTTTTGGTAGGCGGGCGATGCAGGCGACGCCGTTGCGCGGCAACCAGAGTCGCACGCCGCCTTGGGTTGGAAGTTCTTCGCCGGTGAGCAGGTCAACGACGTGCTGGTCGCGGCTGACGTCCACGTGGATCAACGGCGCGTCCACCGTGTGGCCGGTGGCGTTGTAGAGCGTCCAGAGCGTTTTCTTGCCGGAGCCGAAACGGTTGGCATACACAAGCGGCATCAGTGTCGGCACGAGCGGCTCGCAGTCGTTGCCGCGCAGCACGTCGTTGTGTTCCTTCATCACTTTATACATTTCCGGCGGATACTCTTTGCCAAACAAGGCGACCATGTTCCAGAAACGTTTGTGGCAGTCGCGGTCGGCGCCGCGATGGTCAAGCTCGTAGGCTTTGCATTCGGGGAAGTAGAAACGTTGCGTGTTGCACTCCAGCGGACGCAACGGCGTCGCATGCCCGGTGAGATCGTAGGTGATGCAGCCGTCTTGGAACTGCATCAGATAATCGTAGCCAGGATGCTCGGTCGTCAGCACCAGACGGGGATTGACCTTGTCCATCGCGGCGCGGACCATCTTTGTCGCTTCCGCGGTGGCGCGCATCCACTCGGTGCAGCCCGGCTCAGCAAAGGTATGCTTGTGCGCCGGGTTGTAACAGGCCCAGCCGCGATGGCCGTATTCGTCGAGCCGAATGCCATCGGCACCGGTCTCGCGCATCACGCGTTCCATCGCGTCGGCGACCCACTGACGGACTTCGGGGAGATCGTGGCACGGGTTCCAGACTTCGTAGCCTTTCGCGAGTTCGCCGTCCGCTTTGGTGACAGTCCATTCCTTGCCGTGTTTCTGGCCGGTCTTGCTGGCGTCATCCAAACGGAATGGATCGGTGTAAAGCGTGATAAGCGCGCCGGTCTTCTTGTATTCCGCGACGGCTTTGCGGAACGCGGGCAAGCCGCCGAAACGCTCGTTGTAGCCGTCGTAGTCGCCGGGCTGGTTGTTCCACATCGTTTGGCCGGTGACTGGGTCTTTCACAAAATACCCTTTCCATCGGGTGTAGCTTGCCTTGCCGATCTTTGCCTCCAGTTTGTCAAACGGCGTGCTCCACGGCCCCAAGGGCGACCATTCCCACCACGACATCAGTTCAATGCAATCGCGCCCCGGCTTCAGAAAATCGGTCCGATACGCGCCGTCCTTGAACAGGATGTCACGGCCCCATCCGGCGGCGATCATCGTCACGACATCATCAAGCCGCGACGGCGGTCGGAATGTCCACACGCGATGCGCCCACGCCGCGTATTCTTTCATCGGCGTCTTCCAGTTGCCCGCGTGCGCCGCAATCACCACCGGCGGCGGGACGAATGACTCGCCCGGCCTGCGTGTCCGGCGAAGATACTCGACCGCGATGCTTGTGCCAGTGACCTGCTCGAATGTGTTGGTGAACTGAAACTCCGGTTTGGTCGGACACAACGGTGTCAACGTCTGAACCAGCGAGCGTCCGGGCAGATGCTTGCTCAGCGCGAAGATTTTGTATTTGCCGTCGGCGTCGTCGGTGCGCAGCGACAGTCCCGCGCCGAGCGACGGGCTGAACAAATCCATCATTTGATAAAGCGCCTGATGATCGCCGTAGCCTTGTCGAATCAACGCAGGCCGATCCGCGATGATGCCGCCGCCGCGCGGGAAGAAATAATAGTCGGTTGCCGGATCGGCGGAGAGCGCGAGGCCAGCAAGATGCGGAAAAGCGACTTTGAAGTCGAGCGATGCCGAGCCTCTGTAGCCGCGAGCAGGCTCGCGGCTACAGGGTGTGAGCGCGAGTGCGAAGCGCAGGCCGTCGGCACTGATCGAGCCGGTCAGCGTGGCAGTCAACGAGTGCGCTGGCAGAAACAAGTCCGCCGCAAACCCGTTGCGTCCTTCGGCGCGGAGCGATCGGCACTCGAAGTCACGTGTGCCGGAGAAATGATTGGTGCCGACCTCGACAACGAACAGATCGAGTTTATCCGGTTGGCGCACCGTTTCGGCGTTGGCCAGTTCGTTAAAGAGCGAGACGAGCTTCAGTCGGCTCGACGCCGTGAACCGACAACGCAACGTCGAGTTCTCCAGCAGCACGCCGTCTTTCTCCACGCGGCACGAAGGTTTGCGTTTTGCCGCTTTTCCGGCAGGCTGTAAGATGGTCGGACAGATGTTAAGGGGCGGTTCCGCCGTGTGATAACCACGCACGCCACGCAGCGCCACCGAACGGACGGCTGTCTTCGAGGTGATCACAACGCCGCTAGTCTGTCTGCCGAGGGTCGAGCCGGTGAACCGCTTGCCGTCGGCGTCGAGCCAGTTCAGCGTGAACTTTTCACCTTCGACTAAAACCGAAACCGGCGCGGCAGAATCGAGCCAATACGGTTCCCACTCCAGCAGCGTTTCGTCGCCACGAGTGCCGGCGTAAGCGAATGGCGCAGGTACAGCGCCGGGCCGCCACGTCGCTTCGATGCGACGCTCACCGCTCAGCAAGAGCAATCGCACCATGTATTCGCCGCGCGCACCGATGGTGTTGAGC
>Ga0136653_10002475_pt1 | contig 10097 bp, 8 predicted proteins | sample LakKivw275mmetaG_FD_94866 | JGI IMG/M metagenome (GOLD analysis project Ga0136653, IMG submission 94866) | Anoxic lake water microbial communities from Lake Kivu, Rwanda to study Microbial Dark Matter (Phase II) - Lake Kivu water 275m metaG... | ecosystem: Environmental > Aquatic > Freshwater >... | reverse complement strand
GGACACGACCTTCACCGTGGTAGCAGGCGGCAAGATCGAGGCAGCGTTGTTCGAGGGCAAACAACTGCCGCCAGGCGCGCTGATCGATGCGGAAGGCAACCCCACCACCGACCCCGCCACCTTTTACGGGCCGCCGCAAGGGGCGATGCTGCCGTTGGGAGGTCCAGCGGGGCACAAGGGCTATGCCCTGAACATCATGTCGGACCTGATGGCCGGGGCGCTGACCGGCTCGGGGGTCAGTGGCGAGAAGGTGCCTCACAGCGGCAACGGCGTGCTGTTCGAAGCCATTCACATCGCCGACTTTACGGAGCTTGACAAGTTCGTGGCCAGCGTGCAGGGGCTGATGGCTTGGTGCAAGTCCTCACGCAAGGCGCCGGGCGTGACCGAAATCCTGTTTCCCGGGGAGATCGAGTACCGTACCACGCAGAGGCGGCTGGCCCAGGGCATCCCCATCGCCGAGGCGTTGTGGGACAAGGTGCTGGAAACCGGTAGGCAGCTGGGCGTGACCTGGTAGGCCTGGCCAGGGGGAGGCAGAAGCATGGCAGGGCAGAGCCGATTCGACAAAGTAACCATCATCACCGGAGGTACGCGCGGCATCGGATTGGCCACGGCAGGCGTGTTTGTGCGCGCCGGCGCTTCTGTGGTGATCTGCGCCCGCGGCAAACAGGAAGGCGAGCGCGTGGCCGCCGAATTGGACTCGGCCGGGCCCGGGACGTGCCATTTCGTGCCCTGCGACGTGACCAAAGCGGACGAGGTGCAGCTGGTGGTGGAAGAGGCCGTGCGGCTGCATGGGCGGCTGGACTGCCTGATCAACAACGCCGGCTGGCATCCGGACCACCGGCCGATTGATGGCTTCTCTGCCGAGGAGTTCGAGGAGCTATTGAGACTGAACCTGGTGGCCTACTTCGTGGGCTGCCGCTGTGCCCTGCCGTACCTGCGCAAGACCAAAGGCAACATCATCAATATCAGCAGCCTGGTGGGCGACATCGGCCAAGAGTGGGCCACCATCTACTGCGCCACGAAAGGCGGCATCACCGCCTTCACCAAGGCCCTGGCGGTGGACGAGGCGCGCCAGGGCGTGCGCGTGAACGTGGTGCTGCCGGGCAACGTGCGCAGCGACATGTTTGACAAGTTTGTGGACGCCAAGCCCAACGCCCGCGAGGTGCGCGACTATATCAATAGCTGGCAGTGGCTGGGGCGCGTGGCCGAGCCTGAGGAGATAGGGAGGATCTGTCTGTTCCTGGCCAGCGATGGGGCCAGCTTTATCACCGGGGTCGAGTTCCCGGTGACAGGCGGGGCAGAACTGGCGTATGGCATCAAGTGGCAGAAGGAAGGGCGGATTACGATCTAGTGGAGGAAGGGTCGTGGGCCACAACACGGAGGAAATGCATGCTTGAACGTGGTTCAGCACCCAAGGTCCAACTGAGCGGGCCGCTGCAGGCGGCGTTCGTGGTCAAGAACGCGCAGCGCACGGCGCAGGCGCTGTGGGACTACTTTGGCATTGGTCCGTTTCACTTTGAGGATTGGCCGCCGCCAGACCGGGAAGGATGGGTATCGCACTATCGCGGCAAGCCCGCTCGCTGGGAGTTGACGCTGGGATTCGTGGACCTGGGGAGCCTGGAGATCGAGCTGATCGAGATGACGCGCGGGGCGTGCGGCTACAGCGAGTTCCTGGAACGCTACGGTGAGGGCATGCACCACCTATTGTTCGAGGTGGACGATCTGGATGCGACTGAGGCGGCGCTGGCGGAAGAGGGAATCGGTGTGGTGATGGGTGCGTCGGGCCGCCGGCCGGGCACGCGCTGGGTGGTGTTTGAGACTTCGCGGCTGCTAGGATGGGACATCGAAGTGCGCAACCGGTTGCCGGGCAAGGGCAGTGACAAGCCCATCAGCGTGCCCCACAAGCAGATTGGCGCCGACCTGTTTGCACAGGAACCTGTAGTGCGCCTGGGGAGCCCGGTCCAGATCGGGGTGGTGACCGATGACGCGCGGCAACTCGGGGGACAACTTGGCTCATTACTGGGCCTCGGGCCCTTCCGTTTCACCGACTGGCCCTGGGACCGTCCGGATATGCGGGGCTTCTTTAGGGGGAAGCCGGCAGATTTTGCCATGCGCATGGGCTTTGGCAACCTGGGCAAGATTCAGATGGAGCTGCTGCAGCCGCTCAGGGGCGAGAGCGTCTATACCGAGTTCCTGGCGCGCAGAGGCCCCGGCTTGCATCATTTGCTGTTCGACGTGCCCGACGTCGAAGCCAAGTTGGCCAAGCTGGCGCAGGTGGGGATCGGCGTGCGCATGACCGGAACGGGCCTGCGCGAGGGCACCCAATGGCTGTATCTGGACACCGAGGAGCTGCTGGGCTGGCCGGTGGAACTGCGCGGGTAGTTGGCTGGGGTGGCTGAAGCCACACTGCGGGGTCCGATACTGGACCCAGCGAGCGGGGGAGACCTGGTTTCAAGACCTTCGGGAAACCGGGCTTGGGGGCTTGATAAGAACAAACCTGGTTTCAGGACCTTCGGGAAACCAGGTTTGGGGGATAGGAATGGGGAGGCAAGACAGGTGGGGGGGATGACCTCGCGGGAGCGAGTGGAGCTCGCCCTGCGGCATGAGGAGCCGGATCGCGTGCCTCTGGACATTGGCGGCACGGGTTGCAGCACGCTGACCGTGGAGGCGCACGAGCGCCTGCGACTGCATCTGGGCATACCGAGGCCCACGCGCGTGCTGAGCGAGTACTGGCGTATGGCCTGGGTGGATGAGGAGATCATGCAGCGGTTGGGGGCGGACCTGCGCTTGGTGGCCCTGCGGCCGCCTAAGCACTGGAGCCCTCCAGCCTGCGCCCCAGGCACCTATGTCGATGAGTGGGGCATCGGCTGGCGCAAGGTCGAGCACGTTTATGGCTACTACTGGGACATGGTCAGCCCGCCGCTGGCCAACGCCACGATCGAGGACCTGGCTTCCTACCCCTGGCCGGACCCGCTCGACGAGGGACGCTTCGAAGGGCTGGCAGAGCAAGTGCGCCGGCTTTATCACGACACGCCCTTTGCCCTGGTGGGGGATCCTGGCTTCAAGCAGTTCTTCGAGCGCGCTATGTGGCTGCGCGGCGGGGCGCAGTGGCTAATGGACCTGGCGCTGAATCCGGAATTTGTGCAGGCGCTGCTGGACAAGCTGATGGAGCTGAATCTAGCGGCGACAGGGCGCATGCTGGAGATCGCCGGGCCGTACCTTTCCGTGGTACGCACGGCCGACGATCTCGCGGCGCAAGACGCGCCACTGCTCTCTCCGGCGACCTACCGGCGCCTGATCAAGCCTTATCACGAGCACTACTTCCATTTCATCAAGCAGCACACCCCGGCCAAGGTGTTTCTGCACTGCTGTGGAAACCTGGTGCCGCTTCTGGACGACCTGCTGGATGCGGGAATGGATATCTGGCGCACGGTGCAACTGCGCGGCATTCCGATGCGCGACGAGCTGAAGGCGCGTTACGGCAAGAACCTAACCTTCTGGGGCGGGATTGACGTGCAGCAGGTCTTGCCCAAGGCCACGCCTGAGCAGGTGTGCGAGGAGGTTCGGGCGCGCATGCGCCAGTTTGGGCCCGGGGGCGGCTACGTGGTGGCCGCCACGCACAACATCCAGGCCGACGTGCCGCCCGAGAACATACTGGCCATGGCGGATGCCGTGCGGGAGTGGGGCAAGTATCCGCTTCGAGCCTGAAGGAGAGGGCTGCGCCTCGCCCGGACGGCGCGACCGGGGAATTCCTCCGTCAGGCGGCCTGGCGCGGCGCAAGCAGGGACACCCTGACGGGTGCACTACAAACGCGGGATAGGTTCGTAGTTCCGCCGTGAGGCGGGTTTGCGCAATACAGCGGGGGACACCCTGACGGGTGCACTACAAGCGCGGGATAGGTTCGTAGTTCCGCCGTGAGGCGGGTTTGCGCAATACAGCGGGGGACACCCTGACGGGTGCACTACAAGCGCGGGACAGGTTCGTAGTTCCGCCGTCAGGCGAGTTCGTGCAGTGCAGCGGAGGACACCCTGACGGGTGCACTACAAGCGTGGGATAGGTTCGTAGTTCCGCCTCCAGGCGAGTTCGTGCAGTGCAGCAGAGGACACCCTGACGGGTGCACTACAAACGTGGGATAGGTTCGTAGTTCCGCCGTCAGGCGAGTTCGTGCAGTGCAGCAGAGGACACCCTGACGGGTGCACTACAAACGTGGGATGGGTTCGTAGTTCCGCCGTGAGGCGGGTTTGCGCAGTACAGCGGAGGACACCCTGACGGGTGCACTACAAGCGTGGGATGGGTTCGTAGGTCCGCCGTGAGGCGGGTTTGCGCAGTACAGCGGGGGACACCCTGACGGGCGCACTACAAGCGTGGGATAGGTTCGTAGTTCCGCCGTGAGGCGGGTTTGCGCAGTACAGCGGGGGACACCCTGACGGACGCACTACAAGCGTGGGATAGGTTCGTAGTTCCGCCGTGAGGCGGGCCTGTGCGGCCAATTGACGACGGCTGGTGGCGGGCGCATAATGATGGTGTGTCTGGACCCGGTTTGCTGAGTTGTCGCCATGAACGCAGCTTGGTTCGCTGCGGGGGAGGGAGGGCATGATGGACATCCCCATCGAGAAGCTGACCGCAGATCGATTCTCAGAACGCATTGCTCGCCAAATCCAGGAGCTGGTGGTGAGCAGCCAGCTTGTTCCAGGCGACAAGCTGCCGCCCGAGCGCGAGCTGGCGAGGCGCTACGGCGTGAGCCGCACCGCCGTGCGCGAGGCGCTCAAGCTGCTGCAAGAGCGCGGCTTCATCGAAGCGCGCACGGGCAGCGGCAGCTTTGTGGCGCAGCCTGGCATAGCCTCGGTGACCTCCTCGATTGGCGTGGTCTCGCAGATGAACAAGGGCACGCTGGGGGATCTGCTGGAAGCGCGCCGCTGTCTGGAAGAGCACATCTCCCAACTGGCGGTCGAGCGCGCCACGGAAGACGACATCGCCGTGATCGAAGATACGGTCAAGGCCATGAAACACGCTCTGTCCGAGGATCCCAACCGCTACATCGATATTGACCTCGATTTTCACACGGCGCTGGCGTCGGCCACACACAACCCCTTCTTCGTGATCCTGAGCTCCTCACTGATCGACTTGATCCAGAGCGTGCGGCGCGAGAGCGTACGGGTACCTGGCTCCATGGGGCGCGCGCAGGGCTTTCACGAAGGCATCCTGGAGTGCCTCAAGAACCGAGATGCCGTGCGCGCCCGCCAGTTGGTGGCCGATCACCTGGAGCAGTTCAGACAGGACCTGGAGGCGGCTGGCCTGAAGAACGCCTACGAGCTGCCATTACACTTCACAGCCGCGGACGGGGAGGCTGCATGGTGATCGTTGACGCGCACGCTCACGTTTTCCCCGAGGTGCGCGGCCACTGCGCTGACGGGCCCACGCTCGGAGCGGGCTACGGGCGCGTTGTTGCAGGCGTCCAGCCGATGCTGCTGGTACCTGGCTGCGGAGAGGTTACTGCGCACCTGGCCGCTACGCTGATCGCCCAGATGGACTGGGCGGGCGTGGACAAGGCGGTGCTGCTGCAGGGACCATACTACGGCGAATGCAACCAGTGCGTGCGCCAGGCTGTGGAGCAGTTCCCCACGCGCCTGGCTGGCGCCGCATACGTGGACCCGTGGCAGATAGACGGGCGGCGGCGCACATTGGAGTCGCTGCTGCTGTCCGGATTCTGCGCGGCCAAGATCGAGTTGTCCGTCCAGGCCGGTCTGTGCGCGATCTACCCGGATGCCAGGCTGGACGACCCGGAGTTGGCCTGGCTGTGGGACGTGTTGGAGCGACGCGGTCTGGTGCTGGTACTGGACCTGGGCTCGGTGGGCTCGCGTGCGTACCAGACCGAGGCGGCGCGGGCAATCGCGCTGGAACATCCCAGGCTGCGTATGGTGATCGCGCACTTGGCCAAGCCTACGCCCGTGGCAGAGGCGGATCCGCGTCTGTGGGCGCTGTGGCAGGAGCAGCTCGACCTGGGGCGATTGCCCAACGTGTGGTTTGACACCGCCTCACTCTTGAACTATGCCTTCGAGGAGAGCTACCCCTTTCCCACTGCCGAGCGTTACCTGCGGCTGGCGATAGAGCGCATCGGGCCCGAGAAAGTGCTGTGGGGCACGGACACGCCAGCATTGACGCTGACAGCCACTTACAAGCAGATGGCCGAGCTCGCCAAGCTGCACACGCGCTTCTTGCCGGCGCCCGATCAGGCGCTGGTGCTGGGCGAGAACGCGCTGCGTGTGTTCGGGATTTCGCGCTAGTACTGGTGTTTGGGCCAACCCTTGGGTATGGAGCAAGCGATGGAAGACCTGACGGTTTTTGAGGCGTCGCGCCTGGAGCTGCCGGGCGCGTGCGTGTGGACGGGACGCTGCGGCGATTCAGACGTGATTCTGGCTGAGGGCGACGGGCAGGCGCTCACGAAGGCGGGGTTGCAGGGTGGCGCGCCTGCGGGCGAGTACACTGTTTTCCCCGCCAGCTACGACAACATGCTGCTGTGGGAGCGGCGCCTGGCGCCCGAGCGACGTCTGCTGGCGCTGAACCGCAGTGGGTATGGAGCGGGCTTTGGAGCGGGCAACCGCGTGGTAGTAGCGTGGGGTGACGTGCCGGCCTTGCAGGAACGTCGCACATTGGGCGCGTGGGACGGCATTTGGCGCGCCATGCTGCAGACCTCCGTTCCGTACTGGTTTGTGCAGCAGTCCATTGTGCGCGAATTGATCCCGGAAGGCGTAGACGCGCAGAAGCATCCGGGTATCGGCCACACGGGCGGCTATGGCCCGCGCGAACTGCTACGAGCAGGGCTTTTCGCCTTTGCCAGCTTGGGCGGCTACTCGCGCTACGCTTTGCCCATCGGGGCGGACGCCGATCATGCCATCGTCGTTGGGCACGACGAGCCGGCGTTGCAGGATTCCCTGGCTTTCAACAAGCTGGCCATGCAGGAATCTCTGGACTACACCAAGTTCACGGTGGACGTGAGCCATCTGTTTGGATTCCCGGTAACGCTCTCGCGTGCGGAGGAGCGTCGCGTGCTGGCGATCTTCCGCGAGCGCCAGTTTCGCATCCCGAATGTGCTGTCTGATCGCATAGAATTGGCCTTTGAATTCGATGAGGCGGAGACCCTGCGCCTGGCGCACAAATACTGGCGTGCGGCAGCCGTACACAGGGAACTGTACGACCATGCCGCTACAGTATGCCAGGGGCGCGCCTTTGACTATGAGCTGTCGCTGGACGAGACGCCCGAGGCCATGCCACCGCGCGAATTGCTGTTCTATCTGGTGTTGCTGGAGGAGGCCATGGGGTTGCCGGCAGGCGGAGTAGCCTCTGCTGGACCGAACCTGGGTTGGGCCAAGCGTCACGACTATGAGGGGGACCTAGGCGCCCTTTGGGAACAGACCAACGCCTGTGCATCCATTCTACAGCATCGGGGCGCGATGCTTTCGGTGCACTCGGCTGATGGGGTGAGCGCCTGGACGGGCAAGGGCCAGGGTGTGGATGAGGTGCTGGCCGGCACCAGCCGCGCAAGGCTGGAGCTCAAGGTGGCGGACGTGTACCAGGAAGTGCTGTGGGAAGTGCTGCAAGAGTCTCCGCTGCCAGAGGAGCGAGAGCTGTTCGAGGAAGCATGGCGACGCACTCTTGAGGCGGCGCGCGGCCTGGCGACGGTCTACCGTGGCACGCTGGCGCAGCTCGACCCGCAGGAGGCGCTGCATGCCCTGGCCACGCCCGCGGGACGCGAGCGCGTGGCGAGCCAGCATGGAGCCGATGCCCTGCGCCTGGCCCAGGGCGCCATTGGCTACGGGCTGGCGTTATTCGAGCTGGCGTCCAGGCTGCTGGAGCGAACCGACCCGGCTCGACCAAGCGCTCGGGATGAGCTGTTCCGGCGCTTCATGTTCTTGCCCTACCGCAGCCTGCGCAGGTCACTGTTTGAAGTCATGACGCATGATGGCTGGGAGCGCTTTGCAGAGGCGGTGGAGCGGGCGACGCTCTTGCGCACGCGAGCCATGGGGTGGAGCCGGTGACTGCGATGTGCGGGCAGGTTCGTACTGTCTCAGTGAGTAGGGCCCTGATGTGATCCAGACGTCCTGAGCTCTTGGGCAACGACGCGGCCCCCTCACGGGGGAACTACAAACGGGGACCGCTATGAACCTGGACGCGGTTGGAGGAGTGCGCCGTGGAACTGTATCTCGATAGCCCAAAGCCTGCTGAGATTCTGGAGGCGCGCGCCTGGGGCCTGATCTCGGGCGTGACTACCAATCCCAGCCTGATCGCCAGGGAAGGACCTGACATGCTGGGCACGCTGCACGCAGTGCTGGAGGCTTCGCCGGGTCCCGTGCTGGTGCAGGCAATCGGCTGGCACGACCCGCAGCCGCTGGTGGCGCAGGCGCGCTGGCTGCACGGCCTGTCGCCGCGCATCGTGGTCAAGTTGCCCATATCAGCTGCGGGTATCCAGGCCGTGCTGCAGCTCAAGCGCGAGCTGCCCGAGCTGCGCCTGGCGGTCACGGCCGTGGCCTCCGTAGCGCAGGCGTACCTGTGCGGCAAGGCCGGCGCGGACATTGTGGCGCTCTTCAACGGACCGCTGGATGACGGTTCAGACGCGCATCTGGAGCTGGTGGCGCCGATCCGTCGCATCTACGCCAACTATGGCTTTGCCACCAAGATCCTGTCCTGCGGGCGCATGCCACGCATCTTTGGCGAGTTTGCTGTGGCGGGCACGGATATCTGCACGCTGAAAATGGAGTTCATGCGCTTGCTGTACACGCACTCCTTCACTGATCAGCGCATGCATGGCTTCCTCACCGACTGGAAGGCAACCTTCGGAGAGCGCACCTGGCCGCAGCAGTAGCGCGCTCCCACAATATGCCATTCTCAATCCACAGGAGTCCCACGACATGCGGACAATGACCCCGCGGGAACGCGTGGTAGCCACTTTGAACCACCAAGAGCCCGACCGTGTGCCGCTGGACCTGGCCACGGGCGGTAGCAGCTCGATTGTGCCCGAGGCCTATGCGCGGCTGGCGCGGCACTACGGGTTGGCGCCATCTGGCGCTTTGGTGCCGCACATGCTGCGCCTGTCCGTGGTTGACGAGCGCATCTTGCAAGACCTGCAAATTGACACGCGCCCGCTCTACATGAGCCCGGTGCGGAGCAAGCTGCGCACGACTGCGCTTCCCGGGCACTTTTACGACGACTGGGGCGTGTTGTGGAAAGAGGTGGACACGGGCGCGACCGTCTACCGCGAGGTGGCCGAGAGCCCGCTGGCCACGGCCAGCATCGCCGAGCTGGACGACTACCCCTGGTGGCCCGACCCGCACGATCCGGATCGCTGGGCCGGCGTGAGGCAACATGCGGAGCAACTGTTTCACCAGACCGACTATGCAGTTGTGGCGTGTCCGGGCTTCAATGGCGTGTGGGAGCGCGCCTGGTTCCTGTGCGGTTTCCGGCGCATGATGGAGGGCGTGGCCGTGGAGCGCGATTTTGTGCACGCCGTGCTGCGCCGCATCCTGGAGTTGAACAAGGCGGCCATGGGCCACTTCCTGGACGCCGTGGGCGCATACATCCAGGTGATCAAACTGACTGACGACCTGGGCATCCAGGATGGCCCGATGATCTCGCCGCGCACGTACCGCGAGGTCATCCAGCCATACCACAAGGAACTATTCGGATTTGTCAAGGCCCGTACGCGGGCGCGCGTCTTCCATCATTCTTGCGGCAGCGTCTACCGTCTGCTGCCCGACATGCTGGATGCAGGCCTGGAAGTGCTGAATCCGGTGCAGGTGAGCGCGCAGGGCATGGACACGCGCAGGCTCAAGGCCGAATTCGGAGAGCGCCTTTCGTTCTGGGGCGCGATCGACACACAGCGTGTGCTGCCCTTTGGCGCGCCCGGCGATGTGCGGCGCGAGGTAGAGCGGCGCATTGCGGATCTGGCACCGGGCGGCGGGTATGTGCTGGCGCCGGTGCACAACATCCAGGCCGACGTGCCGGCGGAGAACATCTTGGCCATGTACCAGCATGCGCTGGAGGTGGGGCGGTATCCGCTAGAGAGTCTGTAGTACCTGCGTCCCCCTCACCCCGGCCCTCTC
>Ga0136653_10002474_pt1 | contig 10098 bp, 9 predicted proteins | sample LakKivw275mmetaG_FD_94866 | JGI IMG/M metagenome (GOLD analysis project Ga0136653, IMG submission 94866) | Anoxic lake water microbial communities from Lake Kivu, Rwanda to study Microbial Dark Matter (Phase II) - Lake Kivu water 275m metaG... | ecosystem: Environmental > Aquatic > Freshwater >... | reverse complement strand
CTCATTGACTTAATAGGAACAATTGGGCTTGGCGACTCTGAAAATAAATCAAAGGATATTTTGGGGAAGGTTTATGAATATTTTCTTGGGCAGTTTGCAGATGTAGAACTAAGTTCAGATATTTGAACACAAAGCCTCTTCCTTGCAATTTCAAGACAACAAATTATTTCTTTTATTAACTATTTCTTGTAGAATTAATTAACATGAAAAACATACAGGAAAGCAGTCTGAAAATGTCGACATTCAAAATCGCTGTGGATTTGTCCAGTGAAAGCCCTTTGAAAAAGTCTCTTATGCCTGCATCTGACATTCGTGGAAGTCTCGTTACGCAGTCAAGAAGAATGTTCTGTGTAAAAACAACAGGGAATGAAGACTGTGAAAATTGCTCTCTCCGTTACAAGTGCAACTTTGCACAGCTTTATCGCACTCCCTTGCCAAAAGACAGCACTGTGATGAGGAAGTACAAAGAGGTTCCGCATCCTTTTGCGCTTGCAGCCGTCACAAAAGAAGAGTCTTTTGAAATCATCGTAACGCTCTTTGGAGACTACATCGACTACTTCCCTTTCATTTTTCTTGCACTACAGGAAGTCGGCAAGCGAAAAAAGTTTGAGGTAATCTCTGCTGAAAACGAAAGCACTCCAATTTTCTCTAATGGCAACCTCTCAACTGATTTCGGAAAAGTCCCTGTTTCTGACATTGCTAAAAACCTTCAAGTAGGTGAACTCACCGTGACGCTTATCTCTCCTTTAAGAATCAAGCAAAACGAGAAGCTGGTTAACCCGACGACTTTTTCTTTTGAAGCACTTGTTGAAAACATAATGCGGAGGTTTTCACTTCTTTCCTACTTCTACAACAACGAAAAACCTGACGTAAATTTCGAAGAGATCTTTGAACAAGCATCCAGAGTTCCTATCACGTCAGGAGACTTAAAGTGGCTCGAACTTGAGCGGTACTCTACAAGAACGAAACAAACCTCGCCAATGGGTGGCATTGTCGGAAGCTTCTCAGTAAACGTACAGGACGAAGCGCTGGCTTTTCTTCTCTTTCTAGGGCAGAAAACTCAGGTAGGCAAAAACACATCCTTTGGCTACGGTTATTACGAAATCAAGAAAAACAAGGAGGATTGATGGATGAAAAAGCCTTAAACGAGACACAGCTTATTGCAGTGGCAGCTCTTATGCACGACATAGGAAAGTTCATGCAAAGAGCTGTGACAGAAACAAAGCAGACATTTGCACATCCTGAACTGTCAGAAGCCTTCTTTAGTGAACAGAAACAAGTTTTTTACAAAGAAGACGAAAAATTTCTTGAAGACCTGAGGTTTCTTGTAAGTCATCACCACGAAAGAGATCTTGATGAATCAGGTAAAAGTGGAAAATTGAGGATTCTCGCTGAGATTCTTTCAGAAGCTGACAACATCTCAAGCGGAGAACGCGAAAAGGACACGAAAATAACACTTGGATTACTCACGCCTATCCTTGCACGGGTAAATCTTGGCAAACAAGAACCCAAAAACTCTCGAGATTACTTCTTCTCTCTTAGCCCTCTCAGCTTCGATAATCCAACTGATTTTCTCTATCCCGTTTCCGGTTCAGAGAGCGCTAACACAAACATCGAATCAATGTACATGAAACACTGGAAAGCTTTTCTTGAAGAGTACAGGGAACTGGTTCAGGCAAACGGCAACAAACTCGTCCCTGACTCGCTATTTTACCTTCTTCAAAAATACTGCTGGTGCATCCCATCTGCATACTACCAGACGCAACCTGACATTTCGCTTTTCGAACACTCCAAAATCACTGCTGCTCTTGCAACCTCTCTTTACAGATTCTTTAGCGATTTAGGAAGCGAAATATTCAACTCAGTCGATCCCCAGCAGGCTAGACAACACATCAAAAACCGCGACGAAAAGCGCTTCCTCTTCGTTGTAGTTGACATCAATGGAATACAGGACTTTATATACTCAATATCCCACAGAAAAGGATTGAGAAGCTTAAAAGGAAGATCTTTCTACATTGAAATGCTGTCAGAAGTTATTCTCCGCTATATCATTTGGGATCCAGAGATAAACCTTTTTGAAAACAACATCGTTTTCTCAGGTGGAGGCAAGGGATATCTTATACTCCCCATAAGCTGCAAGGAGCGGCTTGAAGAACTTAAGGAGGAAATAGGGCAGTGGCTCTTCGATAAATTCGAAGGGAGGCTCATGGCTTCTTTTGGAATACTCGAAGCAAGTGCCGACGACTTCAGCAAAGAAAAAATAGGAGACTCCTGGAGAAAAGTTTTAGACCTTGCCTCAAGAGACAGGCAACACAAGTTCCAAAAGCTGATCACTGAACATTACGACGAGTTTTTTGAACCCAGAGAAGAAGGTGGCTACTTCAACGTCGATGGCAAGGGAGACGAAAGGGTCATATGCGGAATCTGTCGCATAGAAACCAACAAAACCAGAGCAACTGAAATTTCGGAGGAGGACGAAACATACTACATTTGCGAGGAATGCAAAAGGTTTATTGAACTTGGCAAGTCGCTCAAGGATGCAAAGTATATTGTTTTCGCCGAAGGCGAGTTTAAAACGCATCTCGATACAATTGGAAACAAAAGAAAGTTGTTTTTTGGGCTGACAGAAAAACCTGTCGCAACCAATGGAAGAACACTTGTTTTGAATCTTGCTGACGAAAGCATACCACAAAAAGGATTTTCTAACAGCGTGGCTTTCGGCTTCTATCTCTATGGCGGAAGGAACGTTCCCATAGCAGAAACGCTCGAAGATTTGGTAGCTATCTCCAGCGGGGTAGAAAGACTTGGTATCCTCAAAATGGATGTTGATAACCTCGGACTAATCCTGTCTCAGGGGCTAAAAGAAAGAACTCTATCAAGAATCTCTCAGTTAAGCAGCTCCATTTCACTTTTCTTCAGGGGAGAGATAAACAATATCATTGCCAGACATCAGCGCTTCAAAGAGTCAATTTACGTGATTTACGCGGGCGGTGATGACCTGTTCACCGTAGGCAGCTGGGACGCCATACCCGAATTTGCAACTGAAGTCAGAGAAAGGTTTACAAGGTATGTATGCAACAACAACTCGTTAACGATTTCTGCAGGAATCCACCTCATCAAGAAAGGGTATCCTCTTTACAGAGGGGCTCTGTATGCATCACAGGCAGAAGAAAACGCTAAAGCTTATGAGAACAAAGACAAGAAAAAAGACGCAATCAATTTTCTTGGCGTAGCCGTAAGCTGGAATGACCTGAAAGTTAGCAGGGCAATAAAAGACATGGTTGTCGAATCGTATGAAAAAACTGACACAAAGTCAGTCTTGAGACAGCTTCAGGCAATTGATAGTCTCTATCAAAAACAAAAGAAGTCTCTTTCCAACAAGAAAACTCTTTCACCGCAAGAGATTTTAACACGAGCAAGATGGTCTCGCTGGATGTGGTTTATTGCCTACATGATTGGAAGGACTACTTCAAAAGATGCAAAGCAAAAGCTTGAAAACCTCAAAAATTCACTCATTACAGACGAGGTTGAAATTGACGGGCAAATTCTACGCAGTGACAAACAAATAATCGAATTTTTAACGCTGCCAGTAACATGGGCAGACTATCAAACAAGAAATAAGGAGGGAAAACATGCCAGTAGCAATTGAAGAGTTTCAAAAAGCTGTAGCAACATTTAGAAATAGAAAAGCAACATTTAGAAAATTGGTACAAGATAGGCAAACAGACCGAAGACAGCTAAAGGATCTACAGAAGGATCTACAGAATTACTACAGAATCGAAATTAAGAGCAAGTTCATTGATGGGAAAATTATATCTCTCATTGAAGCAGCTCTTTCCGGCCAGGATCCAAAGTCAATAATCGTATTTGCCGAAGCCATTGCCCAGGGACTGTCCTCCTATGGCGTCACAACAAATACACTGAGGAACATTTTTGGATATGCAAAGAAGCTTGATGTATCAGAAACAGGTAAGCAGGGAGAGATTTCTAACGAAACCAGGACAAAAGTGTATCTTATGGCACCAAAAATTGCGTACATTGAAGGTAGAGCTGAACCTTACTCAAGAGACGGGGTCAGCTTACTTAAGGAGGTAGTGGAAACAGCGGTTGAAAAAATCGGGAATGACAGGACAAAGTTCAAAAACTTCATGGCGTTGTTTGAATCAATAATATCGTATTTTAGATATTACAATCCAAAGTAATAGGAGGATAAGATGGAAGAGATGAAGCTTCAAAAGAAAATATTCATTAGAGGAGTCTTCGAGTGTAAAACGGGTCTCCACATTGGCGGTTCAGACCAGGCAATGTCTATAGGAGGAGTTGATAACATCGTTGTTAGAGACCCTGTAACCAACGTTCCATATATACCCGGTTCTTCATTGAAAGGTAAAATGAGAAGTCTTAAGGAAAAGCTTGCAGGTATCACCGAAGTTAATTCAAAGGAGATTGTAACTGACGAAGCAAAAAGAGAAATCATATTCTCAATCTTTGGCTCGGCTGCAGAGGAAAAGAATAAGGAAGTCGGCAGGCTAATCGTTCGCGATGCATTCATGTCTGAAGAAAGTAGAAAGCGCCTTGAAGCAATTGAAACAGAACTTCCCTACACTGAAGTCAAGACAGAAGTTACGATTGCAAGGATAACTGCCAGAGCAAATCCAAGACAGATGGAAAGAGTGCCTGCAGGCACAGAGTTTGAATTCGAATACGTCGTTAACGTTCTTAGAGGTGACAACGAAAAAGACCTGCTTAAGGAAATTTTTGAAGCAATGGCTCTCCTGCAGGACGATTATCTTGGTGGAAGCGGAACAAGAGGATACGGAAAAATCAAATTCCACGTTCAGGAATTAAAAGTTAAAGATGCCGATACCTATGCTAACCTATCTCCAGAAAAACCCTGCGAAGCGATAAGCGTCCCTGAGGAGCTAAGATGAGATATGGCTACCTACATTTATAAGTTAAAGTTCAAAGGCCCTTTGCAGGTCTTTTCAGACGCTCTTTCTATGGGAAAACCAGATGTAGTTGTTCATTCAGACACACTCTTTTCAGCCATTGTCAATTCCATTGTTGCAATCTTTGGCAAGATTCCCGAAGATTTATTCTCTTCGCCACGATTTTTCAATTCTTCAGCCTTCCCTTACTCAGTTAATCAGCTCTTCTTCCCAAGACCTCGTGTCTTTATACCTGGCTCAGACCAGTCGCTATCCAAAAAGATTAAGAAGACGGGGTTTGTCTCAGAAGAAATATTTGAAAGCCTGCTTAGAGGTGAAACAATTAACATAAGCGAGGACAATTTCCATACAGGCGGTTTTCTATCTTTCGGCAAGCTTCAAAACGAAGTCTTCACGATACAGGAAATACCCAGATGCAGGATAAAAAGAACATCAGGCGAGACAGAGATCTTTTACTCCCAGAGAGTGCGATTTGCAGAAGATGCAGGACTTTTCTTCCTCGTAAGGTTCCCAAATCCCGATTTTAAATCAACGGTCTTTGACCCTGCTCTCAACTACCTCTCAGACACGGGTATCGGAGGAGACAGAAGTGTTGGAAACGGCCAGTTTGAATTCTCCTGCGAGGAGTTCGACCTCCAGGAAATTGACGAGAACGCAAAGTACTTCACAAATCTTTCTCTCTATTGCCCTACAAAAGATGAGATAGGCAAAGGCATTCTCAACAACGCAAAATACTCAATGATAAAGAGGCAAAACTGGATCTATTCAGAAGGTCCACAGCCCATTAGAAGCAAGAGCGTAAGGATGTTTATAGAAGGAAGTGTTTTTGGGAGTGTTCCTGAAGTTAGAGGTAAGATTGTTGAAACAACCCCGCAAATCGCAGGAGAGTATATAGACCATTCCGTGTATAGATCCGGCTTACTGTTTGGCGTTCCCGTTTCAGAAAATCAGATGGAGGCATAAAATGGTCATAAAACAAACATATAAAGTTCAAATTGAAGTGCTTTCGCCTTTGCACATCGGAAGCGGAAACAAGTTACTCAGTGGCCAGGACTACTTTCTCAACAATAATTCTATACAGGTTATCTCCTTTGACGAACTACTTCAAAAGTTCTCACACGACAGGATGGCTCTTGCACAAATTGCTGACAAGCTGTCAAAAAGAAAACCTCTTACCGAATGTTTTAACCTCAAAAAGAGCTTATTAAGGCCAAAATATGTTATCAAAACTGAAGGTTTTGTTCCCGGGAACGAGATCTCGGAACAATATAAGTTGCCCGATCTCAAGCCAGCAATCCCCGGAAGTTCACTAAAAGGAGCAATAAGGACTGTACTATTGCAGTATGCTCTGAAGAGAAACCCTCAGTTGAAAGCTGGAATCCTCCAGGACCGTGGCAAAAAAGACACTGCAAGTCAAGCAGTTTTTGGTGACAAAGCTAATTTTGACCCTCTAAGAGTCCTTATTGTTGACGACTTCTCCACTTTAATTGACGCTCTTTCTGTGTTTACAGTAAAACTATTCGATATCAAAAATGAGAATTCCTATGGTTGGAAGAACTTCACATCGAGAATCGTAGAGGATCAGATTTCGAAAGCAACTCCCATTCTCATTGAATCAATACGGCCAGGCTCTCAATTCAATGAAGGCACAATTTCAATAGATACATTCACACTCGAAAAACTGAAAGAAAAAGGACACATAGGGATTTTCAGTGACATATTCTCCGACTTCTTTCCAAGTTTCCTGCGGATAGCAAATGAATATGTGGTTGAAGAGTCAAAAAAGGAAATAGAGTTTCTGAAAAATTTCAATAGGTCCGGGGAACTCGCCAAAGTGATCAACTTCCTCGAACAGATAAAAAAGTCAGCTTCTGAAGACAAAAACCATATTTACCTGCGTCTTGCATGGGGCATCGGCTGGAAAGGCATGACGGGTGATTATTTTAGCGATAAAGAAATAACCGAAACTATAAAAATGAAATACAGGCTTAGCAAATACTCCAGCGGGGTCTTTCCAAAAACAAGGCGGCTTGTTACAGTATCAGAAAATGGCAGAGAGACTCCACTTTGCCCAACAGGATGGATAAGAATAAGGAGGATTCAATGAATCTGCTAATCTATCCAATCGGGAATAGCGACGTGCGAGTGGCTGATGATACTCGTCAGCCACCGAATTATAGAGATCTCACAAAACAAATTGCCAATCATATCGCACAGGCTGAAATCACAACAGGCGGTCTTCAGGTTGTTCTTGAAGGTAATCGCAAGGACATTCTTTTGCCAATCTTCTATGAAACACTACGTAATTTAAAGAGTGTTGACGAGTATCTATTCGTCATTACCGACCAGCAACCGCCCAACGAAAAAGACACCGTAAATGCCTTTCCAATTTTCAAACAATACCTCAAAATGCGTAATGTACCTGAAGAAAAGATAAAAGCACATACCATCAATTTCAACCCAACTGACCTCGACAAACTCATGGAGGAATTTGCAAAATTTAGTAACATTTATTCCCTAAACAAGTATGATGAAATTAACGTTATCATAGGTCCAGGAACCCCGCAAATTGCAATTGCGCTTCTGCTGTCTCTTTCAGAGTTAGAAAACACCATTTTTTACTATACCTCGCGCGATACAAATGGACACACGAAGCTTGAGAAGATCGGGTTCAAGAAGAAAATTCAAGATTATGTTATCCGGCGCGCAGTAAAGATCCTGATTGATAAGTACGACTATGTCGGAGCCTACACTCTGCTGAAAGAACATGAAATATGTCCAGACGCAGAAAAATTCATAGGAAGCATAGTAAGCAGACAAGACTTCGACTTTTCAGAATCAAGAAAGCAATTCAACGAATTCTACGGAGGCATATCGAATCCACCCGGGATCATAGAGGAATGCAGAACAGAACTTTCCATGCTTTTGCAGAACGACAAGAATGCTCTACTTGAAGAACTGTATTACCAGTTCAGCCTAAGAATACTTTCAAAAAGATATCTCGAAGCCGTTGCAATGGTTTTCAGATTTGAGGAGGAAATTCTTAAAAGGCATGTTGAAAATTTTCTCGGGATTACAATCCAGAAGGACGAAGAAGGAAGATTCAAAGAGTTTGTCGACAAGGTAAGATCAAACGAAAATCTGAAGAAATATCTTGAAGAAAGAAGAATAAAGTATGACACGCCGAACAGAGTAACTTACAAAAGTATCCTCAAGTACTTCGCTGAATCTCATAACGACGAAAAAATCCGGGATATACTCGGCTTCTTCAACTCTCTTGAACCAGAGCAAACTAACGTTAAGTCACTTTCCGACATTAGAAACAACAGTCCTTTTGCCCACGGTTTTGAAGGCATTACAGAAAGCAAAATCAGAGGTGTGCTTGGTTATGGTCCTGAAACCCTCGTGCAAAAGTTTCGCGAGTTGCTTGGTGAGCTTGGTATAAAGGTTCTTTCCCCCGATGACAGGGAATACATATATAGACGCATCAATGCATACTTAAAAGAGCTTCTTGACTAGAATATGAGCACAATATATGTAACAACTCAAGGAGCTGTAATCAAAAAAGTAGAAAAACGTTTCATAATAGAGTTCGAAGGCGAGACCATTGCCTCTTTCCCTGATTTTAAAGTGGAAAACATTCTTGTCTATGGCAACATTCAGATTACCACTCAAGCGATAAGACACGCTCTTAACAATGGTATCAACATAGTATTTATGAATTCCGCTGGCAAATTTACTGGAAAAATCTCTCCACTCGAATCAAAAAACATCTATCTCAGGATTTCCCAATTTGAGAATTTCAGAAATACCTCTCAGTGCCTGAAGCTGGCAAAGGAACCCATTTCTGCAAAAATACACAACGCAGTGGTAATGCTACAGAGATTTGTAAAGAACGTCGATGAGGAACTGCAGTATAAGGAAGAACTGAAAAGGATCAACAAACTTGTAGAAACTGCGACTACAGTTGACGAGTTAAGAGGAATCGAAGGAGAAGCCTCGGCAGTTTATTTTAAAGAAATCAAAAGAATAATTACTCCTGAAATCAAGTTCAAAGGCAGAAGCTACTATCCTGCAGAGGACCCCTTTAACTCGGTACTTAATTTCCTCTATGGTCTCCTTTCCCATGAAATTCTTTCAATTCTTGAGTCAAAAGGGTTTGATCCTTACCTTGGATTTTTCCATTCCGTGGAGTATGGAAGGATCTCTTTAGTCTATGACATGATTGAACCTTTCAGACCTGTAATCGCAGATTCAATTGCAGTAAAAGTTTTCAGAAAAAAGGAAATATCACAGGAAGACGATTTTGAACCAAGCCCTGAATACTGCTACCTGATAAAAGACTCCGCAAAGCGTGTCCTGATATCCAACTACGAAGAGAAAATGGAGAGTCCTCTCGAAGCCACTAATGGAAAGATGAAACCACGGCAGATTGCAATTGATAACGTAAACAGTCTTGCAAGATTTCTGCAAAATGGTGAACCATTCCAGGCTTTCAGGATCATTAAGTAATGTTCTATATCATTAGTTACGACATAAAAGATGACAAAAGGCGCCTGAAGGTAATGAAGCTTCTGAAAAACTACGGAAGCAGAGTCCAGTATAGCGTGTTTGAGTGCATTCTTCCAGAGGAGAAAATAACGGAGTTGCGAAAGAAATTAAACGACCTGATTTGTAAAGAAACAGACAGCGTCAGAATCTACTCAATTCCTTCCAATTTCGAATGCAGAATCGAGATAATAGGAGTTGGTAAAGTGGAAAAAGACGAACCATACTACTTTGTGTAAATCCACTAAAAGGCTGAGATTGCAAAGTTAGCAGGAGATGTTGTTTTGTAGTTTTGTGTGAACGGTGAAAGAAAATCTTAGATAAGCGAAAACTGTAGATAAGCAAGCTGAAAATTGGGTTTCTATTTTCTTAAACAGGAGCGTTTTCGCTTAAAGGGTACCTTGACAACCGAAGAATTTTTAGGGATCAGCGAAATATATTTAAAAAATTCAGGCAAATACATATACTAAAATAGCAGGTGTCTGAAAGCTTGCCCTGATGAAAAAGGGATTACGACTTCATTAGGGATAATGTCAGTAATTGTCGTCTGGTTTCCGTCTGAAAGCTTGCCCTGATGAAAAAGGGATTACGACTTTCTCTG
>Ga0136653_10002472_pt1 | contig 10099 bp, 9 predicted proteins | sample LakKivw275mmetaG_FD_94866 | JGI IMG/M metagenome (GOLD analysis project Ga0136653, IMG submission 94866) | Anoxic lake water microbial communities from Lake Kivu, Rwanda to study Microbial Dark Matter (Phase II) - Lake Kivu water 275m metaG... | ecosystem: Environmental > Aquatic > Freshwater >... | reverse complement strand
TGTCAGATTTGACCATGGCGTATCCTCTCGAAATAATCGTTCAATCCCGCATAGAACGTGAGAGCATTCTCGTTCAGGTCGGGCGGCGGCATGAGGTCGGCCTCCGACGGATGATATAGCTCCTCTTCGCCTAAGGGCAGCACGGGCAGGACGGTATCCGATATCCCGTCCCAGCTTGCGGTGAAAGGCAGTCCGATCGCACCCAGCGGCGGGTCCACCGTTGCGTCCACCAGGACGTATCTCCCGCTTATCTCGACCCTGCAGGCCAGGTGGTTGACCGGGCCCATCTGCTGCGCCAGCTTCCAGAGGTCGGGCGGGTATAGCTCCTCGAACTCCGCCCAGCGATAGGGGAAAACGGAGTAGAGAACGTTCAGTCCCATCCTGCTGTACATGTCGCACATCAGCAGGTGCTTGGGAGTGCAGGAGCCCATGTTGATATCCAGTATGCGCCGGTAGTCGACGGGGCTGTTCAGCTCAGGCAGCACGCCGTAGGGGATATCGTGTATCCTGTGAAAGACTTCGATAATGGCCCCTTTATCGCTTTTGCCCGATGTCCACTTGCGCAGCGTGCGAACGACGATGTCGCTCCCGTTCATATCATTAAAGGGTAAAGCAAGCCGTCCTGTTCGTCAAAAGGTCGAGCGTTACTTTAGCTGCGCCGTCCTTTACACTATAATTTACGTGCATTAAGCAATCAGGGCTGTAATATATGGATCCAATTTCAAACGATCTCACAAGGCTTACGCAATCGGGAGTAGAGGAAGCGGTGCGGATACTGGTTGAGGCATTCGAAGGAGATCCGTTGATGGATTACCTTTTTCCCGAACACAGGGAGCAACCTGACTATTTGAGAGAGTTCTTCCGGGCTAACCTGGAATATGCAGCTACAGCCGGCGAGGTATACGCGGCGCCCTCTGGGAACGGGGTATCTGTCTGGCTGTTACCCGGGGATGACGGCCGGCCCGTGGTCAGCAAGCAGGACGACCCGAGATTACGTCTTAAGCGGCTCTATGATGAGGAAAAACATCGGAGGCTTAGCCGCTTCAGGCTATACTTCGATGAGCTGCACAGGAAGTTGTTGCCGGGCAGCTATTTTTACCTTATGTTTCTGGGAGTTAAGAAGGCCTATCAAGGGAAGGGCATCGGCAGCCTTCTGGTCCGGCCTTTGCTGGAAAGGGCGGATGAAAAAAAACTGCCGTGCCTGCTGGATACCATGAATGCCAGGGATCTTTCCTTTTACCGGAAGCATGGTTTTGAAGTCATGCTCGAGCACAGGGTTTGCGGGGATGGTCCCCAAACCTGGACCATGCTGAGGAAACCGCGGTGATAGCAGGTCGGGCTTGCGGTTGCAGGCAGGATGATGTCAATAGTCTGCTATAGATTGAAAATGCGCGCCGCGTTGCTGTAGAAAAACTTCTCCTTGACACTATCCTTGAGCGGCCACTGGTCCACTTCCCTCAGCACGTCTTTAATAGTCATTCCTATGGACAGCCAGTCCGAGCCGAAGCATATCTTGTCCTGTATTGTTGAGTTGGCATAGCGCATGAACATGTCCCAGCCGGTATCGGGCATGGCAATATATTTAGGCCTGTGGGCCGAAGTGTCGATATATAAATTGTCATACTTCCAGGCCATCAGCACCATATCCGGCACCCATGGCCAGCCCCCATGGCCGGCTATGATGTTCAGTCTGGGAAAATCGATTAAAACCTGCTCAAGATAGCGTGGGTGTCCGTAATAGATTGAAATATCGGCCATCCAGTTGACAGAGGTGTGTATCCACACGGGAGCGCCCATCTTCTCGCAGAGGCTGTACAGCGGGTAGTAACGCTGGTCGTTGGCGTAGCAGCCGTGCACGAAGGGACGGAAGACGACTGCTTTGAATCCCTGGGTGGTGAGTGCGCGCTGCACGCTGGCCAGGCTTGCAACCTGCTGGTGCGGATTGTAGCCGGAGAAGGCGATGAACTGCCCCGGATATTTTTTCAGTATGTCGGCCACGTAATCGTTGGAAAGAGGCGTGCCTGTTGGGCCGGATTCGTCCATATTATGTACGGCTGACCAGGTGATACCCGCTTCCCTGAGTGTCTTTATGAAGTTTTCCATGCTGATGGGCCCTGTTTCCGCCAGCTCTATCAGCGCCTCGCGCAGTTTATCTCCGGACAGGGTATCCGCCATTTCGTTGAATTCTTCGGGTGTGAGTCCCAGCCAGCCGCTCCACCTGGCGCCGAAGAGCTTGAGATAGCCCTCCATACCGGGTTGTGGTGTGAAGAGGTCGGCGAAAAGCATCTCGCGCGTGGGCAAAGTATTGGATGTATCTATGATCATTTGAATGGCCTCGCTCTCTCTAATTCCAGGTCAAAACATTTATTTATATGGTCGGCCCTGAGCAGCCTTTAAATCCAGATAACCTTTTCACTGCGCAGGGCTGCTATCTCGGCATCGGTTTTGCCGAGAATTGATTTCAATATCTCGTCGCTGTGTTCGCCCAGACCGGGGTCGTGCGGATTTTCGCCGGGCTCGACTCCCGCGGCGGCGCCGAAGAATTTGATCGGCAGGTTGAAAGTCTTGACATTCCCCAGTTTGGGGTGGTCGACATCGACCACCATATTCCTGGCCTTAAGATGAGGGTCGTCAAGCAATTCCTTAACGTCCTTGATGATTCCCATGGGGGCATCCATGGCGATGAAGAGGCTTTCGAGGTCGTCGGCAGTCATGTTTTCCCTGACCCATTGGGCGAATACCGAGTTGAGCATCTCCTGGTCGGCAGAGCGTTTGAGGAATCCCTCGATATTATCACCCTTATATTTTTCCACCAGGTCGTCGCGGCCTATCATACGGTAAAGCTCCTCGAACACTGGACTGCTGAAGGCGCATACCATCACCCAGCGCCCGTCCTTGGTCAGGAAGCTGTCCCAGGGAACACCGAAGGGGTCCAGGTTTCCGCGGCGCTGCGGAGCTACTCCCTCCAAGCTGGTCTTAATCACGTTTTCTTCAAGCACGGAAAAAATGCTATCCATCATGGCCACTTCGAGGCGCTGGCCTTCACCCGTCATGTCCCTCAGTCGCAGCGCGGATAATATGCCGGCCACCGCGTACAGTCCCATGATTGCATCTGCTATGCCCGGGCCGGCCTTGAGCGGCGACCTGTCCGGGTGGCCCGTAAGGCTCATCAGCCCGCCCATAGCCTGCCCTACCGGATCGATGCAGGGCCTGTTTGAGTAGGGTCCGTAGCTGCCAAATCCCGATGCGGAAGCGTAGATAATTCGAGGGTTGGCTTTTTTAACATGCTCATAGCCCAGCCCGAGTTGCTCCAGTGCACGTGGGGCGAAATTTTCCGTGAGCACATCGCAGTGTTTAGCAAGTTCCAGCAACAGCTGCCGACCTTTGTCATTTTTCAGGTTGAGGGCCAGGGACTTCTTACCCCGGTTGAGGGTGGCGAAGTATCCGCTGTAACCGTTTTTAAACGGGGGCATGATCCGCGTCTTGTCCCCTACAGGCGCGGCCTCAATTTTAATGATGTCGGCTCCCAGGTCGCCCAGTATCTGCGTCGCGAAGGGGCCGGCGTAGACCCAGGTCAGGTCCAGAACTCTGATTCCACTGAGAGGCTTTATACTCATTGCATACCACCTCGAGCCGCATCGAAGCGCCGGCCCGATGGCAGGCGCTTCATGTTGCGGCAAGAAATTACGTTTATATAAATGAGGATCAGGTCATCTTGCGGCGGTAGAGCAGGTAGTAGATGACGCCGATAACAAACCAGGCGACGAAGACGATCAGCGCCTCGGTGGTGAGGATGCCCAGGGAGATAAGGAAGGTGGGGACAACGCCGATAAGGGCAAGGATTGGTATTACATTACCCCAGGGGACTTTATAAGGTCGCTCCGCATCCGGTTCCTTTTTGCGCAGTATCATCATGCTGATGGCGGTCAGCGCGTAGGTCACCAGGACGGCCGACGCGGCGGTATCGAAGAGTACGATCAGCTGTGGTACGAAGCTTCCGATGATGCCCAGGACGCCGACGAAGATAATCGCCCAGTGCGGGACGCCGAAGCGCTTGTTGACCCTGGCGAAGAAAGGCGGGAGCTCGTGGTCCTTGGCCATGGCCATCATCAGCCTGGATGCGCCTACCACGAATCCGTTAAGCGTGGTCACCAGGCCGCACAGGCCGGCTATGATGATAATGGCGGGTCCGGACGGCCCGAGCAGCTTCTCGGCGATGGGCAGTATGGGCACGGGGTCCGTGCTGTTGGCTATCTGCTCCCAGGGCAGTACGCCGGCATTGACGATGGCCACTGCCATATAGGCTATGAGCACGAATAATATGGAGAGCGGGATGACGAAGACCATCTTGCGCACCGGGGATTTAACTTCCTCGGCTGCCTGGGGCAGTATGTCGTAGCCCATAAAGCCCAGAAAGTAGATTGGCACCATCAGGAACATGCCGGCCACACCGCGTCCAAAGAAGGGCGTCATGTTGGCCACATCCACCTGGGCCAGACCCGGCAGGGCATAGACGAAAATGCCTCCGAACAGGATAACTGTGAGGATAAGTTGTACGATAGCTGAAAAGGTAATACCTATCAGGTTGATGACGGTGAAGATTACTGCCGCGCCGACGCCGACCCAGACAACGGGCACGCCGGGTATAAGGCCGGCGGCCAGCTTGCCGATGATAATGCATTCACCCGGCATCATGGCGGCATAGGCCAGCACCAGCAGCCAGCCGGCAGTGAAGCCGCCGAATTTGCTCATGGCACGCTTGACGTAGACGTAAGCGCCGCCGGCCACGGGCATCATAGAGCAGAGTTCTGCGAAACACAGGCCCACAAAAAGGGTGAAAACGGCCGCTACGATGAGGGATAGGATACTGGCCGGGCCGCCCCGGTCGAGGAACACGTTTGCCAGCACCGCCCACGCCATGCCTACCATCGCGCCGGTCAGCAGTGTAAAAAGCGTAACCAGCGTAAGGCCGCGTTTTAAATTCGAAGGTTTTTCCTGCATAGCCGCACTCTCCTTGTTTTTAATCAGATATCGATACTCAGCCGGTAATGTAATTAAGCAATTTATAATTACATAATTATAAATCGTTGTCAAGATGTCTCGTAAGAGATATACTATAAGCGAGTTTCAGTGTGGTAAGAAACAGAGCTGATAATATGGATTTAACCGGAGATATCAGGTCCGAAAGCGCCAATTTGGCTTCGCTTATTCTTTCGCAGGCTTTCGTTAACTGGCACAAAGCATTTATGAGGGTGCTTGACCCATATAAGCTTACCTATTCGCAGTGGATAATATTGCATACGCTGATGGCCACGGGTGAGGCGATGTCGCCGTCGGAATTGAACCGTTACCTGACCATAGAGGGTAGTTCCATCAGTGTGGTCATCGATGGAATCGAGAGGCGCGGGCTGATACAGAGGCGCCGTTCCAGGGCTGACCGGCGAGTGGTCAAGGTCCGTTTGACTGCTATAGGGAATGCGTTGCTGAATACAATCGATGCGCAGATCAGCAGGCTGATAAGCGATATCTTCTGCCACCTGACTGTAACCGAACGTGGGCAATTAATAGCCTTATGCCGCAGGATACGCGATGCCTCGATTAGGCACAATGGTGGGGATATTGGTGAGGTCGAGAATATCTTGATGAGGTTCAGCGGCGCATCCTGATGCGACCTAAATTTTATGTGGGAATTGATGCCGTCATATCACGTTGCGGGGCGCGTGCTGATGGCAAGCCGCTATCCGTTCCGGAAATGTCCATAAAGCGCTGCTGCCCGTTTGGCAGCGCATGCCGTCCCGGGCTATTATAAAGCGGGGCTATTGGAGAAGGTGACCGGCTATGGAAAGTAAAGGCCATTGGAAAACCGTCGAGAAGCATATTAATAAAAGACTATTACCTTTATTGTCACTCATTGTGTTGCCGGCCGTCCTGCTACTGAACTGCCAGTGCCGGTTCGAACCCGGGCAGCCGCCGGATGAAGTGATAGTGCAGCTGAAAGGAAGACATCAGGCGGAGTTTGCCGGCTTCTATCTGGCGCAGGAGAAAGGCTACTATTCCCAGGAAAACATAAACGTGACCTTTTTCGAGGGGGAGAAGGACCTGGCTATCGTGCAGCGTATCGTTTACCAGCAGGCGGATTTCGCTGTGATTGCGCCTGAGTCCGTCCTGGTGGCGCGCAGCCAGGATCAACCGGTAACCGCCGTCGCCGCCATATACAGGCAATCACCAATAGTCTATGTTGCCTTATTCGACTCAGGTATACTGCGGCCCCGTGACTTTCTGGGGAAGACGGTGGCCACACTGGATGCCAGCGGATCGCAGCAGGACCTCCAGTTACAATTCGACATCATGATGAAAAGGCTGGGGCTGGATATCTCCAGGACGAAGCTGATAGCCTGGGATCCCGTTTTTACGACGTTTTACGGTGGTGAGGTTGACATCACCTCCTGTTATTCGAATACGAGCCTGATCGAGATGAGGCAAAAGGGATTAAAGCTCAACCTTATCTGGCCCAGCGACTACGGCGTTTACTTTTACTCGGATCTGGTGGTAACCCGGGAGAGCCTGATCAAAGACAATCCTGATCTGGTGGCACGCTTCCTGCGCGCCACGCTCAGGGGCTGGCAGGACGCTGTCGAGGACTATGAGCAGGCCATACCTGCCGTGTTGAAATATAACAAAGGCAAGGACCCGCAGCTACAGGCGGCGATGCTGGAAGCCCAGCTGCCGCTGGTGCATACCGGGGACGATTATATCGGCTGGATGAAGCCGGAGGACTGGCAGTCCATGTACCAGACACTGCTGGATTATAATCTGCTTGCCAAGCCGTTCGATGTAAACCAGGCCTACACCATGCAGTTCCTGTATGAAATCTACGGGAGTGAAAGTCGGTGAATGTACGATCAAGGATAACCCTGCTGTTCGTGCTGCTGGCCATCGTCCCGGTCGTGCTCGTCGGTTTTCTGGCCTACTATACCGGTCGCCAGTCCATCGAGCAGGTTGAAATAAATCATCTGGTGTCCACCAACCTGATGAAGAGCAGCGAGTTGACCAGGTGGATAGAAGGATATCAACAGAGAATGGAGGAACTGGCGCAGCGCCCGTTATTGGTGCAGTACTCCTCAACCATGGTGGACTTCGACCCTGCTGATCCCGTCTATGACCTGTCTCGCCTGGCCCTGGAGGAGGACCATCTCAAACCGCGTGTCAAGCCCATGGGCGGTTTTACCGAAGTATCGGTGATCAGCCCTGATAAAGGTATTATCCTGGCCTCCAGCGACGAAATGCAGGAAGGCAAATATTATGCCAACCAGCGTTTCTTCGCGGAAGGGAAAACGCATACCTATACGCAGGGGGTCTTTTACTCCCTTCCCTTGCAGCAGACCACGATGATGGTCAGCACCCCGATCAATGACAGGAGAGAGCTGCTGGTGGCGGTGCTGTCCGGTCGTCTCGACCTTCGGGACCTTTCCACTATCATGTCCGCGCAGAGCGGTCTCAGCCAGAGTGAAAAAACCTATCTGGTAAATAAATCCAATTTCTTCGTTACCGAGCCATATTCCGGGGAAGGCTATGCTCTCAAGAAAACCGTTCGGACCGAGGGGGTGCAGGCCGGCCTTTCGGGCAAGGACGGGGTCGCTTTTTATAACGATTACCGCAATGTCCCTGTAATCGGCGCATACAAGTGGCTGCCTGAATACAATATGTGCCTGATCACCGAGGTGGACCAGTCTGAAGCTTACGCCCCGATTAATTCCATGGCAATGACAATGCTCTCCATCGTATCGCTGCTGGCTTTGATAGTGGTGGCGGCCGGTTTCTTTTTGGCCCGTACCATTACACAGCCGCTGGCCCGGCTGGTGGCCGGGGCTGCTGAGATAGGACGCTATGGGCATCTTGACCGCAAGGTTGGCACAGAGGATAAGGATGAGATCGGTGAGCTGTCCAGGGCATTCGACCGTATGGCCATGGAGTTAAAGATGACCACCGTGTCGATCGATGAACTGGAGCTGCGCATCCATGAACGTACTGCACAGCTTGAAGCGGCTAACCGGGAGCTGGAGGCCTTTTCCTATTCGGTCTCGCACGACCTGCGTGCCCCTTTGCGCGCCATCGACGGTTACACACGCATCCTGCTGGAAGATTACCGGCCGCTGCTGGATGATGAAGGTAAAAGGATTTGTTCCGTTATTTCCGAGGGTGCGCATAAGATGAGCGACCTGATCGATGATCTTCTAACGTTTTCACGCCTGGGCAGGTCTGCGCTGAATCCGTCCAACATCGATATGGAAGCGATGGCCAGGGCGGTTTTCCAGGAGTTGACCACGGGACAAAGCCTTAAACGCATAGATTTTGAGTTGGATTCGGTGCCGCCTGCGATGGGTGACCCGGCGTTGTTGAGGCAGGTGTGGGCAAATCTGCTGTCCAATTCCATCAAGTTCTCCCAGAAGAAAAAACGCGCAGTCATCAAGGTGCGAGGCGAAAAAACAGAGATTGAGACCGTCTACTCGGTGCAGGATAATGGCGTGGGCTTCGACATGCAGTATGTCAACAAGCTTTTCGGCGTGTTTCAGCGGTTGCACAGCGTCAAAGATTTTGAAGGAAACGGCGTGGGGCTGGCCCTGGTCCAGCGGGTGATCCATCGTCATGGCGGCCGTGTCTGGGCGGAAGGTGAGACAGGCAAGGGCGCGACTTTTTATTTTACACTTCCCAACCAGGGGGTGATATGATGAACGATATGCATGCCGTAGACGTTTTACTGGTCGAGGACAACCAGCAGGATGCGGAACTGACTATTAGGTCGCTCAAGAAGCACAAGCTGGCCAATAATATCTCCGTGGTCGAGGACGGGGCGGAGGCGCTTGATTTTATCTTCTGCCGGGGCAAATATAGCGAGCGGGACATCAAGCACCCGCCCAAGGTAATTTTTTTAGATTTGAAGTTGCCTCTGGTCAGCGGGCTGGAAGTATTGCGCGAAATTAAACAGGACGCCCTGACCAAAGCAGTCCCGGTAGTGGTGGTGACCTCTTCACGCGAGGATCCGGACGTCAAGGCCGCCTATGAACTGGGCGCCAACAGCTACGTGGTGAAGCCGGTTGACTTCGAAGCATTCACCGAAGCCATCGGCAGCCTCGGCCTTTACTGGCTGCTGATCAACCTGCCGCCGAAGTGACTTTTACAGGTAAAAATCTAAATTTGATAAGCAGGCATAGTCATGACCGATATAATCAAGATACTGATAGTAGAAGATGTACCGACTGACGCTGAGTTGTGTCAAAGGGAAATACGCAAAGTACTGAAATCCTGCCGTTTTGAGGTAACGGACAACCATAAGGCATACCTGGCAGCGATCAAAGAATTCCAGCCGGATCTGATACTCAGCGATTACAGCTTACCCGACTTCGATGGTATGACCGCGTTAAAACTGGCGCTGGAGCATTCGCCCGAAACGCCCTTTATCATAGTTACAGGGTCGGTCAGTGAGGACGTGGCGGCCGAGAGCATGAAAGCCGGCGCATGGGATTACATTATTAAAGAACATATCAAGCGCCTGGGGCCGGCGGTCGTCAATGCGCTGGAAAAGAAGCAGACATTGATCACCAAACGCAACGCGGAGAAGGAGCGGGAGGCTGCTTACCTGGCACTGGACAAAGCCCTGAACGGTTCCATCAACGCCATGTCAAAAATAGTTGAAATGCGCGACCCCTATACTTCAGGGCACCAGACGAGAGTCGCCGCTTTATCGGTGGCTATCGCCAGGGAATTGAAGCTTCCCGAAGAGAATATCAGGTATTTATATATCGCAGCGCTTATCCACGATATCGGTAAAATGTACATACCGTCGGATATCCTGAGTAAACCCGGCAAGCTGCGTGATATCGAATGGGAACTGGTAAAGATCCATGCGCAGGGGAGCTACGATATCTTGAAAAATATAGAATTTCCCTGGCCGGTGGACAAGATAGCCTGGCAGCATCATGAAAGACTGGATGGCTCCGGATATCCCCAGGGACTACGTGGCGATGATATCTTAATGGAAGCAAAGATACTGGCTGTGGCCGATGTGGTTGAGGCTATGTCGTCACACAGGCCGTACCGG
>Ga0136653_10002470_pt1 | contig 10104 bp, 8 predicted proteins | sample LakKivw275mmetaG_FD_94866 | JGI IMG/M metagenome (GOLD analysis project Ga0136653, IMG submission 94866) | Anoxic lake water microbial communities from Lake Kivu, Rwanda to study Microbial Dark Matter (Phase II) - Lake Kivu water 275m metaG... | ecosystem: Environmental > Aquatic > Freshwater >... | reverse complement strand
ATATAATAGAATAAAATATATAGAATTTTAATTATAATGCCAGAAGAAAATCTTTTAGAAATTGAAAATATAAGCAAAAGCTTTGGGGTTGTACGTGCACTAAAAAACGTAAGCTTTTCTGTTCAAAAAGCTGAGATACACGCAATATTGGGTGAAAACGGTGCAGGAAAAAGCACACTTGTGAAGATAATAAAAGGCGAGATACCTCATGACAGCGGAAAGCTTATATTTGAGGGCAATGAAATAAAAATAATTGACCCGCTTTATTCGATTTCACTGGGCATAACAATGGTGCATCAGGAACTCACAGTTTTTGAAAACCTGTCAGTTGCTGAAAATATATATCCCAATAATGTTTTCAAAACAAAAGGTGGATTTCTTAATAAAACTGCAATGATTAAAAAGGCCAAAGAGAATCTTTTACTTTTTGGTCTGGATATTGATCCCACTGATAAAATAACTTACCTTACCCTCGCCCAAAAGCAGATAATAGAAATATTGCGATCAATTGCTTTAAAAAGAAAACTGATAATACTTGATGAGCCGACCTCAGGGCTGAATGAAGTCGAAGTTAAAAGACTCATGGCTATTTTGAAGAGGTTAAAAAATGAAGGTATAACAATTCTCTATATATCCCACAGGATACCGGAAATAATTGAAATAAGTGACAGGGTCAGTGTTCTGAAAGATGGAAGCTATGTTGGCACCTTCAATAATGATGAAACACTTACAGAGCAAAAAATAATCAACCTGATGGTAGGCCGAGAGATAGATCTTCTTTATTCAAAGAAGAGTACTTCGGAAGAAATCTTAAAAGAGGAATTTTTAAAGCTTGAGGGAATATCAAAGAAAAATTCCATACAGGATATTAATCTGACACTTTATAAAAATGAAATTCTGGGGATTTTCGGTCTAGAAGGTTCAGGTGCAGAGATGCTTTCAAAAATACTTTTTGGACTGGAAAGTTTTGATAAAGGAGTATTGAAAATAAAAAACAGGCAATTTTATAGATATTCTTCCGAGATCCTTATAGACAATGGTTTTGTATATGTAAACAGAAACAGGAAAGAAGCAGGATTGTTTTTTGATATGCCCGCCAGCGATAATATGGCTGCACCAGTATTAAAAAAGTTCTCAAAATTCAATTTCCTGAATTTTAGTAAAATCCAAGCATATACAGAAGAATATATTAAAAGGTTTGGAATAGTAATTCCCGGGATAAAGACAAAACCAAGAAACTTAAGTGGTGGTAACCAGCAGAAACTAATGTTTTCAATGTGCCTTGGTGTCGAGCCGGAATGTGTAGTGGCAAATGAACCAACAAGAGGCGTTGATGTAGGCGCAAAAGCTGAGATCCACAAATTTATACTGGAGTTGCCTGGCAAAAATACAAGCGTAATAGTATTTTCATCTGAGCTGCCTGAACTTCTTACCCTGTGTGATAGGGTTGTAATTATGGAGACTAATTCTATTGCAGGTGAGCTGGAAGGCGATAGTATAACTGAAGAGTCGATAATGGCAATTGCAGCTGGAAGTGCAAGCAAAAATAATATAAATAAACCTGTTAAAAATTAATGGCGGTCCGATTATGGATAAGAGTATTAATAAGGATATTTCAAAATTAAAAAATGTAACTGCCAGACGCAGCAGAAACTTTGACATGAGCAGGTATTCAATATTTATCATAGTCATAGCTACTCTCTTATTCCTTTCTTTATCAAGAGATAACTTCTTCACATACCAGAATATTTATTCCATATTTTATGGCCTGTCTATAGAATTTTATGCTGTTATCGGCCTGACTCTGCTGCTCATAATGGGAGAAGTGGACCTGTCCATAGGCTCTGTGTTTGCTTTTGCTGGAATTTTTGTTGGAGTTATGGTTTTGAAGACAGGAATGCCGGTATGGATAGCAATACCTGTAAGCTTGCTTGTATGTGGAGTTATAGGACTTATTAACGGTTTCTTTATTATTAAGTTCAAGATAAATTCATTGATGATGACAATAGGCACAATGATACTTTTTAGAGGTATCGCCGACGGGCTTATTAGATTGCTGGAAGGTGTTACTTATCCCTCTGAATACAGGATGGTCTCAAAAATAAAAATTGCCGGGGAGTTTAACCTGACTATAATATTTTTTATTTTAATAATAATAATCCTGGAAATATTACTTTATTATAATATTTCTTTTCGTAAGCTTTATTATATTGGTGAAAATATTTTCTCTGCAAGATTATATGGAATTAAAACTGACCGTATTAAGATGATAATATTTATCATCTCCAGCATAGGTGCAGGTATTGCAGGCATATTAGCAGCTTCAAGGAGCGGACATTCGGTCCATAACACAGGTGTGGGCCTGGAATTTAAGATGATAACAGCCGCAGTACTTGGAGGAGCAAGTCTTTTTGGGGGCAAGGGTTCAATTCTGCGGTCTGCTGCAGGACTTTTGTTTTTAGCAACAATATTCAATGGTTTTGTCATGTATAACATTGACCCTGTTTTTACTGGCGTTGTTACAGGAGCAGTGCTGCTCATAGTAATAATCATTGATACAAGGATTAACAGGGAAAAAATAGAGTATTAATTCTTTAAATTTTTATTTTTTATTAATTTTAAACGCCTGCATAGTCAGGAGCTTATAAATGAAGAAAACTTTTACAGGCATATTCAGAGCAAAGGAATCTATTGTATTAGCTATAATAATTCTTTTTGTATTGATACTTAGTTTTGGCAGTAAGACTTTCATTAACAGCACTAATTTTGAATCGCTCCAGTCCAGCATTGCCCCAAGTGCCATAATTGCAGTTGGTATGATGATACTTTTAATAAGCGGTGTTTTTGACCTTTCAGTAGGGTCTGTAATGGGGCTATCTGGAGTAGTTGTTTCAATTCTTCTTTCTTATAACATCCCGATAATACTAGCTGTTGCAGGGGGCCTGGCAGTGGGAATAATATTCGGGTTATTTAACGGCTTTCTCGTAGCTTTTGTAAAAGTAAATCCGCTGATTACCACTATTGGAACTTTATACATTGGCAGAGGCCTTGTTGATGCTCTCTTGAGGGGAGAAAAAAGCCATGGGGTCCCTATTACCCAACAGAGTTTTATAATCCTTGGGACGGGAAAAACCTTGGGCCTATATAATATGTTCTGGATAATGATTATTATTGTAGTAGTAGCACAGTTTGTGATACAAAAAACCTATTTTGGCCGACAGCTTTACTATATAGGGGGGAATTATGAATCGGCAAGGCTTGTTGGTATAAAGGTGAGGAGAATACGCCTTTTTACATATATGCTTTCAGGTTTTCTTGCATCACTTGCTGGTTTACTGGCGACAGCAAGGTTTGAAATCTCTTCGAAATTTCTTGGTTATAATCTTGAACTCCAGATTATTATTGCCTGCCTTATAGGAGGGGCAAGTATTGCAGGTGGACAGGGTTCAATTGTTGGAGCTTTATTTGGTGTGGTGTTCATGTCATTAATTGTTAACCTCTTTAATATACTGGAAATAAGTTCTTTTTGGCAGAATATAATAGTAGGAGCAATACTGATATTTGTGATTTTCCTTGATGCATACCTTAGTATGCGGCGAAAGCGCTCAATGGGATAAACCATTTTTAATTGGTTATTTTTAATTGACTATTCTTTTCTTATTCTTTTGACAACAGGGAGTTCTTTATGTCAAAAAAGCATTTAATCGGAGTAGATGTTGGAGTCAGTTTTATAAAAGTGGGAATTTATGATATTGAAGGCAATTCTGTTGCGCAGGTGTCACAGGAAAATCCTGGGACTTATCCTTCACCAGGAGTATTTCTTCAAGACAGTTTAAAAATGGTTGATATAGTAACATCCTGTATAAAAAAAGTGGTCAACCTTTCAAAGGCAGATGCTGCTAGTGTAGCTGCAATAGGTTTTTCAGGTGCTATGGGGGGCCTTATGGGTGTAGATGAAAACTGGGAACCTATAGCTGAGTGGTCAATCATTTCAGATACCAGGTATTATAAATATGCAATCGAAATGTTATCCCGTGATGAAATAAAAATAATCCAGCTTTCAGGCACAGGTATGGCAGTGTTTGCTCCAAAAATTATGTGGTGGAAAAATGATTTTCCCATGATTTATAAAAAAGTGAAAAAGTTTATGGGAATATGTGCCTTTATTATTGGAAGGCTTGCAGATATAGATATTGAAAAAGCTCCTATGGACAGGACGATAACAATATTTTCGGGTCTGGTAGATATAGAGAAGGGCTTCTGGTCACAGGACCTATGCAGTGAATCTGGAATTGATATGGCATTGCTTCCAGAAATTGTTGATTCTGATACTGTTGCCGGGTATCTCTCAAAGGAGGCTGCCATACATTGCGGGCTTAAAGCAGGGATTCCACTTGTAGCCGGGGCTGGCGATAAAGCAGCCGGAAACCTTGGCGCAGGTCTTGTAAAACCGGGCTTTTTAATCGATGAGGCTGCAACTTATGGAGCATTGAGCCTGTGTACAGAAAGATATGTTGCAGATATAGAAAATAAAACACTGGTGAATCTGCCTTCGCCTATAAAAGGGTTATATACACCCGGAGCTTATCTTGTAGCCTCTGGAGCAACTTCTGCATGGTTTACTGAGATATTTGCGTCTGAATTAAAGGCCATGGCAAAAGAGCAAAACACTTCTGTTTTCAAGCTGCTTGATGAAAGCGCAAAAGATATAAAACCTGGTTCTGATGGTCTTTTATGTATCGGGATGCTTGCCGGAAGGGGTAATCCAGCAGATCCTCATATTAAGGGCTTATATATTGGCCATACACTCATGCATAAGAAAGAGCATTTCTATAAAGCATTGCTTGAAAGCTTTGCTTATGAATATGCTTTTTACCTTAGTGTTATGAAAAAAAACTATCCAAATCTAAGTATAAAAGAAGTAATGGTGATGGGAGGGGGTTCCCGTTCAGACCTCTATAACCAGATAAAAAGCGACGTTCTCGGAATTCCTTATGTCAGGCTTTCCAGGGATGATTTTGCACTACTTGGAGATGTCATAATTGCAGGAAGCGCAATAGGGATATATAGCGATATGAAAGACACTGCAAAAAATTTTGTTATAAAAACAAAAGTTTATGAACCTGATATGCAAAAACATAATCTATACAGATATTACACTTCTTATTATGCTTCGATTTTTGATAAAGTCAGAGACATTTATATTGACCTTGAAAATATTGTATGAAATAACCATTTAAAAAAAGGAAGGATAAATAATTGGACCACAGGCAGAGAGTACTTGAAGCAATAGAGCTCAGGGAAGTGGACAGAGTACCAAGAGATCTTGGAAGTGTCGGCAGCCTTATGGTCGATCCTGTATACTTTAAAGTCAAGAAACTTCTGGGTATTGAAACTGATATCAAACCATACAGGCAAGGAAGCACTGCTAATTATTATGATGAAAGAGTGCTTGAAGCAATGGATATAGATTTCAGGCACCTGTGGTTTGATTCGCCTGACAAACCAAAACTCACAAAAAATACCGATGGTACCGTTACAGACGATTGGGGGATCACATGGAGCAAATACGGCTCATACCCGTCTGTTTTTCCACTGCAGAATTCCTCACATAACGAGTTGAAAGGGTATATCTTTCCCTCTGCAAGTAAAAACTGGAATTTAAATGCATTAAGTAGCAGAGCTGAAGACCTTTATAATAATACGGATTATGCAATAGCTGCTAAATCTGTACTTGGCGGAGGGGGTATCCTTGAACGTGCGTATTACTTAAGAGGTATAGAGGAACTTTTTACTGATATGTACATGAATAAAAAATTTGTATGGGATCTTCTCGAAAGGATAACGGAAGTGGAGATATCATACTGGGATGTCTTTCTTGGTGCGGTAGGGCCATATATTCACATAATAGAAAGAGCATCAGACCTGGGAACACAGCTTGGGCTCTTTATTTCACCCGGGTTATACAGAGAATTTTTGAAACCTTTTGAAAAGATGATAATTAAATTTCTTAAAAGTAAAGCTCCGCATGCAAAGATGTGGTTTCACAGCTGTGGTGCGATAAGTGAACTGATAGAGGATTTTATTGACAATGGGGTGGAAATATTAAATCCAGTCCAGCCGCTTGCAAAGGATATGGATTCAGTACAGTTGAAGAAAAAATTTGGTGACAGAATATGTTTTCATGGGGGCATTGATCTTCAAAAAGCAATGATAGGTACAATAGAAGATGTGAAAAATGAAGTTGAGAGAAGGGTAAAGGCATTTGCACCAGGCGGAGGTTATATACTTGCACCAGCAAACCATATACAGGAAGATGTACCTGCAGAAAATGTGGTGTTTCTATACAATTATGCAAAGGAATTTGGTAAATATCCAATAAAAAAATGTTAATGTATGTATAATAGCTTCTAGTATATTACATGGAGGATACAAATGGATTTAAAACTTAAAAATAAAGTTGCTATTATTACAGGTGGAAACCATGGCCTTGGAGAGGCAATATGCTATGCTCTTTCTTCAGAAGGTGTAAATACAGTGATAAATTATTTTAAAGATGCCGCTGTAGCGGAAAGTATAGCAGACAAAATAAAGAAGAATTTTGGTACAGAATCAATTGCTTTATATGGTGATGTGTCAAGTCCGGCAGATGTAGAGAATATCTTTAAAAAAACATTAGATTATTTCGGTACTGCTGATATCCTGATAAATAATGCCGCCATAAGTCCAACTTCACTAGTAAAAGATACAGATCTTGAAACATGGAACATGACAATCAATATAAACCTGAACGGGGTTTTCCTAATGTGCAGGGCAATGGCGCAACATTTGATATATAAAAAAATAAAAGGGAGAATAATCAATATAGCTTCCACTGCTGCATTCTCGGGTTCCTCTTCAGGAAGGGCTCATTATGATGCAAGTAAAGGTGGAATAATCTCATTTACTTTTTCCCTTGCAAGGGAACTGGGCCCATATAGCACAACAGTAAATGCTGTTGCTCCAGGATACATGCTTACAGAATTGACAAGAGAGCGTTATCTTGCCAATAAAGCCAAGTATCTTTCAGATGTGCCATTGAAAAGATTTGGCGGAATTGAAGAGATTGCAAATGTGGTGGTTTTTTTATCATCTGAAATCGCATCATATATCACCGGGGCAGTCATTAATGTAAGCGGCGGACTTCAAATGAGATAAATCCAATTCATGCTATTTAAACTGCTGATTATTGTTTTTATAAATATTATATAGAAGAAAGGTTTTAATGTATTCAGAAGAAAGAATAACCAGGGCATTAAAAAGAGAAGAAGTTGACAGGGTGCCAACATTTGAGTGGCTTATTGATTCTAAAGTAATAAATAGCATATTGCCAGGAAGTACTGAAGAAGAGTTTATTTATAAAATGGATATTGATGGCATAGTTGTTTACCCTGATTATAAGAAAGAAGAAATAGAGCCCGGGGTTTTCAGGGATGAATGGGGAAATACAATAAAATATTCTAAAGAAACTATCCCCATTTCTGAAGGATGCATCAAGACATTAGAAGACCTTAAAAAATACCAGCCTCCAGATCCTGTAGCACCACACAGGCTTGACACAATCAGGAAATCTCTAAAGCTCCATGCAGGCAGGAAGGCAGTGATAATACATTTAAATGATGTTTTTTCAATTCCAAGGAATCTTCTTGGTTATGAGGATCTTTTTATCAATATAGCAAACAACCCCAAGCTTATTGAGGGGCTTGTATCGCTTTCAGTTGACTATAACTTGGCAGTTGCAAAAGAAGCAGTAAAACTGGGTATAAAAATAGTCGGGATAGCAGATGACTATGCTTATGACAAAGGACTGCTTATATCACCCAAATCTTTTGATGAAATATTTTACCCCGGTTTTTTAAAAGTAATGAGAGGCTATAAAGAGTTGGGTTTACTTGTCATTAAGCACAGCGATGGGAATATCTGGCCAATAATTGATAAGTTTGTGGATGCGGGCATTGACTGTATTGACCCTATTGAACCAACTGCAGGGATGAGTATTAAGGATGTTAAGGAAAAGTATGGCAACCAGGTGGCAATAAAGGGTAATGTTGATTGCGCTTATACATTGACATTTGGCAAAAAAGACGATGTCATTGCTGAGACATTGCAATGTCTGAAGGATGGTGCACCCGGCTATGGATTTATACTTTCATCATCAAACAGCATACACTCAGGGGTCAAGCCAGAAAATTATGTTGCGATGCTGGAAACACTAAAAGAGTATGGCAGGTATCCGTTAAAATTCTGATATGAGCACTTCAAGAAAAAGAGTTTTCAAAATCCTTAAAAACGAGATTCCTGACAGGGTTCCATGTCTTGAGCTTCTTATTTCAAAAAATGTCATAGATAAAATACACCCCGGACTGGATTATAACCAATTCTGTGTTACTGAAGGGTTGGATTTTATTTTTGCTAAAAGGGATTTCAATATTGTATGGCTGGACAGGGAAAAAGGCATATATAAAAATGAGTGGGGAATTATAAGGAAAAAAGGCCCGGAGGAAACAGATGATTATATTGATGGGCCAATAAAGAACCTGGCTGATTTAAAAAGTTTTAAGGTACCTGATCCCTGTGACAATAGGAACTTCAACACGCTGAGAGAAGCTGTAAAAAAATATAAACACGAAAAAATAATAGTATTTATGTCAAAGGCTACTTTTAATTTCCCCTGGGCGCTCGTAGGTAATTTTCAGCAATATCTTATGGAGTTTTACCTGAACCCACAATTTATAAGATCATTGCATGAAATGGTTGAGGAAAATCACCATGAATTGAATAAAAAGGCAATTGAGACAGGAGCAGATGTGGTTGCACTGGTGGATGACTATGCCTACAGGGACCAGATGTTCATCTCAAGAGAAAAATTTACAAATTTTTGTCTTCCGGCAATAAAGAGAACTTGTGAAAATGTCCATAAAAACAATGGATATATTTTTTTCCACTCCGATGGCAATTTAAATGAAGTACTTGACCTTATAATAGATGCAGGAATTGATTTCCTGCACCCGATTGAACCAGGAGCAATGGATATGAAACAGACATACGAAAAATGCAGGGACAGCACTATAATATGCGGCAATATTGACTGTGCAGATACTTTGACTTTTGGAACAACTGATGATGTAAAAAGGGAGGTATTCTGGCTGCTTGAAAACATTGCAACACGAGGAAGGTATGTAATGTCATCAAGCAATACCATCCATTCAAAAGTAAAGCCTGAAAACTTTATGGCATATCTTGATTTGCTTAAAAAATTTGGAAAATATCCACTAATTAAATCCACTTAATCTTTTATTATTTCGAATCATTTTATTTGCTTAAGTATTTATCAAAACTGAAAAAGCTATTGGCAATTTTCCAGGCAGGATTTCAGTAAATACAGGTATCAGCAAAACCGACATTTAATCCAGTTTTTCTATTAAAATTCCTGTTACAAGAATTTGCAAATGATATATAATTAGCAATACTGTTTTGCTGTCGGGATGTAGCGCAGCTTGGCTAGCGCGCAGCGTTCGGGACGCTGAGGTCGTGGGTTCAAATCCCTCCATCCCGACCATTCTTCAGCCAGGAAGCGGCTGTCCAAAAACATAAAGTTATTAAAATCAGACCTGTTAAAGTTTTAGTCACTGCTTTTAATGATTGATAAACAGCAGGTAGAAGAGCTTGAGGCAGGCAAAAAAGAAGTTGAAAAGGAAATCTCAAAATAGTTTCATTTAACGCTACTGCAGATATATATAAAGTAGAAATCAATGGCACCAGGACCCTGCTTTTTTCAAGGGTGGGGCTTGCTGACGGATTTTTAAAAGGTGCAATCGGGCTTATGTTTAAAAAATCAATCAAACAGGACAGCGGACTGCTTATATACTGGTGCAACAGCATCCATACCTTCTTTATGAGATTTGCCATTGATGTAATATTTCTTGACAGAAATAACAGGGTTGTAAGAATTATAAGCGGCCTTAAGCCCTGGAGGTTTAGCCCGGTGGTTTTTGGAGCAAACAAGGTACTTGAGGTGCAGGACGGGCAGGCAGCAGCCAAAAAAATAAATACAGGGGACAACCT
>Ga0136653_10002467_pt1 | contig 10121 bp, 4 predicted proteins | sample LakKivw275mmetaG_FD_94866 | JGI IMG/M metagenome (GOLD analysis project Ga0136653, IMG submission 94866) | Anoxic lake water microbial communities from Lake Kivu, Rwanda to study Microbial Dark Matter (Phase II) - Lake Kivu water 275m metaG... | ecosystem: Environmental > Aquatic > Freshwater >... | reverse complement strand
TTTCCACCTTGCCCCTTCACATATCTATGTGGACACCGCGGCCGGATTTGCTCAAAGAGGAAAGCCGCCGGTGATACCGGCGGCCTGGCCTCCTTTCTTCGCAGTTCAGTCTGGCATCACCTCCTCCGGGTTTTCTTCCGCCGCCGTGCCGACCAGAGTGTCCGGGTCGTCCGGCAGCACAGACATCACCGTCGCCGTCCAGTCGTCATCATAGCCGGTGTCGCCCGTCTCGAACCCGACGCGACCACTCACCGGCTCGCTATCGACCGGACACACACCCTCGCGTCCCAGCCGCTCGCGCAACCAGTCATGGCAACGCTCAAGTTCCCGACGGATGCTGATGATTGGCCGGTTGAGCGCCTCGGCGGTCTCGTCCAGCCTCAGGCCTTCAAGGTCGTGAAGCGCGACGCTCAGCCTCCCGTCCTCGGCAAGCGCCTCGTAGGCTTGCCAGAGCCGGCGGCTGCGTTCCTTCGCCTCATGTTCCTCGGCCGGGCCCGGTCGCGGACACGCCCGCCGCGGGTGCATCTCCTCGTCGAAGTTCTCGCCGAGGTCGACGTACTTCCGCTTGCCGCGCGGCCCCAGGCGATGCAGGCCGCGCCGCTCGATGATGACCTCTTTGGCGACGTTCAGCGACTGGATGTTCGCCCAACGCTGAAACGTGGCGCCTCGATCTGAGTTGTAGTGATGGAGATGGGTCGAGATGTACTCGTGGGTGCGGATGGCGACCTCGTCGACGAAATCGTCATCCATCGGGTGGCCATATCGCCGGGCGATATGGAACCGAAGCGGTGCATCGATTGCTTGATATATCAATTCATATTTGTCCACGTCGCCCTTCAGCACGAGCTGAATTGCGATCGTGACCTCTTCTTTGTCTTCCTTACGCATTGATTTACCTCTCGCCTGCCGCCGCGCCCGCGGCTGGAGGCGTTGTTATCCGCGACGCTCATGTTAGGGGTCGTCGCGCTGACTTGAGACAGAGCTCATTGTCATTACTCCTGTAGAACAGTCGTCCGGTTGGCGCACACATTGACGGTGCCTTTCTCCGCCCGGGTCTGTGTATGGAAGCGGTTGATTAGAGGACCGGTTGCTCCCTTCACCGGCGGCCGCCTTCCGCGCGTGATGGCGCGTACTCTGGTGGCCTGCTGCCTACAAGCAGTCCCTGCATCGTATGTCGACGAACATGATGCTCCTCCATGTTAGGTAGTATGAAACTGCTGCGCCCAATTCAGTTTCGGTCGGGCGCATTCACCGGATCCGCGCCGGCAGAACCCGTTCTTTCCTCGGGGCTGGCGTGGATCTACAATAGGCGCGATCTGCTCAATCAGGTGCATAACTAACCTATCGCACTTTGAGCGAAAAGGCGTGATTTGACTTCGTTTTCCGCCATACATATATAGGTGTATCTTTTCGCGGTCTAGAATTCAGTTTCGGTGATTTATCTGCGCGTCGGCCACTCTTCTCGCGCGACGCCGGCATGGGACCACTACAATCAATAGGCAGCAACTCTTCAATCAAGAACCTAACTAACACTCGCTTGACTTGGTATTCAAGTACAACTGAAGGGTAAATGAAAAGCCCCTGCCTAGGGCAGTCGGAGTTGGCCTGCATGTTCCTGCCTGGTCTGGCGATGAATGGAACCTTGCTCGGTGACGTGCACCAGCCCCAGGCGCTGCATCCTGACGCGCAGGGCGGAGATGGTAACGCCGAAGCGTTCGCTCACCGGGTACAGGTTGCGCCACTTGGTCACGTCAATCCCTTTGAGTGCTGACACCAGCAACTGTCTCGGCATGAGGAGCGCGCTCGCGTAGCGCTCCACCGCGCTCGCCACGCTCGGTGCGTCACAAGTCCGCTGCAGAAAGGAGAGCACCTCATAGCGGCCGTCGTTGCTCCAGATGCCTTGCACGTATTTCACGGGCACGCCGCCCGCAGTTCTGTAGTGGACTCTCTCCGGCGCGCCGGCAGCGCCAAACAGAGACCCGGTCCGTGTGTCCTTATCCTTCTCAAACAAGTCCCAATGCCCGACTTCGTGTCCGACGGAGAACCGCTCCAGGCCGGGCTTCTCCGCGAAGACCGGCCGATGGCGCTCATTGACGATGATTGTCTTTGTCTCGGGGAGCAGGGCAGCAGGAACGAAGAGCCCCTCCGGCACGTCCTCCAGCGGCTCGTAGCAGAACCGCAGGTCGAACAGCTTCTCTGCGACCTTCTCCACCGGCACCGGCGGCTCGACCTTGCAGACGGCCTTCTGCTCGTACTCGGCCAGCCTGGCGGCCGTGTGGGCCTCAAGCTCGTCGTTCCGCCAGAACTTCACTTCTTGTCGGCTTTCTTCTTGAGTTCGCGTAAACATGCTTCCAGTTGTTCCTCGGTGAACTCCTTGTCCTTCATGCCGCGCATAAGCATGGTCGCAGCGGCGCTCTTTGTCACCACCTCGCCGATTTCCTTCGGGACCTTCCCGGCCTTGAAGATCAGGTCCTCGGCGTCGGTGCCGAGAGCGGCGGCAAGCTTACGGAGGGTTTCCTCGCCGGGGGGAGCTGCACGGCCGTTCTCAATCTTGCTCAGATAGGTGAAATCGATCTTTACCCTGTCAGCAAGCTCCTTCTGCGAGAGACCCTTGACCTTGCGCAGCTCGCGCAGATGGTCGCCGAACAAAAGGTCACTTTCTGGTGCCATGTCTAATGATACCGAAGTTGCACTTGAATGTCAAGCCAATTAGACGCGAGGTTTGGTGAAGAGATTCGCAGATGGTGCGAAAGACGCCAACGGTCTGCGCTCTTGACCCTCAGGCCTTTTGTGCTATAACTCTCCGCATGTCTGATCGGATATCGGACTAGGGTATGGCTGGCAAGCTTCCTACCATCATCGACAATCAGGGCGAGATCACCCTGCGCGACGCGATTGCGCAGATAGCCCAGCTCACAAACAACCTCGACATTGCGACCGGTTTTCTTGAGCTCGGCTCGCTTCTGTCTCTCGACGGTGATTGGCAGAAGATCGGACGGATTCGCATCCTGCTTGGCGATGCCGCCGGCAGAAAGACCCGCAAGGAGCTGGTAGAGGCGTTCGAGCGGCAGAATGACGATTCGTTGGAGCTATGCAAGACGGCGGACGACTCGCTGACGGGAATTGAAGCAGTTCGCTCAGCGCTCGATGCGAAGAAGATCGAGCTCGGCGTCTACACCCGTGAGCGGTTCCATGCGAAGTGCTACATCTTCACGACCCGTGAGCCGAACCCGGTCAACTTCGCGATAGTCGGGAGCAGCAACTTCACGCGGCCGGGCCTGAACAGCAACGTGGAACTCAATTTGCTCAGCACCGACCAGGTACATATCGAGGAGCTCACCAAGTGGTTCGGCGCGATGTGGCAAAAGGCCGACGGCAAGCTCCTCAATGAAGAAGCCTTGCAGCTCATCGCACGGCACACGCGCGAGTTCTCCCCGTTCGAGGTCTACGCCAAGGCGCTCTACGAGTTCCTCTCCGGCCGCGAGGCGCCGGTCTCCGACTGGGAGGAGCACGAGAGCCGTGTTTGGCCCAAGCTCTCCAAGTACCAGCAAGACGGCTATCGTTCGGCCATCGAGATGGGACGGCAATGGGGCGGCGCGCTGGTCTGCGACGGCGTTGGTCTCGGCAAGACCTACATCGGCCTGATGCTGCTGGAGCGCTTCGTCCACGACCGCAAGCGTGTCCTGCTCATCGTCCCCAAGTCGGCGCAGGCGAGCGTCTGGGAACGCCACTGGAAGCCGTCGGACAAGAATCCCGACCCCATCCTCAAGTACATCTATCGCACCGAGTATGGCCAACTGTTCTCGACCCGCCGACACACCGACTTCGGCCGCGACAGCACGGCCCCACCTGAGAAGCTCGTCGAACTCAGCCGTGACACCGACATCGTCATCATCGACGAGGCTCACCACTTCCGCACGGCGTCGTCGAACCGCAGCAAGCTGCTCATGCGCCTTCTGCGCGAGGGCAACCCGAACAAGCAGGTCTTCCACCTCACCGCAACACCAGTGAACAATCGCCTGCTGGACCTCTATACTCTCATCAACTACTTCGCGCCTGAGAAGGACCACTTCGCCCGCATCGGCATCCACGACTTCCGCCGTGTCTTCTCGATGCCAGACCGGCAGTTCGAGAACGCTATCCAACTGGGCGACTGGTCCGACTTGCGCGCGGTCGAGAAGTTCCTTACCGAACAGCCCATCTTCAAATCAGTGCTCATCCAGCGCAGCCGCAAGTACGTCAAAGCGTCGGAAGCCGGACGAGCCAACGAGCCGGCCTTTCCAGTCCGCCAGCGGCCGCGCGTGGTCAACTACTCGCTCAAGAAGGTCTACGCATCCATATACGACGAGATCAAGGAAGCCTTCAGCCGTGAGACACCGTTCCTGAACTTGGCGCTCTATCATGCGGAGGCCTACCGAAAAGGCGAGCAGGCTGAGAAGAAGCTGCTGGAGCAGAAGCAAGTCGTCGGGCTGATCCGGACATTGTTGCTGAAGAGACTGGAAAGCTCCTACAAGGCGTTCGAGGCATCGGTTGAAGACCTCCTGGCGAACATGGCTGACTTCCTTTTCGCCTATGCACCGGAGAAGTTCACAGGCTGGGTTGCGGCCAACGACCGTCACTGGAAGCGAATTAAAGACCACCAGCGTCTGCGGCTTGAACTCGGGGATCAGGAGGACGAGGAGGAGAACGACCTGCCTGAGTCGCTACGGATAGACCCGGCCGAGCACGACATGGACAAGCTGCTGGCTGACGTCGTCGACGATATGAACGTCTTGCTGGAGTTCCTGGCCAAACTTGCCAAGCGGTTCTACACGGCGGACGACAAGGAAGACCCGTCCAAGGACGACAAGCTGCAGAAGCTGCTCGCCCTGCTGACTGGCGACGCAGAGGAAGATGCGCCTATCCTTCGTGGCCACAAGGTCGCTATCTTTACCGAGTTCCGTGCAACGGCCCGCTACCTCCGGCAGCAGTTGGCCGATGTGGCCGGGCTCTCCAACGTCGAGGAGATTGATTCCACGCGCAAGCTGGACCGGGAAGAGGTCATCCGCCGCTTCGCGCCCTACTACAACTGCGAACCCGGCCAGGTGAAGGACTACCTGAAGCAGCCCATCGACATCCTCATCTCTACCGACGTGCTGTCTGAAGGCCTGAACCTTCAAGACGCGTCGTTGCTCATCAACTACGACCTGCACTGGAACCCGGTGCGTCTGATTCAGCGCATTGGCCGTGTGGACCGAAGACTCGACCCCCAAATCGAGAAGCACCTCAAGCGGCCCAAGGCGCTCAATCGCAAGATATTCTTCTGGAACTTCCTGCCGCCCAACGACCTCGAAGACATCCTCGGCCTGTTCCGGCGCGTCACCGGCAAGGTCCTGCGCATCAACGCCGCGCTGGGCATCGAAGGTGCACTGCTCACGCCCGACGACCCGGACATGACACTCAAGGAGTTCAACGAAGCCTATGAGGGTCAGGAGAGTACCGAAGAGAAGCTCCGTCTCGCCCTGGAGGCAATCGAGCGTGAGCACCCGGACCTGTACGCAAGCCTTCCGACGCTGCCCAAACGCATGTTCTCCGGCCGCAAATGGAAGCAGGCGCTGAAGCTCAAGCCCGGCGTCTTCTGCGCGTACCGCATCTGGAATGATGCAGAACGCAAGACCTCGGAAGTACGCTGGTACTTCCACGAACGGGACGGCGGCGCTATCCACGATGGCATCGAAGACATCTGGCGGGCAGTCAGTTGCGAGCCGGCTGAAGAACGGAAGGTATCCCTCGGCGTCAAGAAACTGGCCCCGGAGCGCGAGGCTATTGAGCAAAGCAAGGTGCTCAAACTGATGCGTGACCGTGGTCTGCCGCTGACGGTCAAGCCCGAGCTGGTTTGCTGGCTGGAAGTGAGCTAGATGGACCAGAGCGAACGTATCCAAGCCGCGCTCAACTCAGCCACCGACTTCAGTTCGTTCACCACTCAACTGCTGGCTGATTGTCTGTGCTGGCCGTTCGCAGATAAGCCTATCAAGCCGCAGGACGTCGGCTACGAATGGAGCGCGAACGAGCTCGGCATGCCCGAGACCGGGCACAAGGCCAAAGCCTACGAGATACTCCTGCGCCCGCGCGCCGACCAACCTTGGGGCATCTTCCTACTAGAGTTCGACGAGCCCAAGGTTTTCGAGACTCGCGGATTCGGTACGCCCTTGCGCGCGGTCCTGCGCCGGCTCGTGGCCGGAAAACGCAAGGAACCCAACCTGCCCTCGTGGGGCCTTGGCAACATCCTTTTCATCTGCACGCACGACTATCAGCAGTACGTCTTCGCCGCGTTCCGAGACCAGTTTGGCACCGGGAAGGTTGCCGATGCCAGGCTCGCCACGTTCGGCTGGAACAAGGGCCAGCCCTGCCGGACGGTCGTCACCCAAAACCTGCCGCATCTTTGCTGGCCTGAGGACGCAGCCGAGAAAGATGCCTGGCTATCAGAGTGGGCCAGAGCCTTTGACAAGCAACCGCTCACCGACACATTCTTCAAGGCATTCAACAAGGCGCTAGAGGCAATCAAGACTGACCTTGAGAAGCTCGGCAAGCTCGATTCGCCCGAGGCCTACTCCAAAGCGCAGCTCCTGCTGGAACGACTCATCTTCCTCTATTTCGTCCAGAATCGTGGCTGGCTCAACCGGAACCGGGACTTTCTGAAAGATGGATTCAAGCCGCATCGGGCCAAGCCGAAGGAATGTACGTACTACTCCCAGTTCCTCGAAAAGCTCTTCTGGTCATTGAGCTATGCCGGGCACGGCAGCTACGAGCGGTGGGAGCACGTTCCCTTCTTGAACGGCGGGCTCTTCGACGACGATGAGTTTGAGCCTTCGACGCAACGTGAGAGCAAGAATCCCCCTCTCAAAGTGCGCAATTCGACGTTTGCGGCGATCTTCGACGAGTTCCTTGAGGCCTTCAACTTCACCGTACGCGAAGACACGCCGCTCAACCAAGACGTGGCCGTTGACCCAGAGATGCTCGGCAAGGTCTTCGAGTCCATCGTGCTTCACGCGGAGAAGAATGACCCGTTCGCACCTGACCAACGCATTACCGCCAGGGACGCCAGAAAGCAGTCTGGTTCCTACTACACCCCACGAATCGTGGTCCACTTCATCTGCCGCGAAGTGTTGTACCAGCTGCTGCAACCGAAGCTTGCCGGCGCGGACTGGCCGCGTCAGCTGCGGGCGCTACTCGAATTCGACGCATCAGACGGATTTGACCAGGAGGGACTGAAGACGCTGAAGCAACTCCTGTCAGCCGAAGAGGGCACTCGAATGCTCGTGAACTTGCGGTCCCTGCGCTGCTGCGACCCGGCGGTCGGGTCCGGTGCCTTCATGGTCGGCCTGCTGCACGATCTGACCAACCTGCGCCGCCTTGCCCAGACCGCTGCCAATGGTTACGTGGATCCTGTGTCGAAGGATCGCAAGTGGCTACATGATACCAAAGCGGATATCATCGCCAACTGCTTGTACGGAGTGGACATCCAGCAGCAGGCCATTGAAATCTGCATGCTGCGGCTCTGGCTGTCGCTGGTCGTGGACTACGACCTCGGCCTGAACCCATTTGAAGCCGAAGAAGGTCTGTTCCTCAAGGAATTAGCGGGTGTCTCGCAACTGCCGAATCTTGAGATGAACTTCAAGCGCGGTGACAGCCTGCACGACTACATCTGCGGTGTTCCGGTGGTCATCAGGCCTCATGGGCAGTACGGTGACCTCTATGCCGAGATAGGGCGGCTCGGCCGAATCCTGCACTCGTGTGGCAAGGCAGCGAAGAAGCATGAGTATAGACTGAAGATACTGCGTAAGCGTATCGAGTTGGCACGGAGAGTGATACAGGACACGCTCAAGGACCTTCGGCAAGAACTGGATTCGGATATCGTAGGCATATTTGGGGTACCAGTTTCCAAGGCGAAGAGAAAGCAACATATCGACCACGAAACTGCACTGCTGAGCGATGCGCTCGACCGTCTCGTGGTCATGAAGGAAGAACTTACTAAGCTGGAGGCTACCCCCAAGGACCCGCTATTGGTCCTGAAACTCCGCAAGCTCGAAGGAGCGGACTTCGATGCGCCGTTCAACTTCGCTTGGCGAATAGACTTCCCGCAAGTCTTCTGGCCGGAGGTTCCCAAGACAACCCTCAACGGCAAGCTCGCTCTCGGCAACGAACTCAAGGGCCAGATGGACCTCGCTGCTCCCATGCCGTCACGCGGAGGGTTCGATATCGTCGTCGGCAATCCTCCCTTCGTCACGGCGAAGAACGAGGAGAAACGAAGTCTCTACCGAGAACGCTGGCAGCCGTACTGCCACATGAAGTATCACATGCTGGTGCCGTTCTTTCCGTTGTGCTTCGGAAAGCACTTTGCCGGCAACGACCAGGGCCTAATGAAGGCGGGAGGCCAGCTGGGCTTCATCGTTTCAAACGCATTTGCCAAGCGCGAGTTCGGGAAGCCGCTTGTTGAGCAATTCCTCACGAAGGTCGACCTGCAGAAGGTCGTCGACTGCTCAGGGCTCATGTTTCCCGGCCACGGCACGCCGACCTTCGTAGTTTTCGGCTCCAATGCGAAACCCGCAGGTGAGCGCCCGGTTGCGAACATCTGCACTCTTCCCGGCGGCGGCGACCTTCACGCTGAGCCCGAAGAGAGCCCGCTTTGGCATTCGATCGAGGCGCACCACACGTTGGTGGACACTGGGAGAGCATTGGATGGCCCGGAGCGCGCTCGGGGGTTCAGAGCAGCATACGAGGACTTGTGGCTTGCTGTCGGAGCGTGTGACCGACGCCGGTATCTCAAGCATCCGTGCTCTTGGGTGCATCCTGAGTGGCCGACGCTCAGTGCGATAGCGGAGGTTAGACTGCCACGCCTTCGTGATTTCCTGCCGGGGGACTTGGGGGTCTCGCTCGTGACTGGCGCAAATGAGGTGTATGCGGCGCCGCCCGATACTCTGCGCAGGTCTAGTGTCGAGCAAGACTGGCTCGTGCCGTACGTAACGGGTGAGAACGTAAGAAACTGGCAGTGGGATTCGCCCGAACTTGCGGTCTTTCCGTACTCGCATGATCATCGCCTGCGCAACATACGCGAGTCACGAGGCGTGCTCTCGTGGCTCTCCCCGTTTAGGAGCGTGCTGTCCCAGCGGATCTACTTCGGCAAGACTCCAGCCGACCGCGGACTTCAGTGGTACGAATACGCCGTGGTAGTGTGGACCAATTGCGACAACCGAAACAAGCTCGTCCTTGCGGACCTGGCTACGCATGCTCACATGGTACGCGAAACGGAATTGGCGGCCTTCAACCAGCACATGCCCGTGTTGGCATTGTCCGCCGGGAGTAGCGATGCCCAGCTTCATGTTGTTAGCGGAACGCTCAACTCGTCCTCTGCTCTCTTCTGGCTCAAGCAGGTGTGCTTCAATAAGGGCGCCGGAGAGGACGAGGAACGTGACCGGTTTGAGTTCGCTGGCGGGAAAGTGGAGCAGTTGCCGGTGCCGGACAAGGTGGCGCAGGCGCTGAGAGGTGAGTGGCATCCGCTTGCGAAGCGGCTGGCAGAGATGGCCGAAGAGTGCTGGAACCGCGGGCAGGAGATGCCATCGCTGTCGATGAAGAAGCTGTTCGAGAAGCCGGGCGAGGCGTACCATGAGTGGAACTCGTCCCTGCCCGGCTACGAGAAACCGCATCCGGTTATCGGCAAGCCGTTCGGTTCCGCCGACGAACTCAAGCAGGTACGTGATCGCACCATCGACCAGCGCGAGAAGCTGCGCCGCGAGATGGTTGCCCTGCAGGAAGAAATGGACTGGCTGGTCTACGCCGCCTACAGTCTCCTTCCCGAAGACCATCCCGCAGTGTCATTCCGACCAAGCGAAGCGCATGGAGGAATCTCGCCCGACCCACTCGACAAAGACCAGCGCCCGTACCGCCTGTGGCAGCAGGCCGAAGGTGACTTCGCCAAAGCTGTAGGTCTGATTTCCTCGAACTGGGCCGACGCCCGCAAGCGTCTCTGGCGGGAGCGTCTAGCCGCCATCCGCGACAACGAGCACATCCGCCGCATCGAGCAGCCGGTGTACAAGCGCCGCTGGGACGAGCAGTGGAAGGTCAAGAACCGCTGGGAATGTGGC
>Ga0136653_10002466_pt1 | contig 10124 bp, 10 predicted proteins | sample LakKivw275mmetaG_FD_94866 | JGI IMG/M metagenome (GOLD analysis project Ga0136653, IMG submission 94866) | Anoxic lake water microbial communities from Lake Kivu, Rwanda to study Microbial Dark Matter (Phase II) - Lake Kivu water 275m metaG... | ecosystem: Environmental > Aquatic > Freshwater >... | reverse complement strand
TCGTGGGCCGCTTCATCAGCGAAGGCTGGGAGGAGCGGGTCGGTGGCAAGCTGGAGTTTATCCCCGATGCTGAGGAAGCTGTCAGGAAGGCTCTGGAGCACATAGACAAGAAACGTGCCGCTCTAGGCCTGGTGGAATATGACCCCGATCGCTTCGGCAAGAGCGGCGACAGGCTGATGGAGCAGTTTATTGCAGCCATGGAGGCTGGTTTGCCGGTGAACCTTTACAGCGCCAAAGTGCCGGAGCTAGCGTGAGCTGGGCGTTCGAGGAACCCTTGCGCAAGGGTGTCTGAGTGGGAGGAGATATGCTTAAGGTGGCTTTAGATCAACCCGTTGGCACCATGACCGCCGGCGACCTGAAGGAGCTGGTGAGAGAGGTGGTCAGGGAAGAACAGTGCTATTACATAGACGAAGAAGGCTGCCTCGTTTTCTTCAGCGAAGAGGCCTATGCCGACTACCTGGACAAGCAGGAGGGCAAGCTCCCCAGCGAGGTGAGGGCCTACTTCATTGACGAGCAGGGCTACAAGGCTTTCTACAGCGACTGGGTGCCTACTCCTGAGTATGCCAAGGAATTGGAGGAGGCCAGGCGGGAGATAGCCGAGGGCAAGGTTTACGCTTTCGAGGACGTGGTCAAGGAGTTAGGCCTGGGGGGCGATCCGTGTACGAAGTAATCATCTCGGACAGAGCCAAAAAGAGGTTTAGTAAGCTCCCCAGGGCTATCGGCGACGACATAGTGAGAAAGATCTACTGGTTGGCCGCAAACGCCGATGTCATCGCCCACGAGCGGTTGAAAGGCCATTGGGAATACAGCCTGCATTGTGGGCAATATCGCATCCCCTACTCACTCGATAGGACGAACAAGGTGATCACGATTGAGGATATCGGTAAGCACGACGAGGTTTACAGGAGACTGAGGTAGGTGGGCAGGGAGACCTTTGAGGGGCTAGAGCAGGAACTCACTCGGAAGTACGTCGAGGCGCTGGGCTCGAACCTAGTGGCACTGGCCTTCTTTGGCTCCTGGGCAAGAGGGAAGGAAAAAGAGTGGAGCGACATTGATGTGCTCCTCATCGCCAAGGAATTGCCAGATGACCCCTTCGAAAGGCGGTGGTTGGTGCAAGAGCCGATCCTAAGCCTGAGCGAGCGCCCTATCTCCGTCCTCGCTAGGACAGTGGAGGAGTTCTCCGAGGACGTCTCACCTTTGCACCTCGACCTGGGCCTGGATGCCATCGTCTTCTACGATCCCCATGGCTTTCTTGCACGAAGGTTGAAGCGAGTGCAGGAACTCATCAGGGAAGCAGGACTGATGAGGGAAGAAAAGGCAAGCGGGTTTGCCTGGCGTTGGAAGCAGTCACCGCCGCCGGCCCGTTGGGCACTGACGTGGGAGGGGGTCACAAGATGAGACCTCAAGAGGAAGCCAGACACCGCTTGAATTTAGCAAGAGGCTACCTTGCCGAAGCTGAGGAGGACTTTGGTATGAAAAGATGGCGATCATGTGCAGCAGGAAGCCAGCTTGCCATCGAGAATTCCGCCAAGGCGATCATTGCCTGTTTTGTGCCGGTTACCCTTACTCATGATCCTGCTTCACAGCTTGCAAGGTTGCTCGAAGCTCAGACGATGCCTGGAGAGATCGCGGCTAAAGCGAAGAAGATTATTCCTATCGCGGCCAGATTCGGTGGGAAGGAGCACGGCCTTTTCAGCTATGGTGACACTAAGCGCTTTCGTGATCCCTGGTCCCTTGTCACCCAAGCGAAGGCCAACGAGGCTATCGAAGGAGCCCGCCGGTGTCTGGTCATTGCAGAGGAAATTTATGAGCACTTCTTCGGATCTTGAGTTTAGACAAACGGACATATCCCGGCAGCAAGTCGGGTTAGCTTTTGCACTTTGACAACCGAGTTTCAGGCCGCTTTTGCGGCGGGGCGGGCCTTTTTCGACCCCTTTTTCACCACCGGATGGCGTAGGCGGCGGGAGCGCACCTTGCCCTTGGGCCAGCCGGGTGATTTTCCGCGCGTTTGCGGAGGGCGAGTCGGGCTGCCAATCTTGCAGAAAAGCTCTCCCATCCCCTGCTGCACCCGCGCGGGAGTCAACTGGGTCTGACACTTCTGCCAGGGGAATGGGTGGTCAGCTACCGCTCCACAAGCCTGGTACAGGATCCACACCGCCAGGCCGACCAGCACACTCCAGCGGTCACCCGCTTCAGGCATCTGGAACTGCGGCACTGTCCACATCAGGTGCTGCTTGCGGAAGCGAATGTTGGGCTCAATCGGCCAACGGTGCTGATACGCTTTCCAGAGCACGGTAGCCGTTACCTGGACCTGCGGTGGAATGACCGGTGGCGACTGCCAACCGATCCAAAACGGCTTGGGAGGCTTGTCCTTTTCCAGGTGCACTCGCGCCTGCACCACGTCGAGCGGGGTATCGGCAGCAGGCTTCTCGTGCAAGCCATTCCAACGACGCAATTCCACCTTGCCCCACCGCTCATCTTCCAGTTGCACGAATTCGTCTGGCTCACCCCACGTCTCCGGTTCTTTGAAGGCGAACCGTTTGCCGTGCTTCCGCTTGCGGCCGCGTGGTTTCTGTTCCTCAGGTGTAGGTGGGCGATAGAGTACACGGTTGGCCCGCATCGCCGCCACCACGCCACAGTGCTGACCCATCAAGGGCCGGAAGAACTTGTGGTTACCATACTTGGCGTCGGCGGCAACGATGTCCAGCACTTCTAGAAGGGACTGACGGGCCTGACCCAACCGCTTCACCTGCTCGACCCCCACCTCCAAGTCGGTCTGGGTGCTGGGCACCCGCTCCGTATCAATGCTCAAGGCCCAACTCTGGCTGCGGGACGGAATCCAGGCCAACAGCGAGTAGGGATAGCCGATCACCACCGTTCCGCCGTTGACCGCCCGGCCTGGATGGTAGACGTATTGGCGGTCTGGAGCAGTGCGGGCTTCTGGACGCGGCCAAGCCGTACCATCGAGGGCAAAGACCTGGATTCCCTGCCCTGGTACTTGTTGAGTCAGAAAGAGGCGCAACCAATCCAGGTCAATCTGGCCGTCCTCTATCGCTTGATACATACTGGACCACTTCCGTCGGCAGAACAGCGATAGACTGAGCATCGGGAAAGATGGCACAGGCCCTTTCAGCAGAAGAGCGTCCAGGAGCTCAAACAAGGCATCCCGACGAGCGGTGAAGGCAGAGTGGCAAAGAGCCCGTCGAAACTCGATTAAGTTGTCAATTTGCTTTGTGGTGAAACTTGAGTTGCCCATAGCCCAAGTTTGCACCAAAAAATGGTTTTGTGCAAATCACAAACCACCCCGGATTTTGTCTAAACTCAAGTTCGGATGATATCAAGATTTAGTGGAGGTAAGATAAATGTCCAGATATATCGCCACCGCCGCCATCCGTGGCGCTAATCGTATCGTAAAAGAGGCCGATGATTTGTTGCAAAAGGCCCTGAAAGAACTAGGGCCTGAAGCGCCGATTCAGTTCCCGAACACGGCATACTATCTGCCCGTCATCCTGGGCTTCACCGGCCTGGAGGTGAGCAAGGTCGGTGATCTGCCTCCTGTGATGGATCGGGCCAAGGCAATGCTGCACCCTGAGCCTGAGGGGCACATTTGGTTGCCTTATCTGGGTGAGACGCTCGACTCCGGGGTGGCCACGCTCCTGGCAGAGGAGGCCATTGAGGGCGTCCGTTTTGCCTACGGCCAGCAGCCAGAGCCGATCCCCGGGTTGCAGCTTACCGGCACCAGCTTCACCAGCCCGGATATGGATAAGGGCGAGGCAGGGGGCTACGCTAACGGCCCAATTGATGACATCCAACTGCGCTCCTGGGGCATCCAACTGGTGGACGGGCGGATGCCGGGCTTCGCGGCCATTATCGGCGCCGCTAAGTCAAACGAGGCCGCCGTGCAGATCGTGCGGGAATTGCAACAGCGTAACATCCTGGTCTTCCTCTCCGGCAACATCAACGGGCGGAGCATCATCCACCAATTGATAGAGGAAGGGGTGGAGATGGGCTACGATACCTACATCGTGCCCTTTGGCACGGATACCATCTCTGCCATCTACGCCCTGGGCTTCGCCACCCGCTCGGCATTGACTTTCGGCGGCATGAAAGGTGGCCAGGCACGCGAGATTCTGCTGTACAACAAGTATCGCGTCTTTGCCTTCGCCCTGGCTCTGGGTGAGGTGGATGATCTGAGGTACGCCTCTGCTGCGGGCGCCATCAGCTACGGCTTCCCCGCCATTGCCGACACGGTCATCCCCCAAATACTGCCCACAGGCGTCACCCAGTACGAGCACGTCATCTCTATGCCCTTCGACGACATTGAGGGAAAGACAGATGCGGAGAAGGCCAGGCGACTGGTGCAGCGCTGCATTGAGGTGCGTGGCGTCAAGGTGAAGATCGCCGAGGTGCCCATCCCCGTGCCTTACGGCAGTGCCTTCGAGGGGGAGAGAGTGCGCCGGGAGGACATGAGGATCGAGTTCGGCGGCAAGTACTCTCGCGCCTTCGAGTACCTGAAGATGAGCCCTGCCGACGAGATAGAGGACGGCAAGATCGAGGTCGTCGGGCCTGGCTTCGAGGACATCGAAGAGGGTGGATACATGGACCTGGGGATCGTGGTCGAGGTGTCCGGGCGGAAGATGCAGGAGGACTTCGAGCCAGTGCTCGAACGCCAGATTCACTATTTCCTCAACGCCGCTTCCGGCGTTCAGCACATCGGTCAGCGTGACATCGCCTGGATCCGCCTGAGCAAGGCAGCCGCCGAGAAGGGATTCAACCTGGAGCACTTTGGCAAGATCCTCCACGCTCGCTTCCACTCCGATTTCGGGGCCATCGTAGACAAGGTGCAGGTCACCATCATTACCGAGCCTGAGTTGCACGCTCAGTGGCTGGAAAAGGCCCGCGTGGCCTACGACTTCCGAAACCGGCGTCTGGCCGACATGACTGATGAGAGCGTGGACACCTTTTATAGCTGTATCCTCTGCCAGAGCTTCGCGCCCAACCACGTCTGTGTTGTCAGCCCGGAGCGATTGGGGCTCTGTGGCGCTTACAACTGGCTGGACTGCAAGGCTTCTTTCCAGATCAACCCCACCGGGCCAAACCAACCTATCATAAAGGGTGCGACCATAGACCCAATCAAGGGCTATTTTGAGGGAATCAACGACTACGCAAAGTCAGGTTCTCATGGGTCAGTGCAAGAAGTAGCGATGTATTCTGTCATGGAGAACCCGATGACGGCTTGTGGCTGCTTCGAGTGCATCATGATGGTCATCCCGGAGGCCAATGGCTTCATGATCGTCAGCCGTGAGGACCCCAGCATGACCCCGGCGGGGATGACCTTTTCCACCCTGGCTGGCATGTGTGGGGGCGGCATTCAAACCCCTGGGGTGATGGGGCACGGAAAGTTCTTCGTCGTCAGCAAGAAGTTCATCCGCGCCGACGGGGGACTCAAGCGGGTGGTCTGGATGTCCAGCTTTCTCAAGGAATCCATGGCCGAAGAGCTGAAGGTTGCTGCTGAGCGAGAAGGGGATCCTGACCTCATAGAAAAGATCGCGGATGAGCGAGTGGCCACCACGGTGGAAGAGTTGCTGCCTTTCCTGGAGGAGAAGGGACATCCGGCCCTGACCATGCCACCGTTGTTCTAGAAATTAGAGATTAGAGATTAGATATTGGAAGGTCTGACGGCCCAATACCCAATATCCAATCTCCAATACCCAATATCCAATCGAGGAGGACACAACAAGAATGCCTGTCACAGTAGAGATACCCAAGGAGAAATGGACGGGTTCGGTGCGGGAGGTCACTCTTGGTGCCACCGCCGAGCAGGGGGGGACGCGGGCCAAGATGGTCACTGTCGGCGGTGAGACTACCCTTCCCTTCTTGCACTTCGAGGGCAAGATGCCTAACCCGCCCGCCATCGCCATTGAAATCCAGGATCATTATCCCGAAGACTGGTCGCCCCTTCTCAAGGAGGCATGGGGCGACGCACTCAGCGATCCAGCCACCTGGGCGGAGAAAGCTGAGGGATATGGGGCTGACATTATCATGTTGAAACTGAGGGGCGCTGATAACGAGGGCAACCAGACCACGCCTCAGGAAGCTGCTGCCACAGTCGAGAAGGTACTGGCGGCGACCGGGCTCCCCCTTATCGTGCGCGGGCCCGGCCAGGCTGAGCTGGACAATGAGCTTTTGGTGGCCGTGGCCGAGGCGGCCAAGGGCGAGCGAATAGTGCTGGGTCTGTGTGAGGACAAAAACTACCGCACCATTGTCGCCGCTGCGTTAGCCCACAGCCAACTGGTCATCTCCAGCACCCCCATGGACGTTAACCTGTCCAAGCAGCTCGTCATCCTGATCAGCGACATGGCTCTCCCCCTGAATCGCATCCTGATGGACCCCACCACCGGGGCATTGGGCTACGGGATCGAATACGGCTATTCGGTGATGGAGAGACTGCGCATCGCTGCCCTCACCGGTGACGCCATGACCCAGCAACCCATGATCTGCTTCGTGGGCGAGGAGTCGTGGCGGCAGAAGGAATCCAAGGCCGGCGAGGGTGTGCCAGAGGCCTGGGGCGACTGGGCCAAGCGAGGGGTCACCTGGGAGGCAATGACGGCTACCACTCTCCTCCAATCTGGCGCCGATATCGTTACCCTACGCCATCCTGAGACAGTGGGAATCGTCAAGGGTTTCATTGTGAAGCTGATGGCGGGAAGTTAAAGGAGATGATAAAATGGCATTAAGCGGTCTTGAAATCTACAAGCTGCTGCCTAAGACCAACTGTAAGGAGTGTGGGTTTCCTACCTGTTTGGCCTTCGCTATGAAATTGGCGGCGAAGCAGGCTGAGCTTGTGGCCTGTCCTTACGTATCCGAGGAGGCGAAGGCGGCCCTGGCCGCCGCGGCGGCCCCGCCCATCCGCCTGATCACCATTTCCAGCAATGGCAAGAAGATCGAGGTGGGCAACGAGACGGTGATGTTCCGCCACGAGAAGACCTTCTACCACGAGCCAGGGCTGCTGGTGCGGGTTAAGGACACCCAGCCGCTGGAGGAGTTCGAGGCTATCGTAACCAGGGCGGCCAGCTACTCTGTGGAGCGGGTGGGGATGGAGTTGAGCGTCAGCGGCCTCGCGGTGGAGAACGCTTCTGGAGACCCCACGCTCTTCACGGAGTGCATCGAGTCCTTGAGGGCTATCGCAAAGCTGCCTCTGGTCCTCATGTCCAAAAACCCTGCAGCCATGGAAGCGGCTGTAACTAAACTTAAGGGGGCCGTCCCTCTGCTCTACGCCGCCGACAAGGACAACTGGCAAGCCATGGCCGAGGTGGCCAAGAAGCACAAGCTACCCCTGGCCGTGCGGGAGGGAGGCGGCCTCACCGCCCTGGCCAACCTGGTCGAGCAGGTAAAGGGAGCTGGTGTGGAAGACATCGTCCTCGATCCGGGGGCGAGGGGGCCCGTAGATAGCTTGATTAGCCTGACCCAGCTTCGCCGCCTGGCATTGAAGAAGAACTTCCGGCTGCTGGGTTATCCGATCATCACTTTCCCCGGCGAGGGAGCCGCATCGGAGGCTGAGGAAGCCGCCCTGGCTGCCCAGCACATCGCCAAGTACAGTGGCTTCGTCGTCTTTGACCACTTCGATCCAGCTACCATGTACTCCCTGCTGACCCTGCGGCTGAACATCTACACCGATCCACAGAAGCCTATCCAGATGGAACCGGGAGTCTACGAGTTTGGCGAGCCAACGGTTGATTCGCCTCTGTTGACCACCACCAACTTCTCGCTGACCTACTTCAGTGTGGCGGGTGAATTGGAGAGCGCGGGGATACCCTCCTGGCTATTGGTTTGTGATTCGGAGGGCATGAGCGTGCTCACTGGCTGGGCGGCGGGCAACTTCGACGCTGAGGTCATAGCCAAAATGGTCAAGCAGTTCAACGTGGCGAATAAGATCGCTCACCGCAAGATTGTTATCCCCGGTCTCGTGGCTGTCATCTCCGGCGAGTTGGAGGACGAGTTGTCTGGCTGGGAGGTGAGGGTAGGCCCCCGCGAGGCTGTTGATATCCCGGCCTATCTGAAGCTTTGGCAAAGTTAGTGGTCGGATGGTCAGATGGTCGGTTGGTCAGATAGTCACGACCACCTGACCAAGGACGACCTGACCATTCGACCATTTGACCAAGGGGTATATTGTGTGCTGAATTTCATATCTCCCCATCTGGCTATAAACTACTTCCTCTTAGCTTTCATAACCATCGTGGGGGCTTTGCAATTCGTTGCTGCTCGCCACAGGCTGATTGGCCTCAGCTTTTTTATAGGAAGAGCCAGAAGGCCTATCTGGGGGTACCTGCTGGCCACAATCCTCATCGTGGGGGCCTTTGCCTGGTTCTTCGTCACTACACCGGAGGTCTTTGTCCCCGGCCTGGCCGGATCCGAATTGGTGATCATCTTCGGGACAGCCGGGATCTGCGCCCTGGCCTTCACCCTGATCTTGTCCTCTACTCTCCACAGGTCCCAACATCGAGAGAGATCTGACCTGAAGGCTGGTGGTCGCCTTCGTCAGGAAGCTGTCTCCCTGCAGCAACTGAGGGGGACGCTCTATTTACCAGAAGACGTCGCTTCGCTTAAAGGCGAGCCCAGGGCAGCCATCTGTGTTCTGCCTGGCCCTTCTGAGGGAACCCTCTCTCCACACCCTATAGTGGCCAACTTGATCGAGGAAGGCTTCATCGTACTGGCCATAGATTGGGGCCCTGAAAGCGCGGTTCGGTATCCTGGGGTGCTGGGCCTGCTGCCTAGCGCCGTGGCTTATCTGATACGGCGGGACGAGGTCAATCCTGAACGCATAGGTGTTCTGGGAATTGATCTGGGTGGCGATTTGGCCATCCGAGCTGCAGGTACTGACCAACAAATCGCAGCCGTGCTGGCTATGGCTCCTTTCCTAGGCCAAAGCAACACCAAGCCAGGACTGAGCATCTTGAAGGAGATGTCCTACCTGGAAGCCATCCGCTGGTCCAGTTTCAGGAGGCGAGGAAAGCTAGTAGCTGAGTTGGCTGCTTTGGATTACATCGGTAAATTGGATTCCCGGCCCTTGCTCCTGGTTTATGGCGACCAAGACGGCATAACCGCTATTGAGTGGGTCCGCACAGCCCTGAGCGAGGAAATGGCACGAGGCAAGCTGAAGTCACTTCCTGAAGAGGGGCACCTGAGTCTGCCTCGTAGCCGGGCAACATCCTCCTTCGTAGCCCAGTGGTTCAGGGAGAATCTATAGTATGTCCTTAGACTTTCAGTTATTTCAGTTGATCAATAACCTGGCTGGTCACAATGCCTTCGTGGATGGCCTGGCGCGGTTATTGGTCAACGAGTACTTCTTGACTACGGTAATGTCCTTGATCCTGGTCGTCTTTTGGTTTGAAGGCCAGGACCAAAATCAAAGAGGGCGAAATCAGAGAGCCATACTCCGGGCTGTCATAGCCTTGTTCATGGCCAACATCATCTTGAAGCTGTGCAATCTGATCTACTTCCGTCCGCGCCCCTTCGTTGACCACGAAGTCAACTTGCTCTTCTATCGCCCCACGGATTCATCCTTTCCCAGCAACCCCGCTACTGTTGGTTTTTCCATCGCCACTGCCGTATGGCTATACAACCGCTGGCTAGGGGCTTTATTTCTTGCACTGACCACATTATTCGGACTGTCCCGCATCTACTGCGGCGTTCATTACCCCTCGGACGTCATCGCCGGAGCGTTGCTTGGTGGCCTATCTGCCTACCTCGTAGTAAGAAAAGCCGGGTTCATTGATCCCATAATAAACCTGATAATCAGGACGGGGCGTAGGCTCTACCTGGCCTAGCCTGATGGTCGAGTGGTCAGGCGGTCCTTGGTCAAGTGTCTCTTTCGACCATCTGACCATTCGACGATCTGACCATCTGACGATAGACCAATGAGCAAGCATCTTGACCTGGGCAAGATGGCGATAGTCGCAATCATTATCCTGGCTTTTGCCCTGCGGATTTATCGCCTGGATCACCAGAGCATCTGGTACGATGAGGGGGTGAGCGTTTATCTGGCCAACCAAAGCCTCACGGATTTGATCGCTGGCGTCTCGGCCGACAATCACCCTCCATTGCACTTTCTCCTCCTCTATTTC
>Ga0136653_10002465_pt1 | contig 10126 bp, 7 predicted proteins | sample LakKivw275mmetaG_FD_94866 | JGI IMG/M metagenome (GOLD analysis project Ga0136653, IMG submission 94866) | Anoxic lake water microbial communities from Lake Kivu, Rwanda to study Microbial Dark Matter (Phase II) - Lake Kivu water 275m metaG... | ecosystem: Environmental > Aquatic > Freshwater >... | reverse complement strand
GTCATATCCCAGGACACCCAGTCGCTGCGGGTCTACAAAAGGCAGCTTGCTGAGAAGTGAAACGGCTGCGGGCAGGACGGCCAGGACCGCGGGATACGAATAGGATTGGCTTTCTGGCTCGATGAGCAGCACGACCCAATCCTGTTCCAGCAAGTGCTGTGCTAGTGCGCCGAGACCCAATGGAGGAAACCCGGGCAGCAGACATACGGCCGGCAGCGGCGTCGTGAGGTTCTCCGGGACATAGAGGCGGCCTCTGGCTGGGCCGACCGCCTGCGCCGGTTTCGTGCCTATACCGTCCTTGAGCCTCGTATCCTGCTTTGCTCGCCGGGGTTGAAGAATGGAAGTGAGTACCAGGGTCACCAGCAGTGCAAGCAGCGCCGCCACCGCGAACAGGACTGCCAACTCAGCTCCGGCCGGCCCGGGCGCGAAGATCATGCTCCACTGGCTGACGAAGAACACCAGCGATCCCACAAGTGCGAGCGCGGCTCCCAGAACATACCCGCGCCATGGGTGTTCCAGGTAGTTCAAAAAGGCCAGCCCCTCCATCCGGTAACGGGCGGCCACTACCTGCAGGGCTCCCAGTGCAGCCAAGAAGGCGAACAGCAGGTAGCACAACGAGAGTTCTGCGGAGACGAAATACAGCACGCGGTATGCACCTCAGGGTCAGCAGTGTGGTCGTGGATGGCGGTGCGGCGGCACGCGCGTGCCACACGCCCGCCATCCACAACCCTTTTGGTGCTTAGCTCCAGGCCTTCAGGTAGGCTGGTATGTCGATGGCTTCACGCGGTCCGACGCGGATTTCCCAGCCTGGCAGCTCTTCCTCGAGCTCACCAGAGAGGCCAGCCACGAGGCCGGGGATGACGATCTTCTGGCGGGCGATCTTACTCGCGACGTCAAACTGCTTGACAGACCTGGCGATCTTCTCGGCGTCGAACTTGCCTGCGGCCCAGGAGGTGAGCACGGACATACCTTCCGAGTCCACAATCAATAGCCAAGCGGGCTTTCCGCTCCCCTCGACCTCGCCAGCGACGCTGAAATAGGTTAGGGAGAAGTTGGTGGTGACCAAGAGCGGCGATTCTGGTTTTGGCGCGTTGATCTCGTAGACGCCAGGACTGACTTGGATGGGCTTCTGCGGATCGGTGTAGATGTTCTGTCGCAGAGTCAGCAGCGGGTAGGCGATGGCTGGTTCAAAGTGATCCAGCACGATGACCCCTGCGTACTTGGCGATGTGCTGCGCCGCGCGCACAGTCTCGTCCTGCACAGAGTCCGCCCCTTCGCCGGGGAATGTGATGATGGGATAGCCCAGGGGGCGGAAGTTGCTCTTGAGCGCAAGCCGTCTGAGCTGAGTCAAGGCCACCAGCGAGCCATGCAGGTCTCGCATGCCTGGATCGAGCACGATGTCCTCAACGCCGGCACCCTTGACCTGCTCCGCAAGCTCCGCCAGTGCCTGGAGGCTGTCCGCCCGCACGGCGAGCGGCGCCTTGTACTTGGCCGCCAGGTCGGCCATCTCCTTCCAGTTCTCGGCGGTCGCCGCGTAGATCAGCGGTATGGCAGTGCCTGCCTTTTCTAGGGCCGCAGCCATGGCGGCGGGAGTCGCAGCCATCAGCACGAACGGCTGGTCGGTCTTGGCCACGGCTGCCGCGGCAAAGCCAGCAAAGGTGGCCGCGTCGCCCGATGCATTCTCGATAGCGATCCCGTCGACGCGCATGGTAATGCCGACGCGCTCAATACTATAGTCCTTGACCTTGGCGACGGCAGCCTCGAATTCCGCCATCGGCATCTTGTCGGTCAGCCTGACGAAAAGCCCAGGCTTGTGGAAGAAGGTCTTGTCGTGACGGAAGAGCACCGTCTCGTTGCCCACCTCCAGCTTCTTGTCGCCGGTGCCGATCGTAACCAGGCGGATGGGCGGCGCGGACGCGGCGGCCAGGGCGGCCTTGGACTGCTCGGACACGTAGGGGCAAGCAGAGAGATCAGCCTGCTTCGCTGCCAGCTTCATGGCAAAAGCGAGGCAAGTGGGCTGGCCGCACTCCTTGCAGTTGGTTTTGGGCAGAAGCTTGTAGATCTCAAGACCAGAAAGTGCCATGGTTTGACTCCCCTCCTCAGCCCATCAACCCGGCGATGGCGTGCTTGATCGCCTTGATGCTTTCCGGGTGACGAAGAACGACGATGTCTGCGCCGGCCTCGATGAGAGCAGTGGCCGTGAGCACTTCCCAATTGATGCTGCGCTGCTTCCAATCCCCCCAGGCAGCCGGGACGCCCTCGTTGACTTTGCTCTCCTTGGCACGCCAGGCTTCCTCGCCTGTGGTGGAGAGCAGAGGCATTTGCGTCATGCTGTCTCCCGTCAGAGCCGCGATGCGCAGGCGCTCCATGACGGAGTAGGAGTACTCCACGCCATAACCCAGGGCGCCGGTCGTGGAGTCCATCAGGATGCGATCGGGGTCCAGGCGCATATCACCAATCAGGATGTTCAGTTGCTTGGCCAGGTTGACGTCAATCGGTGTCTTCGCGACCACCAGATGGCCATGAGCCAGGGCGGCGGCCACGATCGTCCGATAGTTCTTGTCCTCGCAGTTGCCCAGAGCGACACGTTCGCCCTTGGCCGCTTCCGCCACCGCGACTAGCACCTCGTTGTCCTTGTCGGCTTGACCGGGGCCATAGACGATCAGTGGCAGGCCCGTTGCCGCCAGAACCGCTTTGACGGCCGCGGCAGCATGAGCGGCATCTGTGTTGTCGCCCTCGGGGTGGGCGCTCTGAAGCTTGAGAGCAATCAGATCTGCCCCCGCTTCTTCGGCTTTCTTGGCCCACTCCGCGGGGTCGCGGAGGGCATCGCCCCATGCCTCCTTCAGCAGCGCGGACCAATCAGCAGGGAAGCGATCCTGGACTTCCAGCGCCAAAGCAGGGGGGTGGGGAATGCTACCCTCGAAGGTAAGGAAGGGCAGGGTGCTCTCGCCTCCAACGGTGACCACCTGCTTGCGCGTACCACCCGAGCTGGCGGTGGCGCCAAGTGTCACCTCACGAACCTTGCCTGTCCACTTTTCTTGTGGAGTCTGTACTGTAACAGGCATGTGCGTGGTTTCTCCTTTCTCAAGAATGACGAACGGCAAAAGGGCGGCAGGGCACGCGAACCTACACTGGGCGCCAGTCGCTATGCCCTGCTGTCTGCTTACTCATCCCACTCGATGCTGGTACGGTATGTGCCAGCTGGCATATCGGCCATGTTTTGCACAACGTCAAAGGTAGTCAGGACGCCCACCGGCCGCCTTCCTTCAGGACTGACGATGACCAGGTGTTCAATCCTCTTCTTCTGCAACAGCCGGATGGCCTCCTCAATCGGAGACTCGGGGGAAATGGTGATCGTGTACGGTTGCAGGATATCCTCAGCCGTGATTTTCGTCAAGTCCTTTCCCCAGGCCTTCAGGATGGAGATCAACGACACGATTCCGGCCACCTGCCCCTCGTCATCGGTCACCACCACGGCACGGATGCGGTTGGTGTCCATGATCTGGGCAACTTCAATGATCGGCGTTTGCAGGTGGCAGGTGATCACTCCGCGGTGCATAAAGTCACGTACGCGCGTCATCGCTTCTCCTCCGTCTTCTTGGCTCTGGCCATGTGCACCACCAGGTCAGAGGCGCTGAGGATACCGACTGCCTGTTTGTGCGGAGGGCGCTCACTCACGATCACCAGGTGCTGGATGCGTCTCTTTTGCATCTCCTTGATGGCATCCACGAGGGGCGTGTCGGGTGTGATGGTGACGGTGTAGGGCAGGAGCACGTCCTTGGCCTTGGTCTTCTCCAGGTCCTTGCCCCAGGCTTTTAGAATGCTGCGGGCAGAAATGATGCCTGCGACTGCATTGCGTTCATCAGTCACGACCACGTAGCGGGTGCGATTCACCACCATGATCTGCGCGACTTCTTTGATGGAAGTGTCCATCGCGCAGGTCAGCGCACCTCGGCGCATCAACTCCCTTGCCAATTTGGCCATGTTCTTCCGACTCCTTCGAAACAGGGATGGAAACCAGGTTCCTGGTGTCAGAAACCTGGTTTCCTCAGAACTCGCAGAAAACCGGGCTCGATCGCGCCGGCTAGAGCAGAGACGGCATGGTCAAGGCCGGATGCCCCTTTTCCTCCAGATAGGGCAGCAACTGCTCTACATTGGTGGCCGAGCGCTCATCGGCGATCTTGTTAATCAGATCAGGGTCGCCCTCGCGTTCAGCCACGGCCTTGAACTCCTCCGCCATGCTCTCCTTGAGGAATGACGACATCCACACCACGCGCTTGAAGCCGCCATCTGCGGAGATGAACTTTTTGCTGGTCAAGTAGTACTTGCCATGCCCCATCACGCCAGCGGTCTGCAGGCCGCCGCCGGCCATTCCGGCCAGTGTGGAAAAGGTCATGCCCGCGGGGGTCATGCTGGGGTCCTCGCGAGAGACCACCATGATGCCATTGGCCTCAGGAATGACCATCGCGATGCATTCAAAGCAGCCGCAGGCGGTCATGGGATCCTTCATGATGGAGTACATGCTGACTGTGTTGACGGACTGGTGGCTGGCTCGATTGACAAATTCATCGGTGCCAGTGAACACACCATAGACGGGATCCTCGCAAGCTCCCTTCTTGATGGGTTGGTTGGGCCCGGTAGGGTTGATCTGATGCGACGCCTTGCAGTCCAGCCAGTTGTACGCCCCACATAGCCCGAGACGTTCCGGAGAGATGACGCAAACATGGTTGGGAGCGAAGCTCTGGCACAAGGTACAACTGTAGAACTCCTCCACCGATTCGTCCGTCATGTCAGCCAGACGCTCGTTGCGCTGCTGGTATGCCACGCGGGCCTTGGCAAGCCATTCCTCCATCTTGGCCTTGTCGGTGTAGATGGTTACTTGCACCTTGTCCACGATCGCGCCGAAATCGGCATGGAAGCGCGCGTGCAGGATCTTGCCAAAGTGCTCAAGCTTGAAGCCCTTTTCCGCGGCAGACTTGCTCAGGCGGATCCAAGCGATGTCGCGCTGCCCGATGTGCTGGATGCCGGAGGCGCCGTTGATGAAGTAATGGATCTGGCGCTCCAACACAGGCTCAAAGTCCTCCTGCATCTTGCGTCCAGCCACCTCGACCACGATACCCATGTCCATGGCGCCCTCTGCGGGCACATCGTCAAAGCTGGGACCCACCACGCTGATCCTGCCATCCTCAACCGAGTCAAAGTCGGCCATGCACAGGTACTCAAAACAGCGGCTGTTCTTGCCGCCAAACTCGACGCGCATGTCGGCCTTGCGCACGCGCTCGCCCTCAAAGGCCGAGCCGTAAGGCACAGGGATGGGCACTTCGGTGACCTTGATCTTGACCCCACGCACCTCGAGGCCGCGCTGCACCAGCTTTTTGGCGCGCTCGAGATCGTTCTCGGCCTCGATGTCGTCAAATGGCATGCTGATGACGTGCTCGTACGAGGTTACGCCTGTGGGCAGAATCTGGGGGATGACCGTGTCCGCTACGGTTGGGAAGCCATAGCTGATGGCGCCTGCCGCCGCTGCGTACTTCAGGTCGTCCACCTCGCCCAGAGCCAGCACGAAGGCAAACACGCGGGCCTTGTTGTACAGCAGGATTTCGCGCGTCTGGCCGGCCTTGAGCCCACCAAACGTCAGAGCGCTGCGGCTGGCGAAGCCCATGGGGTAGATGGCCGAGAGGGTGTCAGTTCCGAAGGGGATGATGTAAGTGTCATACCCCATCTCCACCCCTTCTTCCATCAACTGGTGGATGATGCTGCGCCCGTTGACGTTACCGCACAGGAATACCAGAATGCTGCGTTGCTGCAGCTCGCGTACGATTTGTACGGCGACCTCGTTGGTTTTGGCGCAGCCGACGATGGCGCAGAACCCCGGCATGCGTCCGTCCACCAACTGGATGCCCCAGGCGCGCAGTTGGATGTCATCGATCGGTCCATTGAGTCGCTTGCCTGCCGATTCCTCACCGTCAGGCGACGTGAAGCTGGAAGTTGGAACATAGCTGCCGTCCCAGGTGATCTTCTGCGGCTCGGTCCCGTAGGCGAAGCGGATGCCCTCGATGATCTCGGCTGTGAGCAAGGTCGAGATGCCGGAGTCCAGCGTCTCGCCCAAGTAGGGCAGCCATACCCTGTCTCCTGGCACAGGGTGCAGCAGGGCCTTTGCATCCTCCAGCACTGCTGGCATATCCCCTAGTGTGGCCACCTGCTTTCCGGTCAGGGCCAGAATCGTGGGCAGATAGTAGGCCGTATTCGGGAACTTGACCGGAGTCTCCGGACCAAGCTTTTTGAGCGCGCCCTTGAGCATGGCATCGGCTTCTGCCCAGAGTGCGTTTGCCCCACGAATGGCGCGGGTTGCGATGTATCTTGACATAGGTGCATTCTCCTTTTGCAGTGGTTGCCGTTGGTGGGGCAGTTCAGGGCTGTCGTTTCGTCACGCAGATGAACTGCCCCCAACCATTTGCACTGAAAGCTAGCCGACCTTGGCGCTGTACAGGTTGAATGCCGCGCCTTTCTGCTCCATCAGCTTGAGCAGCATCGCATCGCCGCTCTGACCGAAGCGCTTCGGATCGTATTCGGCAATGCCCAAGGCCGCGCGCTTGGCATCGATATGCTTCAAGGCCTTGTGGATGGCTTCCTCTGGGTCAGGAATGAATTCGAGTTTACCGCCCAGGCGTTCCTCCAACCCTTGACTGAGGAAGTTGATGACCGCCTTGCTGCCGACAATGGGGGAGCGACCGCCCATGATGGTGTAGACGCCCGACCCGGCAAAGTAGCTGCCGATGGAGATGGCCTTCTCGCTCATCCATTCCGGTGCAAAGCCCACGCCCGGAAGGTCCGAGATATCGTCTCCCAGGCCGCCTTCAGAGGCCATCTGGCTCAACACCGTCAGGATGCGAGTGTTGTCGACGCAACTCCCCAGATGCAGCACAGGCGGGATGCCCACCGTCTCGCAGATTTCGCGCAGACCCGGTCCAGCCTCTTTGGCCGCTTCTGGTGAGAGCAGTCCGTGCTTGGCGCAGCCGATTGCGTTGCAGCCGGTCGTTACCACCAGCACGTCGTTCTTGATCAACTCGCGCACAGTGTACAGGTGGTCCTCATCATGGCAGTGGGCCGCGTGGTTGCAGCCGACCACACCGGCCGCACCGCGCAGACGTCCGGACATGATCGCGTCATTGAGCGGCCGGAAGGACCCGCGGAACATCCCACCCAGAGCATAGTTGATGTACTCGTGCGAGAAGCCTGCCACCATCTCGCTGACATGGTTCGGGATGTGCACGGATTTCCGATTGGGGAAGTTGTCGATGCCCATCTTCACGATCTGCTTGGCAATCTCCAGAGCGCGGTGTTCGTCGAATTCGACATGTGTGGCTCCGTCAATGTGCACCTTGGGCGATGTGGTGATCAGCAGGGTGTGGTAGGTCTTGGTGAGCGGCGCCAGGGCCTGCATGATGCATTGGATGTCCACAACCATGGCATCTACGGCGCCAGTGACCATGGCCAGTTCCTGGCTCAGGAAGTTGCCGATGGTGGCCACGCCCTGGCGCATTAGTGTCTCGTTGGCAGTGCAGCAGAGACCTGTCAGGTTAATGCCCTTGGCGCCCTTGGACTTGGCATACACGATCAACTCGGGATCGTTGACCGCTGCCAGGATCATCTCAGAGAGCACGGGCTCGTGTCCGTGGATCACGATGTTGACCTGGTCGTGGCTCAGAGCCCCCATGTTGGCTTGGGCCGTCAGTGGCACCGGGGATCCGAACAGGATGTCGGTGATATCGGTTGACAGCATGGACCCGCCCCAACCATCGGCCAGGCTCGCTCGCACCGCGGCAAGCAGGATGCTTTCGTACCACTGGTCGTTTCCGACATGGGTGCGGTGCATCACCTCTACCACTTCGCGGTCAATGCCACGGGGCGAAACGCCCAGCTTGCGCCAAAGTTCCTGGCGTTTCTTGGGCGCGCGCTTGACGTAAGCCAGTTCGCCGGTCTGTTGCCCAAACTGAGCCAACGCCTTCACGGCAACGTCCTTGGCGACGTCGTTGAGGTCACGCTCTTTGGTCTCGACGCCCAGCAGCGTGGCTACCTCGATCAGTTTGCGAACGTCTTTGATCTTGTAGTCCGGTGCGTGTCCTTCCGTCGCGGCCAGCAGTGTCAGGGCCATGTCGCGCCCGTGGTCCGAGTGAGCAGCAGCGCCAGCAGCCGCCATACGCGCCAGGTTGCGCGCGATGATCGTGTCTGCGGTGGCACCGCAGACACCCCGCTGCGCGCCCTCGCCGAACGGGTCTATGCGACAGGGCCCCTGGTGGCAGATGCGGCAGCACAAACCCAACTGGCCAAAGCCGCATTGCGGCTGTTGCGCCTCCAGCCTCTCCCAACAGAGTTCGACGCCATCTTGCTGTGCGATCGCCAGCAGGTCCTGGATGGCGGGATCGCAGGTCTTGTTCTGAAATTCGCTCATTCCTTTCCTCCTCTAATTAGAGATTGTGCGTAGCTCTTTCGCTTGTCTGATGCAGTCTGAACGGGCCCGACTCGAGTGCCGACCACGAACTGGGTGCCGAATAGCTCGCGCCGGCAGTCGGGGCAGACCTCCAGTACATCTTTCAAGAAGTCCACCTTGCTGCCCAGGCGCTCCAGCGAGACCTCTGGCGCAAACGGCTTTCCACATCGACGGCATGTCTGGCGTTCAAGCTCAGTGTGCCAATCGACCATGCGACGCATGTTCAGTACATCTTCGATAGCAATGGCGCCGGTTGGGCAAACGAAGGCGCAGGCCCCACAGCCCAGGCAGTCCTCCGAGCGCTCGTCATAAGGAGTCATAACTTTTCTGTTGTGTCCCCGTCCCACGAAACTGATCGCGTTCGCCCCGATCACTTCTTCGCACACGCGCACGCATAGGCCGCACAACACGCAGTCTTCGTTCTCATCCTTGGTCGGGAAGCGAGGCTGGGATACTCCCAGCTCCTCCGCCAGCTTCTGGACTAGAGGGACCTTGGGGCAACGCGCCAACAACAACTCGACTACCATTCTGCGATTGGACAGAACGCGCGGAGAATGCGTTTCGATGACTAGCCCGTCCTCGCGGATGGGGTAGTTGCAGGAAGTGACGATGCGGCTGCGCTTGCCGCTCTTGACTTCCACCAAGCAGAGCCGGCACTGGCCGTAGGGCGCCAGAGCCGGGTGGTAGCACAGGGTCGGGATGTCTATCTGTAGCGCACGGGCTGCCTCGAGAACGGTAGTGTCCCTAGGCACTCGGGCTTCCTGGCCGTCAATCGTCACGGCGAACGATTCGTTTTGTACCGGATGTGGGCGTTCCATCAATGCACTCCTATGGCGTCGAAGCGACATAGGTCGGCGCACAGTCCGCACTTGATACATTTGCTCTGGTCAATGACGTGCACCTCCTTCTTTTCCCCGCTAATGGCCTCCTGCGGGCAGTTACGACGACACACGCCGCAGCCAGTGCACTTTTCCACAATCACTGTGTACTGGATCAAAGCGCGACACACACCAGCCGGACAGCGCTTCTCGCGGATGTGCGCCTCATACTCGTCGCGGAAATAGCGCAAGGTGGTCAACACCGGATTGGGAGCGGTCTTCCCAAGCTGGCATAGCGAAGCGTCTCGAACGGTTTCAGCTAGCTCCTGCAGCAGCTCGATGTCTCCTTCGCGTCCCTTGCCTGCACAGATGTCGACAAGAATCTGGTACATACGCTCGACGCCCTCGCGGCAGGGATTGCACTTGCCGCAGGACTCCTCGCGGGTAAAGTCGAGGAAATACCGCGCGATGTCCACCATGCAAGTGCGCTCATCCATGACGATCATGCCACCCGATCCCATCATGGATCCGGCCTCGGTCAGCGCGTCATAGTCTACCTGCAGGTCGAGCAATTGCTGCGGGATGCAGCCCCCGCTGGGCCCGCCCGTCTGAATGGCTTTGAACGCATGTCCTCCTGGAATGCCCCCGCCGATGTCGTAGACCAGTTCTCGCAGTGTGATGCCCATCGGCACTTCAACCAAACCCGTGTTGTTGATCTTGCCCACCAGGGAGAAGACCATCGTGCCTTTGCTGCGCTCCGTGCCGATGCCTGCAAACCAGTCCGCACCGCGATTGATGATGTGCGGCACGCTGCCCC
>Ga0136653_10002463_pt1 | contig 10138 bp, 7 predicted proteins | sample LakKivw275mmetaG_FD_94866 | JGI IMG/M metagenome (GOLD analysis project Ga0136653, IMG submission 94866) | Anoxic lake water microbial communities from Lake Kivu, Rwanda to study Microbial Dark Matter (Phase II) - Lake Kivu water 275m metaG... | ecosystem: Environmental > Aquatic > Freshwater >... | reverse complement strand
CTTTCCTGAGTAGGAGTTGCATCCGGCATTGCCGCCGAGCGAGTCAGAATCGGTGAAGTTGAGCGTCACGTCCTTGATGTCGAGCGCGGCTTTGAGGTCGCCCTCCTCGCCCATAGCCACGAGGACCCACTTGGTGCCAGCAAGCGCGGGTTGCAGCAGCGGGAACACGGGGATTGTCGGCAGAAGGGTCGGGATGATCGTAGGGGACACGGTGGGCGGCACCGTCGGCGTTGTGGGAGTGGTCGTGGGCGGTGTGGGAGTGGTCGTAGGCGTCGTAGGAGTGGTCGTAGGCGTCGTAGGAGTAGTCGTTGGTGTCGTAGGCGTGGTTGTAGAGGTGGTTGGCGGCGTCGCCGGCTCAGTGGTGCCGCCGGGCACGTTGATGGTGATGCATCCGGCGGTCAGGAGCAGAGCGAGAGTTGCCGTCAAGAGCGAAAACCGCAGGGTGGTTCTTCTCATCGGTCCTCCTCCATGGACGTACAGTGACGGGTCGCCGGATTCCGGCGACTCACACCATATGTAAACGCGGTTGCGGGACGGAAGTCACGGGCCGTCAGGCGTATCGTTCCGGGTGGCAGGTGGTGCACTGCAACACCGGACGCCTGGTCCGCGTCGCATGCTCCATGGTCGTCTTGTAGTCCTCGAAGCCGGTCCACGTTCCGGGCTGCTGCTTCGTGCCATCGAGGCAGCGCTCGCACTCCGCCCGGTGTATCTGGACGTAGTTGCCGGCAGGGTTTTCAAGCAGCCAGAAGCGCATGCGGACACCTCCTTCCATTCATGCTACTACGTTCCGATGTCCCGCGCTACAGCCGAGCCATCGCAGCGGAGGAATCCGGCAGTGCTACAATCGCGCATCCTTTCCCGCGGGTGGATCTCCGGCCCGCCGCAGGTGGCAGACAGTGACTGCACAGAACGAAGCTCGACCCTGGCTCAAGCTGCACCCGCAAGGGTATCCGCCGGAGCTTGCGTCGCCTGGGCTGACGGCGCTCGACCTGTTCGAGCGCAGCGTGGAGCGGAATCCGTACGGGCCGTGCGTGCACTACTTCGAGACCACGCTCAGCTACGCCGAGGTCGACCGCGCTGCCGGAGCCTTCGCCTGCGCGCTGCTTGACCTGGGTGTGAAGAAGGGCGACCGTGTCATCGTCCAGTTGCAGAACATCCCGCAGTTCCTCTTCGCGGTGCTGGGGACCTGGAAGGCGGGAGCGACGGTCGTGCCGCTGAACCCCATGTACCGCGAGCGGGAGCTGGCCTTCTACTGCCAGGATTCCGGCGCGCGAGTCTTCGTCACGATGGATTCCTGCGGCGAGGATGCGAAGCGGGCGATGGCCGGCTCGGATGTGCAGCACCTTATCACGACGTCGGAGCTTGACTACGTGGATGAGACGGAGCCGCTGTCCCCTCTGCTGCGGGAGAGCAGACGCGTCGACACCGATGGCGCCCTGGACATGGCGCACCAGCTCGAGGCGTACGACTGGGAGACGCCTCCTCCACCGGGTTTGACCCGAGACGACATCGCCTACATAACGTACACCTCCGGCACCACCGGGCCGCCGAAAGGCGCCATGAACCTGCACGGGAACGTGTCCTACGCCGCAACGGCGTTCGCCACCGCCTATGGCGTGACGCCGGAAGACCGCGTTCTGGCGATGCCGCCATTCATCCACGTGACCGGGTCCATCTGCCTGCTGGCGGTGGCGACGCTCGTCGGCGCGCCGGTCATCTGCAGCTTCCGCTTCGATGCCGGCGAGGTGCTGCGGCTCATCGAGCGCTGGCGTGCGACCTACACGAACGGACCGCTCACGGCGTACATCGCGCTGCTGAACCACCCGGCTATACGGGAGCGCGACCTCAGTTCACTCACGAAGGTGCTCAGCGGCGGCGCGCCGGTGGCGCCGGGCGTGGCAAAGGAGTTCGAGGAGGTCACCGGCCACTACATGCACAACACCTACGGGCTGACGGAGACGACCTCTCCCGGCATCCTGACGCCCCTGGGCGTCAGGGGGCCCATCGATCCCGAGACCGGCGCGCTGTCGGTCGGCTTCCCGCCGCCGGGGTCGTGCGCGAAGATAGTCGACCTCGAGACCGGCGCGGACCTGCCTCCCGGTGAGACAGGCGAGGTCGCCATCCGGGGACCGAACATCGTGCCCGGGTACTGGCAGCGACCGGACGAGAGCGCCCACGCCATCCGCGACGGCTGGCTGCTCACGGGAGACGTCGGCAAGATGGACCCGGAGGGCTGGTTCTACATCGTTGACCGGAAGAAGGACCTCATCAACGTCTCCGGATTCAAGGTGTGGCCCCGGGAGGTTGAAGACGTGCTCTACCAGCACCCGGCGGTTGCCGCCGCCTGCGTCATCGGCGTGCCCGATGCGTACCGCGGCGAGACGGTGAAGGCATACCTGACACTGAAGCGCGGCCGGGAAGGCACGCCGCCGGACGAGTTCATCGAGTTCTGCCGGCAGCGCATGGCGGCGTACAAGTACCCGAGGTTCGTCGAGATAGTCGAAGAGATACCCAGGACCGCGACCGGCAAGATGCTGAAGCGCCAGCTCAGGGAAGAGAGCCGGGCGTCCGGAGTCGCGGCGCCGGAGCGCCCTGCTCCCGGCGACTCTGGTAGAACAGCGGTATGAGTGCCAGCGCGCCGAAGGACGATACGGTCATGGCCACCCACATGACGGTGGCCACCTCCGTGTGGATGTGCAGCGGCGAGAGGTACATGACCGAAATGCCCGTGGCGAGGCCGAAAGCGCCGGCCAGCACCGGCCGCGAGACGGTCGCGAGCGCGGTCCTGACTGACTCGTTCGTCGTCAACCCCCGCGAGCGATAGTACTGGATGCCCGAGATGAGGTGGATGGCGTAGTCCACTCCGGTTCCCACCGTGACCGCGGAGAGCGTAGCTGTCACCACGTTGAGATTGAAGCCGGTGACGACGAGCGAGCCCATGACGGCGACGATGGTCACCACGATGGGCACGAGGCCGTAGAAGGCGGCTCGCCAGCTCCGGAAGGCCGGGGCCAGCATGAGGTAGACGAGCACGAGCGCCATGAGCAGGCTCCGTATCTGGCTCTGGACGGTGAGGCGGTTCAGCTCGTCATAGAGCATCGGCGTGCCGCTCAGCGCGCGCAGCTCGGGGTGCGATGCCGTGAAGGCTCGCAGGAGCGCCACATCCTCGCTGGTGAGGTCGGCGGTACGGGCAACGAGCCGCAGACCGTCCTCCCGGAGCCACGAGGCGATGTCCTCATCGTCCATCGCCCTGAGCAGCAGACTGACCTCGGCCGGGCTCTCGGGGTACTCGTGCCGTCCCGTCGCCTCCGTGTGCGCGCCCTTAATGATGTCGAAGAGCGACGAGGCGCTCAGGATGCCGGGCACGCGTTCCAGCTCGCGCTCCATCTCGAGCACGTCTTCCGCGTACTGCGAGTCGCGCAGCGTGTCCAGTCCCCGCGGGGCGACGATGTCGCCGACGATGACGAGTGCGCCGCCGAAGGAATCCTCGACCGTCTGGAACGTCTGTCGTATGGCTGAGTCCTTCTTGAAGTAGAGCAGCGGGTCGGACACGACCTTGAGGTCGAGCAGACAGTAGACCGAGACACCGAGGATGATGGCTGTGGCCGTGATAATGGCGCGCCTGTGCCGCGACAGGTTGACGAAGAAGTCGATGACGCCGCCGTTCGATGGGGTGTGGTCAGTGGGGAGAGGGACGCGGGAGAGCAGCGCGGGCAGGAAGAAGACCGAGAGCAGGCAGGCGTAGCCGATGCCGAGCGGTACGTACAGCCCCATCTGGCGTATGGGCACGATGCCGGTCCATGCCAGGGAGCCGAAGCCGGCCATGGTCGTGGTCGAGGTGAGGATGATGGGCTTGAGCACCATTCGCATCGTCTCCTCGGTGAGCCGTCGCCGGTCCGGGAACTGTGGAAGCTTCTCCATCAGGTGCGTAACGTAGTGGAGGCCGTCGGCCGAGCCCATGACGATGACGAAGATGGGGCAGACGACGGTGACGAGGTTCACGGCCTGGCCCTGCCAGAAGATGGTGCCGAGCGTCCAGAGCGCGCCCAGGCCGGCGGGCATGAGGCAGAGGAGAGACAGCCGGAAGTTGCGGATCATGCCGTAGAAGACGAGCAGGATGAGCGTTATGGCCGCGGGTGGAAGTATGCAGAGGATGCGGACGAGGTACCACTCGAGCGTATCCCCGATGACGGCGTCGCCCGCAAGCGATAGCTCCAGGCCGGGATAGCGGCTGATGATAGGCTTCAGCCGGTCGACCACGGTATCTGCGTCGGCGCCGGCATCAAGTGTCAGCGTGATGAGGCCGGTGCCCTCGTCCTTCGCCAGCAGGCCGGAGGCCGGGGCGAAGTGGTCGCGGATGTACTCCTCCAGCACGTCGTGGTGAAAGCTGATGAAGCGCCGGTCGACGGCGACCATGTGGCCGGCGACCGGCATATCCTCCGGCAGGAAGGAGCCGACCTCGGCGATGCCGTCCAGGGTCTCGACCTCGGCGCGGAGGTCGTAGACCGCAAGCAGGTTCTCCTCGGTCAGCAGCGAGTCCGGCGCCTCGATGAGCACGGTGAGCGACTCGGAGATGCCGAACCGGTCGGTGAGCGACTTGTACTCGTCGTACACGGCGTTGTTCTCGTCGAAGAAGCTGGTGATGTCTGTGTCGAGCGCGATGCGCGTGATGGACAGGAGCGCGACCAGGTTGCACAGGCCGACGATGGCGATGATGACGCGGCTCTTGCCGACGATGATGCCAGCGAGCCTGTTCAACGCGGCTGTTCCTCCCGCGCCGGGTCGATGTGGCCCGCGCCTCCGCGGGCGCCTTCGTCCGGCAGTACGCCGTGGAGGAAGAGCCTGGTGGTCTCGCGCACCCATTCCTCCTTCTCGATGGGCGTGAACTGCCGCCCGTTGAGGATGTCCTGCGAGAGGATGTACATCATGAGCATGCCCTGGAGACAGCGCGCGGTGATGAGCGGGGAGGGAAGCGGGCGAAGAGTTCCCAGTTGCTGCTGTCGCTCCAGCACGTTCGCCAGCAGGCGGTTCACCTTCAGGAACGTGTTCTCGAAAAGGTCGTCGCCGACCTCCCTGAACTGGTACGCGGCGGTGAGCAGGAGGCGGAACACGGGCATGTTGCTCTCGACGGCGTTCAGGAAGCCGAGGCCGAGCCGCGTCATGGCCTCCTCCATGCCGGCGGCTCCGAGCGGCGGCACATCGACAAGGCCCTGGATGAGCTGCTCGGGGAGAGGGCCGGGCCAGCGCTCGCGCAGGATGGTGTTGAAGATCTCCTCGCGGCTCTTGAAGTAGAGGTAGACGGTGCCCTTGGCGATGCCCGCCCTGCGGGCGATGGTGTCGACAGTTGCCCCGCCCATGCCGCCTGCGTCGAAGGCCTCGATGGCGGCGTCGATGATGGCCTCGCGCTTGTCCGGGCGGGGCGAGCCGGCTTCCTTCATCGGTTGCGGCGTCATCACGGTTCTTACCTGTTCTGACTGACCGGTCAGTCAGCGTACGCCGCAGCCTCGCGGCTGTCAAGGGTTTGGCGGAAGGTTGTGGCAGCAGAAGAACGGGCGCGTGGCGGTCGCGCTACGAGAGGTAACCGGCGCAGTCCGGGTCCGGCTGCGGCTCAGCCGAAGTGCAGTCGAACTCGGGGCAGAGGCAGGCCGCCAGCCAGTCCAGGTAGGCGCAGAGGCCCTGTCCGGTTGTCGTGGTCGAGGCCTCCGCGCTCGAACAGCGCATCTCGCAGAGCGCGGCGCAGAGACGGTCTGTCGCGGCATCGTCCTCCCAGTACTTCACGTTGTAGTGGGCGTGGTCTTCGCTGCGGCACCACTCGAGGTAGGACTCGAGCAGCCATTCCTTCTGGTATGTGCGCTTCCATTTCTCCAGGCTCGCTGCCCGGCAGCAGCGGTATGCCAGGTTCAGGAACTCCGAGCGGAACTGCGCCATGCGGGCGCTCAGTTCCGCCATGTCGTTCGCGATATCCGCCATCTCCTTGTTCAGGGATTCTATCCGCGCGAGGATGGTCCGATACTCGCTCAGTTGTGCAGGTGTGAGGGAGGTTTCACCCCCGAACATGGCGTCTATCAGCTTCTGCATCTCGGCCTCGGACGGGTCGCCGGCCAACGTCTGCTGCAGGAAGATGTTGAGCGACTGGGTGTACGACTTCGCCATGCAGTCGGCGTACCAGTTCATGATGACCTGGTAGATGGTGTCGTGTTTCGCCACCCCGGCAGGGTAGTTGCGAGAGTCTCCGATCATTGACTCTCTCGCCTGCTGCCACGTCTTACCGCCCATCAACGCGGTGGCGAGGCTGTTCTGCCAGTTACGTTGTGTCTCTTCGTCGATGATAAGGAGCGCCTCTTCGACGCTCGATGCCTCGAAGGTGTTGCCGCCGGCGGGGATGAAAGGACCGGGGCACATCTGTCGCACGCGCGACCAGTCGCCGCCGACGTAGAGCATGTTGGCCCAGAGGTTGCCCCGGTGCAGCAGCGTTTTGAACAGCTCGCTCATGCCGTCCAGCAGCGCCATCCTGGCATCGTACTTCGCCCGGTAGTCCGCCCGGGCATCATCCAGCGCCTGCTGCAGAGGGTCGAGGCGGTCGTTGAAGCTCTCCGTCAGCCGGTTCAGGCACTCGTCGTTGAAGTCGGCGTTCGCGTGCCACGCCCACTGGAAGCCTTCGAGCTTCGTGCCATCGGCCTCCCGGGACTGCTCCGCCTGTAGCCGAGCGGCCCTGGCGGCATCGAGCATCTCCTGCACCGAGGGAGCGTCATCGCAGACGGCCTCGATGGGGGCGCACTCGCCCTGGCCCTGCGTCTCCTCAGGCTCTCCCGGCATCTCGATGGTGTCCTCAGGAGCCGCAAACGTGTTGGGGTCGACCGGGAGCGGCCAGGGGTGGATGAAGGGACCCGCCGGTCCCGGCGCCGGGTTTGGCGGGTGGTGAGGATTGAGGGGTTGATTCGGGGCGGGCACGAGGTCCAGCACGGGTTCCTGCATGAGCGGGTTCCAGGGTTTCCAGGGGAAGGACGGCGGCGCATCGTCCCACTCCCCCGTAGCTCCGCAGCAGCCGCCGCAGACGAGGTGCATGCGCTGTACGAAGAACTCGGCCTCGGGCGCCTCTCCGAGGCGGTCCACCACCATGGCGTTGTACTTGGTGTTCTTCAGGTTGCCGCGCAGGCACAGGTCCCACGTGCGGTCGGCGGTGGCATGGTCGAGCATCGACCGGAGTTCATCCACGTGCGGGTCGTGGAGTGGAGGCAATCCGTCGCCGCTGTACGGGTGCACGAGCAGCTCCCTGGCATAGCGGGCATCCAGGTTGACGAGGAGGCAGTAGTGGACTTCACGGTAGCGGCTGAACCCGAAGGCGAGTGAGCTGACGAAATCGCGGGCGATGAAGACGCGGTCGCCGCGCCGGACCTCTTTCCGCAGGGCCGTCTGCAGCGCGGCCGCGTCCGGCTCGTATGCCAGCAACTCGTTCGCAATAGTGTCGAACACCGTGCGGTCGTCGTCCGCGTGGTACACCTCGGTGAGGTTGATGACGTTCGGCCAGAAGTGGAACTGGCACACGGCGTCGTCGAGGCACCACCCGGCTTCGAGTGGGTACGTGTTCTGCTCGTCCCGGGAGCACGTCACCGTGCCTGTCTCAGCGTCGAAGGTGCAGTCCTCCTCCCGAAAGGGTTCGAACGCGGAGCAGCGCAGCTCACGTCCGGCGTTGACCTTCTCCGCCCTTGCCGGTGCGTCGCTGATCCAGTCCTCCAGTTCGGCGTACGAGAGGCTGGACGACGAGTCGACGTCGTACGCCACGCCGGTCAGCGTCTCCGGCGCCGAGCCGTCGTACGGGTGGCGCACGCCGAGGGTTGACGCTCCCTGAGTCCGGGTGCTGAATGCAGTTGTGAACAGCGAGCCGCTCGAACCGCGTGAGTATGCGTCGTTGAAAGAGTCGCCGCTCGTGAGCATGACGATGTAGTCGGTGTCCGGCGCCCAGCCGCCCGAGGCCGACGGCTCGAAGACGAGGCGGGTGCCGCCGAGGACGCGCACCGTGCCGGGCACAGGCTCACCGGTGGACGTGTCGACGATGCGGAACCGCCCGGTCACCTGGGTGGCATCCCACCGGGCTTCCTTGTCGCCATCCGGCATGGTCGACCGGAGTTGCTGCCAGAGCGGGTCGCGCAGCGTGACCGAGAAGGGAGACTCGCGACCGACTCCGTGCGAGAGAGGAGGAGGGCTTGTGGAGAGGATTCCGAGGGCGGTGGTTGTGGTTGTGGGTGGAGCGTCCGTGGCTGCAGGCTGTTCTGTGGCGGCAGGCGAGGGAGTCTGTGGCACTGTCGCTTCCGGCGCGTGTCTGCAGGCGGCGCCCCACGGCAGCACCAGGACAACCATGGCGGCCAGCAGAAGCCGTGCCCACCTCATACGTGATCTCCGCCGAGCCGGCGCATCCGGCAACGGAGCACCCGGCGTCAATGGTCGTATACGACTAGTCTACGCATCGTGACGGTTTGGCGCAACATGCCTGGCGCGTGCGGCGGGAGAATCTTCCGATGCGTGTTCCGCGGACAGGCGCAGCGGGGCGTGGTACGTTCGGAACAGGGGCTGGAATCGTCCCGGAGCGGGAAGCACGGCAGCCTGCTCCGTTCGTGCAGACGGTTTGACACCCGTCGGGCGCGGGCCTAGACTGCTATCTGGTGGTCCGCGCTGCCTGAGGGCAGCGTTGATGACGGCCTCCGTCGAGACTGGAGCCCGTCGGAACGCCATACGAGAGGCTGGTTCATGAGCAACGTGGGCCTGCCGTTTGAGCTTCACCGGGCCTGTCCTCCAGCCCGGCTGACTCCGGGGTTCGGGAGCACCCCGGTCGAAACCTCCTCCGACAACGGCGCCATGGCTTGTTGCCTCTCAGCGCCTGCCGCCCTTGCCATGGGACGGTGCAGCGATAATGCTGCGACCGGCTGTCCGGTCCGGGAGATGCCGCACCCGCCTGTACCTCGGGCAGCGCACGGACGCCTCTGCGCGCCGTGCCAAAGACGCCCCGAGGATACCGTCACCCTTCCGGGGGCAGCGGACGGCGCGTGGCGCTGCGGCGTGCGGCACGGTGATTCTCAGGGCAGCCTTACGTCCGCCAGAAGCGGCCTGTAGCGATGTGGAAACCTGCCGGCGCCGGCGACGCCGTCTACTCGTTCGCCGCGACCCTTCATTCCGTTCTCGGCCGTGCGCATATCGGTGGTGGGTGCGTGGGGGTGGTGACGACGCCTGAACCAGTGGGTCGATTCAGCCGCAGCGCGTGCCTGATGCCGGAGCTGTTCGCAGCGGCCCGGGGGCAGATGGACGCGTCCGCGGAATACGGGTCCGGCGGCGCGGAAGAGCACGAAGACCCTTCCGCCATTCTGACCGCCGAGCTGTGCGCCCGCAGCGCGGCCCTCGCGCCAATCAGGGACTCCCTCAACGCGTGCGCCCAGGCGCTGGATGAGTGCGCGCCCTTCCTCCTGCCACCGGCGAGGTGGGGGCTGACCAACGCACTGCGCACGCTGGAGACCGAGTTCGTGCGGCTGCGCGACGCTCAACAGTACCTGTTCGAGCGGAGACTCCGCGGGGTGCAGACCGGCGAGCCGGACCTCGACCCGGAGTTCACCATCGTGCTGGAGAAGGTGGTCTATGGCGCCCAGCAGGGCGACGAGGTGTCGAACACGGTGGCGCAGGCAGTCCGAACGATAGCCTCCGAGCTGCTGCCGTACGTCGCTGCGGAAAGGGGTTGACTCCCCGGCCGCGATTCTCTTCGAGGGCAGTGGACGGTCTAAGACCGGCCCGCCATTGCGCCGTCTATCTCACTCCGCCGAAGATGCCTGGCACCGGCTAGTAGTCGCTGTACTCCGCTACCTTCTTGCGCAGTCCCGCCTGCTTCTCTTCCGTCAGGCCGTGCTTCGCCATCATCTCGCCGTACACCTTGCATCGATGGTCGACCATCTCCTTCAGAGGGGCAGCGGCGGGCGACGAGGGGTCAGCCGCGATGGCTTTCTCCAGCAGAGGCAGGATCGTGTAGTACGAGCAGTAGTTCAGGCTGCCGAGGCGCGTGTGGCGGCTGATGCACCGGTCGCACTTGCCGTGGTTGGGACATGTTGCGTTGACGCAGGGGCAGATGTCCGACATGCTCATTGCTTCACCTCCGATT
>Ga0136653_10002459_pt1 | contig 10142 bp, 7 predicted proteins | sample LakKivw275mmetaG_FD_94866 | JGI IMG/M metagenome (GOLD analysis project Ga0136653, IMG submission 94866) | Anoxic lake water microbial communities from Lake Kivu, Rwanda to study Microbial Dark Matter (Phase II) - Lake Kivu water 275m metaG... | ecosystem: Environmental > Aquatic > Freshwater >... | reverse complement strand
GCCCTGGGAAAAGTGCTTTTCACTTCAGACCAGCCGGCATCGTCAAACTCCAGGGCTTCCCAGCCCCACGGGTAAAAACTGCCGTCTATTTTCTCTCCCGGACCCACGCCGAGATGTGCTTCATCGCCTCCTGCCAGATATGGGAAATACCCCCTGTTATATAATGATTTCCAGCCGCTTCCGCTGCGGGTATCGGCAACCCGTTCTTTTCCGGAGTTGCCCTGAAGAATAAAACGTGTCTGGGAGGTTATCTGCGCCTGCGGCCTCAATATGCCGAAATTCCATACAACCGCTGCAAGTACATTATCTCCTTTCTTAAGGAACCTGGCGATATCAACGGTTTCAAAAAACCACCGGCTCAAATCCCCCCGGCAAGGTCCCCTGCATACGGACTGTCCGTTTACCAGGAAATGATAGCGGTTGTCTGCCGAGATGTGCACAACGAAGGACTCCGGGACCTCCGTGAAATGTATTTTTTTGCGAAAATAGAAGACACCAAAATCGCTCGCGGCACCTTCAGGGCTGTAAATCCATGATGCAGTCCACGGCTTTGTAAGTATTTCCTTACTGATTTTCATCGCCTGTCTCCGGGGAAATGGCGTCCTCCCTGTTCAGACTGGATAGTATTATACATTTTTTGACATAATATTGAAACTACAGTAAAATGTCAGCGTTATGCGATGACGGAGAGAGAGATGAAAGAAAAGATAAAGGTACTCGTAACTGACCCTCTTGAACAGGAAGGCGTTCAGATATTGAAAGATGCCGGGTTTGAGGTGAAAGAAACCGGTAAGCTGACGCCCGACCAGTTGTGCGGGGTTATAGCCGACTACGATTCTGTCATCGTGAGAAGCGCCACGAAAATAACCGCAGAGGTTATAGAGAAGGCGGGCCGGCTGAAGATTATAGGGCGTGCAGGCGTCGGGCTGGATAACATAGACGTTGAAGCCGCCACGCATGCCGGCATTATCGTGATGAACGCACCCGAAGGCAACACCCTCTCGGTCGCCGAGCATACAATCGCGATGCTCATGGCCCTGGCAAGAAACATCCCCGCCGCAGACCACTCAATGAAAAACGGGCAGTGGGAAAAGAAGAAATACACGGGTGCGGAGCTTTACAATAAAACGCTGGGCATTATAGGACTGGGCAGGATCGGACGCAGGGTGGCGGCGATTGCCGGCGCCCTGGGGATGAAAGTCCTGGGGTATGATCCATACCTTGACAAGGACGAGGTGGAAAAGGCAGGGATTACCGTGGTAAACCTGCCGGGACTTCTCAAGCAGTCCGATTTCATAACGCTGCACATCCCCTTTAACGACTCAACCCGGAAGCTGATAGGGGAAGATGCGTTTGTATCAATGAAAGAGGGAGTGAGCATAATAAACTGCTCCAGGGGAGGAATCGTAGACGAAGAGGCTCTCTGCAAGTATATCGCCGCAGGCAAGGTAAAAGGAGCTGCTTTTGACGTTTTTGAAAAAGAGCCGCCGCCGGCTGACAACCCGCTTCTGAAGACGGAGCAGGTCATAGTCACCCCGCACCTGGGTGCGTCCACCAAAGAAGCACAGATAAACGTCGCGCAGCAGCTTGCCTCGCAGATAGTCTCGGCTTTGACAAAGAAAGTCATAGTAAACGCTGTAAACCTGCCTTCTCTAGACAGGGATTCCATGGAAAAATTGAGCGGGTACCTCTCGCTCGGAGAAAAACTGGGAGTTCTTCTTAAACAACTGGCAGGCGGTGACATAAAGGAAATAAGCATCAACTATGCCGGAGATATCATAAATCACGACCTTTCTCTCTTGAGGGCAAATATCATAATCGGGCTGCTGAAAGATACCGAGAAGGTGAATGCGGTGAACGCATCGCTTATACTGAAAGAGAAAGGGATAAAGATCAAGGAAAACCGGCAGGAAAGCGGCGGCGAGTTTACAAACCTGGTAACAGTAGAGGTCGGAAACGGCACCAAGGCATCGGCAGCAGGCACAATCATAAGGGAAGGGGCCGAACGGATAGTAAAGATCAACGGTTTTTCGGTTGATGCGGCACCCGGGGGTTACCTGCTGGTATGTTACAATGAAGACAAGCCCGGCATCATGGGGCACATCGGTACCATTTTAGGAGAAAAGGAAGTAAACATAGCGTCTATGACCCTTGGCAGAAGCAAAAAAGGCGGGCAGGCGATAACCGTCCTCAACCTTGACCAGGGGATAGACAGTAAGGTTTTGAACAGGATAGAGGAATTTCCGGCTATACATTCGGTAAAACTTGTAAGGATATAAATGAAACGGAGCAATAAACCATACGTTAACATAAAAACTACAGATCTGTTTATTTTGCTGAAGTTTTTAAGATCCCTTACGGAATGTCTTACCGGATAATCCCTCTTTAACGAGGCGGAAAGAGACCATTTGCCCCGGTTTCTTGTCCGTCACGCCGCAATTTTAGGAGGTGATTACCATTAACGAGATAAATACATTCAGACTTTTCCTTCCATGGTTTGTTCTATGGGGAGGCATTTCCCTGCTTGCCGGATACCTCTGGAGAAAGTATGTCGGAGAGAGAACGGTCAAGGCCGCTGAAAAAAGAGCGAAAGGAATTATCCAGGAAGCGGAAAACCTGGCCCTGAACAAGAAACGCGAAGTTGACATTGAAGCCAAGGAATTGATATACCGGCTCAAGAATGAATTTGAGCGCGAAACGCGCAACAAGAGAAAAGAGATACAGTTCCAGGAAAAACGGATGCAGCAGAGAGAGTTGAACCTTGAACGAAAATCCGAGATACTGGAAAAGAAGGAGTCGGACATCTCCGTAAAGGAAAAAACGGTAGGTACGAGAGAGGAAGCAATCAAGGCAAAAGAGACCGAGTATGCCTCGCTGATAGAAAAAATTAAAAAGAATCTTGCGCGGGTTTCGGGGATTTCTACGGACGAGGCAAAGAAACAGCTGCTCCAGATGATGGAGGAGGATGCGCGTAAAGAAGCTGTCGTGATGCTCAAGAAACTTGAAGAGGAGACGCGGGAAAAAGCCGACGAAAAGGCGCGTGAAATTCTTCTCACTTCAATGCAGAAGCTCGCTCCCGAAGAGGCATCCGAAAGCGTCGTGTCGGTCGTCAGTCTTCCCAGCGACGAAATCAAGGGCAGGATCATAGGCAGGGAAGGACGCAATATACGGGCGTTTGAGATGGCTACCGGAGTGGACCTCATCGTGGATGACACCCCGGAAGCCGTAACGCTATCGTCCTTTAATGCCTACAGGAGGGAAATAGCCCGGCTGACACTTGAGAAACTCGTGGCCGACGGCCGCATACACCCGGGCAGGATTGAGGAAGTGGTTGACAAGGTTGAAAAGAAACTGGAAGAGGATCTTGTTGAGGAAGGAAAAAATGCAATCTTTGAGGTGGGCATTGAAAACGTGCATCCTGAAATCATCAAATTGCTCGGAAGGATGAAGTACAGGACAAGTTACGGACAGAACGCCCTCCAGCATATCAAGGAAAGCGCATTTCTTGCCGGCATGATTGCCGCAGAGATAGGGCTTGACGTGAAGGCCGCAAAGAGGGTGGCTCTCCTGCACGACATAGGGAAAGCGGTTGACCAGGAAACCGAGGGAGCGCATCCCGAGATAGGAGCGGACATCCTTAGGAAATACGGTGAAAGCGAGGTCGTAATTGACGGCGCTTTGAGCCATCACAAGGACCTTGACGTAAATACTCCCTATACACTGCTGGCGCAGATAGCCGACGCCATATCCGCCACGAGACCGGGCGCAAGACGCGACACCCTGGAAAAATATATAAGGCGGATTGACGACCTGGAGAAGATAGCCTCGTCCTTTGAGGGGGTCAACAACGCTTTCGCGATCTCCGCGGGAAGGGAAATCCGCGTCGTGGTAAAACCGGAGAAGATCTCCGACGACGCGGCAAAAAACCTGGCAAGGGATATAGCCAAGAAGATTGAGCAGTCAATGCAGTACATAGGACAGGTAAAGGTCACGGTCATACGGGAAACTCGCGAAACCGAGCTGGCAAAATAAAAGGCTCTAAAACCTTGTTCGCCTCCCCCTTGAGGGGGGAGGCAGCATCAGCCGGAGGCTGAGTGCGGTGGGGGTAATTGAATATTTAGCGCTGGCGTGAATTTAGAGAAAAGCGGGCTTTTCAACAGTTGAAAGGCCCGCTTTTCTCTATTTGTCTCTACCTGTTAAAAATTGAAAATCCGCTGAAAAGCCTGAATTTCCTTGAAGGCCAGTATCTGCAGAAAATTCTTCCCATGATAAGCTCACCGTCAACAGGTCCCCATGAACTGCTGTCTTCGCTTTCGTTCCTGTTGTCCCCGAGAAGGAAATATCCGTTTTCTCCTGTTTCAACCTTCAGTTTGTATGCGGGGCTTTCTTTAATATAACGCTCATTGATTTTTTCCCCGTTGACAAAGACTTTTCCGTCTTTGACCTCCACGGTCTCGTGAGGCAGACCGATTACTCTTTTCACCAGCCGTTCCCTCTCTCCGGACGGCGCCTGCAACACGACTATATCATGCCTGCGGAGACGGTCTTTCCTGACGCTGGCAATCCTGTCGCCCACCTGCAGAGTCGGTTCCATTGACGAAGATACGATTTTAAAAAATCGCACCTCTTTTATTCCGAATATATATCCCAGGAGAAATATCAGGCACAGGAAAACAAGGTTTCTTACGAATCTTATCATGCCAATTATCTTAATCTCCCCCATGAAATAAGTCAACCGACTGCCAGGAACTTGACACTGCATATCGGCAATCATAAACTTAGGTATTACTGTTTGTACGGACGTTCACCTTTTCTCTGCAACAAACGGGAATGTATCATGACATCAAAAGAACTGGTGCGAAAAGCCATACATTTCGGTCCTCCGGATGGCAGGAGGTTCTGCCATCAGGAATACCGCCGGCGAGACCCTTTCATGCACAGACTGTAACTCCGGGAACAGAATAATGAAATCCATAATCACCGTTGCCCAGATAAAAATCGTTCCAGAAAAGGGCAGCATTGAGAGCAACTGCAAGAGACTTATGGCTGTGTTGGAAAAACTGTCAAAAAAGACCATAGACGTTGTTGTTACGCCGGAGGGATTCCTGGACGGATATGTATCAACTCAAGGGTATGTAAACAGGAAAAACATCATGGATTATGCTGTTGATCCTGTGAGAAGCCCGTACGTCAGGAGTATCTCTGAATGGGCACGCAAAAATTCATCATGGGTAATACTTGGATGTATACGATTATCTGAAAACAGAGCCTGCAACACTACCATAATTTTCAACCGTGAAGGGAACATGGCAGGATGGTATGATAAGACTCACTGTCAGGCACATGACAGAAAATACCTTGCGGGCAACAGCCTTCATGTTTTCAATTCGGATTTTGGTTGTTTCGGAGTCATGATATGTGCCGACCGCAGGTGGCCCGAAGTAACACGTACCCTCGCCCTGAAAGGAGCCAGGATAATTTTTAATCCGACATACGGGATGCATAACGAACTGAACCTGGCCATGATGCAAACCAGGTCGTTTGAAAGTGAGTGTTTTATCATATTTACCCATCCCGCTCAATCCCTGATCACCGGTCCGGGAGGCAGAATCATCACAAACGAAGAAGACAAGAAAGTATCCGTTGCAGTAACCAGAATTAACCTGTCTCTTGTCGAAAGAGCCAGAAAAAATCCCTGTTCCCATCTCAAAAACAGGAGACCCGAACTCTATCTTCAGGATTATCCTGCAAAACAGCTGTCCGGAAATTCCTGATCGCCTTGATTCTTTGACATTCCCTTATTAATATAATAGAATTTTTCAGACTGAATCACGGGAGAACTTAATCATGGCGAAGAAAAACGTTGTCTGCTTCGGTATCGTAGTGGGAGACTTCCTGGTCAAGCCATTTGAAAAGATGCCTGACAGGGGAAAACTGATACTTGCCGACAGAACAGAATTGCATATAGGCGGGTGCGCCTCAAATACCGGCGTGGTGCTGAAAAAGCTGGGGGTTGACGTTGCGATAATCGGCAAGGTGGGCGACGACAACCTCGGGAAATTCGTGCTTAACAAGCTCAAGGAAGAGGGACTGGACGTATCTGGAATGATGACAGGCAAAGAAACGAATACCTCGGGCACTGCGGTTTTCATACACCCGGACGGCGAACGCTCCTTTATTCACTCCATCGGCACAAACGCACATCTGAAGCTCGCGGAGATAAATTTTGATTTTGTAAGAAAGTTCTCAATCCTTCATATCGCCGGAGCACTCCTGATGCCGGGCTTTGACGGAGACCCGCTTGCCGAAACTTTCAAGAAGGCAAAAGAAGAAAACGTCACAACATGCCTTGATACGGCATGGGATTCTTCCGGCAGGTGGATGACGGTACTGGAAAAGGCCCTGCCCCATGTTGATTATTTCCTGCCCAGCATTGAAGAAGCACGGATGATTACGGGCAAGAACACACCTGAAGACGTGGCTGCGTTCCTGCTTTTAAAAGGCGTGAAAAACGTGGGGCTCAAGATGGGGAAAGAGGGGTCTTTCATAATGAACCGCTCGGAGAAACACTACTTCAAAGCGCTTGATATAAAGGTGGTGGACACCACCGGATGCGGAGACGCATACGCGGCGGGATTCATAGCCGGCCTGGTCAGAGACTTCTCCTTTGAGAAATGCGGACTGCTGGCAAATCTGACGGGCACAAAAATAGCCACCTCCATCGGCGCTACTTCCGGAGTCTCCTCCTACGAGGACACGCTCAAGTTCGGCAGCAAATTCGGCTATCGCTTCTGATACGCCAATACCTTGACATGCCAATAAACAGACGGGTATAACTCTTGTATCATATATAATACCAAAGGCAGGAACGAGATTATATGGCGAAAGAGTTTATTGCACCCTCTCAGCTGGATACAATAACCGCTAAGATTGACATCACCGAAGTGATATCGGAATATGTATCCCTGAAAAAAACCGGGAAGAACTTCAAGGCACTGTGTCCTTTCCATGAAGAGAAGACACCTTCTTTCATAGTAAATCCCGAAAAGCAGATATTCCATTGTTTCGGATGCGGGATCGGCGGCAACGTTATCAAGTTCATAATGTCGGTTGAGAAGATCTCTTTCCCGCAGGCCGTCGCGATAGCCGCAAAGAAGGCGGGTGTCAGGATAAACGTTACCGGCTATCGCCCGGAAGACGAGGAAAAAAGGGAGCGGCTTATCAGGGCCAACGAATTCGCGGCACAATGCTACAATGAAGCCCTTTTCTCCCAGCAGGGCAAGAGAGCCATGGATTACCTTTTTGAGAGGAACCTTACCGAAAAGGAGATCAAACGGTTCTCCCTGGGACTTGCCCCGAATTCAAGAGATTTTCTACCCGGGAAAATCAGCGAAAAGAAACTTGACCGGTCTGATTTTGTGAAAGCGGGGCTGCTGAACGAAAGCGGCGCCGACATCTTCAGGAACAGGATAATCTTCCCTATTTTTGACTTCAGGGGACGGATCGCAGGTTTCGGCGGAAGGGCTCTTGACGATGAGATCCTGCCGAAGTACCTGAATACCGGGGAAACCCCCTTGTTCAACAAGGGACGGCTGCTTTACGGTTTTAACTGGGCAAGGGAGTCCGTCAAGGAAAAGAACTTCGTTATGCTGGTTGAAGGATACTTTGACGTTCTGAAACTCCACTGCAACGGAATTGAGAACTGCGTGGCTCCGATGGGCACCTCACTCTCCGACGCGCATCTCGTTTTTTTGAGGAGGTTTACAGACAAGATGCTGCTGGTCTTTGATTCCGACGAGGCAGGCATAAGAGCAAGCTTGAGAAACCTTGAAAGCGTTCTCGCTAAAGGATTTGAGACAAAGATATGTCTTCTTCCGGTGAATTTTGATCCTGACAATTTCGTTGATCAGTACGGAGTGGACGCCTTCAAGAAAATGCTCGGGCAGTCAAAGGATTTCATGGAGTTCGTACTGAAAATTGAATCGCAGAGAAATAACGTTAATACTCCCAAAGGCAAGTCCGCCGTGGCAAGGGAAGTGTTAAGGTTCATATCCGTGATACCTGACGAGATTGAAAAGACGGAGCATGTAAAGATACTGGCGAACAGGCTGGAAATAAAGGAGACTGTGCTGGAGGGATACCTCAATGACATGGCAAAGTCCGGACGGGACAGTGGTATTCCCACGGAGAAGAAAGCTTTTACTCCGAATGACACGGCGGAAAATCTGCTCATTGAGATATTGCTTTCCGAAAACAGCTTCTGGAACCAGCTTGCGGAATGGAAGGGACTCTTGACCCGCAGGATGGAACTTGTAGCCGCAACTTCGCGGGAACTGCTGGCAAATAATGTGTCTATTACGCCGGCAAACCTTATAAGCAGCGTGGATGCGGAAACCGGGAGCTGGATTTCAGGAGCTTCGGTGAGAAACGGTTCAACCCTGCTTGAGGAGAGGAAACAGCAGATTTTCCAGGACTGCCTCATGAAAATTCACAGATCCTGCATATCAAGACGGGTTGAAGAGATGAAGAAAAAGATAGCGGAGAAGAAAGAGAACGGAATATCGTATAACGAAGAACTTGAGAAGATACAGAACCTGCTCTACGAATTGAAAAAGGACGGCTAATATGGGCAAAGTCAAAACCAGGGCGAAGAAGAACGATAATCTCTCAAAGAAGGAGAAGAACGAAAGAATTAATGAAATCATAGAGCTGGGAAAAAAGAAGAAGCATCTCTCGTGGGACGAGATCAACGACATTCTTCCCATGGATCTCACCAACCAGAACGAAATCATTGAATTGTTTGACGAGCTTGAATCATGGGACATTGACATTGACGAGGAAGAACCTTTTCCCGTAGAGAAGGAAAAGAAGTTGGATACCGACGAGGCGAGAAATCCTCTGCGGTCGTACCTGAAAGGAGCGGGCACCTATTCACTGCTCACGCACGAAGAAGAGGTATTCATCGCAAAGGGCATTGAGAACTCCAAGAAAAAGATGGCGCATATGCAGAGAAGCAGGTCTGCAAACAGGAGATACTATGCGAAATGTGAGTTTGAGCTCTTTGAGCTGCGTTCAAAATTGATAAGCTCCAACCTGCGGCTGGTGATAAACATAGCAAAAAGATACAGCAATCCCAAGCTATCAATACTTGACCTTATCCAGGAAGGCAACATCGGACTGATGAAGGCGGTTGAAAAGTTCAAGTATAAAACCGGATTCAAGTTCAGCACCTACGCCACATGGTGGATAAGACAGGCGATAACCAGGGCAATTGCAGACCACTCCGCCACGATAAGAATACCGGTGCACATGATTGAAAAGATAAACAAGGTGAAAAAGATTGAGGCAAACCTTTGGCAGTCAAAGAACGACGAACCGACCACCGAGGACATAGCCAGGAAGATGCACCTGTCGGTAAACAAGGTAAAGACGATAAAGAAATCAATGAGGCCGGATCCCATCTCCCTTGATATGCCCGTGGGAGACGAAGAGAGAACAACCATCGGGGATTTCATAGAGGACATAGAGAATCCCGATCCTTTAAGACATGCAAAGCATGCATTACTCCGAGAAGAGCTGGAAAAGGCACTGTTGATTCTTGATGAACGCGAAGAGAAGATAATCCGGCTGCGCTTCGGCCTGGACGATGAAGGCTACCCGAGAACCCTGGAAGAGGTGGGCAATTCTTTCCAGCTGACCAGGGAAAGGATCAGGCAGATAGAGGCGAAGGCTATACAGAAACTCAAGCACTCCTGCCGCAGCGAGAAGTTGAAGCTCTTCATGGACGGCGTCTTTGAGGGCACCCTCACCCGCTAACCCCGAAAAAAAGTTGACGTGCGAGTGGGCAAGCACCAGCCGGACAGTTTCTGAAGCGGGCGTCTGTTTGAGGAGCGGGCACGGTTCTCCGAAGGAGAGAGCGACGAGAGAAGCCGAACGCAGACCGCCTCGCCGGGGCGGTCAAGTGTCCCGTCTGAAGAAAGCTGTCCGGGTAAGGTGCGCAGCCCTGCCGGATTCAGTTCGCCGGATAGCAAGGCGGCAAGGAGGAGACAACGAGGCGTATTATGCATACGCCGAGGAAGTTGACGACGCAGGCAACAAAGCTATCCGGATGAAATCAATCCGGCTACAGCCAGCCCTGGAGT
>Ga0136653_10002456_pt1 | contig 10145 bp, 10 predicted proteins | sample LakKivw275mmetaG_FD_94866 | JGI IMG/M metagenome (GOLD analysis project Ga0136653, IMG submission 94866) | Anoxic lake water microbial communities from Lake Kivu, Rwanda to study Microbial Dark Matter (Phase II) - Lake Kivu water 275m metaG... | ecosystem: Environmental > Aquatic > Freshwater >... | reverse complement strand
GGAAAAAGCATCGTTGACACTACAGTTGTGGTGGACAGCGTAATCTACGCGGTTGTTCGGCACCCCCAATACTTGGGGTTCATACTCTTTGTCCTTGCACTGGTTCTAATGTCTCAACACTGGTTAAGCGTGATTTCGTGGATTACAGGGAATACGTTGTTCTACAGAGACGTGGTGCGGGAAGAGCAAATGAGTGTTGAAAAGTTTGGCGACGCCTACAAAGGGTATATGAAAAAGGTGCCAAGACTCAACTTCTTGGCAGGGATCCTAAGGCGGTTACATCGTAGGGAGAGAGAATGAAGAGCTCAAGCATGGGACATTAGAAATATTTCCTTTTGCCGGAAGGATATCCAGAATATTGGGAAATCATGAATATGATGTAGGGCCATGCCCCGTACATTGCAGCAATAAAGGCCTCTGCGAAGCTTATAATGGCTGCTTCACAGTCGCATATATAACTCATAAATTAAAGAAGACTTTGAGCTTACTTGGGCGTGTGAATCCCTCTTCCACAATTGTTGCGCTTTGCCATCTTTTTTGCCCCAAAACACTATTCTTCTATAATAACGAAGTTTCTGATATTTCGATTTTGAATCTTAGGAGCTACATGATTTCAATCTCATATTCCTCTTTGTAGTCAGCTATGACTCTGATCTTTCTCCGAAGATTTTTGTCCAGTGCGGAATCGCCTGTATCGACTCTTAAGCTCTTCAGCCCCTGCAACTTGTTCTTTGTCGCTATCACAATTATGTTGTCCAGGCCCACCCTTCTGATTACAATGGGGCTTATCTGCTGGTTTCCTCTTCCAAAGATGAACCCCTGTCCTCCAATAGGAGTGACAATGATCTTAGCGGCTTTACCTTCGATTTTTTGCAGAATCTGCTTCTCATTCACGTCTTGAGCTATTATCTTTTTATTACATAAGAGATCTACTCCCAGAAGAGTCTTCTTCTCGTCTAATAGATCAATGATTGTCCGGGTTGTTGTTCCTGGACCGACAACATAGATCACATCTTTTTTCAACGCTTCAGTGACGTAGATTGCGATTGCCGCTTGATTGCGCATCTCGCTTTCCGTAGAAAGGCTTGCCATCTTTGAAGCTTGAATCAGCTCTGGCTCGTAGGGAGCCAACATGTAACCATACAGTTTTGCGGACAGTCTGCCTTCCCTGAACGCCATTTCGTCTACGTCCATGATTTCGGCTTCCCTCAGAGGCAAACCCATCGTCAGAAACATAGTTGTTAGTCTAGCAGCTGCGCGAGGATTCACCGCGAAAACAGCACTTTGCATTTTGACCCCTGTTGGAACACCAAGCACTGGCAACTTTGCATCAATAACATCTGAAATGTCTCGAGCAGTTCCATCTCCTCCACAGAAGATTAATAATTCCACCTTCGCCTCACTCATCATCTTAACCGTCTCTTTGGTGTCCTTTGCTGTAGTTTCATTTTTCTTTTTGCCTATAGCGGTATGATGAAAGTCTTGGTTTCGCGCTTCCTCCTCCCCCATCATTCCAGATCCGGTGACGAACCGGATCTCCTCTCTCAATGGAGCCAACATTGAAAGAAACTCCTCCGCTCTAGTAGGAGCTATTGGCTCGGCTCCAAGAGCTTTGGCCTTCTCCAAGACGGCTTTCCCGTCTGTACCCTTCAAGCCAACTGCACCACCCATTCCAGCGATAGGATTGACGATGAAACCAACCGTCTTCATTTTTCTAACCTTCATTTTTCGGCCGATCTGTTAGAGATTGTATTGTCCTGGCTTTTCTAGACATTGGGTCTTATACTGTGGCTCAGTTTTCTGCCCACGCAAACTTACGCTCATGTGTCTCTTTTTATACACATAAGCTTTAAATATTACTTATAAAACCAGATACGAACTCATATGCGAAAGGAATGAATGACAATGCCCTCTCGAAAAATCTTGTTAGACGAAGATGCAATCCCTAAGCAATGGTATAATATTCAGCCAGATCTTCCAGAGCCATTACCACCACCCATAAATCCGGTTACTAGAGAACCTGTGAACCCCAACGATCTAAAAGCCGTTTTCCCAAGCGAATGCATAAATCAAGAAATTAGCCAAGAACGCTGGATCAAAATACCTGAAGAAGTGCGTGAGATATACAGGCTGTGGAGACCAACACCACTTTATCGAGCAATTAATCTTGAGAAAGCCCTCAAGACCCCTGCAAAGATATACTACAAATACGAAGGGGTAAGCCCTCCTGGTAGCCATAAACCAAATACCGCCGTCGCTCAGGCTTACTACGCTATGAAACAAGGCATGACGAGGCTAACTACAGAGACTGGCGCAGGTCAGTGGGGATCTGCTTTAGCTTTTAGCTGCAATTTGCTTGGAATGAAATCCACCATCTACATGGTAAGAGCTAGCTATGATCAAAAACCTTATCGAAGAATCATGATGGAGACTTGGGGCGCAGAAGTCTATCCAAGCCCATCCGATAGGACGAAAGCGGGTAAGGCTGTTTTAGCTGATGACCCGAAAAGCCCAGGAAGCCTTGGAATAGCCATAAGTGAAGCCGTAGAAGACTCGCTGAAAGACGATAAAGCCAAGTACACGCTGGGAAGCGTACTGAATCACGTTCTGCTCCATCAAACAGTCATTGGGTTAGAGACTAAAGAACAGATGGCTTCCTTGGGAGAATACCCCGATGCGATCTTTGGATGTATAGGAGGAGGAAGCAGCTTCTCTGGCCTATACTGGCCTTTCTACTATGATACAACCACAGGCAAAGCTCCCAAGAAGGTAGAATTCACTGCAGTCGAATCCACGGCGTGTCCAAAGGTAACACAGGGACATTATATCTATGACCACTTTGATGCCGCTAGAATGACACCAATGGGTAAGATGCATTCGCTTGGTCACATGTTTGTGCCACCTCCGATTCATGCAGGTGGACTACGTTATCATGGAATGGCGCCAACCCTCTGCTTGCTGAAGCAGAAAGGCATAATGAAGAGCAAAGCCTACAACCAAGTAGATGTGTTCGACGCTGGTGTACAATTCGCCAAGACTGAAGGTATACTGCCAGCTCCTGAACCAAATCACGCAATCAAAGCTGTGATGGACGAAGCTCTCCAGTGCAAAAAAACTGGTGAGAAGAAGACCCTGCTGTTTTTACTCTGTGGACATGGCCATTTTGACATGAAAGGCTACGAGGATTATCTAAACGGCAAGCTCCTTCCATACGAATACCCGAAAGAAAAAGTAGACGTTGCTATGCGAAAACTAGTGAAAATGTACCCATGGTTAAAAGAAGAACTCAACTTACGGTGAAGAAACATCATCAATCCCCTCTTTTTATTTTATATATAAGGTTTTGCGCGAAGAAGATTCAAAGCGTGAAGGATATTTGACTGAGACCTACTATTGCTAAACTGCTGAAACTTCCAAGTTCCCTATACAAACTTTCTGTAAAGGAGTTTTGTTGCTAATAATATGAAAAATAGAGCCCTATAGGTACGCGTGCGCGACGTCCATTCTGGTACTCGCGTCAGAAACGGCGTCTGCTTTCGGGACGTGTGGCTTGATGTCAATTATTGGAGTATCCTTCGGCCTCGCGGCTCTGGTGCCCATATTGCCCTTCGCCTTTCCTCTAAGCAGTTGGGAAGCTCTCATAGCCTCTGTAATTGGCACCTTGGCAACCCTCTTCGGAGTAGGAGTTATGAAAACCATTTTTTCAAGGAGAAACTGGGTTCGAAGCGGCCTTGAGATGATGGGCATAGGAGCTTCTGCCACAGCAGTAACATACATTATCGGAACTCTGTTTTCTATGGTAATTTGAGTGATGAAAAACCCGGAATATAAGCGTCAGCGATGAATTCTGATACAGAAGTTGATTTGGACACCCATGAGTGGATACGTCTCCGCGAATCTCCACAATCCTTTTTTTATCAGGGATCTCTTATTTTGGTCTCCCGGAGGAAATCATGCCAATTGGCCGCATATACCATTCCTCATTTTTATAAGCGGAGCTAAGCTACAGAGCCATAGTATAGACTACGTCAAGTATGAACAAAGAACATGATGTGATCTCAAATTATCAAAAGAAACAAGATGCACTTATTGAAAAAAGACAAACGGGTCATTTGAAGATGTATAATTCTGTTCGTGTTAGGAAGTTTGATGGTTCTTTTGAAGCTTATAACAGGCAGAAGGTTGTTTCATTCTGTCTAAGAATGGGTGCGTCTAGAAGAGATGCGGAGACTATTGCTGATAAAGTTGAAGCACATCTTTATGACGAAATTCCGACGAAGAGGATTCTCCAAATGGCTAGTCGCTATCTGAAACATTATAGACCTGAAGCTGGGCTTCGTAGAGATTTAAGATCTGCAATCTGTTTGCTTCGTTCAAAGCCTGACTGGGAACGCTTTGTCCAACTCCTAATGAAAAAAGTTGGCTATGATGTTGAAGGAAATAGGATTTTAAGAGGAAAATGCGTGGAAAACGAGATTGATGGTATTTTGAGGAAGAATTCACAAACGATAATGTTAGAGGTTAAACATCACTTTGACCCTCATACAAAGACAAGCCTCGACGTTCCAAGGCAGGTTTGGGCAACCTACATAGACTTAATGGAGGGATTTAAATTGGCTTACCATGATGTCAACTTTACTGGTGCCCTGATTGTCTGCAACACCAAGTTTTCAGATGAGGGGAAAAAATATGCAGATTGCCAACGAATAGGACATTTGAGTTGGAAAAACCCTCTTGAAAGAGGCTTAGAAGCCCTTATTGAAGAAGAGAAATGCTACCCTGTTACGATGTTGAAAGAGGTAGACAAGGAAACAGAATCTGCCTTAGGAGACAATGGAATAATTATGTTGAAACAGTTATTGGATGCAAACCCAGAAAAACTATCACTTAAGACAGGAATTCGCGTAGAAAGAATCAAAAGACTAATGGAGAACGCTAGAAAAATAATTTTGAGCTTGCGGCTAACTAGAGACTCGTGATAAACCCAGAGCAGGAGAAGATAGAAGTCCTGAATCAAGCCTTGAAACAAGCTATGACCAAAGAGCTCCAGCAAACGCAAAGCGGTATTCTTGAAGCTTGTTAATGGTGACTCAGAGATTACCATTGCGCTTGCGCGAATTTATACTACCCCTCTTTTTATTTCAATGCTATTCGTGCCCTTGCAATACTTTTGTATATCGTATGGGGCTGTTGTCTAGCATGAACCAATACCAGTGGGGGCATCTGGGGTGTTGCCCAAAGCCGACTAACTGTTCTAATGTCTAGATTCTCTCATGTTGCCACACACCAGAAAAGGTGATATGCGTCTCAATAGTCACATCAGTTCTGTGAATATTGAATGAGTCTTACTGTGAGTTATTTAGAGGGAAGAAAGTTCAAAGTCACTTGTCGATCCCACTCTATAATTACCGATCAACCAGAATCAGATGAAGGCACCGATCAAGGTATGGCCCCCGTCGAACTACTGAACGCATCGCTTACAGCATGCACGGCCTACTACGCATTAGCTTTTCTGAAGCGGCATCTCAGAGATTTGAAAGGCCTTGAGGTCAAATGTACCTGGAAGTATTTGGAAGATCCACATCGAGTAGGCACAATATGTCTAACAATAATTCCACCTCATGCTTTAACAAAACAAGAAAAGAGTGGGTTGCTGAGAACAATTGAACACTGCACAGTTGAGAATACTCTGAAGCATCCCCCTGAAATACGGATGTATATAGAGGGGTAGAACTCTTGAAGAACGCGTACTTCAACCTCTTGCTCGTCTCCCTTTTCGACAACTCCAATAGGACGTAGCTTTCCTTCTGTGGTCGTTCATTTCCAAGCTGCCATTCTGGTTGGCAGTTTTCTCATGTAGTATGTGTTTCCATCGTATTCAAGTTCCATAATTCTGCCTCTTTTTAGTAGCTTCTCTACTATTTGCCAATCCGCATCTGCTCTGTTTAGAGTCGCTTTGACTGCTTCTCCCCGCATGGGATGTACTGCCATTATGCTCAGTAAGTCCTCTTCAACGTCTCCTGTGATTGTGAAAGCGTTGCCCTCGTATCCTAGCAGATACTCGACTCTGCTCTCGCCTAGTTTCTCTGAGAAGACTCGAAAAGCAGTGTTCACTGCTTCTTCCTTTGCGGGTTTGACCCACTTTTCTGTGGGCGGTCTCGTTGGAATGGCAACGTAGGCCTTATCCAACCTTTTCAAGCAACTAAGAAACTCTGCTACCTTCTCAAATTCGCCTCCATAGTTTATATTGCCAATGAGCATAGTCTCGGTAGCAACGGTTCCCCTAAACTCCATCGCAAAATCAATTACACCTTCTAGGACAGCGTCTAGCTTCAGGTCTTTATGGGGTCTGTCTATTCTTCTCCACAGATCCTCGCTCACAGCATCTACCTTTAAGGAAACGAGATTTGCCTCCAGCAGATCCTCCTTTACGTCATCCCGCCAAATAAGCGAGGCATTGGTCAAGACAGCTATAGGTAACCCGACAGGCTTTAGAAGGGCTATCGTCTTGCCTAGATTGAGGTCTAGAGTCGGTTCACCGTCTGGAACAAAGGTTAAATAATCAACTCTCTCATTCCTTGAAACCGCTTCATTAGCTTTCCTTTCAACCTCTTTGAAAACTCGTTCTGGCCTATAGAAAGCCTGTCTTTCAACCGTCGTGTTCACGGTTTTTCCTAACTGGCAGTAAACGCATGAGTATGAGCAAGTTTTCGCTGGAACATTATTTATTCCTAGACTTCGACCTAAACGTCTTGACGGAACAGGGCCAAAAATTATTGTTTCCATTTCTTCCAGATCAACCACTTCTATTTTCTTCTTTTTCACAGTGCTCCTTGAACTGCTCAACTCATCTCCCAACAAACTTAGGGCGCCCAATAGCGGAAGCATGTGCAATAAAATCGACAAATCTCATGAATTGAAGTACCGTTTCTGGACGTAGCGAATGTTCAAGAACATGAACATCCTTTGAGGCTATGTCCTTTAGAGCCAAAATTAATTCGAGAACCTTTTCAAACGTTTGACGCCTCTTCTTAACAGTTTCAGCAACATCCTTTCCTCGCGGAGTAAGTGAAACGCCACAATATCTTTCGTACACGACAAATCTCCTCTTATGCAGCTTTTTCATCATCTCTACAACCGAAGGTTGTTTAACGTTTAACTCCTTGGAGATGTCTTTTGTTCGAGCACAACCCTTTCGCTCAATGATTTCATATACCGCTCTCAAATAATCCTCAGCCCTTCCTGAGGCGTTTCCGCGCATTTTGCTTTCCTGATAATTCTTAGGTAGTCTAACAGAGAATACTTAGTCTATACAAATCTTCTGTAAAGGAGTCTCATTGCTGGTAAAATAAAAAGAATGAAGAATCCTACGAGCATCACAGTATCGGTGAAGATGATTGTACTTGGGCTTAGTGAGAAGGACTGCCTTAGTCCATCAATAGTGTATGTAAGGGGCATTAGATAGGCTATAAATTGCAGTACTGGTGGCATAGCGGAAACTGGATAGACGACGCCGCTTAGGAACACCATTAAGAAACGAGGAAGGTTAAGTAAAGTCTGAGCCTCAAAGACCTCCTTCACTAAGACGCATAAGAGGGCGCCGAGTGATGAGAAGACTAGAAGCGAGGGGATGACGATTAAGATAAGATAGAGTATGTTGGGATGGAGCCCGAGAACGACCACTGAACCCGTTGTCACTATAATCGCCATTAAGAGCCCAAAAATAGAGCCCCCAAGCACCTTCCCCAGGAGTACCGAGGGCAAACTAATGGGCGCTAGGAGTAACCTCTCTAGAGAGCCAAGTCGAAGTTCAAAATTGATGACTACGGCTTCAGCGGCGGTCGTGCTGAACAGGATTGTCATGGCGATCAGTCCAGGCACCAATTCTTCAAAGCCTCTGGGATTTCTCAGATAGAAAGCCAGAATCCAGGCCACAGGGAAGACAATTCCCCAACTGACTGAAGGGGGCTTCAGGTAGTATGTTCTCATATCTTTTAGGGCTATGTAGTAAATACCTCGTATGTTATCGCGCCACATTCTACCTTCCACCTTTCTCAACTGCCATAACAGTCGGACTTAAGCCCGTGATCTTGATGAATGCATCCTCAAGACTTGGTTTGATGGTATTCACCGACTGTATTTCAAAGCCTTCATCCTTGGCAAATTGGAGCATGTGATCGTATATCTTGCTGAGAGTACCACCGTAAACTCGCACTTTATTATAGTCTAATACAACTATCTTGACTTCAGGGAGTCTGCTGGAGAGTTCTTCTATCAATTTAGAAGTCTCTCCAGCAAAAGAGAATTCGACCACTGACTCTTCTTCAGTGAAAGCCTTCAAAGCCTCCGGGGTGTCAGTCTTCACTATTCGTCCCTTGACTAAGATAGCAATTCGGTCACACAGAAGGTCCGCCTCCTCTAGGTAATGGGTTGTGAGGAAAATGGTTATTCCTTGGTGGCGGAGGTTGCTCATTAAACTGCGCAGAGAGCGAGCGGCCACTACATCTAGGCCAACAGTAGGCTCGTCGAGGAAAAGCAGTTTAGGGCTATGTGTCAAAGCAGCAGCTATTGTCAGTGCTCGTTTCATGCCGCGTGAGAATGTTCCAAAAAGGCGATCCTTACACCCGTATAGCCCAAAAGTCTTCAAGAGTTCCGTTGCCTTTTCTCTGCGTTGATTGTGTGGAACCCCATAAAGTCGCGTCATGAACAACAGATTATCAAAGGCGGAGAGTTCGTCATACAAATTCGAAGCTTCTGGAACGACCCCGATGTACTTCTTTGCCTTTACCATCTCTGATTCGACATCAAAGCCTAGAACGCGTGCTGAGCCGCCAGTGGGTCTAGAAAGCCCTGTAAGCATCCGGATCGTTGTGGTTTTGCCAGCCGCGTTTGGCCCTAGGAAGCCGAAGATCTCGCCTTCTCTAACATCAAAACTGATGTGGTCAACAGCTAGTATTTCGCCATAACTCTTGGTTAAATCCCTTACTTCTATTATATTTCTTAGATTTCCCAATAGTCAGCCGCCAACTCCTTCTTAAGTTTTTGGTGAGAAAGGAGACTCTCCCACATCTTCGCTATTTCTTTGGTAACGTCACTTTCAGGAGCATACTCCACTACAGGCTTTCCATCAACCATGGCCTCCGTAACTACCGGGTTGAAGGGAATCTTACCCACAACCTCGATTCCATTTTCTTTACAAAAATTTGTGATTTTCTCGGCATTATCCCTGTTTATGTCGTACATGTTTATGCAAACAAATGGATGCACACCAAAGTGGCTTAACAGGCGTAATGCCCTCTCAAGGTCGTGAATACCGGACATCGTTGGTTCCGTAACGACTAGGCCGGCATCTACTCCTGTAACCGCGGCTATGACTGGGCAGCCGATGCCAGGTGAGCCATCTATTATTATTAAGTCACAGCGTCTTCTTTCGGCTAATATCTTGGCATTCTGTCTTACCAAGGTAACAAGCTTCCCTGAGTTCGATTCACCCGGCCGAAGCATGGCGTGAGCCATAAAACCATATCTTGTCTTTGAAACGTAAGCGTGCCCAGAGACTCGTTCAATTAATCCTATGGCATCGACAGGGCAGATGATTGTGCAGACACCGCATCCTTCACATGCGAAGGGATCAACCTCAAAGCTTTCTGTTATGGCATTAAATCTGCATTTTTCTTTACACAAACTGCACTGTGTACATTTCGTCTCATCAATCACAGCTAGCTTTGAGCCATTGAACTCCTGTGTTCCTATTATTTCTGGATGTAGGAGCATGTGAAGATCCGGTGCATCGACGTCACAGTCAGCTGTTACCGTGTTGTTAGCCAGAGACACAAAGGAGGCGGTTATCGTCGTCTTGCCTGTACCGCCCTTTCCACTTAAAACTGTTAACTGTTTCATTTATCAACACGTTTCCTTATCTTTTCAAAAAGCGCTTCAAATTCTCGTTTCCATTCCGGCATCTCCAAACTGAAGGGGATTCCTTTGGAGTAAAGTTCTGCTATTCTCCTCTGGAATGGAATCTCAAGCAAAATAGGGATGTCCTTCTCCCTGCAGTATTCGTAGACTTTCTGGTCGCCCATATTCGCACGGTTTATGACAATACCAAAGGGCATCTTCATGTCATCTAATATTTGAACCATTAT
>Ga0136653_10002455_pt1 | contig 10147 bp, 7 predicted proteins | sample LakKivw275mmetaG_FD_94866 | JGI IMG/M metagenome (GOLD analysis project Ga0136653, IMG submission 94866) | Anoxic lake water microbial communities from Lake Kivu, Rwanda to study Microbial Dark Matter (Phase II) - Lake Kivu water 275m metaG... | ecosystem: Environmental > Aquatic > Freshwater >... | reverse complement strand
GCAGAGCTTATCCAGCTCGCTGCTACGCGAGCCGAATATCTGGTAGAAGGAGGCATCTTCAACCAGAATTCTGGAGGTATCCAGTTCCAGGCCCTGGACGGCCGTTTCTGCCGTGGCCTGGCTGGGTTTATTGAGACCCCAATTCTGTAAATCGGGGTCAACCAAAGAGAAGACATCTCCGGCCTCATAGAGAGTTTCCGAACCGTCGCAGGCCGGAATAGTGAGAGCACCGCCGGGGAACCGGGTGAAATACCAGTTTCCATTTTGTTGGCCGCTAACCTTTTGGCAGCCGAATGCGAAGAAAATGGCTATGGCAGCCAGGACGAAAAATAGGTTTTTCTTTTTCATGATAACTAGATTTTAATGAACGACTTTCAGTTTTTAGCTTGATGGTTTAACGGATAATTATAGAATATTTAAATATATTTGTCAAGCCGCTAAAATTTCTAATCAAATTTTAGTCATTAGAAATATTTAATTATTATGTAATTTTACTATAAAAATAGCTTGGATGGACACCAATTTGGACAACTAAAAAACGCCATTGTTCTGGCGGCGGCCTACTTTCCCGGGGCTTTTGCCCAAGTATCATCGGTGCTGAAGGGCTTAACGGCTGAGTTCGGGATGGGATCAGGTGTGGCCCCTTCGCGAAACCACCAGAACAATGGCGTCTTTTATCGCCATCGGCGTCAGAATAAAGGCTTAAAAAGACAAAAGTGTGGGAAAATCAAACGGCTTATTAGTACCGCTCGGCTCAAGCCATTGCTGGCCTTACACCTGCGGCCTATCAAGGTCATAATCTTTGACCAGCCTATGAAACCTAATCTTGGAGACAGCTTCGCGCTTAGATGCTTTCAGCGCTTATCTTAACCGAAGGTAGCTACCCAGCGATGCCCCTGGTGGAACAGCTGGTACACTAGAGCTTCGTCCTTCCTGGTCCTCTCGTACTAAGGAAGGGCCTCCGCAAGTTTCCACGACCATAGTGGATAGGAGACCGACCTGTCTTACGACGGTCTGAACCCAGCTCGCGTGCCGCTTTAATGGGCGAACGGCCCAACCCTTGGGAGCTTCTTCACCCCCAGGATGCGACGAGCCGACATCGAGGTGCCGAACCTGGTCGTCGATGTGGACTCTTGGACCAGACTAGCCTGTTATCCCCGGAGTAGCTTTTATCCGATGAGCTTCCACCATCCTATATTGAATGGTCGGATCACTAAGTTCCGCTTTCGCGACTGCTTGACCGGTAAGTCTCGCAGTAAAGCCGGCTTGTGCCTTTACGCTATCTCCCGGGTTTCCATTCCGGGATAGCCGACCTTGGTAAACGCCTCCGTTACTTTTTGGGAGGCATCCGCCCCAGACAAACTACCCGCCAGACACTGTCCCCCGATTTCTCGGGGTGAGAATTAAAGACAGACAAGGGTGGTATCTCACTGGCGCCCGCAGGCTCCCACCTATGCTGAACATGCCTATCCCTAATTCAATATCAAGTTGTAGTAAAGCTTCACGGGGTCTTTTCGTCCGACTACGGTTAACGAGCATCTTTACTCGTCTTGCAATTTCACCGAGTCCTTCGTTGAGACAGTGCCCAAGTGGTTAAGCCATTCGTGCAGGTCGGAACTTGCCCGACAAGGAATTTCGCTACCTTAGGACGATTATAGTTATCGCCGGCGTTCATCCGCGCTTGGATTCAAAGCTTCGCCTTGCGGCTAACCTCTCCTCTTAACGTTCGGACACTGGCCAGGCATCACCCTCTATACATCCTCTTACGAGTTAGCAGAGAGCTATGTTTTTGCTAAACAGTCCCTTGGGCCCTTTAGCTGCGGCCCCCTTGCGGGGGCAGGCCTTATCTCGAAATTACGGCCGCTGTTTTGCCGAGTTCCTTAACGAAGGTTCTCTCGTACACCTGAGGCTCCTCGCCTCACCTACCTGTGTCGGTTTGCGGTACGGATACTATCGTCTTAACCCTAGAGGTTTTTCTGGTCAGCTCCTCCCCTGGAATTGATTCCACCTTGCGGCTTCATCTTCTCCCAATTCCTTGAAACTATTGGCCCGGATTTGCCTGGGCCGTCTCTTAGAACCAGGAACGCTCATACCATAGAGCGCTCTAAGCTTGAAACTGCGTCACCCCGTTGGAAAACGACAGTAGTGCCGGAATATTAACCGGCTCTTCCATCGGCGACGCCCGCACGACACGGGCTTGGCCTTAGGATCGACTAACCCTGGGTCGATTTGCGTTGCCCAGGAAACCTGAGGTTTTCGGTGGGCGGGGTTTTCGCCCGCCTTTTTGCTACTCATGCCAACATTCTCCCTTCCTGCCGCTCCAGCGGGCCTCGCGGCACGTCTTCAACGCCGGCAGGAATGCTCCTCTACCGCCGTCCGCCTAAAGGCGGACGACCCACATCTTCGGTACCAGACTTGAGCCCCGATAAATTTTCGGCGCGAAACAACTTGATTAGTGAGCTATTACGCTTTCTTTAAAGGATGGCTGCTTCTAAGCCAACCTCCTAACTGTCGTAGTTCTAACACCACCTTTGACACTTAGTCTGGATTTAGGGACCTTAGATTGTGATTAGGGCTGTTTCCCTTTTGACTAACGGACCTTAGCGCTCGTAGTCTGACTCCCGGATTCTACCCCCAAGTATTCGGAGTTTGATTGAAGACGGCATCTTGCGACCCGCCCTCAGCCAGTGCTCTACCCCCTGGGGTCAACATCCGAGGCTAGCCCAAAAGCTATTTCGAGGAGAACCAGCTATTGCCGAGTTCGATTGCAATTTCTGCGCTAACCACGACTCATCCCATAGTGTTGCACGACTAACGGGTTCGGACCTCCCTCCAGCTTTCGCTGAAGTTCATCCTGGCCATGGTTAGATCACCCGGCTTCGGGTTTTGTCCAGGCGACAAATGCTACGCTTCCGGCCCCTTAGTAAACTAAAAGAGACGGAAGCGAAGCACAAACGGGCGGTTAACCCTCGCTTTCACTATACATGCTCTCCGAATGGAAATTATGTCAGCCACCTAGAACAAACTCGTTGGCTCATTCTTCAATAGGCACGCCGTCACCCGGTTGCCCGAGCTCCGGCTCCTTGTAAGTATATGGTTTCAGGGACTATTTCACCTCCCTCAACGGGATGCTTTTCACCTTTCCCTCACGGTACTTGTTCACTATCGATCATAAGAAGTATTTAGTCTTAGGCCATAGTCGACCTGGCTTCAGACGGGATTTCACGAGTCCCGCCCTACTTAAGAAATCCGACCGCGAAGAGACAATCCTTTTCGTTTACCGGGCTGTCACCGTCTCTGGCGGAGCTTTCCAACTCCTTCAACTAAAGACTGTCTTTTTTGACTTCGCCCCGTTGGTCTGGCAACGGGCATCGGTTTCTTGCAACCCCGGAAAAACATGTGGCCCCAGAGCCTTCAGTCGCCGCCTTGGCGAACCAAGGCGACGACGCGGTTATTTCCGGTTTAGACTCCTCCCCTTTCGCTCGCCACTACTCGGGGAATGATTGTTATTTTATTTTCCTCCGGCTACTAAGATGTTTCAGTTCGCCGGGTCTTCCCCCGACCACAAGGGTCGGGCGCCGTCTCTTCCAGACGGCGGGTTTCCCCATTCGGAGATCCGCGGGTCAAAGATTGCTTGCCACCTCACCGCGGCTTATCGCAGGCTGCTACGTCCTTCCTCGTCTTCTTATGTCCAGGCATTCACCATATACTCTTAACGAGATTTTCCCACGCTTTTATCTTTAAGCGTGTTTAGCGTCTTAATACAGCGCGGGAACGGACAGTTCCCGTTTAAGACGCCTTGTTTTTATCTAATGTCTTTACTCTAACTTAAATTGTTAAAGGGCGCTCGGGCGCAAAAAAACCGCTGTTAAGCGGTTCTAAGTAATCGCAAAATAGCTAATTATTTAGAATCGCTTTTTTCGTTTAAATATTAACTGTTTTTGCATATTATTTTAGGTTTTTCGCCCCTATTAAAACTGATAACAATTATAGCTTTTTAAAAAAATCTGTCAAGGCCGCTAAACTGACCGCAAACAAGTTTATATTTATAGCTAATTAATTCTCTAATATTCGCGGATCTTCCACGGCTCTTTGCGCTTCCGCTTGGCTGATGACTCCGGCTTTATAAAGCTCCTTAATGTGTCTGCCTAACCTAATCATACCCAGGGAGGCTCCGGTCTCTATGGCGCTGTTAATTTGGCCGATTTTGCCTTCCCTGATTAAGTTGGCCACGGCCGAATTGTTGATGAGGATTTCCCTGGCCGCCACCCGGCCGCCCTCACGGCGCAACAAGAGGCGCTGGGAAATAACGGCCGTCAAAACGTAGGATAGCTGGGACTTGATCTGATTTTGCTGGTAGGGCGGAAAAATATCAATGATACGGTCAATGGTTTGGGCGGCGCTATAGGTATGAAGGGTGGCCAAAACCAAGTGCCCGGTTTCAGCAATGGTCACGGCCGTGGAAATGGTTTCTAAATCGCGCATTTCCCCGACCATAATAACGTTGGGGTCTTGGCGCAAGACGTGCTTTAAGCCGCTGGCGAAAGAGAGCATGTCCGTACCTAACTGGCGTTGAGCGATTAAACTTTTATTAGGCGTGAAAATAAATTCAATCGGGTCTTCTAAGGTGACGATGTTGACGCTTCTAGTGTCATTGATGTAATTGACCATGGCCGCCAAAGTCGTAGACTTGCCGCAACCGGTCGGGCCGGTAATCAAAATGAAACCCTGGGGCAAAGACAGTAATTCCTTAACCACCGGCGGCATGCCGATTTCTTCCAAAGACGGTTTTTGTTTCTCAATCACTCTCGCGACGATACTGATATTATTCTTTTCAAAAGAAAAATTGACGCGGAAGCGGTAAGGGCCTAATTGGTAACCGTAATCCAAATCGCGCTTATTAAAAAATCGCGCTTTCCCCTCACGGCTTAATAAAGCGTTAACAAAAGTTTCTAAATCCGCCGCCGTTAGGACGTTAAATTTCTCCCCTTTAGCGGCTTTATTGAGGTCAATTAACTGCCCGTCGCGGCGCAAAATCGGCGGCTGGCCGAAAAGTAAATGAATATCCGAGGCTTTGTTTTCCGCCGCCAAGCGAAAAAGATGATTGATCTCCATAAGTTTATAATTACTCGCCGGCCTTACCAAGCCATTTTTTTTAAACCTTTTTTGGCGGCCGCTTCCTGCGCTTCCTGTTTGGACGAGCCGGAGCCGGTGGCGATTAAATCTTCGCCTAAATATAAACCAACTTTGAAAATCTTGGCGTGATCCGGACCGGTGGAGGAAATAATCTGGTAATGCGGGGTCAGGCCGCGCACTTCTTGAGCCTTCTCCTGAAAGTTTGATTTCGGGTCCAAATAGGCCTGGCTTTTTAAAATTTCCGGCAATTTGGCGATGATATTTTTAGCGATGAATTTCTTGGTGGCAAGCAAACCTTGGTCAAGATAAATGGCCCCGATAATAGCTTCAACGGCGTTGGCGAGAATGAATTGCCGCGATTTCTTGTTTTTGTCCTTGGCTTCACCTTTAGACAAATAGAGCGAGGCCTCCACTCCCAAAACATCAGCCACTTGGAAAAGACTTTTGGCGTTAACTAAAGCCGCCCGCCAATTCGTCAGTTCCCCTTCTGGCGTGCGAGTAAAATTAAGGTAGAGAAATTCGGTAACGACGATTTCCAAAACGGCGTCGCCTAAAAATTCCAGACGTTCGTTATGACCGATTTTAAAGTCGGGATGTTCGTTCAAATAGGAACGGTGCACCAGGGCTTGGCGCAATAAAGCCTCGTTTTTAAACTTAAGGCCCAATCTTTTTTGTAATTTAGCTAGGTTGTCAATCGCCATATAAATTTAGACCGCGGCCTCAGTCGGCGGCGGACTATTTTTCTCCGCCTCTTTCTTGGCCGCTTCCACTTCTTCCTTATTGTCGCGCTTCTGCACTTCTAGTTCGTCGTTATAAATAGCGCCTAAAACGCCGTTAATAAATTTACCCGAAGAATCGCCCCCGAAACTTTTGGCGATCTCAATGGCTTCGTTAATGACGACGCGCGGCGGAATGGCCGTGTATAATAATTCGTAAATTCCCAAACGCAAAATATTGCGATCAACGGTAGTGATTTGGTCCAAGGGCCATTCGGTCGCGTACTTAACGATGTATTGGTCAATGGTCTGGAAATGTTCTTTGACGCCAAAAACCAAATCTTTAACAAAACCGCCGTCGTCAAAGTTGGGAGCGAAATTGGCGAAATTATCTTGAATAAGCAAGTCTAAATTTTCGTCTTTTTTACCGTTAAAATCCCAGGCAAACAAAGTTTGCAGGGCAATGGTGCGAGCTAAATGCCGATTAGACATATTTATTCTTTCTTCTTTTTGTTTTTTTTGGTGCTTTTAATCTTAACGACCTCTCGCCCGCGGTAATAGCCGCAGAAAGGGCAGGCGCGATGTGGCCGTAAAGCGCGACCACATTTCGGACATTTATTCAAAACTAGTTTTTCCAAAGCGGCGTGAGAACGGGTTTTGGCGCTAGCGCCGTGCGTCCGTCTTTTTTTAGGATTAGCCATAAAACACATTAATCATTATATTTTCAGTATAGCCAATAAGATTGATTAGTCAAATTTCAAGCCGCGCTCGCTCCGGCGACGGCGGCCAAAGGCTTCGGACCGACAATGTCCTCAAATTCTTTCTTTTCTATCGTCTCTTTTTCCAAAAGACGAGTGACGATTTTTTCCAATTGTGCCTTTTTTTGTTTGATAATTTTCTGGGCGCTGAGGGTGGCTTGGTTTAAAAAGTTGGCGATGCCTTCATCGATTTTCTCCGCCACTTTTTCGCTGTAATCGCGCTGTTCGTGAATTTCCCGACCCAAAAAAATCATCTCTTCCTTTTCCCCGTAAGTACGCGGGCCAAGATTATCGCTCATGCCGAAGTCGGTGATTAAACTGCGCGCCAAAGCCGTGGCTTGGCGCAAATCGGAAGTGGCGCCGGTCGTCACTTCGCCGAAAACGTCCTTTTCCGTTAAATAACCGGCTAATAAAACGGACAGTTCATCAATAAATTCCGATTTGGAATGCAAATGGCGATCTTCGGTCGGCGCTTTTAAAGTATAGCCGCCGGCTTGGCCGCGGGCGATAATGGAAATTTTATGCACCGGATCGGCATTGGGCAAAAAATGGGCAACTAAAGCGTGGCCGGCTTCATGGTAGGCGGTGATTTTCTTTTCCCGGTCACTTATCACCCGGCTCTTCCTTTCCGGTCCGATCATAACTTTTTCAATAGCTTCAAACAGATCGGCGTTAATGATTTCACGCCGGTTGCCGCGGGCGGCCAAAATCGCAGCCTCGTTTAAAATGTTGGCTAAGTCGGCACCCGAGAATCCGGCCGTGCGTTCGGCCACAATTTTCAAATCCACTTCCTTGGCCAAAGGTTTATGGCGGGCATGAACGTGTAGAATTGCTTCTCGATCCTTCAAATCCGGTAAATCAATAACGACACGGCGGTCAAAACGGCCGGGCCGAAGCAGGGCCGGATCTAAAACGTCGGGACGATTGGTGGCGGCGATAACAATGACGTTTTGCGTCGGTTCAAAACCGTCCATTTCCACCAGGATCTGATTCAAAGTTTGTTCTCTTTCATCATGACTGCCGCCCAAACCGGCGCCGCGGCGGCGGCCAACGGCGTCAATTTCATCGATGAAAACAATGCAAGGCGCGCTACGCTTGGCTTTTTGAAAGAGAGAACGGACGCGCGAAGCACCGACGCCGACGAACATCTCCACGAACTCCGAGCCGGACATGTGGAAAAAGGGCGCCTTCGCTTCCCCGGCCACGGAGCGGGCCAAAAGAGTCTTGCCCGTGCCCGGCGCGCCCAAAAGCAAAACGCCGCGAGGAATTTTGGCGCCCAGTTCATGAAATTTTTTGGGAAAACGCAAAAATTCCACCACTTCCTGCAGCTCTTCTTTGGCCTCTTTGGCGCCGGCCACGTCTTTAAAAGTCACCCGATTTTTCGCGTCCAAATTAAAATCACGGGCGGTTGATTGACCGAAACTAATGGCGCGGGAATTGGCATTCTGCAAACCGCGCAGCATAAACCAGAAAAAAACGCCGATTAAAAGGGCGGGTAAAAGGAAGGGAACAATGTTAGCGACAAAATAATTCCAACCGCTTTGCCCTTGGACAGTAATATTGACACCGGCCAATTTAGCCGGATCCACCTTAAAATTATTTAGCAAAGAGGAAAAAGAATCCGTGCTCTCCTTCTGCACGATTTCTTGGCTACCATCTTTAAGAGTGACATTCAATTGATTGCCGCTCACCAAAACGCTGGTTACTTGGCTGTCATTAAACTGGCTGACTAAAGTTTCCAGGCCCACCGTGGGAATCTTTTTCGCGGAAAAAGAACTAAAAATGACCGCGATCACCAAAAAGATAGCAAAGAATAAAAAAAAGTTTTTTATGAGTTTTTTCATGTCTATAAGGCTAATTTGAGCATCTTTATTATAATACGAAAGGAGGCGCTTGGCAATTTAAAAAAATTCGGGAAAAATAACAAAAATACCTACAAAAATGGGTGTTTTTTATCAGCCCTCGGCGCTCACCCCATCTTTTTCCAAAGCCTTTTCTTCCCTTTCTTTTTCAATCACTCTTCCCTCCTTTTTAGAGGCTTTTTCTCTGGCCGCCAAAGACACCTCTTCTTCTTTTTCGCCTTTAAACCCAGCTAGTTTTAAGCCCAAGCGGTGTTCAGCCGGCGAAATATTCATAATGATAAAATCCTTCACTTCCCCGGGTCTGAAAAGGTCGGTGATCTTTTCTTTGCCATCCAAATTCAATTGACTGATATGGGCCAAGCCATGGATCTCCTCGTCTAATTTAACGAAGAGACCGAAAGGGTTAACTTTTAAAATCGTGCCAGCCACTTTTTGCCCAACTTGATACTTAGCGCTGGCTTCGCGCCAAGGATCTTTCAATAGTTTTTTCGCGCTTAAAAAGACCTTGGCCCCGTCAATAGCGATAATTTCCGCTTTAATCTTATCACCAACTTTATACATCTCGCTGGGCGAGTCAATGCGCTGCCAGGCTAATTCGGAAATATGAACGAGGCCTTCAATGTTTTCACCGAAGGAAATGAAAACGCCAAAATTGGTGATCGCCGTGATCTTGCCTTCCACCTGCAAACCGACTTTATACTTATCCAAAGCCGGTTTCTGCTTGCGATTCCAAAGGTCTTTTTCGCTGAAAATTATTTTATTTTCCTCTTCGTTTAAAGTCATAACCGACACCTCAAATTCTTGACCGACAAAAGATTTCAGTTTTTCCAAAATTTTGCTTTTGTCGCCGCCGGCGATACGAGGATAGTTTTCCGGCGCCAATTGCGACACCGGCAAAAAGCCGTCAATCTGGCAGTAGCGGCTAATCAAACCGCCTTTGTTGGCGTCCACGATCTTAACTTTAACGGCGCTCTTATCTTTAAAAGCTTGGCGCAAAGTATTCCAAGCTTTTTCTTGCCCGACCAAGCGGAAAGACAGTTCTAACTCACCTTTTTCGTTTTCGGCCTCAATCACGGCCGCCTCCGCTTCATCGCCCGGTTTTAAATCGGCGAACTCCGACACTTCGTTATACATCTCCGGACCGCGCACAATACCCATTAAAACACCGTCCACGTCTAATTTAACCTCCGCTTTAGAAGCGGCGACCACGCGGCCTTTGACGATATCGCCGACCTGCGGGATTTTGATTTGGTCTTTTGCTAATAATTTCCCGAAGTCATCGTTCTGGATTTGGTTCTGGTCTTGATTTTTATCGGCCATATTAATATGATGATTCTTGCCGGGCTTGATTTTTTTAAAACAAAAAAAGCCCTTTCAACCCGGTTTTTGACCGAGCCCCACGGCCGCCTCGACGCTTAAAGCGCTTAAAAAAACCGCGGGCTTTATTAAAGGCGCTATTAAATTGATTATTTATAGTATAAAGATAAAACTTAGGGCTGTCAAGAAAGGAGATAAAAATGGGGCTAGGGTCAGATCTTGACAAAAAATCTAAATTGCGTTAATATTAAAATAATCAAGCTATAATTTTAAACAAAAAATCTATGAACAAATTTGAAAAAATAAAAACAAGAGAAAACGACGAAGATTTATATTTTGAGTGGGCGGAAAACTGGGG
>Ga0136653_10002453_pt1 | contig 10149 bp, 7 predicted proteins | sample LakKivw275mmetaG_FD_94866 | JGI IMG/M metagenome (GOLD analysis project Ga0136653, IMG submission 94866) | Anoxic lake water microbial communities from Lake Kivu, Rwanda to study Microbial Dark Matter (Phase II) - Lake Kivu water 275m metaG... | ecosystem: Environmental > Aquatic > Freshwater >... | reverse complement strand
CGCGCGGGCGGCTCGCCGGGCTGGTGGATCAGCACGCAGTTGTGGGCGACGGTCTGGGCGAAGTAGTTCGCGAGGTGCTGGCCGTTGGCGAACTCGTCATAGCGGGTCCCGGAGTCGAGGGCGAGATGCCCTTGATGGTAGATCACGAAGTTGAGCGCATCGAAGTGCTTGTGCTGGTCCAGCGTGCCCCCGCAGGTGAAGAGGCAGTACGTGTCCAGCGGCCCGGTGCCCGCGCGCATGTAGAGCTGGCCCATGTTCTCGAAGTTGCGCGCGTGCGGTAGGGACTCGGGCGCGAGGGGCGGGGGTGAGGCCTCGGCCTCCGAGAGGAGGAAGGGGTAGATGAACCATGAGCCTGCATAGCCGCGCTGCCTTTCGGGCACGATCTCCTGCACGTGGCGGGCGAGCGCGGCAGCGTCCGGGAGCTGCTGCCCGTAGAGGTGCCGGATGTTGGCCATGTGGGTGAACAACTCCCACGAGGTGAGTTCGTTCGTCGTGTGGGGCGTGTCCCCGTAGCCGAACTCCAGCGGCTGAGCGCCGGTCTCGATCCAGTTCCAGATGACGTAGTTCGCCAGCCACGCGCTGTGCGGCCAGTCGGGCGCGATGTTCTCGCCCGTCGCGCTGAGCCAGGTGTAGAAGAAGTTCTGCTCGGCCCACGGATACGCGCCGAAGGCGTAACCGAGCGTCGGTGAAGCGGAGCCGCCGTCATCGCCACAGGCGGCCTTGCGATGGGCGAGCATCTTCAGGTTCTCGTCGTGACCCCAGACGAGCCACTGGTTGACGAGGGCGTCCTCGATGCCGGTCCCGTAGGCGGTGCAGCCGATGAACCACTTGCAGTTGGGCGCGCCGTAGAAGCCGGTGGTGTAGCCGCTGATATTCTCGCGATAGATGGCGGGCCGGGCGGTGTAGACCTTCCGGAGCACCTGCACGAGGCGCGACATGGTCTGGCGGCGCTCGTCCTCGGTGAGGTCATTGTAGAGCCAATCCCAGGCCATCGTCGCATGTACGCGCGAGGTGGAGTACCAGTTCACAGCCTTCTTCTGCTCGTAGCACTGCTCGTAGAAGGTGAGGCTGAGGTCGAGCAGGCGCTTCGCGAGGTCGAGATACTTCGGATCGCGCTCGACGAGGTAGACGAAGGCCGCCATCGCCGCGTCCTGGCCGTGCTCCTTCACCTCGGGCGAATCGCCGAGGTCGGTGAGGAGCTTGTCTATGCTCGCTTTGCGGCGGTCGTACCACGGACGCTCGGGCCCCAAGGCGCGCTCGCGGACCTGAGGGAAGGTGTCGGCGTTGAAGAAGAGCCGCGGATGATCGGGGCGGATTCTCGCGACCCAGTCGGGCAACTGCTGCGCGGCGCAGGCGCTTGTGGCCAGGGCGGCGAAGCCGAAGGCGAGGTAGGTGCTGCTCATGCTCGCGACACCTCCGTAGTCTTCAGCGCAGGGCGAGGGTCGCCAGCGCGCTGCACGTGCTGCCATCCGCGTTGCGTGCGGTGACGCGGACTAGGTACAGGCCCGATGGAACCGGCAGGCCGGTCTGCGCGCGGCGGTCCCAGAGGAGGGTCTGCAGGCCGGCGTTGAGAGGCTGGTCGGCGACGATCGTCGCGATCGGGCGCCCAGCGACGTTGAGGACGGTGGCGCAGACGTTAGCGGAGGAAGAGAGGCTGAAGGTCATCTGCACGCCGGCGTTGGTCGGGACGGCGGCAAGGGAAGTCACCATGGGGCTGCCAGAGCCGGTGATCTCGGGGCCGGGACTCCAGCCGCTCGCGGGGCCGAGAGCGGTGCCGGAGGCGTTGGCGAAGTTGAAGTGATAGCGGTAGTTGCCCGGCTGGTCGATGACGACGGAGGCCTCGTAGCGCTTGCCGAAGCGGTAGTTGCCGCCGCCGAAGACCGGCGTCATCTCCTCCGTGTGCCAGACGGCGCCATTCCGCCGAATGACCACCTCGTGGGTCGTGGGCACGTTTGCCGCGCTGTCGGCGTACAGCACTTCGAACTGGAAGCTCGTGCCGGTTGGGCCGGAATCGGGGTCAACGCCGTCATCCCCGAAGCCGGGGCCGCCATACCAGCATAGATGAGGCCGGGCGTTCAGCAGAGGGCCCTGCCGCCAGCCGGACGGGTCGCCGGGGACCCGGTTGACAGTGGTGGTCTTGAACCGGAAGGTGTACTTGAGGGCAGTGTTGGGCAACTGAGTGGTGCCCGAGTAGATCGCGCCGGTGGCAATGTCGCCCGACTCGATCGTGAGCGGGAGCGTCACGCAGCCCTGCCACGGCCCGCCGCAGTCCTTGCGCTGGATGATGCATCTGGCCGCCTGGGGTACTTCCTCGAGTAGGTCGGTGTACTTGACCTTGAAGGTGAAGTTGGTCGAGTTGGGCTCGCCGGTTTCGGGGTCGAGGCCATCGGTCTCATAGCCGGTCGTGCCAGCCCACGACAGCTCGCCCTGGAATACGGCCTTCTCGAAGGTCACTACCTTGTTGCTCCCGGCATCGGACCCTCCGGCGAAGTAGGCGGTGCGGGTGGCGGGGTCGTAGGCGGCGGCGCCGGCGGTGCGGGCGGCGGGCGCCTGGGACACGTTGGTTACGGCGCCAGTGGCCGGGTCGTAGCGGTTGAGCCAAGTCTGGTACGCGGCGCCGGACTTGAAGCCCCCGAACCACATGGCGGAGGACGTGTTGAAAAGGTGGCCGCCCTCGGCCCCGAACTGGGCCTGCGTCGTGCACGGCTGGGACCAACTCGGGCCGGCCGGGTCGTACATCAGGGCGTTCATCCTGGTGGTATAGGCGTCCCGGAGGCCATAGGCGACGACCAGCTTCCCGCCGAAGGCGCCGCCAACGGCGTCGCCGCGATTCTCGGGGGCATTGGTGATGGTGCTCCATGAATCGCCGCTCGGATCGTACACGTCGGTCCGGTTGGTGGCGTTGGGCCAGTGAACGTTGCCGCCCATGCAGTAGACCTTACCGTCGATGACGGCGGTCACGAAGTTGGACCTCGCGATCGGCATGTTCGCCATGGGAGACCAGCTGTTGCCTACAGGATTGTAGCGGTAGGCGGAGTTGCTCGGCACGCCCCACCAGTAGGGCTCGATGATGCCGCCGAAGCAGTAGAGATAGCCGCCGACGACCGCCAGACCGACGGCGGCTCTGGCTGCCGGCAGGGGTGCCGCATACGACCACTGGTCCGCGCCGGGGTCATACACCTGCACAGTGGTCACGCAGTTGTTGCTCGGCCCCTCGCCGGTTCGCCCCCCCACCACGTAGAGCTTCCCGTCAAGCACGGCGGCGCGGATCTCCTCGTAGCCGACCAGCATGTCCGGTCCGGCACTCCATACAACCGTGTCGGTGTGCGCGCACGGTACCACTGCGACAAGGATGCTGAGGCATGCGACAAGCGTCGATGATCTGACCAATCTGATGACCTCCCTTTCGCGTATACGGACTGAGGCTGGAATAGGGAGTCTTCGCTGCTTGGGCGACAGAACCCTCTTGCCTCAACGGCACGAACCGAGGCGCAGTGGGCCTCGGGTTCGGAGACACGGCCGGGCAAGGGTGGGCTACTCCCTGGGGACAGACGCGCACGAGGCGCCTGTGGGCTACCTGCCGGGGCCCGGTTGGCTCCAGGAGCGAGGAAAGGCGAGCGGCAGAAGGTTGAGGGTCAGAGAGGCGGCCCTGTCTCCGGGTCTCCCCGGAGATCGGCGATACCGGCCGCGAGGCCGGCGGGGTGCTTGAAGATGGCGGAACCGGCGACGAGGACGTCGGCGCCGGCGGCGACTACGTCGCGGGCGGTTGAGCGGTTGATCCCCCCGTCAACCTGCAGGTGTATGGCGCGGCCGGCGGTTGCCAGAATCTCGCGCGCCCGGCGGATGCGGTCAAGGGCGCGGGGGATGAACTCCTGTCCACCGAAGCCGGGATCGACGGTCATTGCCAGCACCAGGTCCAGCTCGGGCAGCAGCTCCTCGATTACCTGGACCGGTGTCGCCGGGCAGAGCGCCAGCCCGGCAGCCATTCCCAGCTCGCGGACCCGACGCAGGACGCGGTGCGGGGCGCGGGTGGCCTCGTACTGGATCGTCAGGCCGTTGGCGCCGGCCTCGGCGAACTCCCGGAGGTAGAAGTCGGGCCGCTCCACCATGAGGTGGCAGTCGTAGTAGCGGTCGGTATCGTCCCGGAGCGCGCGGACGACCTGTGCGCCGAAGGTGAGATTGGGCACGAAGTGTCCGTCCATCACGTCGAAGTGCAGCCAGTCGGCGCCCGCATCCGCGAGGTCCTTTGCGCTCTGAGCGAGGCAGCCGAAATCAGCCGAGAGCAGGCTGGGGGCTACGATTACCACGGGGGGCCTCCTGCGCCCATGTGGAGGGCGTCCGTGAGCGTTGCGGGCGGCAAGGTCGGTTTCACTTCTTCTCAAACGCCAGCTCCAGCGTGTTGATCTGCCCCAGGTGGTAGAAGTCGTGCTGCGAGGCGTAGAGCATCAGCTCCGCGCCGGTCCTGAGGTTCGGGTAGCGGCTGGTGGGCACGGGCGTCCCGAAGAAGCTCTCGGGCAGCGCTTCGAGCACACACAGGAGGTGCTTGCGCGCCTCGCGGAAGACGGCAACCATCTCCTTCGCCGACTGACACTTCCCGAGGCGCGGCTTGGCGGGCCGCTCGTCGGGCGGGATGCCGAGGTTCTCCAGCCACCACCACTCGCAGTCTACCAGGTGCCGCAGGATGACGCGCAGGCTGCGGGCCTTGCCGCGGGGCGAGTCCTCCCAGCGCTCGGCGGGCACCCTCCCCACGGCCCTCACCAGACACCGGCCGGTGCGGGTCAGTGCCCGAACGGCAAGCAGCTTTGGGGTCATTCCGGGTGCTCCCTCGGGCGCCGACGAGCGGTAGGGGAGTCGCCGGCGGCGGAGTGGTGGAATGGTGAGGTAGCCTCAAGACTCAGGGGTCGGACCCGATCTTTGCCTACCGTATAGGCGAGAACTCGGGTCTGATTCCGCTCGACGTGGTTCTGAAATCACCTCTGGTGACCCCGACGTGCGGGACACGTCGGCTTCTTCGGCCCGTTCCGTGCTCGGACCTTCGGGGGTGTCCCGTGAGGCCGGCGGAGAACCAGGGCCACAACCGGCTGCGTGGCGTACGTCAACGGCAACGTCGGGGACAGACAACGAAACGCGAGCCTTACTGCGGGAATGCGGCAAGAGGTCTTGCGGGAGGCTCACAAGAGCCAGCGATCCCATGTGGTTTCGTCGTCAGTCCCCGACCGCGGATCTGGGCCGTCAGCGCTTGCGGTAGCTTTCGCAACGCGTGGCGTTGGGTCGGTCGGGATTGCGGCACGACCGCGGGTGGTCGTACTTGCAGGAGTCGCACAGGAAGGCGCCGGGCGCGGAGAAGGCCCGGAGGCGTGCGACGAGTTTGCGCCACCAGTTTCCAATCCACCGCATGGCGTCCGAAGTCCTGAATCCAACGGCAAGGCATCGCGGCTGAAGCCGCTCCTGCGACGGCAACGACGAGCTGTGTCAGCGGTCGCGTGCCGTGCAGAGGCGGTTGCCGCCGAGGGCCTTGGCCTGGCGGAGGCTCTCGAGGGCGGCTTCGAGCAGCTCGTCCTTGGAGTCGCCATCCAGCGGGTAGAGCGCAAGGCCGGCGCTGGCGGTAGGCTGGATTCTGCCGGTGCGCGTGCGGATCTCGAGCTGCGAAACGGCGCGGAGCACCCGTTGCGCCGCGGCCCGCTTGCCCTTCTCCCCGGTGTGGGGCAGCATGACCAGGAAGGTGCCGCCGCCGTAGCGGGCGGGCACGTCCACTTTGCGGAACATGGCCTGCAAGAGGCTGCCGATCTCGGCGAGCAGGCGATCGCCGTGGGCGAAGCCGTGGAGGTCGTTCACCTGGCCCAGGCGATCCACATCCACGGCGAGCAGCGTGATCTCATAGCCGTCGCGCGAGGCCCTCAGGATCTCTTCCTCCAGCCTCTCGCGCAGTACGCGGGCGGAGCCGAGCTTGGTCAGCGGATCGACGCGCTCGGTGGTCGGCGCGATGGCGGCCGGCCGACCGGTGGCCTTCGCCCGCAGGTGGGTCTCCTTGACTTCCTCGGAGGCGAGAATCTGACGGAGCCGCGACAGGGCGCCTCGCAGGATGTGAGAGACGTAGTTGCAGGAGATGTCGAGCTGCTCGGCAACCTCCGTCTGGCTGAGGCCCTTGTAATAGAGCGCGTAGACGACCGTCCGTTCGAGCCGCTTCAGCTTCCTGATCGACTCGCGGAGGACGACCTTCTCCTCCACCGGCAGGGGCGCCGCGCCCGCTCGCAAGGACTGGATCCTCTTGCGGTCGAGGGGGACGTCCGCCGTCTCTTCGTCCGCTCGCTCGGGGGCCTCCAGCGAGGTGACGCGGAAGATGCCGCGCGTCCGATTCACCTCGTGGACTTCGTCCTCGGTGATCCCCACCTCGGCCGCCAGTTCGGCGACGGTCGGCTCGCGGTTGAGCTTCTGGCGGAGGGTCTCGGCACAGCGGGCGACCTTGCGGCTCCGTTCATGCAGCCAGCCGGGCTGGCGGATGACGGAGGTCTTGTCGCGGAGGTAGTGGCGGATCTGGCCGGTGATCTTGTGGGTGGCGTAGGTGGAGAACTTGACGCCCAGGGAGGGGTCGAAGGAGTCCACGGCCTTGACCAGGCCGATGTAACCCTCCTGGGCGATGTCCTCGAACGGCTCGCCCGAGGTGCGGAAGTTGCGGGCCACCTTCTCTGCGAGGCGGATGTGGCTGCGGATGAGCTGCTCGCGGACCTCCTCATCCCTCGTCTGCACGAAGCGCGCAAACAAGGTCTCCACGTTTGCGGCGGACGGTGAGGGTGTCGGAGGTCTGGGACTCAAGCGGGCTCCCGTCGGCCGAGGGAAGCGATAGCTCCGGGTCCTCGGTCGAGTGTAGTGACGCTGCGGTAGTGCTTCGACAACAGCCATGGTGTGTCCTTCCCCCCTGAAGGCGGGGCGAGCGGCCCAGCGGAGTTTGGTCTCCACGCTCACCCCGGCAGCTGTGCCGCCGGATCGGGTCGGGCGCCACCGACCGCCGGCGGGTACGGCGGGTTGCGGCGGAGCTGCTAGAATTTGCCCTTGCTGGCCTGGCCGACCAGGTCGTAGATCGGCGAGATGACGGAGATGGCCACGAAGCCGACGAGCACGCCCAGGACCACGATGAGGACAGGCTCGATGACGGAGGTGAGGGCCTTGATGGCGGCCTCCACCTCGCTCTCGTAGAAGTCGGCGACCTTGAGCAGCATGTCATCGACCCGTCCGGTCTCCTCGCCGACGGCGATCATCTGCACGACCATGTCGGGGAAGACGCCGCCGTGGCCCAGCGGGGTGGACATGCGCTCGCCGCGCATGACGTACTCCTTGGCGGTGAGCACGGTGCGCTCGATGACGGCGTTGCCGGCCGTAGCGGCGACGATCTCTAGCCCGTGGGGCGTCTTCACCCCGCTCTTCATCAGGGTGGACATCGTGCGCGCGAAGCGGGAGATGCACATTTTGCGCAGCAGATCGCCGAACAGAGGGATCTTGAGCTTCAGGCTGTCGATGTTGTAGCGGCCGGCGGAGGTTCGCGCGTAGGCCTTGTAGCCGAACACGGTGCCGACCACCAGGATGATCGGCACGTAGAAGTACCGCACGGCGTTGCCGCTGGCGTTGAGAAGCAGACTGGTCGTGACGGGGAGCTTGACGTCCAGCTCTCGGAAGATCGAGCCGAACTTCGGGAGGATGAAGAAGACCAGCACGGCGGTCATCAGCAGGGAGAAGCCCAGGACGATGCAGGGGTAGACCATGGCCGACTTGACCTTCTGGCGGGTCTCGGCGTCCTTCTCCAGGTAGGCGGCCAGGCGGGTGAGGATCTCGTCGAGGATGCCTCCCTCCTCGGCGGCGTGAACCATGTTGACATACAGGGAGTTGAAGGCGCCGGGGTGCTTGCCCAGGGCCTTGCTGAGGGTCTGACCGGCCTGCACGTCGGCCTTGACCTGCCCGATGATCTTCGCCAGTCGCGGGTCCCGAATCTGCCCCTGGAGGATGTCGAGGCATTTCATCAGGTTCATGCCGGCGTTGACCATCGCGGCAAGCTGGCGACTGAAGACCATGATCTCGCGTAGCTTGACGCGGCCGCGCAGGCCGCCACCCTTGCGGCCCGCCTCGACCGACAGCTCGGTGACCACCAGGCCCCGGTCCCGCAGCATCTGGTGGGCGGCTTGGGGCGAGCGCGCCTCGATGACGCCCTGCGAAGAGGTCCCTTCCTGATCGGTGGCTACGTAGGCGTATTGGGACACGGGAATCTCTCCTATCGATTGGGTGCGCGCGGGAGCCGCCCCGGCTACCGGCGCGGGTGATCGTGATGCGCCATGAGCAGTCGCTGGAAGTTCTCGGGGTCCAGCGCGCGGGCGGCGCCTTCCTCGTGAGTGATCATGCCGCGGCGAACCAGATCGGCCAGGGAGCCGTCCATGGTCTGCATACCATAGTGCATGCCCGTCTCGATCACGCTGGGCATCTGGTGGGTCTTGGCTTCGCGGATGAGGTTGCGGATGGCGGAGGTGGCGATCATGATTTCCAGGGCCGGAACGCGGCCGGCACCGTTGGCTCGGGGGATGAGCTGTTGAGTGATGACGGCCTCGAGGGTATTGGAGAGGACGGCGCGCACCTGCTCCTGCTGGTGAGGCGGGAAGACATCGATGATGCGGTCCACGGTCTGCGGGGCGCTGCGCGTGTGGAGGGTGCCGAAGACGAGGTGACCGGTCTCGGCCACGTTGAGGGCGGCCTCCACGGTCTCCAGGTCGCGCATCTCGCCGACCAAGACGACGTCCGGGTCCTCACGGAGGGCGCTGCGAAGGGCGGCGGCGAAGCTGAGGGAATCCTCGCCGATTTCGCGCTGGTTCACCATCGACATCGCGTGGCTGTGGAGGTACTCGATGGGGTCCTCCACGGTCAGGATGTGACAGGAGCGGGTGTGGTTGACGTGGTTTAGCATGCAGGCGAGCGTGGTGGACTTGCCCGAGCCGGTCTGGCCGGTGACCAGGATGAGGCCGCTGTGCCGCGTGGTGAGGTCCAGGACGACCGGGGGCAGGCCCAGCTCGTGGATGTCCGGGACTGAGGTGGGGATGGAACGCAGGGCGGCGGCGGCTGATCCGCGTTGCATGAAGACGTTGACGCGGAAGCGTCCCAGCCCCCGGATGCCGTAGGAGAAGTCCAGCTCGTGCTCGCGCTCGAAGCGCTCGATCTGGCGGTCGGTGAGGATGTCGTAGACGATGCGCTGGGTATCGATCGGCTTGAACCGCTCGAAGGGGAGGGTGAACAGCCGGCCGTCGATGCGCACGGTGGGCGGTAGGTTCGTCGTGACGTGCAGGTCTGACGCCCCATGCTCGACGGCCAGGGCACACAGTTCGTCGATCCCGACCGCGTCGAGGCTGCGGACGGTTTGGTCTTCGTGGCCGAACTCAGTGACCATCATCGCTTGACCGACCTCCAACTGCACGGCGGTACTCACGGCGGAGCCCCTTCCTAGTCGTCCTGGGTTCTTGAGAGCGCTTCCTCAAGAGTCGTGATCCCCTGCAGAACTTTGGAGATGGCGTCGCCCTTCAGCGTGACCATGCCCTGCTTCTCGATGGCGTGCTGGCGGATGACGTGAGCGGGCGCGCCCTGAAGGGTCAGCTCCCGGACGGTGTCATCGACCACCAGCAGCTCGTACAGCCCGACCCGGCCGCGGTAGCCGCCCTCGCACTGACTGCAGCCCTCGCCGGTGTAGAACTGAAGGTGCTCGACATCCTCCACCTGAATGCCGGCAATGGCCAGCGCGTCGGGCGGGGGCGTATAGGGCACCTTGCAGTGCAGGCAGATCTTGCGCACCAGTCGCTGCGCGAGCACGCCGGAAAGGGAGGAGGCGACCAGGTACGGCTCCACGCCCATCTCGACCAACCGGGGGATGGCGCCGGCGGCATCGTTGGTGTGCAAGGTGCTGAGCACCATGTGACCGGTGAGCGCCGCCTCGGTGGCGATGACGGCGGTCTCGCGGTCGCGGACCTCGCCGACCATGAGGATGTCGGGGTCCTGCCGCAGCATCTCGCGGAGGATGGAGCTGAAGGTCATGCCCGCCTGCTCGTTGACCGCACACTGGGTGAGAACCGACATCTCGTATTCCACCGGGACCTTGGCGGTGATGGTGTTCTTGTCGCTGAT
>Ga0136653_10002452_pt1 | contig 10153 bp, 10 predicted proteins | sample LakKivw275mmetaG_FD_94866 | JGI IMG/M metagenome (GOLD analysis project Ga0136653, IMG submission 94866) | Anoxic lake water microbial communities from Lake Kivu, Rwanda to study Microbial Dark Matter (Phase II) - Lake Kivu water 275m metaG... | ecosystem: Environmental > Aquatic > Freshwater >... | reverse complement strand
GGAGAGGAATCGATATCGGGCTTGTCCCGACTATGGGCGCGCTGCATCAAGGGCACCTGAGCTTGATAGATGCTGCCCGTAGAGAAAATAAGGCTGTAGTTGTAAGTATCTTTGTTAACCCCGCCCAATTTTCTCCCAAAGAAGATTTCAAAAGTTATCCCAGGCCTTTAAAAAAAGACCTCTTGCTTTGCAGGAAGAGTAAAGTCGATGTTGTTTTTCTGCCGGCGGCTGCCGGTATGTACCCGCGCGGTTTTTCCACCTACGTTGAAGTTGAAAAGCTGGGGAGACTGCTTTGCGGAAAAAGCCGTCCGGTTCATTTTCGCGGAGTTACAACCATAGTGGCGAAACTCTTTAATCTAATCCGCCCGACCTCTGCTTATTTCGGACAGAAAGACGCTCAGCAGGCGATTATCATTAAGAAAATGGCAGAAGATTTGAATTTCCCGCTTAGAATCAGGGTCCTGCCTACAGTGCGCGAAAAAAACGGCCTGGCAATCAGTTCAAGGAATAAGTACTTAAATAAAAAAGAGAGAAAAGACGCCCTTGTCTTAAGCCTGGCATTGAAGTTAGCCAAGGCGCTTATCGGCAGAGGAGTCAGGGATACAAAGAAAATTATCTCTGCGATGAGGCGGATGATAATCAGCAAAAAGAGCGCAAAGATTGATTATATAAGTATTGTTGATACGGATAATCTTTTCCCGGTTAAGAGGATATCCGGCAACTGCCTTATCGCCCTGGCAGTTTCAATCGGAAAAACCAGGTTAATTGATAACATCATTATCACAAAAAGGGGCTGATCCCTCTCATTGTGCTATGCCTAAACTGTTAAGAGTCGGAATTGTTGGCTGCGGCGCTATAGGAACTTCCCTGGCGAAGGCCGTGGTTAAAGATTTTAAAAAAACCGCGCGTTTAAACGCTTTATTCGATATCCAGCCGGAGAAATCAACACGACTTGCGCGTCTGGTTTCAAAAAAGATCTCCGTTAAGAACATCAAGCGGTTGATTGGGGATTCTGACCTGGTGATCGAGGCTGCCTCGGCAAAGAGTTCCGCCGCCATAGCCGAAGCGGCTTTGAGGGCGGGGCGCGATGTAATGGTAATGAGCGTAGGCGGCGTTATTGCCCATAGAAAAAGGTTGTCTAAAATCGCCGCAGCCAATGCGGCAAAAATATACCTCCCGAGCGGGGCAATCGCAGGCATTGATGGGCTTAAGGCAGCTGCCTTGGGAAATTTGGGGAAAGTGACATTGACTACCCGCAAAAATCCCGCTTCGTTTAGAGGTGTCAGATTCATTGAATCAAGAAAGATCAGGCTCGAGGGTTTAAAGAAAGAAAAAGTTTTATTTTCCGGTAAGGCAAGCCAGGCGGTGAAGTATTTTCCTCAGAACATCAATGTCGCAGCTACCTTAAGCCTGGCAGGTTTAGGCGCGGATAAGACCAGGGTGAGGATAATTGCCTCTCCTGCAATAAAAAGGAATATCCACGAGATTGAAATCGATTCAAGGGCTGCCAGGATATCTACGGTTACCGAAAACGTATTGCATCCGGATAATCCTAAAACGAGTTTCCTAGCTGTCTTGGCAGCTATAGCTACCTTAAAACAGATTATTGAGCCGATAAAAATCGGCACTTAAGTAAGCACATAAGTTATGGAGCTGCTTTTGTCGGATTGGCGACATAACTTATAAGTGCGAACTTATCCTTGACATTTGCCTAAATAATAATTTTTAAGGTAGATGTCAAGGATCAATTCGCAGACGCTTGCGGGATTAAAAAATAGGCAGCTACAATTTATGTCATCTTTTTAGATTACATAAATTGCCTGCTCATTGAAAGGGGGTGAATCAAGAATATGGCAGAGAAACTAGTGAAGCTGGGGATCAAGAGGCAGAAGGGTTACCTTTACTACGTCGATAAGAAAGGCGATGTCTCCTGCGCGAAGATGGCGAGAGGTAAGAAAAAAGGAGGCAGCCCTAAAAAAGTAGCTAAGTGCGGCATCAAGAGGAAAAAGGGCTACCTTTACTTTATCGATAAGAAAGGCGATGTCTCCTGCGCGAAGATGGTGAGAGGCGGCAGAAGAAAGAAGAAAAGATAAGGGTTAAAGAAAGGGGCCCCTGTATAATGTCTTTATCTTGAGTTTACAGGGGCTTTCTTTTTTGTTATAATTTTATCTAAAACATGGAAGAAAAAATCATCATCAGGGGTGCTAAAGAGCACAACCTTAAAAATATAGACCTGGAACTGCCGCGCAACAGGCTTATCGTGGTGACCGGCCTTTCCGGCTCGGGTAAATCAAGCCTCGCCTTTGATACTATCTATGCCGAAGGCCAGCGCCGCTATGTGGAAAGCCTCTCCAGCTACGCGCGCCAATTCTTAGAACAGTTACAGAAGCCGGATATAGAATTTATTGCCGGGCTCTCCCCGTCTATCGCCATAGAGCAGCGTACCGCAGGAGGAAACCCCCGTTCAACCGTAGCAACGCAAACAGAAATATACGATTACTTCAGGCTTCTTTTTGCGCGTATCGGCAGGGTGTCTTGCCATAAGTGCGGCCAGTCCATAGCCAGGCAGAGTTCGCAGGAGATCATCGATAAATTAATGGCGCTGCCACAAGGCCAAGGTGTACAGATCCTAGCGCCCCTGGTCAGTGGCAGAAAAGGGGAGTACAGGGATATCTTCAGGAATATCCAGAAATCAGGATTTGTGCGGGTACGCGTCGACGGGGAAATTTACGAATTGCCCGGCTGTCCGAAGCTGGCCAAATATAAAACCCATAACATCGAAGTAGTAGTGGACAGGTTGTTGATTAACCCACAGAACAAGCCCCGCCTGACTGATTCTGTTGAAACCGCCCTTAAGGTGGGAAAGGGGATAGTGATAGCCGTAGCGTCAGGGGGCGAAGGGCGGGGGGCGAGGGAGGAAGTATTCAGTCAGCAGTATGCCTGCCCTCAATGCGGCATAAGTTATTCCGAAGTAGAGCCGCGCGTCTTCTCCTTTAACTCTCCGTACGGCGCCTGCCCCGCATGCAACGGGTTAGGGACCAAGCTTAAATTCGATGCCGATTTAATAGTCCCCGATAGGAGCAAGTCTATCAATGGAGGCGCAATCGAAGTCTGGAAGCGCGGAGGGAGGGGTTATATCCTTTATTACCGTTGGTTATTGCGGGAACTTTCCCGTTGCTTGGGTTTTGATCTCGCTATTCCGTTTAATAAATTAAACCGGCAGGTGCAGAAGGCAATTCTTTACGGGACAAGCCAGGAGGTTAACGGTAAGCCTTTTGAAGGGGTGATTCCGCACCTTGAGAGACTATTTGTCCAGACAAAAAGCGACTTCCTCAAAGAAGAAATATCCCGTTTTATGTCTACCCTGCAGTGTCCAGAATGCCGCGGCGCAAGGCTCAAGCAAGAAAGCCTCTCCGTGACTATCCAGGGTAAGAATATCTGGCAGGCAGTACAGATGTCTATAAAAGAGGCACACCATTTTTTTAACTCTTTAGACCTTAATCAGAAAGAAAAAATCATCGCAAAGGCGGTGCTTAAAGAAATCACCCAAAAGCTGCGTTTTTGTATTGACGTAGGGCTTGATTACCTTACCCTCGATAGGAAGAGCGCTACGCTTTCCGGAGGCGAGGCACAGCGGATCAGGCTGGCTACTCAGGTAGGCTCAGGATTGGTGGGTGTGCTTTATATACTTGACGAGCCGAGTATCGGCCTGCATCAGAGAGATAACCAGAAATTAATCTCTACTCTCAAGTCCTTGAGAGACCTCGGTAATACCCTGATAGTGGTAGAACACGATGAGGCGACGATACTTAACGCGGATTATGTGGTAGACTTAGGCCCGGGCGCCGGCAGGCACGGCGGAAAAGTGATATTCAGCGGATCAAAACAGGACCTGCTTGAGAGTAAAGACTCGCTTACGGCAAAATACCTGAGGAAGGAATTGAGGATTGATCCACCTGAAAACAGAAGGCCCTGGCGGGGAAAAAAGTTTATCGAGATACAGGGAGCCTCGGAGCACAACCTCAAAGACATAGACGTAAAGTTTCCTCTGGGGAATTTCATCTGTGTGACGGGGGTTTCCGGCTCCGGCAAGTCTACCTTAATAGACGAAATCTTGTACCGGGCGCTTACCCGTAAGTTTTACGGAAGTAAAGAGAAGCCTGGCCAGCACCGTAAAATAACCGGGGCGGAATTTATCGATAAGGTGATAGTAGTAGATCAGTCTCCTATCGGCAGGACTCCGCGCTCTAACCCCGCCACTTACAGCGGTGTATTCAGCCATATACGATCGATATTCAGCCAGTTGCCCGAGGCAAAGCAGAGAGGGTATAAACCCGGCAGGTTTTCTTTTAACGTGCATGGGGGCCGTTGTGAAGCCTGCAGCGGCGACGGGATAAAAAAAATAGAGATGCATTTTCTCCCCGATGTCTATGTCAGCTGCGATGTCTGTAAGGGTAAGCGTTTTAACGATGCGACTCTGGAAGTAAAATTTAAGGGTAAATCTATCTCGGATGTCCTGGAGATGACGGTGGAAGAGGCACTGGATTTATTCTCGAATATACCCCAGATAAAAAATATACTCAGGCTGCTTTCTGATGTCGGTTTGGGTTATATTCACCTTGGTCAGGCGGCGACTACTTTATCCGGAGGGGAGGCGCAGCGGCTTAAACTTTCTTCAGAGCTGAGTAAGCGCTCAAGCGGACAGACCCTCTACCTTCTGGATGAACCGACTACCGGCCTGCACTTTGCCGATGTTGAGAGGTTACTCTCGGTATTGCAGCGGCTTGTCGATAAAGGCAATACCGTTATCGTCATCGAGCATAACTTGGAAGTTATAAAATGCGCGGATTATATCATTGATTTAGGCCCGGAAGGCGGAGAGAAAGGCGGGAAGCTCGTAGCTTATGGCTCTCCCGAAGAATTGATTACCGCTAAAGATTCATATACCGCCTTGTTCCTTAAGAAAGTATTGAAGGCCGGTAAGAGAAGTGATATAGTTAGTTTAAACTCATAGTTTCTGGCTTATAGCGAAAATAAGATTTATGAAAAGAAAAATATCAGCCACAATTTTATTATCATTTTTAGTTTTCTTCTCCGCCCTCCACGCCCCGCACTCCATGCTCTCGGCTCAGGATGATAAGGCAGAGGAAGCGATATTTGTAGCTAAGAGGGCGTTTGAGGACGGTTTTTATGAAGTAAGTTTGGGCCTCCTGGAGCGTTTTATCAAAAGCTACCCGGATTCCCCTCGTGTCCCGGAGGCGAACCTCCTTATAGGCGAATGCTACTTTCATCAGAATAAGTACCTGCAGGCGCTTAAACAATTCGAGAGCCTACTCAATCAGCCCCAGGCAAAAAATATCAGGGATGAGTTGCTTTACTGGATAGCAGAGGTGCATTTCAAAGGCAATGCCTTTACTCAGGCTGCCCAGTATTACCGTAAAGTCTACGAAGAATTCCCTCGGTCAGCATATGCCGCGGCCAGCCTTTATTCCCTGGGCTGGTGCGGTTATCTGGAAGGAGGCTATGAGCCGGCGTTAAGATATTTTCAGCAGGTGACGGAAAAATTCCCTAAGGAAACCCAGGCGCAGGACGCAACTTTTAAGATCATTGAGTGCCTTTATAACCTTAAGGATTATGCCCAAGCCAGGGATAAGGCGTTGGGATACCTTAGAGAGTACCCCAAAGATCTCTCGAAGATGCCCTATGTTTATTTTTATCTTGCCGAGGCATATTATTACCTGAATGATTTTTCCGAAGCATCCCGTTATTATACCCAGATCCTCTCTTACAACGCAGATGAAAAACTTTCTTCCCTGGCGCGCCTGAGCCTGGGGTGGTCGTATTTAAAACAGAGGAATTACGACGAGGCGCGTAATGTATTCAGCCAGATAAAGAGCGACAGCCTTGAAAGAAAAAGTAACGATGCGCTGGAATTGGGAAAGGCGATACTGTATTTTGAGACATCGCATTTCAAGGAAGCCACCGAAGCATATCATCTGTTGGCCCAGGGTACCGAAGATCCGGTAGTGCTTACCCAGGCATACTTGGGGGAGGCGGATTCGCTTTACAATCTGGGAGATTACCGTAAATCTACAGAAGTCTATAGCGAAGGATTAAAGCGCTCAGCCGATAATCAGGCCGTTCCTCGAGAGGTAGTTGATAAACTGCGCTACGGGTTAAGCTGGTCATACTTGAAGGAGGGGCAGTTTAAAGAGGCAATCGGTGAATTCCAAAAGCTCGTTCAGCGCACCGATGATAAAATCTTCAAAATTTCCGCGCTCTGCCAGATAGGTGATACTTATCAGGACTCAGGCGATTATCAGAAAGCCATCGAGACATACGATCAGATACTCAAAGATTATCCCGACAGTTTTTACAGCGACTATGTGCAGTATCAGGTTGGCCTGGCAATGACAAAGTTGCGTAATTACGAAGGGGCAATTCTGGCATTTTCTGCCTTGAAAAAGAATTTCCCGAATTCCAAACTTCTTGACGATGCCGAATATGCGCTTGGACTGGCGTATTTTCAGAAGGAAGATTACAATTCCAGCAGGGAGATCTTCCGGAAGTTCCAGTCGGAGTTTAATCAGAGCAATCTCAAAGCGCAGGCGATGTATCTGGAGGCAACCAGCCTTTATAACCTGGGCAGTTTTCAGGAGGCGATAGAGGCTTTTAGGAACATCATCCGTAATTACCCTCAAGATAACGAACTTGTCCAGAAAGCAGAATATGAAATAGCGGATTGTTATTACCGCCTGGGGGATGAAAAAGAGGCGATGAGCCGTTTTGAGAACCTGCGTTCCAAATATCCCGAATCCAGCCTTACTGCAGAAGTAATCTGGTGGCTGGGGGAATATTATTACAGGCATAATGATTTTGATATGGCAAGCCGTTATTTTTCAACACTGACCAGTGATTTTCCCGACAGTTATCTCGTTGTTTCCGCTAATTATGCCCTGGGTTCGATTTCTCAGGAGAAGGCCGAATATGATAAAGCCGCGGAATATTTCCAGAAAGTGATTGCCATGGATGATTCTGACCTTGCCGGAACCGCCGCTATAGCTGTTGCCGATATTCACCTAAAAGACGGTCGCCCTGACTTAGCGCTGTCAACCTACAAGGAGGTATTAAAAAAATTCCCTAATCTTTCGCAGTTAATCCTGCCTAAGATGGCCGATGTTTATCAGGAGATCCGTGATTACCCGCAGGCGCTGGAGTTATTCGAAAAGAGCCTGGATTTAGTTCCGGTGCAGGAGGTGGCAGGTATTCAGTTTAAAATCGCTCAATTAAAACACCTGCAGGGTAAGGACAGGGAAGCAATAGATGATTATCTTAAAACCGCATATCTTTATTCCGAAAATAGTACACTTGCGGTGAAGGCGCTGCTGAACGCTGCCTTAATATACGAGGAGGATGAGAAGTTTAAGGAGGCAGTAAGTATCTATAAAAGGATCTCTGCCATGGATGTTGAAGAAGCAAAGTACGCGCGTGAACGCATAGAGTGGATAAATAAAAACGCCAGGTAAAGGAGGAAAGCATGGAACTTTATAAGATGAGCCTGCTGCAGATTTTTTTCGCCGGTGGGCCGGTAATGTGGCCGATATTACTCTGCTCCATATTCGCCCTGACAATAATCCTGGATAGGTTCTTTCACCTGCATAAAATCAAAATCGATACCCAGGAGTTTTTGAACAGCATACTGGAGAAGATGAAGCGCCATGAGACTAAAGAGGCATTGAAGGTATGCGATGATACCAAAAGCCCGATCGCCAACATACTTAAGGCCGGCATACTTAAGTATGACCGTTCGCGCGCCCAGATAAAAGAAGCGATAGAAGATGCCTCTCTTTATGAGGTACCGCGGCTGGAAAAGAACCTGCCTGCCCTTGCGACTATCGCGCATATCTCTCCGCTTCTGGGACTTTTGGGCACAGTTACCGGCATGGTCAGGTGTTTTCAGACTATCCAGGCTAAGGCGACTTCTTTTCATCCCGTATCGCCGGGAGACCTTGCCGGAGGAATCTGGGAGGCGTTACTTACCACGGTTGCCGGGCTGGTCGTGGCGATTCCGACTTTTGTAGCTTACAATTACCTGGTTCACCGGGTGAATAACTTTATACTGGAGATGGAGAAGGCCTCTACCGAATTAGTGAATTTCTTGGCTGAGTAAAAAAGGGAACCGGAGGGAGACAATGAAGTTTAAACGCCATATGAAATTAGAACACGGGCTTCGCCAGATAGATATCGCGCCGCTAATCGATATGGTCTTCCTGTTACTGATATTTTTTATGCTTACCTCAAGTTTCGTGATGCAGCCGGGGATTAAGGTCAATTTGCCTAAGGCGGTAACCAGCGAAGTAGTCAAGCAGCAGAATATAGAATTAATTGTATCCGGCGAGAACGTAATCTATCTTTCCGGTAAGGTTATCACAATGCAGGAATTGAAATCCCTGTTGAAGCAGGCTGCCAAGAGAGAGCAGTCAGTGTTGATTAAGTCTGATAAACGGGCTTCGCTGGGCAGGGTAGTGGAGATCTGGGATATGTGCCGGGATCTGGGGATTACCCAGGTAAATATCGCAACCAATCAGGAATGAACCCGCTATTTAAAAAGAGTTTATTATTTTCGCTTTTAGGCCACTTTACCGTATTCAGCATATTCGGATTATCATTCGGGGCGAAGATGCCGGATGCAGATTATGCTGCGGTCTCTTTTTGGGGAGATATACTTCTGCGCGGCGATTTGACCCCCCGGGCGAAAGTTAAATCAACAAGGCTATACAGGCCGCAGGCGTTACCGCTTCCTCTGCAGAAGGAAGATGACGGTGTTTCTTCGGGGATTTACTTTAAGCCCCAGGCGCAGCCGCTGTTAGCCCAGGAAAAGTCTACCTATGCCGTAAAGCCGGTTTTAAAACCGCCGGCAATTTTAAATAAAAAACAGGTAGTCATGCTCTATCCTCAACTGCCGGCGCATTTTTTACTGTATTTTCAGGATCGCCAGACGGTACACATTGAGCTGGAGTTTAACATAGCCTCCGGGAAGCGCTCAGGCGTGATCACGGTTAATCGTAAGATTTCTTCGGGGAACCTGGAAGCAGACCTTTTGGCGGCGCGCTACATCAATCATTACCTTTTTATCCAGCAATCCGGCTTTCCTTCTGACAGCTGGCAGACGGTAAAAATAGACCTTTCCACCAAAGATCAGCAGAGAGGCGCTTTCTAAGAATGATTAATATCGACTTTTCTTTGGCTATATCTTTATATATTTTGCTCATCCTCGGCATTCTTCTGGTTTTTTGGATCTTCAGCAGAAAACAGAGATACAGGGAACTTTCTCTGGATCCCCGTTTTATCTGGTTTTGTTCGATTTGTACCTATACCTATATTAATACCAGAGATGAAAAGATAACTACCTGCCCGCGCTGCGGCAGTTATAATAAGAAATAGATTGACCCGGCCCTTTATTCAATGCTATATTGTATTTGATTTAAAAGGCGGGGGTCAGTTAAAATACAGGGGAGGAAAAGATGATTACCGAAATAGGCATTGTGGCCGGAGATATCTGGCATTACCTGGACCAGCACGGAGAAGTATCATTCTCAGAATTAGTTAAGGGCACAGGCAAGTCCAGGGAGAATCTTCTGATGAGTCTGGGATGGTTGGCACGCGAAGGCCATGTGGTGGTACAGGAATCGCAGGGTGATTATAGGGTATTCTTAAGAAGGAATGTATAATTTCCCCCGGGACAAAAAAGGCATAGCCCTATTTATGGTCTTGGGGACTATTCTGATAGTAGTGGTCCTGGCTAATGTGATGTTGGCGATGATTGCCAGCCATGGCCGCCTGACACATCATCAGGTCAGTAGGATTCAGGCTTATTATGCCGCGCAGGCAGGGGTAAATTATGCCTACGAAAGCTTAAGGGTAGGTGCCTGGGATTCATCCGATTGCCCTGCTCCCAATGGATGCCTCCTCTCTGCATTAGACCCGAATTTCGCAGCCGACTTTCCCCATACTGTAAGCGATGTGAGGATTATTTTGAAAACTCCTAGCGCAGGTTCCTCGACCTGTCCTAATACACTCTCTGCAGGAACAGTCTGCATCAATGCCACAGCAACCTACACCTATACCCCATAATAAGACGGTTATAATAAGT
>Ga0136653_10002450_pt1 | contig 10162 bp, 11 predicted proteins | sample LakKivw275mmetaG_FD_94866 | JGI IMG/M metagenome (GOLD analysis project Ga0136653, IMG submission 94866) | Anoxic lake water microbial communities from Lake Kivu, Rwanda to study Microbial Dark Matter (Phase II) - Lake Kivu water 275m metaG... | ecosystem: Environmental > Aquatic > Freshwater >... | reverse complement strand
GGTTATTTGAGTTGTGGACTTTGGGCTTATCACAATTATGCCTCTTTGTTCGAACTGCCACTTCACCGAGCCCTCGTTGGCCAATTTAAAGTTGTGTTTTTGCAAAATCTGCCGCACCTCGCCTAAGGCCCGATTTTTGTTGTCGGTTATACCTTCCAGTATCAGAGCCGCGTTATTTGGCCCCAAGGCCTCGTAGAAAACCTCGGCAAGTTGTTCTCCATCGGTTTCGCCAGAACCCTTTTTAATAGCTCTCTCAATGTTTTCTTTTGGCATGCTAAACTTTCGCGCTTCTTCTAACGCTTGGCGAAGTTTGTAATTGGTTGCTGGGTCAGTGCCATCTCTGGCCGCTATGGTTATCAAACGGGCCAACTTGGAAAAAATCTGTCCTTTTTTTTGGTTGTTTGCCTCTTTGGTGCGCGCAACCGTTTTTGCGTGTGAATGTCCTGACATAGTCAATTATCAATGCTTCGACTTCGCTCAGCACCCTGAGTTAATCGAAGGGTTATCAACGAATTATTGGTTTCCGGCCTTATTCTAAACGAGAATTGTTGGTTTGACAAGGCCTGATTTTTCAGGTTATTATGAAGCCGTATTTACGCGTGATGTGAAATTCTTGAGAGGCAGAATATGAGAGAGTTGGACGGGGTCAGACCCCCTTTAAATCTTGCATGCAGTTTTCGGGGGATCTGACCCCGTCCAACTCCTTGCCACGTCTGTCAAAAATTTCACATCACGCGTGTATTTTGATAATTATGGCAACAAATCCTGAAAAATGTTTAATCTGCGAACGGATTGAATTGATTAAACAGAATAAAAATCCGTATTTTATCAAAGAATTTGAGACCGGTTTTGCTGTCTTGGGCGACCATCAGTATTTCAGGGGTTATTGTTTATTGCTTTGCAAACAGCATAAAAGAGAGCTTCACGAGTTGGACAAACGATTTAAATTAAAATTTTTGGAGGAAATGAGCATTCTGGCCGAAGCCGTGTATATTTCCTTTGGCCCCGATAAACTTAATTATGAACTATTAGGTAATACCGACCAGCATATGCACTGGCATATCTTCCCTAGATACAAAGACGATTTGAAACCCAACCAAACTGTTTGGGTAGTTGATAAAGGAATTAGAAATTCTCCGTCTGTAATTCCGTCAGACGGAGAAAGAGAGAACCTTATTAACCAAATAAAGGCAAACTTATGAAAAGGAGGTATTCAGATTGAGAAAAGTTAATCAGGCCGTTATCCTATGTGCTGGCAAGGGCGAAAGAATGGGTGAGAAATTCAAAGATATTCAGAAATGCACGTTGATAATCAAAGGGAAGCCGTTAATATTCCAAAGTGTGGCAAATCTGGTAGAAGTGGGGCTTAAGCATATAGCGCCGACCCATGCAAGAATAATCTATGATGAGAATTTTACGGTCATTAACGTAAAGCAGCCGGATTGTTCTGAGGCAGATATATGGATAGGAATGGATCTTTGTCAGCCATATTTACTTGATTGTTATTGTAAAGATGAACAAAAATCTCAATTAGATCTTGCAAGGGCAATCTTAAATAATGGAGAAACAATAAAAGTCGTACCTTATTCACAACCATGGGTTCATATTGTTACTCCCGGTGATGTCTTAAATGAAAAACAAAATGAGTATTGGCTATACAACGTTTAAAACCTAATTTTTCTATTGTTGTCAATTCCCGCACTAAAATCGTGCGGGAATTATTTTATTTTAGGATATGTGTGCTATATCAATTTTTGGCCTTATTCTAAACGAGAATTTGGTTTGACAAGGCCTGATTTTTCGGCTATTATTAAATTGCACTATGGACGCAGGTATTATAAACAATTTTGCTTTGGCGCAGAAATTTCTTGCCGGCCAACAGGGGCTGGTTGTTTTGCCTTTAAAGAAATGGCAAAAAATAGAAAATGCTCTGGAGGACTTAGAAATGTATCGTTCGGCTGACTTTATTAAGGAAATTGCCCGCCGCCGTCAAGATAAAAAAACAGTGTCTTTGGAATCTCTTTTGGCAAAATATCGTATCTAAACAACAGATGATCGCTTTGGCGAGTACCGTTTTCGGATTGGGGATTACCGAGTTGTTTTTGATATTGAGGGTGATAGGATTGTAATTTTGAAAATCGGGCACCGTCGTGACATTTACAAAGATTGTTGAACGTTACCAAAATTTGATCTATATGGCTATTCCCGATAAAGACAACTTAATTGCGAAGATAGCCGCTAAGTATGATTTGCGGCTGCTTTTGCTTTTTGGTTCGCAAGTTGACGGCAAAAATTTGCACTGCGAGAGCGATTTTGACGTGGCTTATTTGAGTCGGCGCAAACTGGATTTAATGGAGGAAGCAAGGATGATGACTGAAATGGCGCCGTATTTTCACAGCGACAATATTGATTTGGTGAACTTAAAAAATGCTCCGCCCTTGCTTTATTACGCGGTTTTTGATAAGTGCAAGGTTTTATTCGCAGAGGACGAGTTGTTATTTCCAACTTTGCGGATTTACGCTTTCAGAAAATTTGTTGAAATGCAGCCGATTTATGAATTGCAACATCAACGTCTAAGGGACTACGCCAAGCAAATCGGCGAAAAATATGGTATTTAGCGAAATTTTAGTGGACGAAAAGATAAAAAGGATTAGAGGATATCTGGCGGAAGTAAAGCCGTTGCTGGGCTTTTCGGTTTCAGAGATTTTAGGCGATTTTACAAAGTTGCGCGCCATTGAGAGGAATTTCCAGTTGATTGTTGATGAAATGATTGACATAAATCAGCATTTTATCAAGGAGTTGGGCTTTGACCTTTCTAACGATTTGGAGGGCACTTTTCATATTATGGGTGAAAACAAGATATTGCCCGAGGACTTTGCTTTAAAAATCGCGCCGGTGGTTGGCTTGCGAAATCGGTTGGTTCATAGATACGAGAAATTAGACCCCAAGGTTTTTATTGAAGCATTTCAGAAAGATTATTCCGACTTTGAAAGATACATAAAATTCATCAGTGATTATCTGGAAACCATTTAAGAGAATCATTCTAACATAGGTGTTGACAAATGTTTATCTTTAAGTAAACTTAAAGCATACTTTAAACCCAATAAAATTATGGAGACCATTGTAGGTTTAAAAGAATTTCGTTCAGCTATTGATTTTTATGCCAAGGCCGCTCAAAAAGGCCGTAATTTCGTTGTGGTAAAACGTTCCAAACCACTTTTTAGGGTGCTGCCATTGAATGGCGAAGAAAACTGGGAGGAGGTTATTGATTTTACAAAAATTAAAAAAGGCGGCGTGAATATAAGGGAGATTTTGTCTCGGCTTTAATGTTATGGTAGACAAAGTTGCCAAGGCCGTACAAAAGTTCACTAGCAAAGAAAAACAAACCGTTAAAGGGATTTTGGGAAAAATAGAAAATTGGGATTTCCAAGGGTTGAATGTCAAGAAATTAGAGGGTCGAGAAGATGTCTTCCGGGTTAGAAAAGGCAGGATAAGAATTATTTATCGCTTAAATCAAAACCGAGAAATTTTTATTTTGGCAATTGAACGTCGTTCCGAGAAAACTTACCGAAATTTTTAAATTTCATTTTGAATTTCGTTTGACAGGGGCGATGGGCTGTGTTAGGATAAGGGCGATATGGCCTACGGACGGAAAATTTGGTTTTTCCGAACCAGAGTCGGCAGTCAGCCGATTTTGGCCGGTAAATTGGTCTAGAAGAGCCAGGTTTTGAACTGACTCTTTTTTGTTCTTATTTTGTTCTTATTTTCAAACTACCCGCCAAAGCGGGAAATATGGAGGTGTTTGAGATGAAACACTGCAGTATTCTTTTTTTCGTTTTTTCTGTATTGTTTGTTGTTGGATTTTATGGTTGTGGCGGTGATGACGCCATTTCCGAACAGGATCATCAAAAAGAACAGTCAGCTCGGATAGAGAAATATAAATTTTTAACTATGTGGAATTCAAAGATATGGGAAAATTGGCTTTCTGACCCTACTGATATAGCAGCGGACAATTCGGGAAATATCTATGTAACCAGCACCGAGCTAAAGAAGATTATGAAATTTAGCTCGGATTGTGCTTTTCTGGAGGAATGGGGATTTGAAGCTGGTTTTTTGTCTTTTCTTGAAGGAGAGGATGTTAAATTTGGCGGCTTTAGGAGACCTATGGGCATAACAGTGGATGGGTTGGGAAATGTATATGTCGCCGACGCAGGATATAAGAGTGATGAGAGCGATGGCTCCGTTAAGAAGTTTACCTCGGATGGTGTTTTTTTAACGAAATGGGACATTCCCTGTGAATCTGTTGGAGTAGACCGAATAGGAAATATGTATGTAATCGGAACTGGTAAATATGTCCAGAAATTTTCTCCGAGTGGAAATTTGTTAAAGGAATGGGAGCCAGAAGGATTTAGTAATCCTCTTACCATGATTAGTGCACGTGTGTCGTTGTCAGGTCTTCCTAAGAGCTTAGCGGTTGATCGTTCAGGGAATGTTTATGTCATTGTCAAAGCGGATGGTGAGTATCCATTCCGTGGCGATCAGTGTGTCCAAAAGTTTACATCAGAAGGCGTTCTTTTGGCGAGATGGGAAAGTTATATTGAAAATGAAAAACATGGTATTGAAGGAGTTTACGATATAACGACTGATAGCTCTGGCAATGTTTATATCGCTGGTCTTTCTGGTTTTTGTAAATATTCACAAGATGGCGTATATTTAGGTGGGTTCAATGGTTCTTATGATGTAAGTAGTGACGGTATGTTCCCTGGAGAGTTTGAATTTATTTGTTGCATAGCAGCAGATGACTCACAAAATGTCTTTATAGTTGATAATATAATCGAGTCCAATGGGCTTGAGCGAGGACGCATACAGAAATTCGGCAGATGAAGGAGTAGAGGGTTGGGTGGCCCCAAAATCATCCCGACTGCTATTCTACAAAGTCAAAGGAGGTGATTTCTCGTGAGGGAAAGCATGGAAACAGTATCACTGTTTCAAAAATTTGCTTGTTTTTTTGTGTTCCTAATATCTAATCGTCTGGGTCGGATTTTATTTGTAGATACAAACACTTTAGGTCGCAGGATTAAAAAATATGCGACAACATACAGGGCGCTTGAGGACATCTATACCTATTCACGTACTGAAAGCAGAGGCAAGGGTTTGTTTGAAAGGATATTTACAGATATTCTCTTCCATTTCGTAAACGCCAAAGGAGTAAGAAATCGGTTGCGAGTGATTGAACGAGAGTTGCAAAAAGTTATTATTTCTCTCCACAAAAAGAGAGTGCACATAATGAGCTTGGGTTCTGGCTCGGCTCGAGCGATCTTAGAAACAATATCTGTAAAAACTAATGGAGTTGTTTGTGATGTAACTATGGTGGATAAAAGCAGGGCAGCCTTAATGTATAGTCAGAAAATAGCTGCGGCGCTTGGGCTTGACGGGAATCTGGTATGGGTTAAAGGACTCCTTGAAGAGTTTATTAAGAATGGAAAAGACCATCCTCCTGATATCGTGGAGATGGCAGGGATTATGGATTACTTCAGTGAAGACACAGCCGTTGAAGTGCTCAAGCAAATCCATAGATTGCTATTGCCAGGTGGTGCCTTGATAACTTGTAATATCTGTGTTAATCCCGAGAGACAATTCTTAGAGAAGGTGCTTGGCTGGTATATGGTTTATAGAGATGCTGGACAATTAGCCAGGATAATGAAACAAGCCGGATTCCAAGAGTTTAAAATAATCCAGGAGCCGCTATCCATTCACAATATTGTTATAGGGCATAAAGCCAACCCCTGATAGGAGATCAATAAAAGATTTTTTCTATTGGGGGTTTTCTATTTTATTCGCGAGGTATATAATAACGAAATATGGTACTATTTTTTGCTATCGTTAGCCTATTAAATGGTATAGGTGCGTTATTCTTGGGATTTTTAGTTTTGTTTAAAACAAGGAAGAGTAATTTACACCGGGTCTTTTTTCTGCTGAATATAGCGATTGCCACCTGGGCACTATCTTATTGGAGGTGGTTATTGGTGGATAACTATACAGATGCGCTTTTTTGGACTAGGATGTTGAGTATCGGCTCTACTTTTATCCCGATATTTTTTTTGCATTGGATATTATTGCTTATTGGCAAAGTGAAAGCAAAAAAATTTTTATTAAGCGGCGGTTATCTAATAACTGCTATTTTTTTATTCTTTAGCTTTTCGCCATTGTTTATAAAAACCGTTGAGCCACGATTTGGATTCCCTTTTTGGCCTGTGCCAGGCATTCTTTATCATTTTTACGTGGTTTTTTCTTACATCAGCTTATTGGGCTATGGCATTTATCAATTATTTATCTATTATCACCAAGCAGCGGGCCATCTTAGGGCTCAAATGAAATATATTTTTTTAGGATTAGCCATTGCTGCTCCTGCGGGTTTCTCTAATTTCCCTCTCTGGTATGGTATTAATATTCCTCCCTACCTCAATTTGTTTGTCTTGTCTTATATGGGCTGTTATTCTTATGTGATGCTTAAATACCGTTTGATGGACATCAGGGTGGCGATAGGCAAAGGTGCGGTTTATATCCTTTCCTTGCTGACGGCGATCGGGGTAAGTTTTCTCTTGATGTTTCTTAATAACCGCTTGGTTCAGCCAGTTCGGTTTGAGATTTTTCTACCTCTAAGCGTTGTAGTATCTATTTTGTTTTATCATATTTTTTTCAGGTTGTTTGAGAAAGTAGCCAATAGGTATTTTTATTACACTTTTTACTCTTATCAAAAAGTTTTGAGCGATTTGGGCAGGGAATTAATAAAGGTTTTGGATTTAAAAAAGTTGAGCTCTTTGGTGGTGGAAACATTGCAAGTGACAATGAAGCTTGATAGGACGGTTGTCCTTTTAAGGGGCGAGGATGGCCGTTTTGTGATTTTGAAAAATATCGGCTTTATGGAAGAAAACGGTATTTCGTTGGTGAGAGATAATTTTTTGACCGATTTTTTAAAAAAAATTCAAAAGCCGTTGGTTTTTGAAGAATTGGTTTTGGCCGAGAGAGACGCTGCTTCGGAATACGAAAAGGTGAATCTGCACAAGTTGCAGGACAATATGAAAAAGATTGAGGCCATTGTCTGCCTGCCGCTTTTTGCCGCTCAAGAGATTATTGGTTTGGTTGTTTTAGGCAAGAAAATTTCAGGGGACGCTTACTCACAGGAGGACCTGGAATTACTTTCTGCGTTGGCTTCTCAAGTGTCAGTGGCCTTACAGAATGCACGGCTTTATGATCAGGTCCAATCTTTAACCAAGAAATTGCAAAACCAAGTTGAAGGGCAGACCAAGGACATTAAAGCACTTTCAGAAATGAAAACCGAGTTTCTTAAGGTGGTCAATCATCAGTTGCGCACCCCGATTTCCATTATCAAGGGGATGTCGTCAATGCTTTATGAGGGCGATGTGGCTGAAAAAGACGAGCAGGACTTCAAGAGAAAGATGTATCTGTCAGCAGAGCGGCTCTCGGTAATCTTAGATGATATTTTAATCGCCCAATCCTTGGTGGCTGGCAGCGAAGAACCAGATTTGTCTCCCTGCAATGCGCTGGAGATTGTTGAGAGGCGGCTTGAGCACTTCCAGCCCCAAGCCCAAGAAAGAAACATACAACTTGTTTTCCAAAAACCAAGCCAAGTAATTCCCTCTGCCCTTTTGGACGAGCAGATGTTTGAAAAAATCATCTCCCATTTGATTGACAATGCTATTCTATACACGAAGACAGGTGAGGTTTCGGTTTCATTGGAAGCCAAAAAGACGGCCAGCGGCCAGGACGTTTTGGAGTTAAAGGTTCAAGATACCGGTATGGGCCTGGATGAAGAGACAAAGGCCCACCTTTTTGAATTGTTTTATCGCGGTCAGCAGGCCATTCACGCCCATCCCAATGGCTCGGGCCTGGGCTTGTATATTGTTAAGGAGTTTGTCAAAGCCCAGAAGGGCGAGATTGCTGCTCAAAGCGATGGCCTTGACAAAGGCAGCACCTTCACTGTGCGCCTGCCGATTGTTGAGGGGGTGGAATGATTTAGTTAGCGGGTTTCTTTCTCAAGAAGAATACTGTGATTGCCGAGGCAAGGGCCACGGCTATAGCCGCAATAAAGGATAAAATTCGTGATTGCTTTGATTGATTGGGCATAAACCCGCCAATTTGTGCAGCGGCGGGGATGCCATCTGCCGTTGAGGAAGCTGTTTTGTCCGGGGATTTTGTAGCCCCCTCTTTTTTTGTGGTTGCGAAAGTATTTTTGGAAACAATATTAGCGGTGCCCGGGGTTAAGGTTATGCTCCAGCTCCAGCCATTGTTTGTGCGGCCATAGGATTGATTATTTGGGGCTGACGGATAATCAACCTTATCAATCAACTCACCTTGTGGGTCAAAGAGTTCTAAGCCATCGCCATTGTTTTGCAGAACAATTTTGGTTTGAGTCCTTGGCAGAACCAAAAAACCATTGGCTGCAATGGTGGTCTCGGGAGGCAAGGCGCAGGCCTTGATAGCGCCAACCCTGTCTTTTATTTTCCAGCCAGACAGGTCAACTGAAAAATTATTGGCGTTATAGAGCTCAACCCACTCGTTTTCTTCGTCAGGCCCTTGGGGTGCAGGTAGGACCTCATTGATAAAGATATTCTTCGGGTAAACAATGGCCGGTGGTGGCGCAACTGGCGACTTAACAGTAGTCGTTTCTTCGGGGGCCGTTGTGGCAGTTTGCCCCGTTAGAAGCGGGGCTTCTAACGGGGCAATTTTTTCCGGGGGAGCGATGGGCTGGCTGTTTGGAGCTTTGGGTGTGCCGCCCGGGTTTTGGCTATCCTGCCAGTTGATTTTTTCATTCCCGCCATTATTTGTGTTTGTTCGTTCCATTGTTCTTTTGGTCTTATTGTCACCGGCAAACCAGCCGGAAACGCAATCAACCTCGTCAACAATGGCGCCGTTATTGTCTAATAGTTGCAGTTTTTCACCTTTATTGCTTAAAGCACCTTGATAAGTTTGGTTAGCTGGAATAGTTGGCACGGTTTGGTCATCAGTCCTTTCCAAAAGAAAAAATCCCTGGCTCGGGATATTGCCTTTTAGGGCTGTTTTCAATTTTTCGTCAGACGATTTTAATATCCAACCATCAAGCGACACCACCTGTGGACCATTGTTAAAAAGTTCTATCCACTCATCATTTGACGATGTCACGGTGCCCATCCAGCAGATTTCGTTGATAATAACAGCCGCGAGAGACAGGGCTGGTTGAAACAATAAAAGGCATAAGCAAGCTGATAAAAGCAGAAATATTTTTTTCATAAAAGGAGGCTTTTTGGTGTTTTTTTGCCTAGATATTCAAACGCCAGTTTGGTGGCTACCCTGCCTCGTGGGGTTCTGGCGATAAAGCCTAAACGCATCAGATGCGGCTCGTAAACCTCTAAGATTGTTTCCTCCTCTTCGGCCGTGGCCGCAGCCAAGGTTTGCAAGCCAGCCGGGCCACCGTTGAATTTTTGCACCAATACCTCCAAGAGGCGACGATCATTGGCATTGAGGCCGTGTTCGTCTATCTCTAAACTTTCTAAGGCGAATTTGGCCAGCTCGTCAGTGATTTCGTTGCCTCCCCGCACTTGAGCAAAATCCCTGGTTCTTTTGAGTAGGTGGTTGGCAGTTCTTGGTGTAAATCGTGACGACTTGGCCAGGGTTGCCAGGGCTTGGTCGGTGATTGCTATATTCAACAGCTTGGCTGAGCGGCTTAAAATCTTTTTAATATCCTCTAAATTGTAAAAATTTAAGCCGAAAATAGCGCCAAATCTTGACCGCAGCGGGCTAGAAACAGCGGCCAAACGGGTGGTGGCGCCGATTAAAGTGAAGCGGGGTACTTTGAGCTCCATGGTGCGGGCCATTGGCCCCTTGCCCAAGACGAGATTGAGCTTGAAGTCCTCTAAGGCAGGGTATAAATATTCTTCTACAATGCGCGGCAAACGATGGATCTCATCAATAAATAAAACGCTGCCTTCTTGTAAATTAGTTAAGATGGCAGCTAAATCGCCGGCTCGTTCAACAGCCGGACCCGAAGTTATTCTGCAGTCAGTGTCAATTTCCCCAGCTATTAGGTGGGCCAATGTGGTATTGTGGTTGATAAAGCCATTTGCGAAAAATGCATGGTTATGCGGTATGCTCAAATCTACTG
>Ga0136653_10002449_pt1 | contig 10163 bp, 6 predicted proteins | sample LakKivw275mmetaG_FD_94866 | JGI IMG/M metagenome (GOLD analysis project Ga0136653, IMG submission 94866) | Anoxic lake water microbial communities from Lake Kivu, Rwanda to study Microbial Dark Matter (Phase II) - Lake Kivu water 275m metaG... | ecosystem: Environmental > Aquatic > Freshwater >... | reverse complement strand
GCATGTCACCTGGACTTTGCCGAGGCTGAACGTCTCCGAATCGACCTTCATCGAGCTTCTGGCCCACATCAACGGTGCCGAGTTCGGCCCTCTCGAAAACAAGGTCAACGTCACCGGCGTCCCTCCGACGGGAACTAACGTCACCGACGAGGACAGCGAGATCGTCACCGCCATATATGCCGCCATATCAGTTCGCAAGAGCGTGGACATCCCCCAGGGGGAGGTCTGCACCAACGTTAACTTCACCATATTCGTCAACAACACCGGAAACGCCCGCCTCGATCCGGTCGTTGTGACAGACACTTTGCCTTTGGGCCTCGAATACGTCAGCTCGACTCCACCGGGAGCCCAGTCAGGAAACACCACCATCTGGAACCTGGGGGGAATGGACGCCGGAGAGATGAGGATCGTCTATCTTGTAGCCCACATCAACGGCGCCGCCTTCGGCAACCTGGCGAATCTGGTCGAGGTGGTGGGGAAGCCCGAACGCGGCGACAACGTCACCGACAACGATACCGAGAACGTCACAGCCCTGGGAGCCGAGATCGACGTAGAGAAGACCGTGGACATCCCCGTGGGGTCGGCCAGCACTCGCGTCAACTTCACCATCCTGGTGAACAACACCGGAAAGGTGGCGCTGGACCCGGTGATGGTGACCGATACTCTGCCTTCCGGCCTCGACGAGCCTGTCCCAAGCGACGGAGGCTCGGTCACCGGGAACGTCGTCACCTGGAACATCGGAAGACTGAACGTCGGAGACGTCCGAACCCTCTGGCTTGCGGCCCACATCAACGGCTCATCCGTCGGCAACCTCACAAACCGCGTCGAGGTAGAAGGCGATCCTGAGTTAGGCGAGAACGTCACCGACAACGACTCTGTAAACGTCACCGCCCTCGATGCGAAGATCGACGTCGATAAAAGCGTGGACATACCGATCGGGTCGGTCAGCACCAGGGTCAACTTCACCATCGAAGTAACCAACACTGGCAACGCCGATCTGGACCCCGTCATCGTCACCGACACCCTCCCTCCGGGCCTTGATAATGCAACCTCCACTCACGGCGGCACCGAATCCAACGGCGTCATCACCTGGAACCTGGGCAGGTTGAACGCCAGCGATTCAGTAACCCTCCACATCGAGGCCCACATCAACGGTTCCGCCTTCGGCAACCTCATGAACCTGGTCGAAGTGGTGGGGAAGCCCGAGCACGGCGACAACGTCACCGACGCCGACTCGGAGAACGTGACCGCCCTGATGGCGGCTATCGATGTCGAAAAGAGCGTGGAAAACCCCGTGGCGAGGAACGGGACCAGAGTGAACTTCACCATCTTCGTCAACAATACCGGTGACGCCGATCTGGACCCCGTCGTCGTGACCGACAGACTTCCGTCTTGCTTTGAATACGACAGCTCAACTCCCAATGGAAGCGAATCGGGCGGTGTCGTCACCTGGAACCTCGGGAGGCTGAACAAGAGCGATTCGAGGAGCATATCGCTGATAGCTCTCGTCAACTGCCATGAGGCCGGAGTTGAAACAAACCTGGTGGAGGTCGTGGGGAAGCCCGAGCACGGCAACAACGTCACCGACAACGACACAGCAGATGTTACCACCATCTACGATCTCAACGTCACCAAGACCCCCGATAAAGACACCGTCCGACGAGGCGAGGAGATCACCTACACCATCAGGGTATGCAACGAGGGCGCCGACGCGTACAACGTCCTGATAAGGGACGTCTTCGACCGGCAGGTAGAGTTCGTCTCGATATCTTACTCCTGGATTGACATGGCTGCTCCCAGAATCGAGGAGATCGGCGAAGGGGTCGTCCTCGTCGACATGATACCCTCAGGAGGATGTATCGAGATCGTCTTCACCGTCAGGGTTCCAAAACAGGAGCTGAAGTTCGGCATGGATCAGGGCGTTTCAGGCACAGGCTTCGTAAACGTCAAGAACGACTACTCGACGACCCTCGAGCCCTACGTCATAACGAACAGGGTTGACGTCACGTTGAACGGCACCGCCGAGGTATTCTGGGACGATGCAAAAGTATCCGTCCTCGGCGAGCCCGGAACTGAGCTCTCAACAAGGGAGCACGGTAGCGGGTCTTACGAGAGCGAGGAGCTGGTGAGGCTCATAAGCGAGAACAAGTCGATCTCGATGGACAAAGACGTGGAAGCGACCTTTGGAACTACGACCCTGGGCCTCTACAACAACCGCACCTTGAACTACTCTTCAAGGTGGACCGAGGAGGCTAGGGCCAAGAACCGGATAACAGGAGCCTCCATGAGCGAGTCCTACCGGTACGCAACGCGCATCGACCGCGAGTCGAGCCTGGACGTCGACAAGAACGGCTCCACCTTGACGATCGATTCGGAGTTTGAGGGCGTGGGCCACATCGGCTTCCTGAAGAAAGACCCCGGCTCGAGAGCCGGGGGCACGCCGACCTTCGAGGCCCGGGAAGAGTATGCGGGAAGCTTCAAGGTTCTGGAGAAGGTGGACGAGTACGGATCGAGCGTCAGCTCCGATAAGTCGGCGTCAGGGTCGGGGCTTGTGGTCGTCGATAAGCGGCTCGGCGAGAGCCAGAGGTCCTACGAGTCGGGGACGGGCAGGTACGCCTCCGAGGAGCTGATCAGAACTAACACCAACTACATAGCGAAGGAGATAAGCCTCGAATATGCGCCCTCAAGCCTCAACCTCACCGGGACGAACGGCACAAAGATCAACTCGTCGATGAAGTGGAAGGAGGGGATGTACTCCAAGAACCCGAGGTCGAGCTACATCGGCGAGGAGTACACCTCCATCACCGAGCTGGACAAGGAGACGGTGGCTCGCGGCTTGAACGAGATGGATACGAGCGCGAACTTCTCGGGCCGGGCGAGGTTTAGGGCGGTCCTGAAGGACGAGGTCGACTTCGACGAAGAGTACGAGGGCGACTACTCCATCGAGCGGAGAGTCATCTTCACCGGCGTCGCCAAGTACGATCGGCCCCACCTGAACGTCACCAAGACCCTGGTGGGGAACGTAACCGAGGAGACCCTTCCGTGGGGCTACAACGAGACTCATCTCGAAGGCGCGACGAAGACGAGGAAGGTGGCGAACTACATCATCGCAATCGAGAACGACGGGAACAAGGCGCTGGGGCCGATATACGTCTACGACCTCTTCCCGCCGGGATCGGCCTACATCGAGGCCTCGCTCCGGCCGTCGGAGCTGACGGAGACCCGCGCCAACTGGACCCTTTTAAACCTCGGCATCGGTGACCGGGTGGCGATTTCGCTGAAGCTGGACGTGACCGGATATCATCCGAGCGAGCTCGTCAACAGGGTCGAGGTCTGCGGCGGGATCAACAACGGCGAAGAACTGGTCTGCGCCTCGAACTTCAGCGCTATCGAGGTCGGTTGGCTGACGTGCTGCACCGACGAGACATTGTCTGTGACGAAGACCGCAGAGGTCGATCCGGTCAACGATAGCGTCGTCAGGTACACGGTCGAGATCAGGAACGGGGAGGACGCGACCAGGGTGGCGACGGTGACAGATCGGCTGCCTGAAGGGATGAAGCTCCTTGAGTCGTCGGTCCCCTTCGCCTCCTACGACGGGGAGGTCGTCGTCTGGAACCTGGTCGAGATCCCGGCTTCCGGGACGGCCGCGATCGAGTTTTCGGCCCTGGCCCCCGGAGCTGGGAGGTTTGTCAACACCGTCATGGTTGACGCGCGGTCCGTCGACGGGCCCGTCGTCCAGCCCGTGTACGCCACCTGCGTCATCGATGTTGGATCTGTCGAAGAGTGCGGACCCGTATCCTGCGGGACCTGGCAGCCTCCGAACTGGGAGCTCGACCACGTCGGATACGAGCCGGACGATATCGCCTGCGAGGACCTGACCTGCACCAGCTGCGACGGGACGGACTCTCGCCTCGCTTCCTGAACGGGAGCAAGGCAACTCCATTTTCCGTCATCTTCAGCTGCCTTGCGATCATCTCGCGTTTGCGGACCGGCGCACCGCTCGATGATGCGTTTTTTTATAAAAGGAGAGGCCCGTTCAGACCGGCTCGGGCTTGTCGAGGAGCCCCCTCTTCTCCAGGATCGCGCCGGACCGCGCGTGGGGCCGCCTTGAGACCGAGTCGTTCGCCTTCTCCATCTCCCTCGCCTCGTCGGCGAGCCTTGCTGCGGCCCGCATCACCTCGTGGCCCGCGGCGGCGGCGAGGGCGATCCTATCCAGCTCTTTCAGCCTGAAGCAGGCGGCGGCGTCAATCCCCGCCACGGTCTGGGCCATGTAGAGGGCGCCGATCGCCTTGGCCCGAGCGTAGGGGTTCTTGAAGTTCATCCGCATAGCAGCATTCTCCGGGGTCGCGAGGATGGCGGGAAGCTTTGGTTCACCGGAGAGGATGCTGGCCATCGTCCTGTCCAGCTCCTCCTGGACGAGCCTGACGGACCCGCAGATGCTCAAGACCTTGAGGGCGTCGGAGTTGAAGAGGGCCATCTCCGCGGGGTCGAGGAACTCGCGCTTCGCCCCGATGAGGGGGTCGAAGGGGAGGATGATGTATCCGAACCCCTCGGCTTCCAGGGCCTCGCGGGCCTCCTTCTTGGAGGGGCCGTCGGAAATGATGACGGTGGGAAGGTCTCTGTAGATCTCTCTTGCCGCCGTGGGGCCTGGGGTGGCGGCGTTCGGACCCACCATCACCACCAGCCGGGGTCCCCAGCTCTTCAGCTCTGCTGACATCTCGGCCTCGTTCTTCGTCATCTTTGCTCCGAAGGAGAGGGCTCTGACCTCGATATCGGTCCTTTCGGCGATCTCGTCCAGCGCCAGGTCTGCGACCAGCGATGATGCGACGTTGCCGAGCTTGATAAACCCGATCTTGAACATGGCAATAACCTCCCCTGGGATGCCGCCCGGATAATAAAAGAGTTCCGATCTCTCGAATCTGGCAGAACTTCTTTATATCCCCCTCTCGTTTTGGGAAAAGATGCCCTTGAGATCTTGGATGATTCGTCCCTGGGGCGAGAACAGGTGGCTGGTCCTGGACGCCCTCGCCATCGTCACCGGCCTTGCGGGGGGTCTCGGGGCTGTGATCTTCAGAAGGCTGGCCGAGGCGGTCCACCACCATCTCTTCTTCGGCCAGGTCCTCGCCGCCCTTCCGGGAGGCGACGGAAGGCTAGCCTTCCTGCCGGTCCTGGGGGGGCTTGTTATCGGCCTTTCAATCCTGAGGTTAGCGCCCGAGGCGGGGGGAGGGGATCCCGGGGCTGATGGAGTCGCTCCACAAGCGAGGCGGCAGGATCAGGGCCCGGTCGGGGCCCGCCCTCCTCATCGCATCAACCGTCACCATCGGGAGCGGCGAGAGCGCCGGCCGGGACTCGCCCATCGGACAGATCGGGGCCTCCTTCGGGTCTCTCCTGGGGCAGAGGCCGACGCCATCATCGCCTACGAGATGGCGGCGGAGAGGGTGGGGAAGGAGTCCCAGAGATAGGAGGCAGGTCGTCGGATCAGCCGGATCTCCTCACGATTCTTCTATCCTTCACCCATTCACCGTTCTTCTATCCTCACCATCTCGCCGTCGGCGTCGACGGCCACGAAGGTGCCGTCTTCCAGGTCGAGGATCTCGGCGGGGACCCCGTCCACCAGGGGGATCCCGCTGATGATGGCGCCGACGGCGACGATCGGCTCAGACCTCAAGTTGATCATCGCCGCCGGGGCGACGCCCCTCTTCTTCAGCTGGTAGATGACGTAAGATCCGACTGTGGAGCCCTTGCCTCCGGGGAAGATCAGAACCTTGCCTGCGACGTCTTTGCCGAAGAGCTGATGCTTCGGATCGACGACCTTTCCCGTCTCCTGGTCGACGGTTCCGAGGAACGATATCCGCTCCTTCGATACGAGGGCGGGGCCAGAGGCCCTTCCGCTCGATATCCTATGGCAGGAGATCTCCATTAAGAGACCCTCCTGGCGGCGGCCTTGCCGGTGGCGGCCCCGACGCACTCCTCTGCGCTCCCGTAGGCCGCCTTTATCTTGCAGAGGCCGGGGACGTAGGCGAGGGCCTTTCCTGAGTTGACCATCATCTTCTTGTATCGATCGCTGGCGGGCGAGACGACCATGCAGGTGTCGCAGAAGACCTTCGCCCCCGAGCCCTCGATCTTCTCTACGAGCCCGGGGCACCTCTCTGCGATCCCCCGGGCTGTGCAGATCCAGAGCTCCCTCTCGACTTTTTTCCCCGCGAGGAGCCTTGCGAGCTCTTCCAGCTCTTTTGGCGAAGAGTGGGGGCAGCCCACGGCCACGATCTCCACCTCATCGTCGGGTCCGTTCTCTTCGCGAACCGCCCGGAGATCTTCTGCTCCGAGAGGGATCTCCTCAGCCCCCTTCGGGGCCGGAGGCCCGTCCTTATCGAAGTAATATAGGGCCACAGAGCCGCTGGCGGCCATGGCGGCGCCGAGGGCCTTCAGCTCATCGACCTGCGGCCTTCTTCGAAAGTGAAAACGAGGGACCCCGTCGCCCACCTCTCTTCCGACGATGTAGCCCAGAAGGCCGAAGTCTGAGGCTTCCAGGTCGGCATCGACCGAGATTTTGATGGTTGGGACCCGGTTCTCCTCCAGGTGGTAGCCGTACCGGGGGGTCTTTCCCACCAGGGCCGCCGCCAGGGCCGATGGTCCCCCCTCCCGGTTGGTCTTCGCCCCGATGACGGAGTTTGCGAAGGAGACGGCGGAGGACTCGCTCCAGGCCAGGTGATCGCCCCTCCGGGCGCTGTCGGGCCTGATCGAGTAGGGGGTGCAGGTGCAGTCCGGCGAGATTCCGAGGCGCCTATAGGCGTCGACGATCTCGATCTGCTTTTTGGCGAAGTTCTCGTCGATTCCCATATCCCGCCAGCGGGAGAGGTCCATCCCGGCCGGGTTCAGGACGCTGGGGACGGCCACCCTTCCCCGGAGGTCGGATATCCACTCGAGCCCCGCCTCGCCGATCGTCTTGAAGGAGACCCCCGCCACCTGGACGCTTCGGACGGGGATCAGCCGGTCGGCGCCGTAGATGTCGCCGAGGGCCACCAGGATCTCCATAGCCCTCCTCAGGCTCTCACCCCTCTCCCCCTGGAGGGCCTCCTCCTCATCTCGCGAAAGATGCATGGTCGTTTTTCGGAGCGGGAATATAAAAAGGCTGAGATCAAGTTTCAGATCAGCCTGCCGATGGGGTGGCCCGCGGCGGGCCAGATTTCGAGGTCTTTCGCCGCCTCGGAGACGAGGATGTCGGTCATCGCCGCCACAGGGAACGCCTCCCCGGCCCGCTCGATGGGGCCGTAGAGGACATAGTCTCCCCCCGCCAGGATCTCCAGGCCCGCGGAGGCGGCATCGCAGGCCTCCCTCGCACCTCTTTCTTTCGACCGGAGCCAGAGCCAGGAGGAGACGGCGTTGTGGATCCCCGAACCCGTTGGCAAACCGAACTTCGCCTTCGCGAGAACAGTGGACCGCAGCGATCTTCCGGCCCCGTCTCCCAGGGGGACGACGCCGGGGTCGATGAGGAGGTTATTCATTCCGAGGCTCTTGGCGATCTCGATCAGCCCTGCCCTCCGGCCAGCTCCGCCCTTTTCGAGGGCTTTTATCGTCCCCTCGACGCTGGAGTCGGCGGGGTTGAAGGCGAGGAGGATGGCGGAGTCTATCTCGGAATGGGCCAAAGCCTCCTCTTCCCGATCCGTCGTGGCAAGGCCGACGCTGTTGTAGATGCACCGATCGGCATAGCCGATCTCAGAGACGAGGTCCGCCATCTCGATCCTCGTCTCGGGGTCGGCGGAGTCGAGGATGATGGGGCCTGACCAGATGCTCTCGACGAAGTCGAGGTAGCGGCCGAAGGCCTCAGGGGTCCTGGCGTAGACGTGGAGGACGGCGGGGTTTCCCGTCTCCTCGGAGAGGGCGGTCTGCCTGCCGATGAGCGCCTCGGCCGCCTTCTCGTCGAAGATCCCTCGGTCCACGTCCTCCACGATCCCGTGCCCCTGGTAAAATATCGTACCGCAGAGGGCCGTGGGGTTTTCTCCCGGCTGGCCCCCGATCTTCACCCCGGCGACGTTCACCACCGACTGATCCCTCGCAAACCTGAACAAATCCACCGCCTCAAACAGCTCTTCAACTCTTCAAACCTTGAGTTTGTGCTCCCCGGTCAAAAAAGTTGGGATCGCCCCCACCATCGCGTTCTATGATGGCGAGGTTATCGCCTTCTTTCTCAGGAGCCGATTGTACTTGATCGCAAACCGGTGGGCTTCGTCCCTCATCTCCTGGACGAAGAGGGAGGCCTTATCGTCCCGTTTGATCGAGAGGGGCCGGAGGCGGCCGGGGACGTAGATCTCCTCCTCCCTCTTGGCGATGGAGATGATGGGGATGTTGAGGCCGAGCTCCCGGAGCTCCCGGGATGCGGCCCAGAGCTGCCCCTTCCCTCCATCGATGACGATGAGGTCTGGCATCTCCCCCGCCTCCTCTTTCTGCCGCAGGTAGCGCCTTTTTACGATCTCGCCGATGGAGGCGAAGTCGTCGATCCCGTCGACGGTCCTCAGCTTGAAGCGGCGGTAGCCCTTTTTGTCCGGCCTTCCGCCCCGGAACTGGACCATCGACCCGACGGCGAAGCTTCCCGCCAGGTGGGAGACGTCGAAGACCTCGATGACGTTCGGCGCTCCCGGGAGGGAGAGGGCCTCCTGGAGGGCGACGAGCTTCTTTCTCTCGCCGAAGAATCGGATCTCGACGTTCTTCTGAGCCAGCTCCAGAAGCTTCCTCTTCTCTCCCTGCTTTGGTACCGTCGCCCGGACCCTTCTTCCCTTGACAAAAGATAGAAAATCGACGATGGGCTCGTCGAGGGCTTCGCCCAAAATCAGCTCCTCTGGGGGCTCGTTCTCAGAGTAGTACTGGACGAGAAACTCCTCCAGGAAGCTCTCGCCGCCGGGGAAGACAAACTCCTCTTTCCCCTCCAGGGTTCCACGATAGACCTTGAAGAGCATCAGGTATACGCTCTCGCCGTCGACGACGTAGCTCAGGACGTCCTCGTCGAACCTCTTTTTCCTCTCGATCTGCTGGCGGTCCTGGAGGCCTTCGAGGGCCCTGATCTCGTCGCGAAGCTCCATCGCCCGCTCAAACTCCTCCTTTCTCGCTAGAGCGGTCATCTCCTTCTTCAGCGAGCCGATCAGCTCTCCGGTCTTCCCCTTCAAGACCGCCTCGGCCCGGCTCACCCTTTCTTGGTAGTCGACAGGCGAGATCTTTCCGATGCAGGGGCCGGAGCAGGCTCCCATGGAGTAGCGGAGGCACGCCCTCTTCGGGAGCCTCCTGCAGGTCCGAAGGCCGAAGGCCTGCCGGATGACGGAGAAGACGAGGTCCCTCTCCCTCGCGGAGACGAAGGGGCCGAAGAAGCTGCCCTCGCCCGCCCGTTTCCGGGAGAGGTGGATTCGCGGGAACTCCTCGTCGGTGAGGTGGATGGAGGCGTATCGCGACGAGTCCTTCAGCTTGACGTTGTACTTGGGCCAGTGCTTTTTGATCAGGGCGTTCTCCAGCAGCAGAGCCTCGACCTCGCTCTCGGTGACGATGAAGTCGAGGTTTTGAGCGGCAGAGACGAGGGCCGAGGTCTTGGGGTCTGTCTCCCTCTTCTGGAAGTAGCTTGCGACGCGCTTTTTAAGGTCCTTCGCCTTTCCGACGTAGATGACGGCTCCCTCGCCGTCTTTGAAGAGGTAGCAGCCGGGAAGGTGGGGGAGGGGTTCAGGGTCGATCATGGCGGAGGGGCCTCGGTTGGAAGTCCGACGAATGCTGTCTGGTATGCCTTAAGGGGCTTTGACGTATAATCACGGCAAAAATGATCATCAGGGGAGAAGTTAAACCCTTTTCTCTCGGCTCACATGACTTCATCGGCTGGAACTTAAGATTTTATAGGTTTGGAAGACATCCAGATACGGCGTACCGCTGACGAACCTTGAGACTCCTGGTCGGATAAAGCACACCTTTTAAGCTAGGCGCTATTTTGATCCTTCGGGTGAGGATAGGTATAACTTATCCCAGAAAATGCGTTTCTCCAGAAGAGATAGCCTTCCAGCGCCATAGCGCTTAACACGTTTTTTAAATTTGAAGAACTCTATAACTCCCTCAAACCTCAGTCGGGCATTTTTCGTTCTTCTTACATAGAATACCAGGACCAGTATCGCTGAAAGATCAAAGAATAAAAG
>Ga0136653_10002448_pt1 | contig 10169 bp, 4 predicted proteins | sample LakKivw275mmetaG_FD_94866 | JGI IMG/M metagenome (GOLD analysis project Ga0136653, IMG submission 94866) | Anoxic lake water microbial communities from Lake Kivu, Rwanda to study Microbial Dark Matter (Phase II) - Lake Kivu water 275m metaG... | ecosystem: Environmental > Aquatic > Freshwater >... | reverse complement strand
AGGTGTTGCGTGATGGAATTCGAAGCGTGCCCCAGGCCCGCGAGGCGCTCAAGCAGGAGATGATCGCCCTGCTGGATCACCAAGTCCTCTGGCGGGCCGATGAGAAGCGGCTGCTGACAGTGATCCTTGTGGTGGGAGCCAATGGATCGGGCAAGACCACCAGCATCGCCAAGATGGCCTTTTACTATCAACAGCAGGGCCGACGGGTGATGCTCTGCGCCGCGGATACCTTCCGCGCGGCGGCCATTGACCAGCTTAAGATCTGGGGAGAGCGGGTGAGCGCGCCCGTCATCGCCCACCAGCCAGGGGCGGATGCGGGAGCCGTTGTGTACGATGCCATCCGCGCCAGCCAGTCGCGGGGGATGGATCTGCTGATCATTGACACCGCTGGTCGGCTGCACACCCACTACAACCTGATGCAGGAGCTGGCCAAGGTGCGACGGGTGGCCGCCAAACAGGTGCATCGCGCCCCGCATGAGACGCTGCTGGTGCTGGACGCCACCACAGGCCAGAATGGGCTGTCCCAGGCCCAGCACTTCAAGGAAGCAGTGGAGGTGACGGGCATCGTGCTGGCCAAACTGGATGGCACGGCCAAGGGCGGGGTGGTCTTCGCCATCGCCCGCGAGCTGGGCCTGCCCATCCGCTTCGTGGGCACCGGCGAGGGGGTGGAAGACCTGGCCGAGTTCGATGCCCAAACCTTCGTGGAGAGCCTCTTCTTGTAGCTTGTCACTCGGGGTGCAGGGGCAGAGCCCCTGCCGGGGGGCCTGGGGGGTGTCCCCCCACATCTCCTCCTATCTCTCCAAGATGAACTGGGGGGAGTCCCCCCACCGAGAGAGGTGAAAGTTACCTCTAGCAGCAAATTCCAGTTTCACATACTTCTGACACGAGCGAGGTAGGTATGGAAGCATTGCGTACCCAATTAGAGGACTTGCGACAGCGCCTGGACCAGTTGATGGACCAACTTTGACTGACGGACAAGGAGCAGGAGATCGCTTGCCTGGAGGAGGCTATGCAGGCCCCCGACTTCTGGGACGACTCCCAGCAAGGACAGGAGACTGTGCAGAAGCTGGTTGCGCTCCGAGAGGAAGTGGAGGGCTGGCGGGGCTTGTCCCATCGAGTGGCGGATCTCCTGGACCTCTTGGAGTTGGCGGTTGCCGATGAGGACGAAAACCTGATCTCGGAGATCGAAGCGGATACGGAGGCCCTGGCGGCGGAACTGGAGCGACGGGAGTCCTTGCTGCATCTCTCGGGGCCCTACGACCAGCGGGATGCCATCCTGGCCATCCACGCCGGGGTTGGGGGTACCGAATCGCAGGATTGGGTGGAGATGTTACTGCGCATGTACCTGCGCTGGGCAGAAGGGCGGGGCTTCAAGACTCAGATATACCATCTCTCACCGGGAGAGGAAGCGGGCATCAAAAGCGTCATCGTCTCGATGGCCGGCCCCTACGCCTACGGCTACCTTCGCTCCGAGCGGGGCGTGCATCGCTTAGTGCGCCTCTCCCCCTTCGACGCCGCCCACCGACGCCACACCTCCTTCGCCCTCGTGGAAGTGATGCCCGATGTGCTGGGGGACATCGAGGTGCAGATAGACCCCAAGGATCTGCGCATTGACACCTACCGCTCCAGCGGCCCTGGCGGACAGCACATGCAGAAGAGCAGCACGGCGGTGCGCATCATCCACATCCCCACCGGCATTGTGGTCACTTGTGAGAATGAGCGCTCCCAGGTTCAGAACCGGGCCACAGCTATGCGCATCCTGCGGGCACGCCTCTTGAATTTGGAGCAGAGGAAGCGGGAGGAGGAACAGGCGCGGCTCAAGGGTGAACATGTGCAGGCGGGTTGGGGAAATCAGATCCGCTCCTATGTCCTGCATCCCTACCGCATGGTGAAGGACCTGCGCACTGGCTACCAGGTGGGGAATACCGAGGCCGTCCTCAATGGGGACCTGGATGGCTTCATGGAGGCCTATCTCCGCAGGGGGTAATGAGTTGACGAGGCACCGAGTCAACGAGGGTTCAATCTACTCGGTGCCTCATCCACTCGTTACTTGTTGTCTCTCTCAGTGAAAATCGCTTTGACAAAAAGACAAAGGTGTTGTATAATTATAGCGTATAAATTAGGGATCCGGAGAAGCAGGGAGGGCACTCTATTGCTTCTTTTAATTGTCTAGCCGTCAACTTCTTTTTCCCTGGCCTGATGCCTAGGACAGGCAGCTCACAAGCGTCATACCCTTGGGGTTCTTCCTTTTGCTCAGGGCAGGCTCTGGAACTTATCCTTTCCCCTATGTACAGTTTGGATGAAATTCTGCTCACCCAGTTCGAGGAGTCCCTGGTAAGGACAGACCTGGCAGCTACGACCGTGGTCAACTATATGGCCGATCTGCGCTGCTTTGCCCGTTGGTTGGAGAATCAACTCTCCCCCAATGGCGGACTGCTGGGAGTACAGACAGAGGACATTCAACGTTACCAGGAAAGCATGGGAGGGGAAGGGCGGACTCTCAGCACCATCAACCGTCGGGTTCATGCCCTCCGCAAGTTCTACGAGTTCGCCAGGACTGAGGGCTGGATGGCCGCCAACCCGGCCCGTGATGTGTGGCCCCTGCCCCGACCGAAGCTCGTCCCTCCCCGGGCGCTCACCGATGAGGAGACGCGGGCCCTGTTGGATGCGATCCGCAGCGCAGCCCGGTCCAGCTTGCTCAAAAGGGACTATGCCATCATCCTCCTTCTCCTGGGCACCGGGGTGAAAGTCAGCGAGCTGGTGGAGCTACAACTGGAGGATGTGGAGTTCCTGGGAGAGGCTGGATATCTGCTGGTCGGCCAGTGTCGAAGAGATGGAGGCCGCTACGTCTCTCTCAGCCCGGCGGTGTGTGAGGCCCTGAAGGAGTATCTCCAGGTGCGCCCCAGTATACCCGGCGTGCATCATCTTTTCCTGAGCCAAGGGGGACGTCCCCTCTCTCCTCGGAGAGTGCAGGGTTTGGTACAGACCTACGCGCAGGCCGTGCATCTGGAGGGAGTGACAGCACAGGTGCTGCGCGACACCTTCGCCCTGACCATGCTGGAGGCTACTGAGGATGTATCGTTGGTTGCGGAGCTCCTGGGGCACCGGCGAGTTGAGACCACAGCCCAGCGGTATCTGCAAAGCGTGATACATGAAACGTGAGGCGTGATGCTTTCACGCTTTACTACGTAAGGAGGCAGGATTTGGAGCTACAGGATTTTAAAGCGCTACGCGTTGGCCTGGCTTCGCCAGATGAGATCCGTTCCTGGTCTTACGGCGAGGTGACCAAGGCGGAGACGATCAACTATCGGCGTCTCCGACCGGAAAAGGATGGGCTCTTCTGCGAGGCCATCTTCGGCCCGACTAAGGATTATCAGTGCTACTGTGGCAAATACAAGGGGATCCGCTACAAGGGGATCACCTGTGAGAAGTGCGGCGTGCAGGTGACCCGATCCTCGGTACGGCGGGAGCGGATGGGCCACATCGAATTGGCAACCCCCATCGCGCACATCTGGTACACCCGCCGACTGCCCAGCCACTTGGGACGGCTGCTGGACATTGGTCGTCGTGATCTGGATCGCATCCTCTACTACGCTCAATACGTGGTCACCTGGGTGGATGAGGAAGCGCGGCAGAGGGCCCTGAACCGACTGGATGAGGAGCTGGAAACCGGGCGAGGGCATGTCCTCCAAGAACTGGAAGAGCAGAAAGCCACTCTCACCCAACGGATGGAGGAGGAGATCGCCAAGCTGGAGGAGACGCGCGATGCGGAATATGAACGACTGGAGCAGGAGCTGAACGCTCAGACAGAGAAGATCGTGGATGAAGCCCAACGGCTGCAGATCGAGCTGGAGCGCCGGCGCGGGCAGGTGATAGACCATGATCTGATGTTTCATCCCCAGGATACCCAGGGCCCCGGGCCGGTCATCGTGGCTGCCGGCGAGATGGTGGCCTTGAGTCACCTCACCCGTCTTAACGAGGTGGTGCAGGGATATCTGAGCGTGATTGAGGAGGCCATCCGGCAACGGCAAGAGGAAAACGGGCGGCTGGTTGAGGAGGAAATCGAGCGATTACACCACTCTCTGGAAGAGCAGATCAGCTCCTTGCGAGAACAGGTGGAGCGGCGGATCGAGCAACTGGCTGGCCGGGTTGATGATGACAGAGCTACGGTCGAGGAGATCCGTCAATGCCAGCTTTTGAATGAAGCCCAATACCGGGAGCTGAAGGCCCAATGGGGAAACATCTTCAAAGCCGGCATGGGGGCTGAGGCCCTGTACGAGATCGTCAAGGACATTGACTTAGACAAGATGGCCCGGGCCCTGTGGCGGGAGATCCGAACCACCGGTTCCAAACAGCGGCGCAAGAAGGCCACGCAACGCCTGCGGGTCGTCGAGGCACTGCGCAAATCGGGCAACCGCCCGGAGTGGATGATCCTCATTGTCCTTCCGGTCATCCCGCCCGATCTGCGACCCATGGTGCAGTTGGATGGTGGGCACTTTGCCACCAGCGATCTCAACGATCTCTACCGTCGGGTCATCAATCGCAATAACCGCCTCAAGCGGCTGCTGGAGCTGGGCGCGCCCGATGTGATCGTGCGCAACGAGAAACGGATGCTCCAAGAGGCCGTGGATTCCTTGATTGACAACTCGCGCCGCGGCAAGGCCACCTCCCAGCGCGGACACCGGGAGCTCAAGTCCCTGTCCGACATGCTCAAGGGCAAACAGGGACGCTTCCGCCGAAACCTGCTAGGCAAGCGGGTGGATTACTCCGGCCGCTCAGTGATTGTCATCGGCCCCGAGCTCAACCTGCATCAGTGTGGCCTGCCTCGCGAGATGGCGCTGGAGCTGTACAAGCCCTTCGTCATCTCTAAACTGGTGGAATATAACTACGCCAACAATGTTAAGGGGGCCAAGCGCGTGCTGGAGCGGAGCCAACCGGAGGTCTGGGAGGTATTGGAAGAGGTGGTCAAAGAGCGGCCGGTGCTGCTCAACCGAGCGCCAACCCTCCACCGTTTGGGCATCCAGGCCTTCGAGCCGGTCCTGATCGAAGGAAAGGCGATCCAGATCCATCCCCTGGTGTGTACGGCTTTCAATGCTGACTTCGATGGCGACCAGATGGCCGTCCACATCCCTCTCTCCCCCAAGTCAGTTCAAGAGGCGCGGGAGTTGATGCTGTCCTCACGCAACCTCCTCAAGCCGGCCGATGGCTCGCCCATGGTAGGCCCCACCAAGGATATAGTCCTGGGTTGCTACTACATGACCATGGAGGTTCTAGAGCTCCAGAGAGGGGAAGGCAAAATCTTCACTTCTCTGGATGAGGTACAGTATGCCTACGAGATGGGCGCTGTGGACCTCCATGCCCGGATTAAGGTCTATAGCAAGCAGCCGGTGGCTCCGCCTCTGGGGGCCGAATGGGATGTGCAGCCCGCTTTCCAGAGGGAAGGGGTGATTGAGACCACAGTGGGCCGGGTCTTGTTCAACCAACACCTCCCTCCGGAGTTGCGTTTCGTGAATGAGGTGCTGGATAAAGGGAAACTGCAGGATTTGGTGGCCCGCTGCTACCAGTTGTTCGGCGATGAAGGCACAGCACAAGTAGTGGACCGGATTAAGGAGGCGGGCTTCAAGTATGCCACCCGATCAGGCATCAGCATGTCTATTTTCGACTTGACGATGCCCGAGGAGAAGGGGGAGATTCTGGAAAGCGCCTCGCAGCAAGTGAGCGAAGTGGAGCAGCAATATCGGCGCGGGCTGCTCACTGAGGATGAGCAATACGCCAAGGTGGTGGAACTGTGGACGCGGGTCAAGGATGAGGTGACCAATGCGGTGGCCGGGGCTTTAGATCCCACAGGGCCTATCTCCATCATGGCCAAATCAGGGGCTACCAAGCAGGGCATGGGGCCCATCGCCCAGTTGGCGGGTATGCGCGGCCTGATGGCCGACGCGTCGGGGCGGATCATCGCCATGCCCATCCGCTCCAGCTTCCGCGAGGGACTCACGGCCCTGGAGTACTTTATCTCCAGCCACGGCTCCCGTAAAGGACTGGCCGACACCGCGCTGCGCACCGCCGATGCGGGCTATCTCACCCGACGCCTGGTGGATGTGGCTCAGGATGTCATCATCAATGCCCAGGACTGCGACACCCGGGCCGGCTTCTGGATCCGGGCCAGCGATGATGTGGGCGGCCAGACGATGAGGGAACGGATCATCGGGCGCGTCGCGGCCCGGCCGATCCTCGATTCCACGAGCGGTGAGATGCTGGTGGGGCGCAATGAGATGATCACCGAGGAGATCGCAGTCCGCTGCGAGCGGCTGGGCATCGAGGAGATCTGCGTCCGATCGCCCATGACCTGCGAGCTGCGGTATGGGATCTGCGCCATGTGCTACGGGCGCGACCTGTCTCGGGGGGATATGGTGAAAGTGGGCACGGCGGTGGGCATCATCGCTGCCCAATCCATCGGCGAGCCGGGCACGCAGCTCACCCTACGGACCTTCCACACTGGCGGCGTGGCCTCGGAGGCCGATATCACCCACGGCCTGCCCCGCGTGGAAGAGCTGCTGGAGGTGCGCAAGAAGCCTCGCGGCGAGGCTATCGTCTCCGAGATTGATGGCCTGGTACAGTTGCGCCGCGAGGAGGACCAACGGATCGTGCACGTTGTGGATAGTGAGATGCTGCACGATGTCTACGAGGTCCCCCTGGATGGCCAGGTCCTGGTGGATGACGGCCAGGAGATCACCGCAGGAACGGTGCTGATCTCCTATAATCAGACGGAGGTCGTGGCTGACCATGGTGGACGCACCTTCTTCGATCCAGAAGCGCACCAGTTGATGGTCAGCTACGAACGGCGGGAGGAGCGGGAGTATGAGATCCCCTCCGCTGCCCTGCTCCTGGTGGAGGATGGCGACTATGTAATGGCCGGCCAACAGCTCACCGAGGGGGTGAAGAACCCCCGCCACATCCTGAGCATCCTGGGTCGGGAGCCGACACAGCGCTATCTGCTCTCCGAAGTGCAGCGCGTCTATCGCTCTCAAGGGGTGAACACCAACGACAAGCACTTCGAGATCATCATCCGCCAGATGATGAACACCGTGATGGTGACCGCCTCAGGGAACAGTCATCTTCTGCCTGGAGAGGTAGTAAGTCGGCTGGACTTTGCAGCGCTCAACGAGCGCTTGGCCAGGGAGGGGAAGGAGCAGGCACGGGCCCGCGAGGTGCTGTTGGGCATCAGCAAGGCCGCTCTGAATACCGACAGCTTCCTCTCCGCAGCTTCCTTTCAGCACACGATCCGCATCCTGGCCGATGCGGCGGTGGAGGGCAAGGTGGATGAGCTCCGCGGCCTGAAAGAGAACGTCATGCTGGGCAAACTGATCCCCGCTGGTACTGGCTTCCGCAGACGCCCCAAGGTTGAGGAAGTGGGTCCGGCAGCGGCCGAGCTGGAGAGGGCTGCGGAAGAGGAAGAGTTAATAGGAGGGCTCTCTGAGGAAGAATTTGAGCTGACAGAGGAGCTCGGTGTCGAGTTCGCTCTGGCAGACGATGTCGACTGATTTCGTGGAGCGTTGTGTGTAGAGCGTGGAGCGTAACTCGGAATTTGCTCCATGCTTCACGCATCACGGAAGGGGGGCTGTTATGCTGGTGTTCACGGATAAGATGCTCACCTGTGAGCGGTGTGGACGGTCCTTTGTCTTCACCGTCACCGAACAGCGAAAGTTGGCCCAGAGCGGTGTGGAGGTGTACGAACCGCGATACTGCCCCCAGTGCCGCCAAGAGGATGAAGGCCAGGTCAAACTCATCGGCGAGGTGAAGTGGTTCAGCGATAGCAAGGGATATGGGTTCATCCGCAAGGCGGATGGGGAGGAGATTTTCGTCCACTATACCGGCATTGCGGGGTCAGGGTTCAAGACCCTGCAAGAGGGTCAACGGGTGGAGTTCCGGATAGAGCAGACGCAGAAAGGGGCACAAGCGGTTGATGTCATAGTGCTGTCCTAGATGCACATCTGTGCTTGGATTGTACGCCAGCCCTGCGCGGTTCCACAAGGAACAGCACAGGGCTTTTTGTTGCCCGTCCTGAGACTTGCTAAAGGGTCGGCCTTGGCCCAGGGGACAGGTTGAGCCATCATGAAGACCTCTCTTTCCGCACAATGTAGGAAATGGAGTAGGGGTGCATCGCGATGCGCCCCTACACTGCTGGGGCTGGCGAGTGCGTTCCTGCTCCTCTGGGGAGGATGGCGTTGGGAATCCCACCAGGCGAGCCAAGAGCGAGGCATCACCTATGGCCCCCCTCCCCTTATTGAGCACCCCAGCTCACCCTGGGGGGTGAACGTCGCCCTGGAACAATACGATGAAGCACACTTACACCAGGCCTTGGAGGAGCTCGCCGCTGGTGGCTTCCACTGGGTGAGGCAGGCCTTTCCCTGGGCCCAGATCGAGCCCGCTCCGGCGCAGTTCCGCTGGGAGCAGTGGGATCGCATCGTGATCGCTGCCGAGGCCCAGGGCCTGGAGCTGATCGCCGTGCTCGACACCACGCCCCCCTGGGCCTGCGAGGGCCGAGATCCTCATACGCCACCTCTAAGGGAAGCCGATTTTGGACAATTTGCCCGCATCTTCGCAGCCCGATACAGAGATCGGATCCATTGCTATCAGATCTGGGATGAGCCCAACCTGAGCTCCCATTGGGGTGACCGCCATGTAGATCCGGCGACCTACGCCCGGCTGCTGCGGGCTGGCGCATCCCAGATCCGGGCGGTTGACCCCCAGGCCCTCATCCTCGCTGCGGGCCTGGCCCCCACCTGGGAGCAGGGGCCACTCAATTTGGACGAGGCAGCTTTCCTAGAGGGGCTGTACCAGGCCGGCGCTGGGGAGTTTTTCGACGTGGTAGCCGCCAAGCCCTATGGCTTCTGGAGCGGGCCGGAAGACCGACGTGTTTCCCCTGATGTGCTCAACTTCTCCCGCCTCATCCGCCTGCGGGAGGTGATGGAGGCCCACGGCGATGGGGACAAGCCCATATGGGCCGTGGAGTGGGGGTGGAATACGCTGCCCTCCGAGTGGTACGGCGCAGCAAGCTGCGCTACTCCGGCCTGCAGGAATAGCGAGGCTTGCCTCGCGCCTTCGCCCTGGGGCACCGATGGAGAGGAGAAGCAGGTCCAGCGGATCCGGGCGGCGGTGGAACGGGCGCGCCGGGAGTGGCCCTGGCTGGGTGTGATGTGCTGGGCGGAATACCAGCCCGCCCTGCCGCTAGATAATCCCCGCTGGGGGTTTGCCCTTCTAGATTGGGAGGGGCACCCCCGGCCTTTCTACTACGCCTTGCAGGAGCTCGCCACCCCCCCTGCGGTCGCCTATCCGGGGCGCTATCCGGCCGATCATCCGACAGGCCACTACGTAGGGGACTGGCGGCTGGCGGCGGGGAGGGCTGACATTGGCCGTTCCGGCGACAGCCTAACCATCCCCTTCCACGGAACAGAACTGGAGCTGGTGGTGCAGCGAGGGAACACCTGGGCCTGGTTGGAGGTCACTGTGGATGAGGCACCGATCAATGCACTCCCCCAGGATGAGGAGGGACATTCCTATGCGATTCTATACGATCCGCTAGGGCGTGAGGCGACGATACCCCTGGCCAGGGGCCTGGAAGATGGCCTCCACCAAGCGCGCATCGTGGCCCACGGCGGATGGGGGCAGTGGGCTATCCGAGGCTGGGTGGTGAGCCGGGAAGGACCTCACTGGCCGAGGCATGTGGGCAGGGCCTTATGTGCGGCCGGACTCACCCTTCTGGGCTGGGTGGCCTGGCGTGTGAAGGGAATCATCCCCGCCTGGTGGGTGATGCGCCATTCCCGGCAGCTTGCCCTGCCCTTTGCGGTGTTGAGCGTGGCCTGGCTTTCCCTCCCCCTGGGGAAGGAAGTGATCCTCGCTTCCACGGCGGCCTTCGTGGGGTTAGCCGCCTGGCAGCCACTGTGGGCGCTGAGAGCCCTGCTGTTTGCCCTCCCCTTCTACATGTCCAGTCACCCCCTGCCCAGCCTTCCGGTGGCCTCGCTGGATTTGCTGGGAGCGGCAGCAGCGGTGGGGATAGGGATACGAGTTACGAGTTACAAGTTACAAGTTACAAGGAGACTGAACCGCTCCACGCTCCACGGGTGCGGTAGGGTGTTCGCGGCACTGGTGGGCCTGGGAGTGGTCTCCGT
>Ga0136653_10002446_pt1 | contig 10175 bp, 10 predicted proteins | sample LakKivw275mmetaG_FD_94866 | JGI IMG/M metagenome (GOLD analysis project Ga0136653, IMG submission 94866) | Anoxic lake water microbial communities from Lake Kivu, Rwanda to study Microbial Dark Matter (Phase II) - Lake Kivu water 275m metaG... | ecosystem: Environmental > Aquatic > Freshwater >... | reverse complement strand
TTGCAGGTGTCGGACTCGAGTTCGAGCGTGACGTGGTTGAGGCCGAAGTTGTCGCGCAGGGCGCACTCGAGCTTGGAGAGCAGGGCGCAGAAGGAGCTGACGCTCGCGTCTTTCACTACGAGGTGCGCCATCAGGGCGCGTTCACCTTCACCGAGGGTCCAGATGTGAAGGTCGTGGACACCTTCAATCTCGGGCGCGAAGTCGATGATAAACCGGCGCACAGTATCGAAGCTGACGTCGTGCGGGGTCGAGTCGATCAGGATGCTCGCCGACTCCCTGAAGATCGAGTAGGCGCCCCAGATGACGAACGCGCTCACCGCCAGCGAGAGAATCGGGTCGACGACGTACCAGCCGGTGAGCTTGATGATGATGCCGCCGATGAGCACCGCGACCCAGCCGAAGAAATCCTCGAGCAGGTGCCACATCGCGGCGCGGATGTTGAGGCTGTGCTGGTCGCGGCGCAGGAGCAGCACTGCCGCGCCGTTCACCAGCAGACCGGCAACGGCCATGACAATCAGGATCGGGCTGTTCACCGGCTCGGGGTGGAGGATGCGTACGACCGCGGCGCGGACGACGAAGACCGTAAGCCCGGCCAGCGCGATAGCATTGATGAAGGCGGTGAGGATTCGCACTTTGCGGTAGCCGAATGTCCGGCGTTGATTCGGCGCGCGCTGCGACATCTTGAGGCCGAAGTAGGATAGCCCCAGCGCCACCGCGTCCGACGCGTCGTGGATGGAGTCCGCGACCAGGACCAGTGAGTTCGCAATCAGGCCGAAGACCAGTTCGGCAACTGCGAACCCGAGGTTGAGGCAGATGGAAACGATAAGGCTCCTGCCCTGGCGGGCGTGGTCGTGGTGGTGATGGTGTCCGGACATTGCCGACACCATGTTAGGCGACCGGCGGACGTTTACAAGTGCCGCCATCGTTGACAGGTTTGGGGCGGCGGCTAAGCTGAGTGAAGGAGACAACCGATGCGACTTATCTCTGCCGTTGCTGCCGTGTTGCTGCTCTCTGGCGCCGGGTGCCGAACGACCACGCCGAACCTGCCGGCCAAGGGCGTGTTCTTTTCGGATTCCGTGTATAGCTCAAACCTGGCACGCATTACCGACAAGACTGCCGATGGCTACTCGGGGCCGGGCATCGAGAACGAGTACGCCCGAGCCGATGCCGAGAACTGCGATGGTACCCGCATTGTCCTGCGTGGGCAGGACGGGGAATGGTATCTGTACGGCCGTCCCGGCTACAACATGCTGAAGCACTTCACTAACCTCGGGATGGGCGAGGAGCCGGAGCCGCGCTGGGACGCTTCCGCGCCGAACATGTTCTTCTACCTGTATGGTTCGGAGTTGCGGCAGTATGATATCAGCGCGGATACGTTCGCGACCGTCCACGACTTCAAGAGCGATTACCCCGGTGCGAGTTTCATCTCGACCAAGACCGAGGGCGACGCCTCGCTCGACCGGCGCTACTGGTGCTTCATGGTCGAGGACTCGGTCTTCAACGTGCCGGCAGTGGTCTGCTACGACCGGCAGCTCGACTCGGTGGTCGGTGCGAAGACCAGCTTTCCGGACGGCATCAACTGGGTCTCGACGGACATGAGCGGCAGCCACTGCGTCATCGGCTATGAGAGCAGTGCTGCGCAAGCTTTCACCCTCGACTTCGGTACGATGACGCAACTACCGGCGGGCGCGACCGGGCACATGGACCTGGCGTGGACCACGGACAGCGCTGACGTAATGGTCTTCCAGAGCAATACGACCGACTCGATCACGATGGTCGACCTGAACACCGGGACAGCGACGCCGCTGCTGGCGATACCGTTCGACGTCAGCACCGACATCGGACTCCACTTCTCGGGCAACTGCGCGGATACGCCGGGCTGGTGTCTGGTTTCGACCTACGGGGCGGAGAACCCGCCGTCGGGTGAGGCTCACTCCTGGATGGACAACCTCCTCTTTATGGTCGAGCTCAAGGCCGACCCACGCGTCGTCAAGCTCTGCCGAACACGCTGCTACACGGGCAAGAACCCGCAGTCGAACTACTTCGCCGAAGCCTATGCCACCGTGAACCGTGCCGGCACACGAGTCTACTTCGGTTCGAACTGGGGCGACTACACGCAGGACTACACCGATGCCTACGAGGTTGACCTGCCTTCCGGCTGGAATCAGTGACGGGAACAGAAGCAGGAGTAGGCCTCAGAGACCCACGGCGGACGTTGCACCACAAAGACACCAAGACACAAAGATGAGTCCGGACGGAGATACGCCGCGTCCTCTTGGCGACCTTGGCGGTTCCATCTCGCTCCGCGAGTTCGGGCGCCGGCTTGACCGGCTGTGCTGTGTGTCTGGACTAGCCGGATGAACCGGCCTTTGTGGCGGCAGCCCGAGTTCTGGACGACGGTGTCCGCGGTCGCGGTTTTGACCATCGGGCATTATGTGGCGCCGACGCATGACCCGTTCTGGCACGACTTGTTCCGCCGGCTTTACTACCTGGCGATAATCCTCGCCGCGTTCCGATACGGTCTGGGCGGTGGTCTGGCTACTTCCGTTCTCGTCTCGCTGTTGTTCCTGCCGCATGTGCTGATGACGCGGCAGATGCTCCTGCGCCAGGCGAGTGAAGCCGTGTTCGAGATCCCGCTCTACCTCGTCGTCGGCGTCGTGACCGGCATCCTCTCCGACCGGCAGCGGAAGGCGAACGAATCGCTGCGCCGCGCCGAGCGGCTGAAGACGCTGGGGGAGATGGCCGCGGGCATGGCGCATGAGGTGAAGAACCCGCTGGCCGCGATCCGCAGCTCGGCGCAGATACTGGCCGGGCATACGACCGGGAAGGACGCCGAGTTCGCGGGCATCGTTGTGAGTGAAGTGGACCGGTTGAACAAGGTGGTGAACGAGTTCCTCGATTACGCCCGGCCCGCACCGCTCCGGCGCGAGCCGGTGAAACTCAGCCTCGTGCTCGACCCCTGTCTGGAACTGCTCGCGCCGGTGATCGAGCACGCCGGGGTCACGGTGGAGCGAACATATCCGGCTGATGAGCGGACGGTTGATGCCGACCCGAACCAGCTACGCCAGGTGTTTCTGAATCTGATACTGAACGCGGTTCAGGCAGTCGGGAGCAAGGGCCGCGTTGCAGTATCGATCAGCCAGTCGGGTCATGAGACGCGCGTGACCTTGAAGGACAACGGGCCAGGAATCGAACCGGACAAGCTGAAGAGCGTGTTCGAGCCGTTCTACACGACGAAGCCGGGCGGGACCGGGCTGGGACTGCCGATTGCCCAGCGTATTGTATCCGAGCATGGCGGCCGACTGCTGATTGAAAGCGCGCCGGGTGCGGGAACGACCGCGACCGTGATTCTGCCGAACCGGGAGCAGGCGTCGTGAAAACGGGGACTGTACCGCGCGTCCTCGCGCTCCGAGGGACTGTCCCCGTTTTCAGAAGCGCAGCAAAGCGAGGGGTCCATGAGACATAGAGTGCTCGTCGTCGACGACGACGCCAGCGTGGCGCAGGTTGTCCGATTTCTGCTGGAGGAGGAAGGACACGAGGCGACGGTCATGGCCGACGTCGCCGGAGCGAGGAGCGCGTGCGCTGCCGGTCAGTACGACCTTGTGGTCACTGACCTGAAACTCCCGGATGGCAGCGGGCTGGATGTACTGAAGATGGTCAGGGAGACGGGCCCGGACGTACCGGTCATCCTGATAACCGCGTTCGCGACCGTAAAGACCGCGGTCGATGCCATGAAGCAGGGTGCGTTTGACTACGTACAGAAGCCGTTCGACAACGACCGACTGAAGGGGCTGGTGGCCAATGCTCTCAGTCTGCGCGACCTGAAGATCGAGAACGTTCGGCTGCGGGATGAGGTTGCGGGCAAGTACGGTCTCAGTGCGATTGTCGGCGCCAGTCCGCAGATGGAGAAGGTACGCGAGATGGTACGACTGGCGGCAGCCAGCGAGGCGGCGGTGATGGTGCTCGGCGAGACCGGAACCGGCAAAGAACTCGCGGCCCGGGCCATCCACTTTCTCGGGCAGAGGGCGGCGAAGCCATTCGTGGCCGTGAACTGCGGGGCCATTCCCGAAAACCTGGTCGAGAGCGAGCTGTTCGGACACAAGAAGGGCTCGTTCACCGGTGCGGTCAGCGATAGAGACGGCCGGTTTGTGCAGGCTGATACCGGTACGATCTTCCTCGACGAGGTGACTGAGATGAAGCGTGACCTGCAGGTGAAGTTGCTGCGCGCAATCGAGGCGCACGAGGTGCAGCCGGTGGGCAGCACCGAGACGCTCAAGGTGGACGTGCGGATTATCAGCGCGACCAACCGGGACCCAATGGCGTGCGTGCGTGATGGAGATTTCCGCGAAGACCTCTACTATCGCCTGAACGTGTTTGCCCTGCCGATTCCGCCGCTGCGCGAGCACCGGCAGGACGTACCCGAGCTGGTTGCCTCGTATCTGGTCCAGCGCGGATACGGGCCGGAGACCGTCAGCCGGGAAGCGCTTGAGCTGCTCGCCGAACATGACTTTCCCGGCAACGTGCGCGAGCTTCAGAACGTGATTGAGTCCGGGCTGATACTGAGCGGCGGGAAGCCAGTCCAGCCGGACCACATCGCCGAAAGGCTGATGCCGCAAGCCGCAAGCGCGGGACATGACCGAAACTCTCTTGGAGTTTCGGATCGTGTCCCGAGCGCCACGACGCTGGCCGAGGTCGAGCGCAGCCATCTCGAAGCCGCGCTGAGGAAGACGGGCGGCAACCAGTCGCAGGCCGCACGCCTGCTCGGCATCTCCCGCGCCACCCTCATCTATCGAATGAAGAAACATGGGCTTGACTGAGAGGCCGTCCATTGACACGCGGCCCAAAGCAGCATAGATTAGAGATGCGAAAAGGAATACCGGCATGAGCACTGAAGAACTCAAGGCCCGACGAGAGCGCATACTCGAGATCGCCGCAAGACACGGCGCGCGCAATGTCCGCATATTCGGGTCAGTAGTGCGCGGTGAGGCGGAACCGGATAGCGATGTTGATTTCTTGGTTGAGATGGAACCAGGTCGCAGTCTGCTTGACCACGTAGGCTTGGTACAGGACCTTGAGGATTATCTCGGGCGCAAGGTCGACGTTGTCTCCAACCGAGCTCTGCACTGGTTCATCCGTGACAGGGTACTCGCAGAGGCGATCCCGCTGTGAAGGACGATAGGCTCTACCTGACCAGCATCTTGAATCCATCCGGAACATCCAGGAGTATACGCAAACCGGACGCGATGCGTTCATGAAATCCCGCATGCAGCGCGACGCCGTGGTCCGCAACTTTGAGACAATCGGTGAGGCCGCCAAGCAGGTCTCCATCACCCTGCGGGGAGCGCACCCCGAGATTCCTTGGCGCAAGATCGCCGGTTTCCGCGACGTGCTCATCCACGACTATCTTGGGGTGGACGTAGATGAAGTCTGGAATATCACTGAACGTGAATTGCCTGAACTCAGGTCAAAGGTCGAGGCTGTCCTGCGCGACCTGAATCGCTCGTAGTAGACCAGCCTGACCTGTCTGCTGTCTGATATCAGACAGCCGCTGTAGCATAACAGACAATCGGTAGCCGGTCGCGCCCGTCCGGCGCTCAGTCCGCGCCTCTAGGCCGATACGGTATCCCGCTGGCATGAGTCGTGCTCCATGGTACCCGATGTGTGGATACTCAAACTCCAACTGGCTATTCAGCATGACCTCGCTGGTGGTGTTCGCCGGATTGATGGTGGCATCGGTGGTTTTCCTGGTCAGGTCGTTCAACCAGAAGCCGGAGAAGAGAGACGATGAGTAGAAGCACGCTCGTCCTGTTTCTCGCTGCCGCCGTGGCCGTTGCCGGCACGAGCGTCCGCCTGGGCGGCGCGCTGTATTCCCGCTTCATGTTCGATGCGATGGGATCGAGTTTCGAGTTGATGGGTGCCGAAGGCAACATCGAGGCTCAGGTTTCAGGCGAAACTCGGGACATCGTCACCGCCCTGATTCAGGTTCGAGCCGCCGGCGCTATGTCGGGCTGGACCCGCGGCTTCCACTTCGGCCAGGCCTACGCGCTGCTGCCGCTCGGGCTGTCGCTGCCGACAGTCAAGGTCGGCCAGGCAGTGATTCCATTCGGGCTGCTCGCCGACTATGACGTTCACGGGCAGATAATCCAAACACCATTTGCCAGGACCCTGGGTCTGCGCCTCGATCCGGGTCTCGGCGTCCTGGGCGTGCTCGGGCGCACTGATTACCGCCTCTGGCTGTCCAACGGAAACGGACCGGACATGATGGACAACGATAGAGGACAGGTCGTTACCGCACGAGTCGCGCCCAGGTTTCTTTGGGGCGATGCCGAAGTGACGCTTGGCCTGAGCGGCCTCGCCGGCTCGCTCCCGTATTGGTCCCTCGATAGCCTGTCGAACATGGCCGAGGGCCCTCGGTCCTATGAGCTGAAATACCGGCTCGGTCTAGGCAACACCACTGACTGGGGGCCCTTGACCATCAGGCTTGAAGGAGTGGTCGGTCGGGACTCGGCGCTGTCTGAGCCGTCCGTGTTCGGATACTATGGAGAGGCACGCTACGCGCTGACCCGCTGGCTTGAGCCCATGCTCGCCTACGACGGCTTCCACACGACCGACGGTTCGGACCGCACACTGAGCGTGGGCCTGAACTACTATCCACCCGACATATCTTCCTTCGAGATACAGACCGCGTATCAGCGTAGCTATCTCAATACCGTGACTCAGAACTTGGAGGAATGGCATGCTGTCGCGCAGGTTGCTATCCGGTTCTAGCGCGAAAACGGGGACTGTCCCGCGCGCCGCGCGCTTCGGGGGACTGTCCCCTGTTTTCCTGTTGCTCCCGTTCCTTCTCGTAGGCACCGCAGCGGCGTCACTCTGTGTGTGGCGGCAGCCGGACGCGGACATCGCCAGCATCTTCGGCTCCGGCAGCTACAAGACCGTGTTCGCGGACATCACCGACGCCCAGAAGCAGCGGGTCGAGGAGCGACTGGGCTTCACATTGGACGCGGACGAGACTCAGTTCAAATACTTCCCGGTGTTCAAAGGAAAGGAACGCGCCGGTACCGTGATGACCCACGTTGGCAAGGGACAGTTCGGTGCAATTGAGGTTGTGGTCGCGGTTGTCAAAGGCGACTCCGGACCGGTCATCAGAGACGTCCGGATCCAGCGCGACCGGGAGAAGGCCAAGGCCGCACTCCGGAGCCAGGACTTCCTGGGCCAGTTCAAGGGCAAGGGGCTGACCGACACATTCATTGTCGGTGAAGACATCGAGACCGCAGTCGAGGGTGCGGAGAAGACTTCGCAGGCGGTAGCGACTGCCGCGCGGAAGCTGCTCGTAGTCTACGACGGGCTCGGTCGACCCTAGTACCAGCGAGACTCGGATGTTTAACACCAAGGCACAAAGACAGATAAGGACTAAGGAGCCACGGAACTCGCACGATTGTGGCGAGTTCCTCGTGCCTTGGTGTTTCTATGGCTGTATTCCGGACGGGATGGCCCTGTGAGTTTCATCAAGTTCGCTCTCAGAAACCTCTTCGCCCACAAGGCGCGCACGATATTGACGCTCGGAAGCATGACCGTGGCCGTTGCGGTTCTGTTCACGCTGGTGTCGTTCAACCGTGGGTACGAGAAGGCTTTGAAGACTCAGTTGCAGGGCATGGGCATCCACATGATGGTCGTGCCGGTGGGCTGTCCGTACGAGGCCGCCTCGCTCATCCTCAAGGGCGGCAAGATCTCAAGCTACCTGCCGGCTGACGTGCTGAACCAGGTGCAGGGCATGCCGGAGGTTGACGTGGCCGCGCCGATGTTCATGAGCGGCATCGTCCGCCCCGACGAAGGCCGGACCGATATCTACGTCGGAATCGACTCGACCACGCTGCGACTGAAGAACTGGTGGAAGCTGAATGGCCGCTTCTTCGAGAAGCCGACCGACGTCATTCTCGGCAACGACGTGACTCTCATTGAGCTTTCGCACGTCGGGGACCAGATATACGTGCCTGAGAAAGACATGACCTTCGACGTGGTCGGGGAGCTGCAGCCGACGGGCAACCAGGACGATGGCTTTTTCTACGTGCCGCTGGCCACCGCGCAAGCGATGTTCGGTCAGCCGGGCAAGCTCACCGGCGTCTCGATCCGGCTCAAGAACCCGGACGATGCTCCGATTGTCGCGTCCCGGCTGGGCAAGATTAGAGGCGCGGAAGTCATCACGATGGGCGAGTTGCTCGGCACCATGATGACCCTGATGGGCTCGGCCAAGTCGCTGCTGCTCTCGATCGTCCTCATTATCATCATCATCTCGGCGCTGGGCGTGCTGAACACAGTGCTGATGTCGGTATTCGAGCGGACCAAGGAAATCGGCGTGATGCGAGCGACCGGCGCCGCGCAGACGCACGTTTTCGGGCTGGTTTGGCTCGAGACCCTGATGCTCTCGCTGCTGGGCGGGGTTGGCGGGCTCGGGCTGGCACTGATTGGCGCGCGGGCGCTTGAGAGCGTGGTCAAGCGGTTCCTGCCGCTCGCGCCCAAGGGCAGCGTTGTAGCACTGGAGCCAGGCAGTTTCCTTGTGGTCATGGCTTTCGTGGTCGGCATCGCTGTCGTGGCCGGCTTCTACCCGGCCCTCCGCGCGGCCCGGGCGAAGCCGATAGAAGCGTTGAGGAGTGAGTAGGAAATGATCTGGTTCAGCCTCGCATTCAAGAACTTGATTCGGCGCAAGACGCGTTCCATTCTGACCGTGGCCGGGGTCGCGATTGCCATCGCGGTCCTCTACTCCCTATTCCAGTTCCAGCAAGGCTACCAGTCCCGGCTCAAGGGCGAGCTCGGCGCGCTGGGTGCGCACGTGATGGTCGTGCCCAAGGGCTGCCCGTACGAAGCCGCGACGATTGCGCTCCACGGCGGCAAGTGGCCGCGCTACATGGACGAGAGCTTGCTCCCCAAGGTGAAGGCAAATCCGGGCGTAGCTGATGCCGCGGGCGTAATCATGGACGCGGTTTTCGCCCCGGGCAACAAGAACGTCATCCTGCTCGGAATTGACGAAGACTACATGAAGCTCCGGCCGGCATGGCACATCAGCGGCCACTGGTTTGACTCGGATTCGAGCGTCATACTGGGCTCGACTTCAGCCCAGGAGGATGGGCTCAAACTCGGCGACTTCTGGACGGTGCCGGAAAAGAACGTCCGTCTGCAAGTGGTCGGCGTGCTGAGCCGCACCAATACCCAGGACGACGGGTTCGTTTTCGTCCCGCGTAAGACCCTGCAGAGAATCTCCGGGCTTGAGGGCAAGCTTGTGCTGATACTCATCAAGGCAAAGCACGTGGATCAGACTGACGACCTGGCCGCTTCGCTCAAGGCGGACGAGGTGGACATGAATGTCTTCCCGCTGTCCGAGTTGCTCGGCACCATCGGAGCGCTGATGGCCAGCACCAAGGTGTTCGTATCCGCCATCATCCTGATCGCGGTGATCCTCGGCGGCGTCGGCGTGCTCAACACGGTGCTGATGGCGGTGTTCGAGCGGACCAAGGAGATCGGCATGATGAAAGCGATGGGCGGGTCGCGCGGCGACGTGTTCAAGTTGGTCTGGGCCGAGACGATCTTGACGACCGTGCTCGGCGGACTCGCGGGCGTAGCCGTCGCGCTGGTTTCGTCGCGGCTGATCGAGGCGCTTATCCGCGGGATGATACCGTACGCGCCCAAGGGTTCGCTTATCGGGATTTCGCTTCCGACCGTGGTGATGTGTGTCATCCTGTCGCTCGTGCTCGGGCTGGTGGCGGGGTTCTATCCCGCGTTCCGGGCTGCCGGGGTCAGGCCGGTTGAGGCAATTAAGGCGGAGTAATCATGGGAACCGGAGAATTCAGAAGTCAGAATTCAGAAGTCAGAATTCAGAATTCTCAGGCCGCGGCCCGGTCGAGCGGCTTAGCCAGGGCCTACCGCCGGGGGGCCGAGAAGATAAAGGCGCTCAAGGGCATTGACCTTGACATCAAGCCGGGCGAGTTTGTCGGGGTGGCTGGACATTCGGGCGCCGGCAAGACCACCCTGCTCAACCTCATCGGGCTGATGGACCGGGCGACCGATGGCAGTCTGAGCGTGCTCGGCCACGATACGACCCGGCGCGGCGGCGGCTTCGACGCGCTCAGGCGCAAGAACATCGGGTTCGTGTTCCAGGAGTTCTACCTGATGCCGACCCTGAC
>Ga0136653_10002445_pt1 | contig 10176 bp, 9 predicted proteins | sample LakKivw275mmetaG_FD_94866 | JGI IMG/M metagenome (GOLD analysis project Ga0136653, IMG submission 94866) | Anoxic lake water microbial communities from Lake Kivu, Rwanda to study Microbial Dark Matter (Phase II) - Lake Kivu water 275m metaG... | ecosystem: Environmental > Aquatic > Freshwater >... | reverse complement strand
GTGCGTGTACGGAAGAGAGAACCCTCCACTCCCACAAAGTCGCCCAGGTCGAAATCCTTCAAGAAGGAGGCATAGGACGCTTCGCCCACGTGGTCCCGACGCAAGTAGAGTTGGATGCGCCCCGTACCGTCCTGGATGTGTGCAAAGCTCGCCTTGCCCATGTTGCGCAACGACATGATGCGACCCGCCACACGCACAGTGACCGATTCGGCCTGCCCCTCGCTCTCGGCGAAGGCGCTCAGAGCGCCCGCAGCCGAGTGCGTGCACGAGAAACGCGCCGGGTAGGGGTCGATACCTTGAGCCCGTAGGCTGACAACCTTCTGCAACCTCAATTCGCGTTGATCACCCAATTCGGTAGTCATGTGGCTCCCACGCTAGCTGATATCCAGAATTTCGAACTCCCGCAGCCCCGCCGGCGAGCGCACTTTGATGCGATCGCCCACGCGATGCCCCAACAAAGCGTGGCCCAACGGCGATTCGTCCGAGATACGGCCTTGGCTGGGATCTGATTCAGTCTTGCCCACGATGGTAAAGGTCTCGGGCGTACTGCCCTTCTCCATCACCACGACCGTGCAGCCCAGGCAAGCTGAGTCGGAACGCCGGGGCTCCTTGATGATCTCTACCTTGGACAACAGGGCTTCAAGGGTCAGGATGCGCCCCTCAACGAACGCCTGTTCGTCCTTGGCGGCATCGTAGCCCGCGTTCTCCATGATGTCGCCGCCCTCTTTGGCGTCGTGGATCTTGGCCGCCACGGCCGGGCGACGCACGGTTCGCAGGAGATCCAGCTCTTCCTCCAGCTTGCGTTTGCCCTCGGCGGTAAGGAGTGTGGGTTTCTCAGTCATGACCAACCTTTCGCACTGTAATAACTAGCAAAAAAGCGCCCTGCGGCGCAATCTGTTCTGATGCAACCATTATACTCCACTCGCGCGAGGTGTCAAATCAAGGCGGCCCGCTGACCTCAATCACAACCTTGAGACTCGACGCCTGCCTCACGATCTGCATGCCTTGCTCAATCTGATCGAAGGGAAGCACGTGCGACACCAGCCGGGTGGTGTCAATCAGCCCGCGCTCAATCAGGGCAACCGACTCGACGAACTCTGCGTGAGAATAGTCCGACGAGCCCGTGATGCTGATCTCCGAATAGTGCACGAGATTCGAGTCCAGTTGCAGGGGCACATTGGGATACATGCCAGCAAACAGCACGAGGGTGCCCTGCATCCCAAGCAGACGCATGGCCCCTTCGCTGGCGGTCTTGCTGCCCACGGCGACAATCACCGCATCCGCGCCCCATCCGCCACTCTCTGAACGCACAATCTCGGCCAAGTCCCTTCTGGTCGGGTCCACGGTCACGTCGGCCCCCAGCCGGGCCGCGTGCGCAAGCCGGCTGGGTTGAGGCTCCGAGACGATGACCCTGGCGCCGGCAAGCTTGGCGCTGAGCAAGTGCAGCAGGCCGATAGGGCCGGAGCCCACTACCACCACCAGCCTACCCGGTCTGATGTGCGCGCGCTTCTGCCCGTGCAACACGCACGCCAGAGGCTCAGCCAAGGAAGCGCCGATCAGGTCTGTGTTGGGCTTGAGCTGCAGAACTGAGGACTGTCTGGCGATGCGAAACTGAGCCAAGCCGCCCCCGCCTCCGCCCGCATGCATGTGCACGCATTTGTTTGGTAGGCCCCTCAAGCAAGCTGGACAGTGCGTGTAGCAGGGCTCCGCGGGGTTCACCACCACTCGGTCTCCGACGCGCAGGCGAGTCACCCCACTGCCCACCTGCTGGACCCAGCCCGTGAACTCGTGCCCGAGGATCAAGGGCAGTCTCTCAGGCGAACGCCCATCGTAGACGCGAAAATCGGATGGGCAGATGCCACAGTAGGCGATCCCGACCAGCACCTCGTCCGCGGCAGGCTGGGGAACCGGCACCTGCTCATAGTGGATATGGTTGGCGGCGCGGCACACAGCCACCGTCATGCTTGCTGGAGTCATGGCTTCTTCCTACAGCGGGCCGCTGTCATGCTTCGAACTTGTGCAGGCCCTCGGTGAGCTTGCAGAGCCTGGCGTCGACCATCGCATTGAGCGTGCCTTCTGGAAAGGCCCCGTCAGGGCCCCGCTCTCCGACTTGTACGCCAGTGAGCAATTGCATGGCCTCATCTACGCTGTCGATGGCGAAAACATGGAAGCGTCCGTCTCGAACGGCCTGCACCACCTCTTCCTTGAGCATCAGGTTGCGCACGTTCGTTCGCGGGATGATCACACCGTGCTTGCCATGCAGTCCACGGGCGCGGCAGAGCTCGAAGAAGCCCTCGATCTTCTCGTTGACCGCTCCAATGGCTTGGACCCTACCGAGCTGATCCACCGAACCGGTCAATGCCAGGCTCTGATTGATTGGCAAGCCGGACAGGGCGGACAGAAGTGCGCACAGCTCAGCGCACGAGGCGCTGTCGCCTTCGACCTGATGGTAGCTCTGTTCAAACACAATGCTGGCAGAAAGGTTGAGGGGCTTGTCCTGGGCATACCTGCTATTGAGATAGCCGACGAGAATAAGCCCGCCCTTGGCATGCACGGGCCCAGCCAGATGAACATGGTCCTCGATGTCCAGAACGCCCTCTTTGCCCATGCCCACGCTGGCCGTGATGCGCCGGGGACCGCCGAATTCATAGTCCCCTACGTCCATGACGTAGAGACCGTTCACCTGACCCACCACCTGACCATCGGTGTCAATCTGGAGCGCGCCTTCGGCGATCTCATCCAGCAGATGTCGCTGCATCAGGTTCGAGCGCTCGATCCTCTGCTGGATCGCGCGTTGAATGTGTTGCTCTGCGATGTGGGCTGCGCTATCCTGGCCGGCGTAGCAGTCGGCCTCGCGCACCACGTCCGCGATGTCGCCGAAATGCGTGGTGAGCCGCTCTTGGTCCTCGGCCAGCCAGGAGGCGTACTCCACAATCCGGGCCGCTGCTTCGCAGCGCAGTGGATGCAACCCCTCGCGCTCGCACAAGGCACTGACAAAGCCCATCAGATCCTGTACGTTCTGCGGCGTGCGCTGCATGCTCACATCGAAATCGGCCTTGACTTTGAACAGTTCCCTGAAGTCAGGATCCCTGTCGTGCAGCAACAGGTGCGAGCCTGGGCCTCCAATCAGGATGACCTTGATGTCCAGAGGAATGGCTTGCGGCCTCACTCCCTTGACCGGGATTCCACCCGTGCGCTCGGGACCCTCCTCGATCACGATCTGGCGGCTGCGCAGGGCGCGCTTGAGGCCCTCCCACGCCCCGGCATTCGACAGCAATTCCTCCACTGGCAAGACCAGATATCCGCCATTGGCACGGTGCAGCGTTCCTGCCTTCAGCATGGTAAAGTTCGTAACCAGTGTGCCAAACTCGGCTTCGCGTTCGATACGGCCGAAGAGGTTGTCGTAGCTGGGATTCAGCTCCGCGATCACCGGGGCGCCGTCGGTCTGCGAGTTGTCCACGACCACGTTGACGGCATAGCGGCGCAAGTTGAACGCCGCGCGCTGGGCCGCCGAGTCGGGAGTGTTGGGGGGCCGCTCCTGGACAACGGCAAAGGCCGCCGCGTTCTGCAGCAAGTCGCTCTGTACCGCGTCCAGATACGCCAGTACATCCGGACTGTCCTTGTAGGCATCTCTAAGCTCATCAACCAGCGGACGGAGGGCAGACAGAACTACCTCGTCTTGCAGGTCCTGCACCTTCTCGCGCGCCTGCTTCTCCAAAGCCTGCACGCGCTTCATGGCCGCGCCCACTTGGGTCTCCACGCCTCCCCTTTGCGCGACGATTTGCTGTTGCTCTGCCCTGTCCAGTTTGGCGAATTCCTCTTCGGTCATGGGGCGGTCACCCAACAAGGGAACCAGCGTCAAGCCTGTAGGTGAAACCTGGAGGAAGAAACCAGACTGCTGGGCTGTGCGTGCCAGGTCCGCCAGAATCCGCTGGCGTTCGCGCTCAAGCGCATCCTGAATCGCTTCACGGCGTTCGGAGTATTGCTCCCCCTCAAACAACTGCGGGATGCGCTTGCCGATTTCGTTGACGAGGGTTGCCATGTCCTGTCGAAAACCATTGCCCCGTCCGGCGGGCAAGCCTATCGCTTTCGGGTGATAGGGATCGTGAAAGTTGTTGATGTAGCACCAGTCCGCAGGAACAGGTCGCTCCCTGGCTGCCTCGGCCAGGAAGCTCATCACGGCTGTGGTGCGGCCGGTGCCGGACTGACCCGAGACGTAGATGTTGAAACCAACGCTGCGGGTGTTCAACCCCAGCCGCAGGGCGCGCAGAGCGCATTCTTGACCCAGGATCGCGGCAGATGGTCGTACCTGAGCGGTGGTCTCAAAACCGAGCTGACTTGGATGGCATACATGGCGCAACTTGTCCGGCGCGACTTCATTTGTCACTGCTTGCCTCCTCCAGGCTGTGGCTGCTCCCGTATCATAAGCGTACGCGGCTGTCTGTCAAGCGTTGCGCTGCGCGCAGTGATGTGGTAGAATCTAGCCGCAGCAAGTTGGGAACCGGGCCTATGCGGTCTACGTCTTTGTGATTAGGCCGGGCATGCCCTCCACGGCCCAGGAATGACAGAGCGCAAGGCAACGCAAAGGAGGTATCCTTCCATGTACTGTACCAATTGCGGCGCCTGGAACCAAGAAGAGAGCGAGTTCTGCGCAAACTGCGGGCGGCCTCTGCGGGAGAAGAAGCCCCAGCGCAGGTCTGGCCCCGGCCTATGCTTGCTGCTGGCCCTGGGTTTCGTCATTCTGCTAGTGCTCGCCGGGGTGCTGGCCTACAGCCAACGTCATCGCATCGCTTCCGTCCTGGTAAGCTTCTTCGTGCCGCCGACGCCCACCGTCGTGATTCCGACCGCAACTCCTACGCAACAGCCGCCAACGCTCACTGCGACGATTTCGCCCAGCCCTACGGCAATCGCGACCACGCCTCCCACGGCCACCAGCGTGCCGAGCCCCACTTCCAAGCCCACCGTGGCGCAGCCCAGCTTCAAGCTGGTGTACAGAGACTGCGTGCCGCATGGATCTGGACTGGGCTCAGTCAAGGGTCAGGTATTCGACAAGAGTGGCAAGGTCATTGCAGGAGCCAAAGTGCGCATCAGAATCAATGACTACGACTGGGAGTCCCCTGCGAATCCGGCAACCACCAATGCGGATGGTTGGTTTGAGTGGACCTTGGAGGTTGGACAGAAGGTCAAGTTCATGGAGCTGATCGTGGCAGGGCGCTCCGTGCCCTTCTCGCCGCAGGGTTTTGAGGTCAAGGCGCAGGGGGGCTGCTTCCAGCGCGTCGACTTTGTGGAGCAGTAGGCGCTACACCAAGAAGTCCCTGAGGATCTCCACGGCTTCTGCGGGCAGGGGCACAGGCACCTGCTGCAGCAAGTAGCAAACCACCAGAATTCTGGAAGTATCTTCCAGGGACAGAGCTCTGCGCACTGCCTGGGGCAGGTCCTCGCCCACTGCTACAATGCCGTGGTGGAGCAGCAGCGCTGCGGGAGATCCGCCTTTCAAATGATCGGCTACCGCCTGCGGCCACTGACCCTGCTCCAGGGTCGCGGCCGGGACCCGTGGCAGATCGACAAACGGCACCGCATCAAAGGTAACGGGAGGTATGGGGAGTTCGCAGATGCCCAACACTGTGGCCACCGGAGCGTGGACCTGCACGATAGCATTCACGTCCGGCCGCGCGCGGTAGATGGCGAGGTGCATCTGCATCGAAAGCGACGGACGGCCGCGCTTGCGCACGATGCGGCTCCCTGCGACCTCAATCAGGTCGGACTCGTGGAGCTTCTCCACAAGGGCGGCCTCCGGCGTGATCAACATGTGATCTATACCAGGCAGTCTCACGCTCAGGTCTCCCAGACTGCCGCCAAGCACGCCCGACCTGGCCAAGCTGTCAGCAGCCATAAGGATTTGGCGTGGAGCATCATCGGTTGGCACGATATGAATATCTGCCGCGAATTCGGTTACGGCGTCGGCAACTCGCTGAGCCATGACGATCCCCCCTCCTGTGCTTCCCCATCGTTAGCCCAAGATACCATCATTATTGCACAGAGGCCTTACACTTCCGTAGCTGCAAGGTATCTTTTGCATATCTTTCATTCACGGGCCGCGCAGGCGGCACTGGGTGCGTCATGTAAACCCCGACACGGCGCAGTGATTTTGCCCCTGTCTTGCCCCTCAATTCTCCTTCCATACGCGCGCCAGGCGTGGTATGATGGTTGTGAACAGAGACCGGGCTCTCTGATCCTCCTCCGAGCCTCTACCTTGGCGCAGAGCGGCGAGGTAGAGGCAAGACCAATCGGGCTGTCAAGAAGTGTGCACTCTTCTTGACAGCTTGCTTTGCATAGTGGGAATGGCACGGCGCTTGGGCCGTCCCCGGGTCGGAAGGCAGCGCGATGGACGCAGAATGCAGTGACGCCGAGCTCATCCTTGAGGCCCAATCTGGCAACCGCGCGGCATTCGAGGCGCTCTACCAGAAACACCAAAGGCCAGTGTATCGCACCGCACTGGCCATACTTGGCGACGCACAGGCTGCAGAAGAGGTTCTGCAGGATTGCTTCTTGCGCGTCCACAAACACCTGGGCAGACTGAACGGAGACCCATCCATCAGTCCCTGGTTGCATCGCGTGGCTGTGAACCTGTGCTACAGCCGCCTGCGTCGCAGCTATCTGTCGCGTCCCAGCATCTCGATCGAGAGTTTGGCCGGGCTGCTGCTGGCTTCGAGCGCCCCTTCGCCCGAGGAGAGCTCCTACCAGAACGAGGTGCAGGCCGCCATCCAGAAGGGCATTGCCACCCTGTGCCTAAGCCAGCGCACCGTAATCGTCTTGCACTACCTCCAGGGCTTCTCGTTGGAGGAGATTGCCTACATTCTCGATTGTCCCGTCGGTACGGTCAAATCGCGACTCTTCCACGCTCGCCGGATGCTGAGCCGGCAACTCGCCAGCCTGCGGCCGCAGCGGGCATACCAGGTGGCCTAGGACCTGTCCTTCTCGCGCCCCCTGAAACGCAGGACCAAGGGCGTGCCCTCGAAACCCCAGCGCTCGCGGATGCGGTTTTCAAGGAACCTCTGGTAGGAGAAGTGCACCAGGCGCTGGTCGTTCACGAAGAAGACCAGAGTGGGCGGGTCCACCGCTGGTTGTGTGGCATAGTAGAACCTTAGCCTCTTGCCACCTTTCGATGGCGGGTTGTGGCGAGCCACAGAATCCTGAACGATATTGTTGAGCTCAGCCGTGGGGATACGTTGGAGGCGCTGCTGACGCACGCGCACAGCCGTCTCCAGCACTTGATCAATGCGTTGGCGCGTCAGGGCGGACACAAACAGCACCGGAGCGTAGGGGATGAAAGCCAGTTGCTGCTGGATGTGTCGCCGGTAGGCCTCCATCGTGTTGCTTTCCTTGGACAGCAGATCCCATTTGTTCACCACAACCACGACGCTCTTGGCCGCTTCCAGGACGTAACCTGCCACGTGTGCATCCTGTTCGATGACACCCTGGGTAGCATCAATCAGGAGCAGCACGACATGGGCGCGGTCGATGGCTTTGAGCGCTCGCAGCACGCTGTACTGCTCCACCCCGGGCTGAATGCTGCCGCGCTTGCGAATCCCTGCTGTGTCCACCAACGCCACTCGCTGCCCGTGCCAATTCAGGTGGGTGTCGATAGCGTCACGAGTGGTTCCCGCGATCTCGCTGACCACAGCCCGTTCCTCGCGCAACAACGCGTTCAGTAGACTGGATTTGCCCACATTGGTGCGCCCAACGATGGCGACGCGCACTTCTTCCGTTTCCGCTTCTTGCTGTGGGCCCGTAGCCGGCGGAAGGCTGGCGATCACCGCATCCAGCAAATCGGCAACGCCCGCACCGTGCAGCGCCGATAGGGGGTATACATCGCCGAGGCCCAGCGCGAAGAAATCGGCCATCTGCAGGCTGCGCTCTGCCGTATCCGCTTTGTTGGCAGCCACCATCACAGGCTTGTGCGTGCGCCGCAAGATATCTGCAATCTCCAGGTCTTCCGCCGTCACCCCTTGCAGCACATCGGCAACAAAGATGACCAGGTCCGCCTCCGAAATGGCCTCCTGTGCCTGAGCAAGCACGCTGACCAGCAGACCGTCTTGTGCACCCGGCACCAGACCACCTGTGTCTACGAGCGTGAAGACCCGACCCTGCCACACGGCATCAGCGTACAAGCGGTCGCGCGTCGTACCGGGGAGATTCTCCACAATGGCAAGGCGCCGCCCGATGATGCGGTTAAAGAGCGTGGACTTGCCCACGCTCTGACGCCCGACAATGGCCACGAGCGGTTTCAGCATGCCCATACCTCGTGCACCCGATGCACTCGCATCGGCTCCAACACTAGTGGGTGAAGTACAGCAGGAAGACCACAGTGACTCCCCACAGCACAATGTCCAGAAGCAGGGGCTTGTCCTGGAAGAGCAAGTCCTCGGGCGCGCCGCCTTGACGCTTGATGTGGATCAAGTACAAGTAACGGAAAAGCCCGTACAGCACGAACGGGATGGTCAGCATCATGGCGTGGTTGGTGGGCAGGTTGGGTGCCGAGAAGGTATACAGGGAGTAAGCCATAGCCGTGCAAGCCACCACGAGGCGCGTCATGTCATCCAGTAGGGGTAGACTGTACTCGTCCAGGATCGCCCGGTGGGCGTTTGCATTCTTGTCGAGCAGAACTAGCTCGTGGCGTCGCTTACTAATGGCGATGAACAGGGCCGCAAGCACCATGCACAGATAGATCCAGGGCGAGAAGCGTTCTACCTGCACAACGGCCACACCAGCGGCCACGCGCAGCACGTGACCCGCTGCCACCGCAAAGACATCCACGATCACGATGTTCTTCAGGAACAGGGAGTATGCCAGCATCATCACCACGTAGGTGGCAGCTATCGCTGCGAACCAGCGGTCCAGGAGCAGCGCCAAGGGAAGAGAGACGACAATCAACGCTACGGCGGCGATCACCGCCACCCTCGGGGACAACTGACCTGAAGCCAGCGGCCGATTGCGCTTGACAGGGTGTTGCCTGTCCTTCTCGATGTCGGCCAGGTCGTTGATGAGATAGACCGCACTGCTGATCGCACAGAAGATGACAAACGCCGCCAGAGTCCGACCTGCAAAGTGCAGATTGAACAGCTTGCGGTCAAAGATCAGCGCAGGCAGCAGAAAGACGTTCTTGGTCCATTGCTTGGGGCGCATGGTCTTGATCAGGGCAAGGAGCATGTTGGCACTGTCCTCCACGCATGGTATCTTGTCAATCATAGTCAATTCTCCAACTGTGGTCAACTTGACTTATCGTTCAACTGACTTTATCCTAACCCTGTGGACAAGGTGCGATTGGACTCCCTGCTGTGCCTGCGCGGGCTGGCAGAAAGCCGGGAGCGAGCGCAGCAACTGATCGCGGCAGGGCAGGTGACGGTAGATGGCCAAGTGAGGGACAAGCCCGGAGCGCGTGTCCCCGATACAGCGTGCGTAGAGGTCTCCGCTGGCCTGCCTTACGCCAGTCGCGGCGGTCTCAAGCTGGAGGCAGCGCTGCGCGCTTTTGGTGTGGATGTGCAGGGCAAGGTCGCGGCCGACATCGGAGCATCCACTGGGGGCTTCACGGACTGCCTGTTGCTGCACGGGGCGGCACGGGTATACGCGATTGATGTGGGTTATGGACAACTCGCCTGGCGGCTGCGCCAGGACCCACGCGTTGTGGTCATGGAGCGTGTCAACGCGCGCTACCTGAAGCGATTGCCTGAGCCGATCGACCTGGCCAGCGTGGACGTGTCGTTCATTTCTTTGAAGCTGGTGGTGCCCGCCGTGGTGCCACTGCTGAAGCCGACCGGCCAGGTGCTGGCGTTGATCAAACCCCAGTTCGAGGCCGGGCGCCGCCAGGTAGGCAAAGGTGGCGTGGTCAGAGACGCCGCAATCCACCGCGCAGTGCTACAGGACATGCTGGGTTGGGCTGCCGGGCATGCCCTGTACGTGCGAGGCTGCATGCAGTCGCCGCTGCTTGGCCCGGCCGGCAACATGGAGGTCCTGACGCACTGGACGCTGCAACCTGGCCAGGCGGCCCCCGATTTGGAAGCCATGATCGAAACGTGTCTGGCTGCCGCCCAGGACCAAGCCACGCGAGCAGAGCGATGAAGCGGCGCGAGGGACGGTTCGTACGTTTCTGCGCTTGGTGGCGCTCCTGTATAATGT
>Ga0136653_10002443_pt1 | contig 10181 bp, 7 predicted proteins | sample LakKivw275mmetaG_FD_94866 | JGI IMG/M metagenome (GOLD analysis project Ga0136653, IMG submission 94866) | Anoxic lake water microbial communities from Lake Kivu, Rwanda to study Microbial Dark Matter (Phase II) - Lake Kivu water 275m metaG... | ecosystem: Environmental > Aquatic > Freshwater >... | reverse complement strand
GACCTGCGCACAAGCCTGATCTTGAAGGCGGCGATTGCGAAAGACACGACTCCCGCTACCAAGACGGCGGCGATTGCCAGACTGGGGTAGATTAGCGGAGATGGCGCTACGAATGCCAAGTACGACTCGTACATCAGGATGGCGCCAATGGTGACGACGACCATGGCGGCTATCAGGCCAAAAAGCGTCTCCGCCCTTCCGTAGCCGTGGTGGAACTTGCCATCAGGACCCCTCTTTGAGAGCTTTATTCCTATGAAGACGAGGGAGGAGACGATTGTGTCTGCCCAGGAATGGATGCCGTCTGCCATAAGCGCGATGCTCTTCGTGTAGTTGCCTATCAGCACCTCCATCAGGCCTATAAGCACCAGGAGGGCGATGGATACTGTGAGCAAGCGCTCCTCCATTTTCATCGTCCCTGCCTTGGAAGTGGCCATAGCACGCAACCCGCCCGGAGAAGATGTGGTGCTCCGAACGGGATTCGAACCCGTGTCACTGGCTCGAGAGGCCAGTATACTTGACCGGACTATACTATCGGAGCCCGCTTACACCGAAATGGGAAAGGGTATAAAAATATTCTGTTGAAAAATGGAGCCTAGTTCCTGCCGTTGGTGGGCCTGATCTGGGTGGCCACGACCAGAGCTGAGAGGGCCAATAGGGCACCGAAGACAAAGACCAGCCGGGGGTCGTACTCAATGAGGTACCCACCCACCGTGAGGCTGACTATTCCGCTCAGCATGCCAAGGGAGAGGAGGAGGCCGTAGGAGACCCCAACGATGCCGACCGAGGTTGCCTCCTTCATGAGGAAGTAGAATATGGGGTAGAGGGCGGTAATGGCGATGCCCACCACGCAGACCATGGCGCCTGTAAGGGCCAGCGAGGGAGATGCAAACATGCCCAGCAGCCCCAGTGCGGAGAGGCCAAAGAGGGAGAGAGTGACAGTCCGGCTGTTGTAGCGGTCAACCATCCTGCCCCCAACGACACCACCCACTATCCCCATGGCTATGAGGAGGGCGGTGAGCATGTCGGCCACGATGATGTCGGCCCCCTGGAGGAAGAAGATCGAGGGGAGGTAATTCGAGATTATCCTGTAGGTGGCGCCGAGTAGGGCGAATAGGATCATGATCAGGACGGCTGCCTTTGTCTTGAGGAGGGAAAGGTTGGACTGGGCAGTTTTTTGCCTCTCGGCGCTCTGGGGCTCCCCCTTGAGGAGGAAGGTGGCCAGCAGGAAGGTGGAAAGGCACAGCAAGCCCCAGGCCACGAAGACGGCGCGCCAACCGGCCAACACCGCCAGCGGGCCAGCAGTCAGGAAAGCTGCCAGGGTGCCAATCTCCCCTGAGCTGGACTGGATGCCCAGGGCCGTTCCGCTGGTGCTGTCCTTCAGGATCTTCGATGTATAGGCGTAGCCGACCGGGTGGTAGAAACTGCCTCCGATCCCTATGAGCGCCAGCGATAGGATCAGGACCTGAGGGAGGAGGATGGAGAGGGCCCCTAGGCCCACCAGGAATATGCCAACCCTCAGCAGCAGCGCATTGGGGATCCTGTCGGATATCCGCCCCACTGGGGTCTGGAAGAGGCCCAGGCAGAGCGGGATGATGGCGCTGATATAACCCGCCGTGATATAGGAGAAGCCGTACTCTGCCACCACCAGGGGAAGGACCGATGGGAGCAGGAACACGGTGCCGTCGTTCATGATGTGAAGCATGAGGCTGGCGAAATATCTGGAGTCCATCCCACAGCCCCAACTCATGGTCCCTAGAGGTCTATATAAAGACTGGTGGCGTAGAACGTCAGTGGCAGATGCCGCATGCGTTGGCTTTAAGCCCGGCCATGCGAGAAGAGGAAAATGGAGAGGCCGCCTGATGCCCCCGGAGGGTTGGAAGAGTTACCTCGACTACCTCGACAGCAGCTCCTATTCCATGGACCTCCTCACTTCGAACCTCTCGCCCTCCGCAGCCATCCTTGAGAGGCAGTGGGTGAAGGTGGAGAGGATGAAGTACAGCCTCTTCCCCTTCCAGCAGAAGATACTCGACAGGATCAGTGGCGATGCCCTTGTCGTGGGCCTCCCGACTGGGCTGGGCAAGACCTATGTGGCCGGGGCCTACATCGCCAGGGAGTCGACCCGGAGCCCCTGCCGCGTCCTCTTCCTCACCCCGTCGATCCCGTTGGGGGTACAGCAGACCCTCTTCGCCCGCAGGATGCTGGGCCTGGAGGAGGCATTCTTCATCTCCGGGAACATGCAGCCGGAGAGGAGAAAGAGCATAAGGGTCTGGAATGCCGCTTTTGCTGTCACGACGCCACAGACATTCTACAACGATGTCCTGAAGGGGCATGCCCATGCCATCTCCGAAGCCAAGGCAAGGGAGGGTTCGGTCGATTTTCTTAGGGAGGCTTTCCACAGATCCGGCTTCGAGTTCCCGTTCACCATCCTGGTGGCCGATGAGTGCCATGGCTACATAGGCGAGACTGATGGCTACTCCATACTGCTGGCGGCGAAGGCAGGCGGGAGCAGCATACTTGCCCTGAGCGCGACGCCCCAGCTCCACGCCCCCTCAAGGCTCAGGGAGCTGAAAAAGGTCTTCGGGCAGATCGAAGTCTTTTCGATGGAGGAGCCGGAGATAAAGGCACACATGCCAGAGAGGGTCATCGGCTTGGTAGCCCTCGACCCACCGCCTGGGCTCCTCTCGGTCTACTACCAGCTGAACGATGTGGTCAGGTCGTACCAGGAGAAGGCCCAGAGGCTCTACGGGGCGCAGCACGCAAGGGGCTTCTGCAGCAGGCACCCTCTCTGTATCCTACTGATCTCCCTGAGGATGATGAAGGCGAGGCTGGTGGAGGACGGTGCCAGCAGCGTTCTGAAGTACGGCAACTGGAAGCTGAGGGAACTGAACCGCCCCCTTAGGGGGCTGGAAGGGAAGACAATATACGAGGTCTACAGGGAAGCCCTCAGGCTGAACTACAACCATAAGCTGAATGCCACGATGAGGATACTGGAGGGGGAGCGCTATCGGAAGGCGATAGTCTTCATCGAATCAGTCGAAGGGGCCAAGCAGCTGGGCTCCATGCTCCACAAGAAGCTCGGCTTGGAGGGTGTTGCGGTGCTTGTGGGTAAGGGGGGAATGAGCATGGAGCAGCAGGCATCGGCACTCCTCCAGTTCAGGGACAGAGCAGGCATACTGGTATGCACCAGTATTGGCGAAGAGGGGCTCGACGTGCCGGTTGCAGATATTGAGGTATGGGTGGACCCACCAAGCAACCCAAAGAAATGGATTCAGAGGTTCGGCAGGATCCTCCGCCAAGCGGACGGAAAGAAAACGGCAAAAACATATGCCCTGCTGACTTCCAAGACCCACGAGAGGAACAAGCTGCTCAAGACCAAAGCCAAGGTTGAGGGAATCTACGGCTTCACGCAGAGGATCGAGGAGGAGCCCCTTCCGGGTCCCCTCCCCAGGGAGCAGAAGACACTCTCCCAATTCTTTTAGGATGGAGAGCATAAATAGTGGGGGATGCACCACCAAATGGATGTTGGCTCATAGAAAAGGGGGTTAGACGAAGATACCTTCCCGAGCAACTGTCATTCTAGTCACTATCCTCGCTGTGTCCACCTTAGGCTTAGTCGCGTATAGAATGGCAGGTATGGACTGGTCAATTCAGCCGGGTCAAGTGGTGCAGCCGCAGTGCGTATTCTACTTCGGAGCTAGCGGGTGCCACTCCTGCGAGGAGGCGGACCAGTACATCACGGAGGTGGAAGCTGCCTATCCCACCCTCAGCGTCCAGCGCTTTGAAGTCCATAATGTCACGAACTGGGACCTGATGGTGAGTCTGTACATGGCCCATAACATGACCACCTACTCCACTCCTGTTGCGTTCATCGGAGACAAGGTTCTAATTGGTCCGAGCAGTATAAAGGACCAGCTTGTTGGGCTGCTATTGAACAATACCGGCAGAGAATGCCCGTCTGTCAATGCAACCATCCCGTCCAACAGCAGTGCCACATCCCCACCCGTTGAGATAATCCTTGCGATGGCCTTTGCCGATTCCCTCAATCCTTGCGCCATAGCCGTACTTCTTCTCCTGATAGTGGCGCTCTCTGCAGCTGGGGAGAAGGTGTTTGCCACAGGCGCGGCATACATTGCTGGAAATTTTGTTGCCTATCTCCTCATAGGTTATGGGATCTTTGCAATACTAAGCCAGTTTCAGCTCCCATTTTATACGACCAAAATAATAGGCGCCTTGGCTGTTGTGGTGGCACTAGTGTCGCTATTCTCCAAAATACCAGTCTCGCAGAAGCCGACGGTGAAGAAGCTCATAGAAGGTGCCACAGCGCCTCCCGTGGCTTTTTTCGCCGGGGCAATAATATCCGCAATAGAGTTGCCCTGCACTGGAGGGCCATACTTCCTTGCCACCGCCCTCATGCGCCAATATAATCTCGGCCAGTTCGAAGTGCTTGGATTCCTGATGCTCTACAATCTTATCTTTGTATTACCCCTTGTGCTGATCCTTCTCCTCAATATATTTGCGAAGACGCCCAAGATACCCAGAGACTACGTCAGGTATGCGTCGGCCATAGCCATGTGGGCCATAGGCATCTTTCTGGTCTTGATGTGATCCTCCTCTATTTCCAGCATTTTGTGGCATCTTCAAGTGATTCAGCAGTTGCACGTCAGAGCAAAGACCCGGGATGTTGCATTGGCGCCCAATGCAGTGACCACCTGGACCCTGTACAGCTCAATTATTGTAGCAGCCGCATAGGACATGTTGATATTGAAGTATGATATTTTTCCTGGGAGCAAACCCTCCGTATGGAGTGGCGTGGAGTTGACGGCCAGCCCGTCCGACCTGATAAGATAAGCGGTGGAATTGGAAAGAGCAACGTCTCCTACATTGGAGACTGAGACGAGGACGACAGTTTTTGACGAGGTGTCAGCGGTAACATCGGGTATGAGGATTTTCTCAGCAAGGTCCGAAGAGTTCAGGCAGTTTACTATGAAAAGAACTGCCCCGCTGTAGGACTGGTCTGATCTCAGTACCACTGAAAGGGTAGTATTCTGGTCGACCCTGAGAGGCAGGGATGCATTGAGCGAGATTATGCTGAAGCCCGGGGTCGCGATGGAGATGTACTCGACCGAAATGGGCCAATGAGGCGAAAGGGACAGAACGGCAGAGAAGTTTTGGCCTGGATTGACCTGCCTTTCCGAGGACGAGGCATTGGCCGTTAGGCCGGGGTTGGTGGATAGTGCTTGGAGGCCCGTCAGAACAACCGTCGGTGCGCTTAAGGTAGAGTATGCAACTGCGCCGATCACGGCTATTGCGATGATCGCGGTGACAGCAACGATGAGCTTTGCGGGGCGATCCATGGTCTAGGAATGTATTTTTATTCTAATATTCCTTCTTCCATTGATATAGACTAACTCTGCAGCCCGATGATCGGCGAAAATCACATCGTGCTAATGCTGGACGGAGGTCACTTCGTATCATATGAAGCCGTCGAGTGGCCCCCTACGGTTGGCATTTCCCTTCGAGGGGGGGTTGTTGCCCTTTCCGTCCCTGCTCGAGATGTATCTCTCAGCCTGTACCTTTGCGCTCCGCTGCGGGTTATCCATTCCCCCAAGCATCTCCATTACCTGGAGACAATTCTCCACTGCGTAGCCATGGTAATGGTTGTTGAAGTAGCCAAAGACCCTCTCCGCCTTTTTCTCAGCATCTGCAACCTTGGGAATCCAGGGCTCCAGCTCGTCCCTGCCGTACCGGTAGTCGAACCAGACCCTCTTCCCCCTGCCATGCCACCTGAAATATGTGAAATCCGTGGTCAGGTGGACCTCCGGCGGGAGGAGGGGCTCATCCACATTGACATAGGCGATGCGGTATCGCTCGAGAAGGGGCCAGGTCTCTTCCCTCATCCAGCCCAGGTTCCTGAACTCGATGGCAAATCTCACATTGAGGGGGAGGATTTGCAGGAAATCCTCCAGGATGGCTGCATTGAAGCCAAAGCTCGGTGGCAGCTGGATGATGATGCATCCCAGCTTGCTGCTGGTGGCCAGCGGAGACATCAGATCCACAAAGCGCGCCAGGTCGGCATCGGCTCCTTCCGAGAGGCTGAGCTTCTTTTCGTGGGTGATGAGCCTCGGCAGCTTGGCGGTGAAGGTGAAATCAGCCGGGGTGTGCATCTTCCACCCCATCACCAGGCCCCTGGAGGGAAAGGCATAGAATGTGGAGTCGATTTCAGCGGTGCGGAAGATGCTGGTGTAATGCCGCAGCATCCCTGCGGCGTCGTTGTAGAATGGCCCTATCCACTCCCTGTAGCTCCATCCGGATGTGCCCAGGAGGATTTTGTGGGTCATGAGGGCGACCCCTTCTCTCCCAGTGCCTTGAGGACCTCGTCCAGCGAGGAGTAGATTCCATCAGGTAGGAGCGATAGCGCCTCTCCCACTCTGACGCGCTTGTCGCCGGGCGCCTCGTAGAGCTTCCATCCTTGGCTATGGGACAGCTCTGCCTTCATTGAAGGGAAGACTGTGTCTTCGGCAAGCACCTCCCTGAGGGAATCCAGGCCGACAGCCTTCGTCAAACTTGGGAACTTCCCCCTGGCCCTGTAGGTCTTCAGCCTTGCGGCATCTGAGTACATCCTGGCGCCGTGGAAGGTGAGGAATGCCCTGTTGAATCCAGAGGCGAGGTCGTCCAGAGACTTCAGCTCGTCATCTGTTGGCTGGTAGAGGTTGTGGTAGCCTCTCCCGAAGAGGCGTGCGTAGAGGGTATCGCTGTAATAGGCTGGGACCTGCCCTTTCAGAGGGTCTACGGAATGGATAATGCCCCTCTCCTGCATCGCCTCCAGCAGCTGGGGGGAACTGGCCAGGGAGGCTTCCACCCTGGTCTCCAAGGCCAGTTGTATCGGCCGCCATTCATGGGCTCCGAGGAAATCAGAGAGCGATCTGGCCAGGGCCTGATCGGGAATGGCCGTTGGGGGGAGCTGGAGGTGGAGGATGTCAGCCCTCAGGATCCTGCAGATCTCCAGCATCCTCAGGAAGCTGCTGTGCGTTGCCTCCGAGTCATCGAAGGGGCAGGCGTGCGTTATGGACCTGTGGGCCCTGACTGAGAAGTGGAAACTCTCCGGGACAGCCCTGCGCCACCCCTCCACCTCCTGCAGCGAAGGCATTTCGTAGAAGGTGGAGTTCACTTCGACGTAATCAAAAGACCTTGAGTATGCCTTCAGGGGGGAGAGGGATGGCACCCTGAAGTATGCCCAGCCGCCTCCCCCAATGAATGTCTGGCGCATTGCCCTCAACAGAACTATGGCGGGAGGTAATAAAACAAGTTTCGCCTGGCCATCGCGCATCAATTGTAGCATTCCCAAAAAAAGGATAAATAAATCCATATTCAATTGCTAATGGGTTGATCAACATTACACCAAGAGATAGGGTTTTAGGCGCTCTCCGGGGAGAAAAAACAGACCGGATTCCCGTGTCGTGCGTGACCCAGCTGGGTCTGGTCGAGACGATGGACATAACCGGCGCGAGGTGGCCCGAGGCCCACCATGACGCCACCAAGATGGCGGCACTTGGAGGCGCTCTGTACAGGCTGGCCGGCCTCGAGGCGGCGAGGATCCCATTCTGCCTCACGGTCCAGGCCGAGAACTTTGGGTGTCATGTGGAATTCGGGACTGTTGACTCGACGCCGGGGGTGCGGAAAGCGGCATTCTCAACCATTGAGGAGGTCAGGTATCCGGACAACTTCCTTGGCCTCAACAGGATCCCCATAATGCTCGAGGCCACGAAGATCCTCAAGAGGGATCATCCCGAACTGCCGATAATAGTGGGCATGGAAGGGGTGTTCACCCTTGCGGGGCATCTGACGGGGATCGAGAACCTCCTCAAGTGGTCCATCAAATCGCGCGATAGCATCTCGAAGATTCTGGAAATCACTGCCCACGCCAACATCGAGTACGCCAGGGCATTGATTGACGCGGGCGCCGATGTGATCTGCGTGGCTGATCCGACGGCTTCGCCCGAGCTCCTCAGCCCCAGGGACTTTGCGTTCTTCATCAAGCCGAAGCTGAAGGAGGTTTCCGATTCCATCCGCAGCAAGGGGGCGCTGAGCGCCCTCCACATCTGCGGCAACGTCACCAGGATCGTGAAGGACATGGCCGAGACGGGATTCGACGGGCTCAGCGTTGAGGAGAAGATAGACGTTGCAAAGGCAAGGGAATTGATAGGGTCGCCCAGGCCTGCACTCATTGGCAATGTGGCGGCGGCGAAGTCGATGTTCACCGGAAAGCCGGAAGACGTCGTGCTGGAGGCGAAGCGTTCGCTGGCTGCCGGGGTCAACATACTCGCCCCCGGCTGTGGAATGGCGCCACGCACAAGGCTCGAGAATGTCAAGGCCCTGGTCAGTGCGGTGCAGGGATAGTCATCTTCGGGGGGACATCCCCAGCGCCTATTATTTTTCAACAGCCCTAATAATTCTCAGGGTGCATGGCCCGGTCCATCATTTCACGGTCGAGTTTGGACACTTCCCTGAGGCTTTCCTTTTCCTTGAAGGCCACCCGGAGCTTTTCGTCCTGGATCCGCTTCTGTGCCATTTCCCTCTCGGCCTCGGCGCGCTTGATGGCGGCAGGGTTGGTGACCATGATTATATCGCTTATGCCTAGTACCATAGTTGCAGCCTCTGTGGCGATCTTTATCGCATGCTGCTTTGCCTTGAATGAATCGAGAAGCGCACCGCTGGCATTCCTGCTGGGCTGGCCACTGATCGCGTCTATGCCTGCGTCCCTCTGCCCGCTTTCATGCTTCCCCCTCAGCTCGGTGATGGCGTCGAGGCAATCCATACCCCTGTTGGAGGCGAGCGTTTTGGGGATTTCCTCTATTGCATCACCAAAGGCATCGACGGCAAGCTGTTCCTTGTTTTTGAAGGTACTTGAGTAGCCCTTCAGTTCCTTCCAGATCTCCATCTCAACGGCCCCACCGCCATAGAGAGCCTTGCCATGCTCCAGGGCGATGGACACCGTCTGGACGCATTCTTTCAGGATTCCTTCGAACTCCTCTGCCACCTGAGCCGAGCCTCCCCGGATCAGCAGCGTCACGACCTTGTCAAATCGGCACTGCTCGACGAAGAGCATCTCGTCCCCCGATATGCTGCGGAACTCCATCAGCCCTGCAGCGCCAATGTCAGCCTCCCCCAGTTCTGAGAAATTCGTCACTATCTGGGCTCCGGTTGCCTTTGCTAGCCTCACCATGTCCTTTTCGGAAACCAGGTCGAACGCCAGGATATGCTCACTGGCGAGGAAAGCCAGCATCGCCTTGCTGATGCGCTTCTGGCAGAAGAGGGCGCCTGCACCTGCCCCCTTCAGCCTGTCGATCAGCCTCCGGTAGTAATTTCTCTCGCCATCCTTGAAGCTTCGGAGCTGTTCAGGGGTGTTGAGCTCGTATTCCCGCAGGGCATCGCCTGTCTCGTAGATAAACGGGTCTATGGCGCTCCCTATCAGGGCGATCCTTGCGCCCTCAATCCTGTCGGGCATTGAGGCGTGTGGCTTATCCCTGTAGATGACGATCCCCTTCACAAGGCGTGATTCGCCTGTGCTGGCGCCATCCCTCCTCCGGAGGGCGATGTTGTCCGTATCCGCCCTTGTCGTTCCCTGGCTTGTCTCTGCGACGGCCCTTATGGCCGCAACGACAAGTTTGGCAATGCGCTCCTTGGACTCGCCTGTTACTTTTCCGCCGATCGCAGTCTTTGCCACAGCCAACAGGCGGTCCTCGTCATCAACCGACAGGCCAACCACATTCCGGTCAAGGACCTCGAGGGCCCTCCTCCCCGCCTTCTGGTAGCCATCGATAATCACCCGCGGGTGGATTTTCATCTTCAGAAGCCTGTCGGCTTTCTTCAGCAGTTCACCGGTGAGGATGGCGGCGGTCTTGGTCCCGTCGCCAGCGATGTCGCTCTGGGTCCTTGCCAGCTCTACCATGAGCCTGGTGATCTCGTTCATGGTCTTCATGTTCTCAAGGATGGCGCGCCCGCTGTTGGTGATGGTCACATCGCCCATTGGGGTGACCAGCATCTTGCTCATGCCGTTCGGCCCTAGGGCGGGCTTAATGGCATCGGATACCTTGCCCATTATGATGATGTTGGCCCTGCGGACATCCCTGACGCGCCCATAGCCTTTTTTCAGGAATAGAAAGGAAGCCTCGGGCTGCGAT
>Ga0136653_10002441_pt1 | contig 10191 bp, 10 predicted proteins | sample LakKivw275mmetaG_FD_94866 | JGI IMG/M metagenome (GOLD analysis project Ga0136653, IMG submission 94866) | Anoxic lake water microbial communities from Lake Kivu, Rwanda to study Microbial Dark Matter (Phase II) - Lake Kivu water 275m metaG... | ecosystem: Environmental > Aquatic > Freshwater >... | reverse complement strand
CAGCATAGTCAGCCGCAGCCACTAGGCTCTGGCCGTTGGCACTGGGAGTGACGCCAGCCCAGGTGGTCAGGTCCGCATCGGCGGGCTGGTACACGCCGGAGTGCGTATGACCACTGAGGGCGAACGCCGCTGAATCCAGGTCGTCCAGTAAATCCGCGTTCAGGTGGGTAACCCTGGTCTCGCTGGCCACGGTAAACGGTGCGGTCCCGGTCGTCACATCGGATTGCAGGGTCAGCGCCCGGATGGAGAACGACCCCATGTCCCAGTCCGCAGTCAGTGGCACCGTCCCGTCCGCCTTTAGGTCGCCCAACCCCAAATGGGTGTGGGTCGCCGTCGCGAAGTAAGCTGCCCGGTGCCCTTCCAGCTGTTTGCTGTTCGTGGCCCAGATGGTGTCGTAGTCCGCCGCCAGCAGCGGCAGCGTTAGCAGTAGGAACATGGTGATAAGTCTCATCGGTCACTCCTTACGGGCGGCTTGTCGTACACCAGGACCAGGCGGTCGCAGCCGGCGTCACCAACCACATCGCGTTTATCTGGACCTCTCCCGAACCATGTTGCCATCTGCTGATCGTCTATGCAGTCGTGCTTGTGTCCGATACCTGCCACTGCGGGCCAGTGGAATGGCACGGAGACCACGAGACGCCGGCTGGCCGCCGACAGTAGCCTGACCGCGAACCGCGCCGGGTCCTCCACATGCTCCAGGACCTGGAGACAACAGACGACCTCGAACTGGGTGATGCGGAGGGACATGAAGTCTCCCTGTAGCCCGATCACGCCGGGAAACTGGGCCAACCAGTGCATGTCCAGTGCCATCCGTACAGGTGTCTCGGCGAACCTGGAGAGAAACGGGGTGGTGTACGGCCCCACCTCGAGGATGGACCGTACCGGGCCAAGCTCCAGCACGAAGGCCGCGGCCACGTCGTAGTACCGCATCCCTTCCCGGCTTCGCTTGTAGTCTTCACCTGACATTCTGCCACCTTCTACCCGGTCCGGGGACCGGTCTCGGCGGGTTGCCTTCTTCCCAGACAGTCTTGACCGGTTCGCACTCGGGCAGGAAATTGCACCGCAGGTCCTCGCACGGCTGCGGGGTCTTGTGAATCACGTCCCAGCCTAGCTCGAACAGGTTGCCCATGCTCCTGGACCCGCTCATGGCATGGGTGATGCACCGGTAGACCTCGCCATCAGGGAGGATGGACAGGAGCGTGTTGCCGCCGGTACAGCTGAGGGCCCTGCCGTAGAATCCAGGAAGCCAGTCCCGGAATCCCCACTTGTCGGTAACGTCGTTGATCTGGGTCTCGGTCGCGCCCGCGGCGACAGCCCGCCGCTTGAACTCGGCGACCTCCTGGTCCGTCGTCCGCTGTGGTTCCCTGACATACCAGGCCCGCAGCGCTGCCCCCGGCCGGAGATGGTCCTTCAGCCAGCGCAGGTTCTCAAAGAACCCCGTCGCCTGTGGCAGTGCCGGGTTGAACTGACAGGTTGCCGTCACGGCGTGCACCTTGTATAGCGCCGCGGGCCGCAACCAGCGTTCAGGTGGCCGCATCAGGTTGGTGTTGAGCCACACATTCGTGATCATCAGGGCGGCGAGCACGTCCTCAAGCTGGGCGTACTCGGACGGTTCCCCACCACTCACCCCGAACGAGGTCATGGACACCGGGCACTGCTCGAATTGGGCGATCCAGGCCGCGGGACCGCGTTCCCGGCCATGGGTCGCCACGGGGAAGCTCCTGGCGTTGCAGTAGGAGCACTTGAGGTTGCAGGACAACGTTGGGAACCACTGGATGTTCATACGCGAACCTCCCAGATGAGGTGCCGCAGCCCCTGGATGGGATAGGTGCGCACCCGGTTCCCGAACATCTCGTCCACGACCTTCTTGACACCAGGGTAGTTCGCGTTGGCGTAGTCGTCCCCGCACATGACCCCGCCATCGGCCATCTTGGGCAACCATGCTTTGAGTTGCCGCCGGGTCCCTTCCTCGGTGTGGCAGGCATCGACGAACAGCGAGTAGACGCTCTTGAGCCAGAACTGCTCGGATAGTTGGGCCGCGTCCCGCCGGCAAGTGGTGAGCAGGTGCAGGGCGTTGCCCTTGGCCATGTGACTCACGTAAGCCTTCCACATGTCCCCGTCATGGGTCCACGGCATCCCGTACCGTGTGTATAGCTCGCTGGTCCGCGGGAGCTTCGGGAACAGGTCGGTACAGACGATCTTCAGCCCCCGGCGTTCGTTGGCGGCCTGTACCGCGACGTAGGCCATTTCCTTGCCAAACAGGCACCCGAGCCAGACCATGGTGGCGTTGTCCGGGGCGTTGGCGATGAGTTCGCCGTCGTACTCTGGCCACCGGAAGAACCCCGGCACCTGGCCCCAGAAGTGCTGGTGCAGCCCGACGCGACCGGCTAGGTCGTACATCTCGTGGAAGTCGGGCATCTCTTCGCGCCGCCGGAACATCTCTCTCAGTGCATGACTCGGGTGGCGCCACTCCAGGATGCCGTCGGGTCGCTTTCGTACAATCCGCGCCGGGTCGCCGGCCCAGTCCACCACCCGGCGGGTCGTCCGGTAGCCGCGGTTGGTGATGGGTCCGTGGCTTTCATGGACCAGGTCCACGTCCAGGTAGTCCGCCTTGCCCATGGGAACGTCCCGCTTCAACCGCCGCATCCACTCCAAGTCGGCCCGGTTGCCGATGTACCCGAGCCCTCCGACGGTCTCCCACAGCCACATCACGTCCCCGTTGCCAGGGACGCACCAGCCGTTCGCCCCGCCGATCCGCTTCCAGTAGTCTGCCGTAACGGCCCAGGCGATGCCAGGGTTGTAGTAGTACTTGGCTCGGACCCGGGACGGCGCCGGCCAGTCCTCAGAGGCCGCGATCCCGGTGATGGGGTTCTCGGCGATCTCCGGGTCGCGGAACCGTCGGAAACACTGGAGCACCACGTCCTGCCGGTTCTTCGGCGTCAGGGAGGCGGCTATCTGGCGGAACCACGTCCTGTCCTCAGACCACACGTCCGCATCAACGAAGGCGATGACCTTCGCCCCCTTCTCGACCGCGGCCTTGGCCGCCAGGTTGAACATGGGTTCCTTGTTTCCGGCCCCGTACAACTGGCACTGGTCCGACCAGGGAACAACGGTGGACACCAGCTGCGGGTAGTCCGCGAGCGCCGGCAGCACGACTGGTTCCTCTCCCGGCCAGACGCCTTCAGCGAACGACACGAGCGGGTGGAAGTCCTGGTCCTTCCAGCGGGACAGCGCCCCCCTGGCAGCATCCTGCCAGGGTGCCTTCCGGCCGTAGGCGACCGCGACTATGGCGACTTGGTTCTCGGGTAGAGGTTTGCCGAAGTCCTTTGCCGCCAGATGTACCGCCCGGCCGCCTGCGATCTTGGCCGTGGCATTCTTGCCCGCGCTCACAGTTGGCGTGTACGTCCAGAGCTTTCCGCGCTGGTCCATGTGCCCCGTTCTCGCATCCCAGACCACCACGCACCGTTTCTGCGGCCAGAACTTGCGCAGGTCGTACCCGGCCGCCAGATCCTCGCCCCCGTAGTCGTCGTCGGACCTGAAGCGGTACTGCTCGAGCATGGCGTTGCGGTAGAGCACGAACCCCGTGGCCACGGCCGCTACCCGCTGCGGACCCCGGTCGTAGTGCCTCGAACGGGGTATCTGCACGAGCACCGCCTGGTTCTCCCCGGACGAGTCCCCAGGGCCGAAGACTGCTTTCTCCAGCCATTCCCAGGCCAGGATGCAGATTCCCCCGCCGCGGTCCGGCTGGACCGCCCCGACAATCCACGCATCGGGGTCCGCGTCCGCGGCAGCCATGACCTTGAGGTAGGCGTTCGGCGCAGGGATGATGTCGTCCTGCCAGATGAACAGGTCTGTGCCTGGCTCCCGGAGGTCCTCCACCAGCCGGCAGGTCTCCGCGATGGCTTTGCGTCTGGGGATGGCATTCGCGCCCTTGTTGGTGAACTGCGGCTGCGGTACGTGCCGCAACGCCAGTTGTTCTGCCGTGATCAAGCGGGCCGAGGCCCACTCGGACTGGCAGCGGGCCAGCTCAGCCTTCAGTGCCTCGTCGATGACAGCGGTTGCCTGCACGGAGACCAGGAGCAGATGCACGGATCGCCGGGGGACCTCCAGACGGCGGAACGCCTCCAGCCACGGCTGAATGGCGTACTCCTTCCCGCAGAACGTTGCCGCCAGCGTAATCACGTTCCCAACCCTTGTTACGTGCCGTACCTGCGGACCGCCCGGATGTACATGGTCCCACCGTAGGGTGCCGCGGTGCCGACCTGGATGACGCAGCCCACCCGGCTGGTCGAGGTCGTCGGAATCCAGTAGCTAGTCTGCCAGCTGGGGGTGCACAGGAGGTTCCACTGTACGTCATCGTCAACCCACTCGGGCCACTCGTACCACATCGAACTGGCCGCGGTCGTAAACGGCACCGCGTCGTCGAACGACGTGACCGCCTTGTTGACTACCCTGCCGGTCACTCGGCCGACCCAGTTGGTCTCGTGATCTACGTACGTCCAGCTGACGCCGTGGGTCGTGTCCTCGTACTCCTGAGCGTCCTCTGGCGACACGGGAAAGGTCGGCGTGATTTCCAGCCAGCTCAGTGCCCCGGTGATGCTGCGTTGGGCCATGTAAGCCCTGTCTCTGCCGGCCTGGCGCGAGATCACGATGTACCCGTGGTACACGTCCGCGGGGATGTCCCCGGCATCCGGCTCTGCGGTATCGTCGCCGAAGTCCCACTCGGTGATGATCGTTATCTCATGGAGGAAGTACCCGTCCTTCCCGTTGACTCCAGGCCAGCTGTACGTGCTCGCGTCGATGGAGTCCGCCAGCAAGTAACTGGCGGCGCTGCCGGAGGTCACCCCATTGGCCACGGTGAACTGGGAGAACTTGTGGGCGTACCCTTCGCCCGGCAGGTTCTCGTTGAACACGTTATAGACGCCGCCATTCGCCGCCTTGCTCCCCAGCTTGGCGTAGATCTCGACTGTCTTGGTGCCGTCGCTCAGGAGGCTGGTGACTCGGGCTATGGCGTTCCCCGACTGGCTGAACTGGAGCTGATACTTCGTCGGGTCGGGATAGTTGTTATGGTTGATGCACTTGGCAATCTGCCCAAGGCCCGCAACCTGACCCGTCGCCCACAGGGCCTCGATGTTGTCTTCGGCTTCCTCGGCGGTGTCCATTGGCGAGCCGGTTGCCGTGTTCGTGTAGGCGGTCGTGGGTGCCCAGATGGCCAGGACATCTTTCGCCCTGGTGTAGGCGCTGATGAGCGTGTCCAGAGCGGCCCACGTCGTACAGGACGTCGCCTCGGTACCGTCGCAGATTGTCGGCCAGGCGCCGACGACGGGTTCTTCCCCGGCCCATGCCTGGTCGTCGAGGAACCTGCCCGTGACCAGATAGGCGTTGACATAGGCCCGCGCCTCGGCCACGCTGTAGTCATAGCTGGTCGAGATTAGCCGGTTCACGTTCGCGGGATTCCCAACGTCCCAGGGATCGGTGATCCCTGCGGCCCCCTGCCGCTTGAGGATTCTGGCACACACCGTTGCTCTCGTCGCAGCCATGGTCAGAACCCCCTTTCGGCGATGACACGGACATAGCCGCTCAGGTACCGGTGATATTGGCTTGGCGTTGCAGGGATGAGGAAGTTGAACATGTAGCCGTAAGTGCTGCGTGCCACGAGCAGGTTTGTGTCCGTGAGCCTACAGCAGACGCAGCTGTCACGGGTGTCATTCATCGATATGTCTTCGGCCTGATTCGGGACGGAAATGCGCACATCGACCCGTTCTGGTATGCAGCCAAGGTTGTGGTTCAGGGTTGCTGTCGGCGACCCGGCTTGCAGCAACGTCCACGGCGACCGGTATCTGCCGCCATAGGCCCACGTCGTGCAGCTGGAGATGACGCCGCTGGCGATCGTGACCTTCCCCAGGTAGACGCGGTACACCTGCGTCCCCTCTGGGTTCTGCATCATCCCCTGGTCGATGTAGTACCAGTCCTGCGACCGAGACGTGCCGAGGAACTTGATCTGGCCGAGGGGCATCGGGGCGCCCGACACAATGTTCGGGTATTGGGCCCGGACCTGCATCGCGATCCCATAGACCGTCCGCGGAGTGGTCAGTGTGAAGCTACTACCGCTCCACGGCTCGCTGAATGTGGGCGTCTCGCCCGCTGTCCGGTCGTCCAGCAGTTGCCATGCGCCGCCAGCGGTCGCTCGGTAGAACATCTTCCACTTCGTCGGGAACCCGGTCCTGGTGATCTGACCGCCGAACGAGGTGCGCCAGCCGATGAAGTACTCACTGATCACCTGTGGGGTGGTCATCTCGTAGATGAAGTAGCACCATCCGTTGCCGAGGGACAGCCCGTAACTGGTCGGGTCAAACGGCCGGAGCAGTCCCCCCTTGGCCTCCGAGGCGGGCTGGTCCACGCCGGAGAAGCACTTGAACGGTTCTTCGCCTGGTACGGGGTATATGGGAGCAACCACCCTATTCCCCGCGGCTGTCCACGTTGTGTGCGCCGGCAACCACATATACGGGGTGACCGCGTCGCCCTTGTAGACCTTGTAGTTGTAGTACGAGTAGGCCAACGTGGATACGTCGGTCATGGGGTCGTACTCAAGGTACGGGTAGACCGTTGCATCTCCATCCGGTGCCGCTACGGTCTTGGTGGCCTCCAGCACCCGGACGTAGTCTTCCTGGCCGGAGACACCGTACTTATCGGCCCACGAGCAGATAACCGGCGTCTCATGAGTGGCAACAAGGCCAATCGTGCCGCTCCCAACCCCCTGCAAGGCATTGGGCGCGCCCACACTGTCCATCGCCCCAGCCAACAGACAGTTCCGGGGGATACCGTTCGTGACCCGCAGGTTGAGCCTGAACTCCTCGTTGTCGGTAAACTCGGACCCGTTGTTCACCCCGATGACGAAGCCTTCGGCGACACCGGATGTCCGCAGCCGCCGAAGAAACACATCGAAGAACGCAGCATTGGCAGCCATGTGTCACCCCTCGAGCGAGAAGGCAGGATAGTTCAGGGACGCGGGGTCTGTCGCCACATTATCGAAGTCGCGGTTGCCGTCCGCGAACTGCGTCTCGCCGAGGTTCAGATGGCCAGTCGTCGTCCGCACACGGGCGATCATCCAGTACGCGCCGCTGAGGAGTGGGTTGTCGTGCTCCGTGCAGCAGATGTACGTGTAGTCGCCGTCGTGGACGTAGTGGACGTGGAGGCAGTTGGCGAGGAGGAGTATGGCGATTCTCGAAAAGTCATCACGGAAAAAGGTCGGCGCAGCCATGTCTCACCTCAGTGTGGTTGAAGGAAGTCCGGGACCGGTCGCCCGGCCCCGGACCCACCGGGAGTGGTCAGTCTCCTTTCAGGATCAGTTGTTGATGTCCGGCGTGCACACCAACAGGTTCGCGCTCACGGCTCCGGCCGTGTGCGTCCCGACGGTGTCGTAGACGATCCCCAGATACCGAGCCAGACCGGTCCGGGGGAGGAAACACCGGACCAGAATCTTCCCCTTGAGCAGACTGGCCAGGGCGACGGCCCCGCTGGTCGCCAGCCTCGTGCCGCTCTGCATGGAGGTGGTCGCACTGTGGGTGTACACGGACGCGGTCAATGACGTGCCGCCGGCAAAGGTCGTACCCACAGACACCTCGACCTCCACGACCTGGTGCGCCGGCAGCAGGCTGTTGTTGCTCGAATCCACCACACGCAGGCCCTGCAAGTCCATGATGTTCGTGGAGTGCGTGTTCGTCGCAGACGTGATTTCCTGCGCGTCCGACATTTCGTGCATCGCTTCGATGATCATTGTCAGGTTCCTCGCTCCTTGATGGTTGATGGTTGGGGGGCCGCGAGATCCGTCCCGTAGGCCCCCAGGTTTATGCTCAGAAGCCAGTGACGAGAGCCTCCGTGTTCACCAGCGCATCACACCGACGCACCGGGATGCCGCGGAAAAAGGCCACCGGTTGACCCTGCGCCGGGTAGTCAACCTTCAGCGCCCCGTAGCTGGTGACACTTGCCGCCCGGCCGAGCGACTGGATGTCCAGCCAGGTCAGCACGTCACGATTGCAGTACCAGACCGGGCGCCCGCCGCTCAGATTCGGCACCTTGTGGATTGCCTGGAGCATCAACTTCACGATGTCGGGACCACTGCTGTCAGTGGTAAGCTTGGTGGAGTCGATGTTGCAGATACGTACGACGTACCGCCAGTCCCGCAGCGTGAGACCGCAGTCCCAGCGGTAGTGGGTCCGGTAAATCTGGCCGCGCAGACCCGTGCCACCCCAGTTCTCGGCAGTGACCTCGCCCAAGTCGGTGTGCTGGAAGCCGGCCTTGCTGCCCTTCGGGATAATGCCGTGGCACGTCGTGTCGCCCCAGACCACCAGCCAGATCGAGGTCTGCTTGTCGGCGTTCGTCCCCGCCCCGTTGATCAGGTTGAAGCCGGCTGCGGTGTCCGTCGCACAGACCGTATCGTACCTGGGAGTGAGACCCATGAACTTCTCCGGGTCCGTCGCGGTATCCCCGTAGAAGATCGCCGTGGCCATCGCCTGGTTCATCGATTCGAGGAAGCTCCTCTCCTCGCTCAGCCGCCAGGACGCCTTGTTGCCGTTCAGCTCCGCCAAGGCCTTGTCCACCTCGCCGTAGGCTTCGAGCATCCCGCAGGAGTCGGTGACCTGCACGGTCTGGCTGAGCGACGGCTGCACGCCGTAGTTCAGTTTACGCCAGGTCGCAGTGGGGAGACCGCTGCGGATCGTGGTTCGGTGTCCGGTGGGGAGGTTGCCCTCGACCCAGGACATGTCCTTCAGGACGTCGTTCGTGTCGGTAAGCATCTCAACGATGGTCTCGATCTTACCGTTGGGGTCCGACCGCCGGGCGAAGTCCAGCAGAGTCGGGTAGGTCGTCTGCGTCAGCGTTGCCATCTTGTCGTCTCCTCTCGGGCAGCAAAAAGGCCGACCAGGGGGTCAGGCCCCTGATCGGCCTTGGGTGTCCGTTATCACCGCACCCGCGGGTAGCTAGTCCGCGGGCAATGCTGCCAACTGGATTGTCATTCGGACATCGACGGGTAGAGCAGCTTCGCCGGGTCACGGACGGTCTTCCCGCCCTGAGTCCCGCCGACCGGGCGATCCTCGCCCAACTGCCGCCCTACCCACGCCAGAAAGGCGAACACCGCCGGGTCATCTCCCAGCGGGCCGCCAACCAACCGGCTGAACGCCTCCTGGCCGTACTGCCGCAGCGCTGCCTTGGCGTACCCGAAGTCCTCCTTGAACGCTGGCTGCGCCTTGAGCGCCGCCTGGCGGTTCACGAGCATCTTCTGGGTTTCCGCGGCCATCGCCGCCGCCTGCTGCGTCGAGAGCGCCTCTTGCCAGGTCACCAGCTTCGCCGCGGCCTCGGGCGTGAGTTTCAGCTCTTTCGCCACGCCCTTGAAACTCTCCCAGTCCTGGTCAGTGACCGGGAACGTGGTCGGCTTCGCCAGTTTGGCGTACGGGTCTGCCTCGGGTCTCTCTGCCTTGTCCGCCTCCTTCGCCTTGCCGGTATCGGTCGGCTTGTCCTCTGCCCCTGCCTCTGGTTCTTCCCCGAGCAAGGATGTCGGTGCGGCGTCATCCGTAGCGGCCTCTGCCGCCTTGGCTTTCGCCTCTGCCTCGGTCCCTGCGGCCTGGCTTTCGGACACCACTGCGGTGTCACCCTTGGGTGTCGTTTCGTCAGGCATTCTTCACCTCGACCTCATCTACGTTGCTTGGTCCTGCGCACTCGTCTTCCATCTGGCGCCAGAGCTTGCGCGACACCAGCTGGAGGTCTCGCATGAGCACCAGCCCGAGCGACCGGCGACCCTCGTGGAAGAAGGTCATCGAGTTGCCGGTCATGCTCAAGTTGAACACTCGGCCCAGGCTCAGGACGTACCACATCACCCGGCGACCCGCGGCGGTGCTCATCACGGCCCGCAGATCCTCGTCAAGCTGCTGTCTGGCGGTTTTGCGGTCCACCATGCTGGTACATCCTCAGGAGTCTGGCCAGGGCACTGTCATTATCCACGCGGGTCTCGCTCAGGGCCTTGGCCCCACTGCCCAGCCCCGGCGCGAGTTCCGCGGTTGCCATGATCGCCTGTTGCTGCCGCCTGGCCGCCCGCAGCATGGCCGCTGCCTCATCGTCCCGGACGAACGACGGCGGCACCCCTACGGTCTCCCCGAACTCCTCGACCGCCTCGTCGAGGTCCACCTTGTCCAGGAT
>Ga0136653_10002440_pt1 | contig 10193 bp, 6 predicted proteins | sample LakKivw275mmetaG_FD_94866 | JGI IMG/M metagenome (GOLD analysis project Ga0136653, IMG submission 94866) | Anoxic lake water microbial communities from Lake Kivu, Rwanda to study Microbial Dark Matter (Phase II) - Lake Kivu water 275m metaG... | ecosystem: Environmental > Aquatic > Freshwater >... | reverse complement strand
GCTTTGGCATAACTATAAAAAATTATTGACCGGGATCTTACTGATTTTTGTGGTTTTCTTTATCCAATGCATGCTGTGGTACTTGCAGACAGGCCATTTTTTACTTTATTCCTATCAAGGCGAAAGTTTTCACTTCCTGAATCCGCATATGATCGAACTACTGTTCAGCTACCGTAAGGGTTTGTTTGTCTATACGCCCATTGTTTTTATTTCAATATTTGGTCTGGTCTGGCTTGTGTACAAGCGAAAATATTATTGGGTCCTGACATGGCTGTCGTTTTTCATTATTCTGACCTATGTCCTCTCTTCCTGGGAATCATGGTACTATGGCGGCAGCTATGGATTACGGGCCTATATCGATTTCTTCGCCATTTTCTTTATTCCGTACGCCGTGATGGTGGATGGACTTGGAAAAGGCTTGAAAACTGTTGTCATCCTGTTATCATTCCTCACCATTCCCCTGAATGTCGTTCAGTCCTATCAGTATAAAGAGTACATCCTTCATTGGAGCGGTATGGATAAAACGAAATACTGGGAGGTTTTTTTGCAAACTGACGACCGGTACAAAGGTCTGTTATGGAAAGAGAAGTTGCGGAGCAATGATTACAATGTGGTAAAAGAAATTTTAATTGGCGACCTGCATACTTCCGCGAATACGTTTATTCGGGTTTTTATCGTCAATTGCCGCGACATTCCCGATTTTGACCGGGTAAGTGTCATCCAGTTGTTAATCGAAAATGACTTTAAAAGACAAAATTTTTCCCGCATTGTATTGAGCATAGATGAATCGACAGGTCATCATAATTATTACAGCCATGATCCCTGGTTAATTCATTTCGCCGGAAAACATTTGAATGAGTGGCAGACCGGAAGTTACAATTATTTCTTTCCTCCCGTTGACGACCCTAAGGATAAGACCATCACACTGAAAGTCCTTTCGGGGAGCGAGAATAACGATTTTAAAAATGTCCGGCTCAGATTCTGGAAACATAAATAAATCTTGTTCCGGGATGCATTGCCTGGCGTGAGAAGGAGCAGAAGGTTGTCTCATCCCGTTCCCGCACAGCTTAAAATCAGTTTTATCATTTTAGTCACTTTTTAACGATCCTGGCATAACGTACCTGGTCGTCTGTCCGGAGTTCGATGATATAAATCCCGGCGGGTAAGGCATCGGCATCTAAATTCACCGTGTGTTGCCCGCTGTCCTGCAATCCCGGACAAACCGTTCTGATGATTCTCTCCTGCATATCCCTGATGATGAAAATAACTTTATTCTTACCTGGCAAGTCATAATTCACCGTGATCTTTTCGTTAAAAGGGTTAGGATAGCATTTCAATCCGATCTTGTCTGAAAAATGAGGTTTCTCAACCGCCAGGGGTCCCAGGTTGCCGTCAAGGGTGATGTTTTGGGCATAGATACCGGATAAGAATTCCTGTTGCGGATGCTGCCGGTTATCCTCCCAGGCGGCTATCCACTGGTTGTTGACAAAATCGCTGACGGTGAGATGGCCTTTGTCGCTGACAGCATTTGAAAAGGCCAGTCTGTCGCCCGCCCACACGTAAACGGCGTTGGTGTCGAGCAGGCTGGCGTATAACTCGGCCATGATCGTGGTGTCGGCACCGGTGATATGGAAGTATTCTTTTTCATAAAACAAACCGATACCGTTGTTCCCCGCCGTTTTACCAAGCACCGTGATATAAGTGCTGTCAACGCTGTAGATCATGGGTGCCACCCGTATGGCGGTGTCACCCCACAGCCTGGCGCCTGCCGGCGAGAATTTCTGTCCGTATATTCCCCATGAATCGGTCTGGTGGGCCGGATCATAGCGGTAGTCTTCCCAGAAAACAAAGAGACGGTCGATGTCAGGATGGTAGCACACTGACGGTCCGGCGTGATCTCCCGGTCTCATTGTAACCAGTGTCCCGTGGCCCGGCCAGAGGAGCAATCCGTCACCGCTGACACGGTTGGCAAAGACGGTCGGTTGATAGTCGGAGAACGACTGCCAGACGATGTAGGCGCCGTCGGCACCGTCATTGGCAAGCAACGGCAGGGTGTAAAGAGCCCCGACGAGCATGACGTTACCCGTGTCGACCTGCATCGGCGCCGGCCACAGCGCCTGGCCGTCTGGAGAGAACTTTTGTACGAAGACATGAATGTAATTTTCATGACCGTAAACCGTATCGACCGAATTTTTTGCCGCCAGCCACGAAACCATCAGGTTGCCTTCCTCTGTCAGGAGCATCTGCGGCAGAAAAAAGTCGGTGCTGTCGCTTGCAATGGTGTTGTCCCAGAGCATGTTCCCTCCCTGATCCACTTTCTGAAAGCCGATGGGAGAGAACAGGGCCGTATCCTCAGGGAACATCTGATAAAGGAAGATATAATCATTATCGGCGGTGACGGCTACCTGCGGCCAGTAGTTACCGTCGGTCGTATTGGTCAGCCTGATGCCGTCGGCGCCCCAGGCCATGGTGCCCTCGGGCGAAATCCTGTAAGCAAAGGCATTGCTGTAGCCGTCACGCATGTCCTGCACGGTGAGGATGGCATAACCCTCATGGTCCACAGCCAGACCGTAGTCCGACACCCAGGTGTCGGTCGGGTGGTTGCTGACCAGCAGTCCGTCATCTGCCCAGAGCTTGTTGCCATTGATGTCGAGATGCTGCAGGTACACATCGAAACGCAACCCTTCCGTGGCCGAGTACCATGAGATATAACTGTCACCGGCCGGGTTCACGGTCACATGGGGGACGACAAGGTAACCGGTGGTGTCACATATTTTCGTGTTCTGCGACGGGTCGGAAGACCATTGGGCATTGAGTAACAGCGGGAATAAAAATCCCGCAAGCAGGACAAGGGTAAATTTGTTCATTATATTCATTTTTTATCGGTTAGGTTAATATTATGGTTTAATGGATTCCCGCCTGCATAAACCGTTCGGGTTATCGGGGGTGCAAGATACGAAATCAGGCGAGGAAGTGCTACTAAAGTTATAAGAAAGATTTATGCTATGGGAAAGAATAGCGAATGGCGAGTGGCGAGTGGCGAATAGCGGATAGCGAGAGAGAAGGAGGTATCTTAAAATAATTTTAAAAAAATTTGAAGAAATATCCGTTGTCGACCTATAAGATCACACCAAAAGGAGTGGAAGCGTTCGAAAAATATGTGGAGGCACTAAAAGGCTGCCTGAAACCGGATTGAGCGTTATGAGTAAAAGGCCGGGTCGCTGCCCTGACTTTGATACAGGATAATATGTCGTTAACCGTTATAGGCTCAGGAATAATAAAAAACCCTGTAAGTATTTACTGACAGGGGTTTTGTGTGGGGTATATAGGATTCGAACCTATGACTTCATGTCTGTGAAACATGCGCTCTAAACCGGCTGAGCTAATACCCCGGCAATAAATTGCAAATTACAAATACCAAATAAATTACAAATAACAAATTCCAGACTTCAGTAATCCGTTCAACTCACGGCGACGCTTCTCCTGCCGACCCGTAGACCTGAAGACTTGCCGACCCGTAAACCCTCCTCTGTGTCCTCTGTGCTTCCTCCGTGTTCTCTGTGGTTAAATAAAAACGTTGGCTCAACCTGTAATTGTAATTTCCAATGAACGTGCTCATTTGGCGACGTAAAATTATAAATAAATAGGATACAACCATATCCGGCAGTAAAAAATTAATCTTTTATGCAGCGGACGGAGAGTCCGTCGGTCTTAAAAGGGTAGAAATGAAAGATGTCGCTGTGGTCGTTGCGCAGCACCCAGTTGAGGGCTTGGTTTGTGTTATGCTGAGTCGACGTCCAGAAGAAAGCGATGCGCCTGATCAGGTTGTATTTGCTTGTGGAGCTCTGGAGCCGTCCGGCGGCCAGGGCGCCGAAGCCGCTGGCGTCGGTAGCGCCTGTGTTGGGTGCGGCCCAGAACCGCGTGCCGGTCTGTTTCAGCTTTCCGCAGACATCCTTCCCGCTGAAGATCAGCGAGTCACATTTCACCGTGGGATCCAGATGGATCAGCATCCTGCACCATTCGCCGTTGGAGGGGATATGCCAGCCCGCGGGACAGATGCCGCGGACCCCCTCGACGGAATCGTACTGCATCATCTCATCCCACCGGTATAAACCACCATAAACGCTGCACGAGTCTTCCTTCCCGAGGTAACAGTATTTCTCGATGACGCCGTTGTTCAGCGAGGCCATCATGCGGTCGACGCGGTTGCCCACATTCAGGTTCTGCGCCATCCAGCATTGCTTTCCGATAAGTACAGTGGCATACACCTGACCGTCACGTGCATCGGTGAGCTTATCGCCGCATCTGAAGGAACCGGCATCTCCCTGTGCATGGATCATGAAGGGAAAAAGGAATGAAACTGTCAATAACAGGTAAAAACGAGGCATGGCATTAAAAATTTGTTGCGGCTAAATTAAGCATTTTCCGTGTCAGGATGATATCCCGGTTCAATCCTTTCCGGATGCCTCATTTCGTGACCGTTCCCGAGAACAAAGTGTTGTTCCGGTTGTTAAAATAAAAGATTCATGCATTTTTTGCATGAATGAAGTAATTCATAGACATTGCGTCTTTTGCGTTTTAGAAACGTTTATTTAACCGCAGAGTACATAGAGGAAGCACAGAGGACGCAGAGTATATTTAAATATTAATTATCTCCCCTCTCCCCCAGGAGAGGGGGCAAGGGGGTGAGGTCATGAACGTAACACATAAACTAATACATTCGCATCTCGTATCGGGCACTATGGTTCCCGGCACGGAGATCGGTCTCCGCATCGACCATATCTTACAGCAGGACGCCACAGGCACACTGGTCATGCTGGAGTTGGAGGCCATGGGCTTAGACAGGACCCGTGCCGAGGTGGCCGTGCAGTATGTCGACCACAACCTGCTGCAAACCGACTTTAAGAATGCCGACGACCATCTCTATCTGCAGACGGCGTCGGCCCGCTTCGGTTACTGGTTCAGCCGGCCGGGCAACGGCATCAGCCATGTCGTCCACATGGAGCGTTTCGGCAGGCCGGGCAAGACGCTGTTGGGCTCCGACAGCCACACCTGCTCGGGTGGAGGCGTCGGCATGCTGGCCATAGGTACGGGAGGTCTCGATGTAGCCCTCGCCTCGGCAGGAGAGCCGTATTTCGTTTCGATGCCTAAGGTACTGGGCGTGAAGCTCACCGGCAAGCTGCCGTCATGGGTCAGCGCCAAGGATGTCGTGCTGGAGATGCTGCGCCGCCACGACGTGAAAGGATGCAGAGGCTACATCATCGAATATTTCGGTGAAGGGCTGAAAAACCTGTCGACATGGGACCGACACGTCATCGCCAACATGGGCACGGAGACAGGAGCCACAACCACCGTGTTCCCATCGGATGAGATAACACGTGCATTCATGAGACAGCAGCAAAGGGAAGGGGAGTGGCAGGAGCTGAAGGCCGACAGCGAGACGGAATACGACAAATATGAAGAAATCGATATGTCAACGTTGGTGCCGCTCATCGCTTATCCCACGAGTCCCGGCAACGTAGTGCCGGTGCGTGAGGTCAGCGGCAGGGAGGTGGCACAGGTCGTCGTCGGCTCGTCGGCCAACCCGGGTCTGCGCGACTTCTCGGTGGTGGCCGGCATCGTCAAAGACAGGACCATCGCCGGTAACATGTCGTTCGACGTCAACCCGTCATCGCGCCAGACCTTCCTTAACCTGATACACAACGGCGGGCTGGGCAGCCTCGTGAAAGCCGGCGGACGGTCACACCAGACAGGATGCATGGGATGCATCGGCATGGGCCAGGCGCCGGCGTCGGGAAGCATAAGCCTGCGCACGGTGCCGCGTAACTTCCCCGGCCGCTCCGGCACCCTCGACGACCAGGTGTACCTCTGCAGCCCCGAGACGGCCGCCGCAGCAGCCCTCACCGGCAGGATCACCGACCCGCGCGACCTCGCGGAACTGGGGATACTATACCCCCGGTGGCAGGAACCCACTGAGATCATCCTCAACACCCAAATGTTAGTACCACCACTGCCGCCTGAAGAAGCTAAAGCCGTGGAGGTCGTCAAAGGACCTAACATCAAAGGGCTGCCCGACTTCAAGCCGCTGGATGATGCCTTCGAGGTGCCTGTGCTCCTCAAGATGGGCAGCAACATCTCCACCGACGAGATCCTGAAAGCCGGAAGCGACGTCCTGCCCTTCCGCAGCAACATCGAAGAGCTGAGCAAATACGCTTTCTGGGTTGTCGATCACACCTTCTATGACAGGGCCGTGCAGGTGCCTCAGGGACACGTGGTGGTGGCCGGCGACAACTACGCCCAGGGCAGCAGCCGCGAGCATGCGGCGCTGTGCCCCCGCTACCTCGGGCAGAAAGCCGTCATCGCCAAGAACTACGCCCGCATCGGCTGGCAGAACTTAGTCAACTTCGGCATCGTCCCGCTCGAGTTCATCGTCCCGTCCGACTATGACCTCATCGTGCAGGGCGACACCATCGCCATCACCAACCTGAGAGAATCGCTGAAGAACAGGGATCACGTCATGGCCCGTATCGTCAACAAAAACAAGGACATCGAACTGATGTACAACCTCAGCGACAGGCAGATAGAGATACTGCTGGCAGGAGGGCTGATAAATGTGATTAGGGGGAGGTCAGTTGGCAGTTGACAGTTAGTAGTCGTCAGTCGTCAGTCATCAGTCGTCAGTTGGGTGAGGGTGGGTTGGTGGAACAGGACTGCGGCCATCGGCCATCGTTCAATCGCATAATCGTGCAATTTTCTTCCTCTCCCCTCTCCCCCTCCCTGACTGACGACTGCCGACTGACGACTGAATACCCCTGGTGCTCAAACATCAACTCCCAATACCTCCGTAAAATTCTCCTGCGTGATGATCTTCACTTTTGAGCCGGGATAGGCATCCGAAAAGGTCTTCGGCACTTTTTTCCGGGAGGTCTGACCCCACTTGAACTCAAAGGCATAAAGCCTTCCGTCTTTTTCTTCGATATAATCGACTTCCTGTTGTGCGGTGGTGCGCCAGAAGAAACGGTTACAATAATAATTATGGGTTGTGATATATTTGTACCTTTCGCTAACCATGAAATTTTCCCAAAGAGCGCCCGCATCATTGCGCAGGTTTAAAGGATTGAAGGCATTTATGACAGCATTTCTAAGGCCGTTGTCATAAAAATAGATCTTGCGGCTTTTCTTTAGCTCGTTTCTGAGGTTGCGGCTTAGCGAGCTCAAACGGAACACGATGAATGCTTTTTCCAGAAGACCGGTATAACGCTCCACCGTTTGGTTGTCCAATCCTGTGATCTGACCCAACTCATGGTATGATACCTCATTGCCAATCTGAAAAGCCAATGCCTGGACCAGTTTCTCCAGCTTTTCGGGTTTGAGAATCCTTTCCCACATCAGGATGTCTTTATAAAGATAACTGTCGGCCAACTGTTTCAGGAGTTGTATTTCATTTTCGGGGTTGGTGACGACTTCCGGATAGTAACCGTAAATCAACCGGTGATCAAGCAAACTGTTCTCGGTCATAAGGCTGTGATATAAGACCATTTCTTTGAATGAGAGAGGCAAAAGCAGATATTCCCACCTTCGTCCCGTCATAGGTTCTGTAAGACGGTTACTCAGTTCAAAAGCCGAAGATACTGTCGCGATTACCTTAAGGTCAGGAATATTATCGACCATCATTTTGATACACAGGCCGATGTTCTCTATCCGCTGCGCTTCGTCGATGAAGAGATAGCGTAAACCGGCAGTCAGCCTTTTCAGAGATGCTATGGATGCATTTTCAAGCGATGCTCTCACGGTGAAGTCATCACCGTTCCAATATTGCCGGGGATCCTGTAAATCATTCATCAGGTCATTTATCAGTGTGGTCTTGCCGCACTGCCTCGGGCCAAAAATGATTAAGGCCTTATTATCAGCTATATGCTCTAATAAATTGCTTTTCAGTAGCCGGGAAATCATAACTTATTTTTTCGATAATTCCCGCAAAATTAATATTAATTTTGCGATTTAAAGCGCAAAAAATGATAATTTAAAATCCTCCTCCGGTTTAAGAGTTCGGGAGCGGCCGGGCAGTTGGCAGCCTGTCCTGCGGAACGAAGTGAACGCGGGGTCGGCAGTCAGGAGGGGGAGAGGGAGAGGAAAGAAATTGCGCGATTGAACGATTGAACGATTGAGCGATGACCGATGGCCGGGCCCGGAGACCTGCCGACCTGTAGACCCCAAGACCTGTTTTTGACTGCCGACTTTCAATGGATGACTACTGATGGTGCTCGCCAAATGAACATCTGATGATTAGGCGAAGGTCTTTTTCAGAATTACTTATAATTAATTCCTATATAATATTTTAGGTCTCTTTCCTGCTTTTTGCTTTATCGGAAATTTTTGCAATTAAGCTGGTAATGACAACTCCTAAATCATTAATATCAAGAACGCCATCCATATTTGGATCCTTTAAATCAAGTGTTCCCTGCATTTCATGAATACGATAAGATAATTTTAGAAATTTAGAAAGAGCAAGTTTTGGTATTTCGTCTATATGTTCTGCACTATACCATTCAAATATATCTTTATCACTTTTTTTTGAATTGCAATGCTTACATGCAAACACACAATTATCTGATGAATCTAATAAATTAACGATCCTTTGATCAACGCCGGCTCTTGATATCGGAATTATATGATCAATACATATATTTTCTTTTCCTCCGCAATAAACACATACTCTTCCTTTTTCAAAATCCTTCTCATAATCTCTTATTGATGAAGACCAGTTCATCTCTCCCGATTCTAGTTTTTTATATCTGGAAACAGTGAATCCATAATTGTTCTCAAAACCTGCAGACTTGGCAATAAGTTGTGCATATTGCCAGTATATCAATCGACGCACAGTATCAACATATTTAGGAGGCTTTAATGACATAGATCACTTTCTTTAATTTTTCTTCATTAATACTTCATTATTACTTTTCATGAAATTATCCCTGCTAGATTGAAAAATTCAATAATTCGTTTCCAAATAAAACAAGACCAGCATCTTCAGCTGCTGAGGGTCAAATAAAAGATTAATTATCAGGTGTTTTACTTTTTAATTTATGATGATTTTTTTAGTAGTATAACCATCTTTGTTTTTGGAATTCAATAGATATATTCCGGGTTCTATGCCGGAAAGGTTGATCTCAAACGAATTAGACCCGGTTGTCAAAGCCTTTTTTAAGTCCTGAAAAATAATCCTGCCATTAAAATCAAGCAAACTCACGGTTATTTCATCTGAACGAGATGAATTGCATTCTATTATTATATTGTCATGTGTTGGATTTGGATAAAATTTATAATTGCCTGCTGAATTGTGATCTATACCGGTGAGATAATATAATTCGAAATTGATATCTTTAATAGTATCGTTGCCGATTATTTCTATATCATTGATTGTCGAACTGGTATAACCGCTTAAACTCGCTGTTACAGGAATTTGAATAGGAGTGAAAATATTATTTAAGTCAATGGTTAAGCTATAATTACCAGTTGCATCGGGTTGAGTGTACGACAATGTGTCAGCTTGTATCATTACTTCGTCAATACTGCCCTGGCCTCCTATTAAAGTCACACTTCCGGTTATTATTGTTGGTTTTGGTTTAAAAGTAAGTTCGAAAAAAGCAGGTAAGGGACCACTTGTATCAACACCAAAATAATTCTGGAAAGCGACTCCTATGACTATGTAATCACCTGGTAAATCCGGGAATTCGTAAGCCACATAGAAATACATAGGATCAATTGATGTAAAGAAAATTCCACTAGGCCAAACCGTTCCGGAACAACCTACGGAGGAATTGTCAGGACAACCTCCGTTAGGAATACATAGTAATGTAAAATTGGACCGGTTCTGCAAATCCTCTTTGCCTTGAGGAGGGTCTGTTTGAACGCCAAAGCCTAAATACAGGAACAATAATGGGATAAAAATTGCCTTCATAATTTATGATTTAAAATTTGACATGCAATTACTTATTCGGATTATACAATTGTCTGTATTCCATTTAAAAATCGGGAATAAAATAAGGAACTAAGTTTTAAATGAATAACCTGTCTTTTTGTACTGTAAATATACAATTTTCCAATCACAAAAAGCAAATATTTTTATACAATATTAAAAAATCCAGGTGATATGTTAATCTATTATGGTTGAATAAAGGAAAAATTAAGAG